>Ga0070741_10020868_pt1 | contig 10258 bp, 8 predicted proteins | sample Coa_R1_4_FD_66440 | JGI IMG/M metagenome (GOLD analysis project Ga0070741, IMG submission 66440) | Surface soil microbial communities from Centralia Pennsylvania, which are recovering from an underground coalmine fire - Coalmine... | ecosystem: Environmental > Terrestrial > Soil > Unclassified ...
CATTATCAGCTCCAGTCTTACTCAACCGTAATCCTCTGGTCCGCGTATTACAAGATAAATTGGTTGTCATTACGTTGACCTGGGCGGCGGCGGCATGCCCGTCTGCTGCTCGGGCTCAGGCGCGAACTCCCCGGCTCCGTTCCTTGTCGCCCAGGGTTCCACCGCTCGCGCTTCGCCGGCAACCGGACCACCTCGCCACGGCTCCGAGGCCGCGTTTCACCTCGGTATGACATCCGTGACACCCCCTGTGCCACGCATTTGCTGGAAGAGGGAGTCTCCTTGCGCCAGATCAGTACCTAACCTCGGCCACGAAACTCTCGATACCACCGTCATCTACACTCATTTGACCAACGTCAGCGAGGCTCGCACCCAAGCTGCCCTGGATAAACTCTACCAAGCTCTTAAAACATCGGAAACCCAAGAGACGAAGATGCCTGTCTTTAGTTGGTCATGTGACACATGCAACCAACGCGGGACCGGATTCAAAACTAGAAACGCCGCCCAAACGGCGGCGGCTGATCACAATCAACGGAACAGGAATCACACTGCAATTCTCTTTTTCGGGCATCTTTATGCATATAATGAGTGCTATAAACCAGTCGACGTGCTGGTCGAATATATTCCATCAGGCCGGGATGTTGAGGAGACAAACAAGATCGAAATTTTACCAGGCCACCAGACGATGCTTTGTGTTACGGAGCAGGCGTCCGCCACAATTAGTTCAGTGACCCAAGACGACGTCTTACATTGGGAGCGCGTCACGCTGTCTTTAATGTCGCGTGAACAGACTCACGTTTTGACGTGTAAGTGTCTTCCTCAAGATACAAACTGCCTTCCTCCTGATCCTTGGCCACTCCCAGGTTCTCGGCAAATGCCGAACGAGCAAAAATAATAGCGACGGATTCAAAGTTGTCCCGCAGTAAATAGGTGAAGAGGTTAAGAACAATGTTGGCTTGCCGCCTGGTGACCCGCCACAAGGCAGGTCATGCAAAGAACAAACCGCAAACCAACACGCGGCAGGTTCACGCTCCTGCGACAACTGTGCAATCTGATTCCCAACTATCTGGTGCCGGGATTGGCAAGCGAGCACGACGCTCCAGAGGCCTACAATTTTGTCAAAATAAGGCGAAATTTGTCTTGCAGTTGAATTCGCTTTCAAGTAAAAGCCTGCTCATAAGCGGCAATTGGTCAATCGAGGACAAATTATGACCGACAAAATGTACGAAGATTATTGGGGCGTCCTGCTGCAACCATGGGAGGAGCCGGTCGAAACCCGCACTCAGACATTTATCAGGATAGATAATAGCGGTGGCGGTTCTTGTGAGGATACTGGCTGCGGCCCGACTTGTAGTGGTTCCTGCGACAGTTCATGCGATTCGTGTGGGTCCTGCGATCCCGACTGTGACGAAACGGAGAAAAAGAAGAAGAAAGTGGGCGACCGGCCGAAACCACCAGAAAAGCCAAAAAGCCAATTGGTTGACGCACTCGATTGATGCTTTAGTTTCCCTGCCTAATTTACAGCAGGTTCCTAAGGGACCCACCCCCAGTGAGGACACTGCGCCAGCATAGTGTTCCCAACGGGACTCCCAACAGTTGGCGAGTGGACATTTCGCCAAAGCTTAGTGCGCGTTCAATTTCCGCGTGCGAAAGCTTGTGCCGGTCTCTCTGGCACATTGAAGCATTCGAAGAAGCGGCCCGAATGCAAGAAAAGAGTTCGCTCCCGCTAAATCGAGGGTGGACTCCTTGGTCATTTTCAACAGGTTACGCTGGGGCGGCTGTTACAATGAAGCTATTAGGGGGTCTTTTGGAATCCCCTGTCTTAATTGAGTCTGCAGAGAAATACTTGGACGCGGCGGTTGCTTCTCTTCCTTTCATTCGTCACCCCAAGGTGGGACTTTTCGATGGCTTAACAGGGCTTTGCTTCGCCGCAAGGATGGTGGATCCGGAGTTGAAGTCAACGCACCAAATGGTTAAACACCTCGAAAGTAGACTTGCATCAATGACAAAGGAGCGTGCGGAACTCGTTAATTCTTCAATTGGAATGCCTTTTGGCTATTTTGATACAGTTTCAGGCCTATCAGGTCTTGGGCGCTACTGGCTGAGTTCTGGGAACTCTCCCCAGGCGTTCGCGTGCGTGGAGCTTTGCGCAGACTCTCTTTCGAAGCTCATCCGCGATTCGAGCCATGCTAACCCTCGCTGGCATACTCCAAGCCTCTTAAACTCTGATCCCTCATTACAGAAGAGGTTTCCGCAAGGCACTCTCAATTGCGGTTTGGCGCACGGGCTAGCCGGACCGGTGGCTTTCCTCGCAACTGTCTTGACTGCAGGATTTGAGGACGACGATTTTTCCGAGGCGTTGCGAACGGGCGCGAATTGGCTTCTCAATGCTAAGATTCAAGATGATTACGGTCTCAACTGGCCAACTGTGGTGCCCCTTTCCAACGAAGATAATTCAGGGGTGCGCGGAGCGAGAGCAGCTTGGTGCTACGGGGCTCCTGGTATTTGTCGAGCGCTCTGGCTGGCGGGTAAGGCTTTGAATGATGAAACCCTCAAAATGGTCGCCACCGATGGGCTTTGTGCAGTTCACCGGCGACCTGTCCCACTTCGCGCAATTAGCTCGCCGACATTTTGCCATGGAATTGCTGGCCTACTGCATATCACAATGCGATTCGCAAACGATGCTCCCGAGAAGGACTGGCATACTGCTATTGAGGAAGTGTTAACCGAGTTACTTGACGCACAAGAACCGGACGCCTACCTGCCTTTCCGAGACCTAGAACCGAGCGGGGCAAGGATTGAGCGCCCAGGACTTCTGGAAGGCGCCTGCGGAATCGCCCTCACACTGGCGGCAGCTACCTCAGCAGTGCCTCCAATTTGGGACGCGGCCATGCTACTTTCATGAATCCGGACTCTCAAACTTTGCCTCTTTACCAGCCAGCACAATCCTATCTGGTGCGCACTCCGACTTTGCCTATCGACCATCTTACTGTTATTACCAATCTTCCTGACGCAGAACTCCTTAAGTCGCTCACTTTGTTCGAAAGGAAAGCAATTCTGATAAGGAGCCTTTCCTTGCATGAGGATATCGAACGTATTAACGGCGGGGGAGCTGGTAAAGAGGAAGTTGTTCGCACTGTTTATCGATACTTAGTACGCATGGCTACTAGGGCGACGCCATATGGGATGTTTGCAACCGCAACGCTGGGAGCGTGGGGTAATGACGCGAGGATGCACATGCCGACAACTCTGGGACGCACAAAAACCCGGCTAGACGCAACATGGCTGAGGGGCATCGTGAATCTGATCGAATCAATTCCAACTATTCGACACGGTTTGCATTTCTTTTGGCACGAAGGAGCACGGTTCCAGGGCGGGTGGACCGTTTTATATGATTTAGGGCCGGGTGATGAGCCTCCGGCAGGAAAAGCAGAGTGGATAGGCCGCTCTCGAGCTTTGGAAGCTGTCGCAAAAGCAGCTAAGAAGGGTGCTTCCTTCGCTAATCTTATGTTGACGGCGGCAGCTTCGATGCCCGCAACAGGATTAGTGCGTCCCGATGACTTTCTTGACACTCTTTGGAAGAAGGGATTTCTCATTAGCGAGCTTAGACATCCAGTCATCAAAAACCCCGTTTCTCATTTGTCGAAATGCTTGGGAGGCGTTGTTGAAGCTCGCCCATACTTACTTCTTCTCGAACGGCTTCAGGCAACGATGTCGGAAATAGACGCAGCACCGTCGAAAGTGACGATAAAGCAACTGTATGATTTAATATGCGAAATGAGAGATGCATTCAAAACTAAGTCAGGCAACTATATTCAAGTCGACACAGCTGCTGTGTTGATGCATCCGACAATTCCGCATTCCGTTGGGTTCGAAGTCTGTAAAGCAGCTGAAGTTCTTTTGCGATTGAGTCGTTTTCCACGAGGCCAAACAAACTTTAACGACTATCAACGACGATTTAGGGAACGTTACGGGTTAGGGATAGAAGTACCATTATTGGAAGTAATCGACCCTGTCCGGGGACTTGGCATGCCTGACCGGATAGTCGAGGACGAGCGCGCCGCACAGCGAGATTCTACGCTTCTTAGAATCGCATCAAACGCCTTGCAGTCGGGTAATCCGATAGTCGAATTGACCGACGCGATGATTAACCAGTTGACTACCAGCAACCTTGCGGATAACAAATTGCCCAGGACTTTTGATCTCGTAGTCACTGTAGGGGCATCTTCGTTGAGTGCTCTATCGGATGGAGACTTTACCATTGCAGTTGGTCCTGGTGTCGGATCTCTGGTTGGTGGTAAGCATTTCGGTCGTTTTGTAGAACTAATAGGGCGCGATAGTCATAATCTCCTTCGGGAAATCGCTCAGGTCGAGCAGGCATGGGACCCGCACCAACTCGAAGTCGAACTGGTCTTCTCGCCAGCAGATGACAATCATTTGAACGTTTGTTCACGGAGCGTTTCCCGGATGCATGCAGTCTATTACGGGGTGCCGCCGATGGGAAACAAGTCGCACCGAGTAATGCTTTCCGACCTTGTGGTTGGAATGCGGGAGTCCGGATTTTATGTCAGGTGGACTCGTGAAAATGTGGAGATTCGGCCTGGGGCGTGGCATATGCTCAATCCTCGTTTGGCACCAGATCCGCTCCGCTTCTTAGTCGATCTCTATTTATCTGATCAAGCTGCATTGACAGGGTTTAGCTGGGGAGTGGCATCCCAACTACCGTGGACGCCTCGCGTGACGCGGGAACGAGTTGTCCTGTGCCCTGCACAATGGAAGTTGGTCGTCGGCTCTGATTTACAGGTCGCCGCCACGAGAGCCGTTGAGTGGGAGGATGCCTTTACTAACTGGCGAACCGCGTGGAAAGTTCCACAATTTGTATTCCTGGGACGCGGGGATAAGCGGGTTTTGTTAGATCTTTATGCAAAGCGAGATCTCAATGAACTTCGCCAAGAACTCAGGAAGCTGTCTAAAGGAAACACGGTTGTCATATCAGAGGTGCTACCCCCGATGGATAAGACTTGGCTGGAGGGACCTGACGGTCACTACTTATGTGAGTTGGTGGTTCCGCTTTTGCTGCGCGGCCAAGGTGAATGGAAGCAGTGCGTTGCCTCGCAAAATCCGGTTTGCTCGGTAGAAGATGCTGAGAAAGCGCCCGGTTCCGAATGGCTTTATGTTGAATTATATTCGCCGGTGACTCACCTAGACGCATTGATAGCTGGCCCGGTGTCACACTTTGCAAACGACTTAGTATCAAAGGGACTCATAACCAAATGGTTCTTTATAAAATATTCAGAAGGCGGGCATCATGTACGGTTTCGTGTCAATGGCGAGAAAGCTGGACTTGCCGCTAATGTCCTTCCGCGTTTGTCAGAGTTTATCCAAAAGCTCCGTCTATCAGGATGGATCTCCCGCTTTGAATACCGCACATATCAACGTGAGGTGGCTCGCTATGGTGGATTATTGAGCTTGGAGCGCGCGGAATGTTTGTTCGCAGACGATAGCGTGTTTTGCGCAATACTGATCGACGCTTTAATGAGAAATCGGCCTTCAATAGACCGTCGCTCTATAGTCGCTTGGACAGCGTTTGAATTTCTTCAATCGATGGGTTTCTCCAACGAGGCGTTGGATACTATTGTCGGCGACACGCAGGTCGCTACTCGAGCTGGTGGTCTAATCTATAGAAAAGATAAACAGTTTTTGCGTTGCGCGTTCTCTGGCATTTATCCAAATTGGTTAGACGATGGGCTAACGAAGGCACTCGAGGCATATAGAGGCCGGCTAGCTGAACATTCTACTGAAATATCACGCTTGGCTTCCGAAGGGATCGTTTCGAGATCACTTACGTCGATGGCTGCGAGCTTCGTTCATATGCACTGCAATCGTATTCTTGGCATAGATTCGCACGCGGAACATGTCGCGATGAACATACTAATGCGGTCGAGAGAAAGTATTAAAAAATGTCCAATAAACGTCAACACGGACATTTGCGCGTAACCAGCTTGAGCTCGCGGGCGACAGTTCGCGACGTGAGTCATGCTTGGCAGCAAACGGCTTTCTGAAGTGTCGGGGTCGCGATAATTCGGATCAACAGGCAGGTGTTTGGTGTTTTGGTTTCCGATTTCATGTTTCACCTTCTTGTTTGGCGCGCGGAGTAATGTGGCTGGCCGGGATGAGGGGGCAGGCTTCCAGGGTGATGATGTAACGGTATGCCTGTTCAGTAGCTTTGAAGCGCCGTTCGACATATCGCCAGAACGAAAGCCAAGACAGAGCGAGGCAGAATAGCGAAAGCAACAGCTTCCCTTTGAAAAGTAGCGCAATTGCGAGGATCAGCAAAACGACCAAGAGACTTCTAAAGAATTTTGAGTCCGCTTCAAACCGATGCACTTCCTGCAGCGCACCCGGACATTGCAGAGTCAGCCGCGCTTTCGCCCACTGGAATGCATTGATGATGAATTTACCATCAACCTCCGGAAGATATTTCCTTTTTATCTCGATTATCTTCTCCACCGCGAGATGGGCATCTTTGGGTAACAATGTTTTTCCCAGCCACCCGCACACGGGGGAAGAACGCTTGCCCTCGGATGCTTTTCGGATGCAGTCGTAGGCATCGTCGAATTTTGAGCCGATCAGGAAGACGAAATGACCAAGTAGGTAACTCGAAAAAAGAAACACCGCCCATCCTTCAGTTTCACTGGTGTATTCAGGAAAGACCTTGCCGAACAGAACCGGTGCCACATCGGCCTTCGCTAGATAAGTGACGACAGCACCGGGCAACATGATCGAAAAGAAATCAATGACGCCGATTAAGAATGTTTCAGGTTTGAGTTCCATAGGTGGATCGTAGCCGCGTTCTGTCTCAAGATCCCAAACTCCACCGCTCGTTTTGCAATCTCCTGAAAGCGGCTTGCGTTCGAATCTCGTCTCTCGGAATGAAAGGTGCTTCAACGTAAGATCGAGCGCTCTCTTTAATGAATAGACGATAAATGGGTATCGGCTTTTGCAAGCAACGATGAACTGCCAGCCTGACGAATCCAGCCCGCCGTCACCCCAAGAAGCTCAGATGCTTCGTCAATCATTTCGACAATGTCCGGGTCGAATTGAATTATCTTTGGTCGTTTCATGTTGGTTGAGCATGCAATAATTACGCCAACAACTTTATAGCAGTATTGGTTACTTTGGCAATCGCTTGGCTGCTCTTGCGGACACAGCGAATACTGATTCGGGGCGGGAATCTCTGAAGGAGTCTGGCGCCAAATCCGAAACAAACGTCTAACAAACAGCATGAATGAAGATCGCAAAGAGCACGAAGTGCCTTAGATTGAATCCCGATTTCCGCTCCAATGCGCGTGGCGTTCCTGGCGGAAGGCCGCTGGGAGGATCCCTACCGAAAAAATCCACCGAACACCCATTCAAGACGAAATGACTCACGAGCAACTACAATTCCTAAGGTGCTAGGGCAGTCGGCGACTTGCTCCAGGATGACAGGAATCGAGTGGTGGCAGGGGTTATCGTCGGCCATTTTCGCTGGCGGGGCTTTCTGAGGAAAAGTGCGCTCGGTTGAAAAAAAGTTGCCAGTTCGGGCACGCCCAGATGCCTGGAACGCACGGCATAGTAACTGCGAAAAAAGCCCGGGAATTCCTCAAATAACCTGGCAGCAGTGCCATCAAATACCGTGCTTACGCTCACGCTTGAGCGATGAACGGCCTTGTGTGCTGGTGTTGATGGGCAGCCTGGAGGATGGTACCAAGAAACTCATCGAGGTCGTGGCCGGCAAGCGGGAAAGCAAATTATTTTGGCAGGCGTTGCTGGCGGATCCGAAGCGCCGGGGATTGAACTTTCCCGCGTAAGTCGCGGTAGCCGACGCGGGCTGGGCTTCTGGGCCGCGCTGGCCGAAGATTTCCGCAGACGCAAGAACAACGCAGCTGGGTGCATAAGACGGCAAACGTTCTGGACAAATCGCCTAAAAGCGTGCAGCTCGAAGCCAAGCGGCAGTCGCATCAAATGTATCTGTCACCGGGACGCGCGCTGGGCTTGGAAGGGTACGAACGGTTACACAAGCTCTACGGCGCCAAATATCCAACGATTGAAAGCGACCGCCGACACCAAATACCGCTCGAGCCAACTCCGACCGTGACCGTCTGAATTAGACATATTTATTGAGCGACGTGGATGTCGGCACCTGCAATGGCGTTCGCAGAGTTGTCGAGATCGATTCGTATGCCTATCTTGGTCGTCAAATGTCTCACTCCTGCGATTTCAACAAGATCGATGAGTTTATGCGCCAAGAGATGTTCCGAAGGCGCATTCCGGGTGCGATGCTCGGAATCATGCGAAATGGACAAATCGTCCAAACCGGTTTCTACGGCTTAGCAAACGTTGAGCTAAACGTTCCGGTGACGCCGCAGTCGATGTTCCAAGCTGCTTCAATTGGAAAACAATTTACTGTTGCTGCTTTGCTTCAATTTGTGAGCCGCAAAGAAATAAATCTAGACGACTCCATTCATTCGTTCTTCCACAATGCTCCGACATACTGGCGAGGAATAACGATTCAACATTTGTTGACTCACACCTCCGGTCTGGGCAACTACGACGAGCAGTCTAAACTGTTTGATTACAAACGGGATTACTCGAAGGATCAACTGGTGGCTGCTATTGCGGATTCGATTCCCACCTTTGCTCCTGGGCGGGACTGGTCGTATAGCAACTCAGGATACACCCTTTTAGGCTTCATCATAGAAAAGTTGACTGGTCGATTCTACGGAGACTATCTTCGCGCGCACGTTTGGAGACCCGCCTCGATGTCCACAATTCGGATCATGAGCAACCGAGAAATAATTCAGAACCGTTCGGCTGGCTATGAGTTGAAGGGGGGGAACTTGAAAAACGCCGAGCTCGCATCCGAGTCACTGAATCGAACTGCCGATGGCACAGAATATTGGACGATGGACGATGCCCTGCGCTGGGAAACCTGCCTTGCTGGAGCCCGCGTAATTCCAGAGAAACTGAAGCAAAATATGTGGTCGGCTTCACAGTTCAATGGTGCTACCACCAACTTCCGCCTTGGAGGCGCAAGTTATGGTTTCGCTTGGTTCATCGATAATGAGGCGGGGCATTCTGTCTATTATCATTCTGGCGCTTGGGCAGGTTTTGTCGCTTACTCCGCTCGGTATCCCGATGACCATGTCGCCGTGATAGTGTGTGCAAACCTTTCGGATGCTCCAATAGTTGCGATTGGCCGAGGCGTTGCACGTCGGGTGCTAGATCTCGTGAATCAACGGCCGATTGATGATTGTTACCCCATCTTGACCCGGAAGCTTGGGGATGCGATGCGTTCGGCAAAAGCCCGTCATTTAGCCGAGGAGATGTTCGCACCAGAGTTTTCGAAGGAACGGATCCCCGGGCTTAACCGCGCCATACGCCGAAGACTCGCTCCCTTAGGAGAGCTTCAATTGATAGAACTGCTCGAAAAGCTTTTGCAAGACGACGTTTTGCGGGTCCGTTATCGCCTTCGTTTCCCAGCCGACACCTTGCGTTTTGAAGCAACGTGCGATCGCGACTCGAGGTTAGCGGGCCCCTTGCGATTTGAAACCGAATGATCCAGACAGCAAAACGTACGAAGATCCGCAAATGGTGAGGCCCAAAATAGCTCTCTGTCTTTGGGCGCGGACCAAGTTGAGCATCCACAGGATTGTTTATCTGAGAAGAAGCTTTAGATTGTCCTTCGTACCACCTTTACTTATTTATTTCGCCATCGGACTAGCCGGGTTGGTTGACCTTGCGAGTACCTTTGTTGTTAAAGACTTCATAGCTATCCCAGCAGCGACTTTCGTCAGCATAGGGTTTTGGGCCACCATACCCTGGTCCCTAAAAATGCCGTTCGGACACCTCGTTGATCTCCTTTGGAGATGGAGATGGCTCATTATTTGCGGCGGCGCAATGTTCATCTTACTCAGCTTTTCAATATTAATTGGCTTGATCCAAATGCAATCGCGTCTCGAGTTAGTAATGAGCGCAGCAAAGTGGTTTGCACTCGCGTCCGTGTTGGCATCCCTGGGATTCGTCATTCAACATGTGGTTGCCGATGGGATGTCGATTGAAGCTATTCCGGATGTTGATGAATCTGGGGCTCGACTCGTCGAAGCGGATCGGCGCATATTGCATACTACGATGCAGACGTTGGGACGCGTCTGCATACTTGCTGCGACCGCGCTGATTGCGGCATTGAACCTTATGGTTTTCGAAGGCGTTGACATGCGCT
>Ga0070741_10020869_pt1 | contig 10258 bp, 10 predicted proteins | sample Coa_R1_4_FD_66440 | JGI IMG/M metagenome (GOLD analysis project Ga0070741, IMG submission 66440) | Surface soil microbial communities from Centralia Pennsylvania, which are recovering from an underground coalmine fire - Coalmine... | ecosystem: Environmental > Terrestrial > Soil > Unclassified ...
GGTGGCCTGTTCGTTGCCGCTGATCATGATGATGGGAATGTCGCGCGTGGCGACTTCGCGCCGCAGCATTCGCAATGCCGCAAAACCGTTCATGCCGGGCAGCACGATATCGAGGAAGATGATGTCCGGCCGCTCGGCGATCGCGATCTCGACGCCCTTTTCGGCGTCGCCGGCTTCGAGCGTGAGGTAGCCGTTTTGCTGCAAGAACTTGCGCAGCATGGCCACGATCGTGGGCGAGTCGTCGATGATCAGGATGCGTGTGCCCTCGCGCGCGTTCACCCGCGGCTTCACGCGTCGTTCCTGCTCCGCTCCGAAGATGCGCTTGAACAGACCGAATGTGGCCACGAGCCGGATTCCGCTGTAGGGACGTCCGTTAAGTGTGTGCGCTGGCGGTCGATATGACAACCCCCGCGGCGCTAGACTTCGGCTTCCGCCGCTTCAAGGAGCGATGCCGCAATGTCCACATTTGCCAAAGATACCGTCGCCACGATCGTGCCGAGCCTGCGCTATCGCGACGCGCCGGCCGCCATCGACTGGCTGTGCCGCGCCTTCGGCTTCGAGCGTCACGCGGTCTACGCCGACGGCGCCGTCGTCCATCACGCGCAGCTCACGTTCGGCAACGGTATGATCATGCTGGGCTCCGTCGATCACGCAAGCCCGTGGAGCAGCCGCATCGCACAGCCCGACGAGATCGGCGGACGGGAAACGCAGTGTTGCTGCGTGATCGTCGCCGATCCCGACGCGCACTACGCTCGCGCGAAAGCGGCGGGAGCCGTGATCGTCGACGAGCTCGAAGCCAAGGATTACGGCGGCAAAGGCTATAGCTGCCGCGACCCCGAAGGGCATCTCTGGTGGTTCGGCGACTACGATCCCTGGAAAGCCTGAGCGCGTCCACGACAACGGAACGGATATGAGCCAAGCACAAGCCCGCGTCGGCATCGGCGGTTGGAACTACGCACCGTGGCGCAACAATTTCTATCCGGCGAAACTGCCGCAGCGTCGCGAGCTCGAGTTCGCGAGCCGGCAGTTGAGCGCCATCGAGATCAACAGCACCTACTACGGCGCGCAGAAACCCGCCACGTACGCCAAGTGGCGCAGCGAAACGCCGGAAGGCTTCGTGTTCTCGCTCAAGGCGCCGCGCTACACGACCGAAGGACGGCATCTCGCCGACGGCGGCAAGACCATCGAGGGCTTCGTCTTCGGCGGCATCGCCGAGCTCGGCGACCGCCTCGGGCCGGTCTCGTGGCAGTTCACGCCGTCGCGCCGTTTCGAGCGCGACGATTTCGCCCGTTTCCTCGATCTTCTGCCACGCGAGCTCGACGGACGCCCGCTGCGCCACGTGCTCGAGGTGCGCAATCCGAGTTTTCTCTGCGACGAGTACCTCGCGCTCGCCCGGCAGCATGGATTGCCGACGGTGTTCACCGACTCGCCCGATTACCCGTCGTTCGCCGACGTGACCGGCGACTTCGTCTACGCGCGGCTCATGCGCAGCCAGTCGGCGCAGCCGACGGGTTACGCGCCTGCAGAGCTCGATGCCTGGGCGGAGCGCATACGCGTCTGGCTCGGCGGAGGTGCGCCGGCCGATCTGCCCTACGTGCAGGCGCCGCCTGCGCCCGGCCGGCCGCGCGACGTGTTCGTCTATTTCATCAGTGCCGCCAAGGAACGCAACCCGGCCGCGGCAAAGGCGCTCATCGAGCGGCTCGCCGGCTGAGGACACCGGCCGAACGGTTGCTCGGCGTCAGGCGCCCGTGGCGACCGGACGATTCGGATCGGCGATCCAGCCGCTCCACGAAGGCGCATAGACGCGCGCTCCGGCAAGTCCGGCGTGCTCCATTGCGAGCAGATTGTGGCAGGCCGTGACGCCCGAGCCGCACATGTGCACGACGTCGTCCGGCGTGCCTGCGCCGAGCAGGCGTTCGAAGTCGGCGCGCAGCTCCGCCGCGGGCTTGAAACGGCCGTCGGTTCCGAGGTTGTCCGAAAACGGCCGGTTGCGCGCGCCGGGCACGTGGCCGGCGACGCGGTCGATCGGTTCGGTCTCGCCGCGATAGCGCGCCGCACCGCGTGCGTCGACGACAAGACATTGTGGATTTTGCAACAATTGTTGCAACGCGGCCGTGCCGACGATGGCGTTGTCGTCGAAGCGCACGGACACGTCGGTCGGCTCGCGGCGCGGCACGTCGGTCTCGAGCGGCAGGCCGGCTGCTTTCCACGCGGCGAAGCCGCCGTCGAGCACGGCGACGTCGCGTTCGCCGACGAGACGCAGCATCCACCAAAGTCGCGCCGCGGCGAGCGCGCCGCCCGCATCGTCGTAGGCGATCACGGTCGTACCGGGCCGCCAGCCGAAGCGCCCGAGCACGCGCGAGAAAGCCGCCGCGTCCGGCAAAGGGTGGCGGCCGAGACCCGTCTTCGCGAGATCCGACAAGTCGCGATTCAAGTCCGCATAGACCGCGCCCGGCACGTGGCCCGCAGCGTAGTCGCGCGCTCCTCGCTCGGGATCGGGAAGCTCGAAACGGCAATCGACGACGAGCGCGCCCGCGCGCGCGAGCCGCTCCGCTTCCACCGCCGATACGATCGTTCTGGTCGTCATGTCGCGGCCTCCAGTCGCCGTACGAGACTCAGCAGCATCGCTGCCGTCGCCCCCCAGATGTTGCGGCCGCCGTACGGGAATTCGAGGATGTCGCGCGGGCGGCCGCCGTACGAAACCCGCCGCCGGCGCAGGTTTACGGGATCGAGGAAGAACGCGAGCGGCACTTCGAACGTATCGGCCACTTCGCGTGGATCGGGCAGCGCGACGTAGCCGGCGTCGATCTCGGCGACGACGGGCGTGACCGAAAAACCGCTCACGGTCTCGAAACAGTCGAGATAGCCGAACGGCTGCACGAGATGCGTGGCGATGCCGACCTCCTCGTGCGTCTCGCGCAAGGCGGCCGCGACGGCGCTCGCATCGTCGGGCTCGATGGCGCCTCCCGGGAAGCTGATCTGCCCCGCGTGCTTGGCCAGTTGCTCTGTGCGCTGCGTGAGCAGGATCGAGAGGCCCTGCGGGCGTTCCACGATGCCGACGAGCACCGCGGCGAGCTTGAGCGGCACCTCGCCGAGCAGGTCGGCGATCTCGGCGTGATTCCAGCCCGGCGAGGACGGCGGGTCGTCGAGCCCGCGCACGGCGCGACGCACGCGTTCGGCGAGCGGCAGGGCGAGCGCGTTCATCGCGCCGCGGCTCGTTCGGCCCGCTGCGGCAGTACGTCGTCCATGAGGCGGCGCCGTTCGGCGTCCGTATAGGACATCCAGCCCGCGATTTCCTCGATGCTGCGGTGGCATCCTTCACAGAAACCGCCCGCATCGAGCGTGCACACTCCGATGCAAGGGCTGAGGACCGGCGTCGGCGAATCTCGGAAAGACATGAGCTTTTGAACAGTTTTCCTAGTAATATTGAAATATTGGCCCAGAAACTTCGCTCAGAACTTCAAGTCCTATGCTCGCGCTCGCGACCAAGGTGGTAGCCGACTACGGCAAGGTTCTGGCCCGGGTACAGCCCGGTCTTCACGGCCTGCCCGAATCGCTGCTGCCGCATTCGCGCAGCCAGATCCGCAACGCGATCTTCATGCTGCTGGAAAATCTGGAGCCGGAGCACACGGCTCTCAAGGAGAGCCTGGCGCGCGGCTACGTCTATCTCGCCCAGTTCATCCCCGATGCGGAGGCCGCCGTGCTCGCCCAGACGCCGGTATCGCCGGATGCGGGCGGGTCGGCGAACGAACCCGCGATGCGGCTCATCAACCGCATCAAGGTCGATATGGAGCGTGCCCTCGAAGAACTGCACGCTTCGGGCAGCCTGCGCGGCCCGGAGGGCTGAACGCTGAAACGCAAACGCCGCGACATGCGCGGCGTTTGCGGGCGGTTCGAAACGCTCCGGTCACTTGACGTCGACGAGCTTGATCTCGAACACGAGCGCCTCGTTGGGGCCGATGCGCGGCGGCTGGCCGCGCTCGCCGTACGCGAGTTCCGGCGGCACGAACACCTGCCAATGATCGCCCTGGCGCATGAGGGGCAGCACTTCCTGCCAGCCCTTGATGACGTCGCCTACCTTGAAGTGCACGGGCTCGCCGCGCGCGAAGGAGCTGTCGAACTCGAGACCGTTGGACAGCGAGCCGCGGTAATGCACGGTCACCTCGCTCTGCGCCGTCGGATGCTTGGTGCCGGTACCGTCTTCGATGACGCGGTACTGCACGCCCGAAGGCAGCACGACGATGCCCTTCTTCGTCTTGTTGTCGGCCATGAACTTCTGGCTCTTGGCCTTGTTGTCGGCGGCGAGCTTGTCGAACTCCGACTTGGCCTGCGTGTACATCTGGTACTGCATGCGGCCGAGCAGGTCGTGCATGGTCTCTTCGGAGACGGTCGGCTTGCGCTTGGCGTAGCCGTCCTGCATCGCGCGGATCACGGCGTTGATGTCGATGTCGAGCTTGCGCTCGAGGAAGTCGGCGCCGATCTGATAGCCGATCGCGTACGAGAGATTCGGCTTGTCGGCCGGGGTCAGCGGCGGCGGCGGGGTCTGCGACTGGGCTTGCGAAGACGCCGAAGCCGAACCCGTGCTCGAACCCGCCGTGCTGGAACCGCCGGTCGGGTTCTGTGCGAACGCGACGCTCGCGCCGAGCATCGTCGCGGCAAAAAGGGACCAACGCAAAATCATGCAAACCTCCAAAAAACCGAATGAGTGAACGCCTGGGGACGATGCCGCGCACGAAGCGGGAACGCGAAAAGCGCGACATCTTACCTGAGCGCCAACGCCGCGGCCACTCCCGCCCGGCCTGCGGATTCGCGTGATTTGCGCGTTTACGCCCAACGAACGCCGTCTTTACGTTTCCCCGCGACGCGGGTGCCAATGAAACCGGAACGAGGCTGAATCGACGCTGGCCGGCTGCTATGATCCCGCGCCCTTTTTCTCCTGCGCGAGACAGCCATGGCCTTCCGCAACCTGATCCTCGACCAGCGCGGCGGCATCTGCCGCATCACGATCCATCGTCCCGACAAGCTCAACGCGCTCAACCGCGAAACGATCGGCGAACTCGCGCTCGCGTTCGAGCAGGCGCGACAAGACGATGGCGTGCGCGTCGTCGTCGTCGCCGGGAGCGGCGAGAAGGCCTTCATCGCCGGCGCCGATATCGGCGAACTCGCCGGACTTTCGCCGCTCGAGGCCCAGCGCTTCTCGCGCGCGGGCCAGGAATTGATGCTCGACATCGAGCGCCTCGGCAAGCCCGTCATCGCGCGCATCCAAGGCTTCGCGCTCGGCGGCGGCATGGAACTCGCAATGAGCTGCCACCTGCGCATCGCGAGCGAAAACGCCCGCTTCGGGCAGCCCGAGATCAACCTCGGCGTGATCCCCGGCTTCGGCGGCACGCAACGCCTGCTGCGCCTGTGCGGGCGCGGTGCCGCGCTCGAGCTTTGCCTATTGGGACACCAGATCGACGCCGCACGCGCCTATGCGCTCGGAGCGGTCACACGCGTCGTGGCCGCGGAGAAGCTCGACGGGGAAGTCGACGCGCTGGCCACGCAACTCGCCAATTCCGCGCCGCATGCGTTGGCGGGCATCCTCGACGCGATCGTCACGGGCGGCGAATGCGGCATCGATGCCGGCCTCGACTACGAAACGCAGGCGTTCGCACTCTGCTGCTCGAGCGCGGACATGCGCGAAGGCACGCGCGCGTTCCTCGAACGGCGCAAACCCGCGTTCACCGGGAATTGAACCTCGCCATTCGGTACGAATGCTTCACCCGCCCGCGGGGAAGAAGGCGGCACCTCAATCGTGCCCGCCGCGGTATTTCTTCTCGCCGGCCGTCACGCGCAGACCGAGCCTGTTCTGCGCGGTCGGCAGCGGGCACGTCGCATACGGCGTGAACGCGCACGGCGGGTTGTAGGCCTTGTTGAAATCGATGATCACCTTGCCGTCCTTGGGCGGCTCGGTGTAGACGAAGCGCGCCGCGCCGTAGGTTTCCTTGCCGCTCGTCTTGTCCGCGAAGACGAGGAAGAGTTCCGTGTCGCCCGGATTCTCGATCACCGGCTCCACGCGATAGGACTTGCCGTCGCGCTCGAACACGGCCGCACCGGGCACGACGACCTTGTCGATCTGCCCGAGCACGTTCGGTTCCTCGACTTCGCGCGGCGGGTCGTAGGCTTCCCACTTCGCTTCGATGCGCCAGCTCGGATCGATGTCGAAATAATCGATGCCGGCGAAATGGAGGCGCGTAGGCGCGTTGGCGTCCTTGACGCGCAGGCCGTACTTGCCGTTGCGCTCGATGAGATAGAAGCTCGTCGTGCCGAAGGCGACCGTCGTCGGCTTGTCGTGGGAGTCGTCGAGGAGCTCGGCGTTCGCCTTCTTCGCGCCGTCGATGGTCGCCTGCGCTTGCGTGTCGAGCGCGATCGAGGCCTTGCCGCGCGCGAGCGTGACGACGCCGAGATGCGCAGGAGCCGTGGCGATCACGACGTCGTTGTCCGGCGCCGAGCCGATCTTGTTCGCGCCCTCCTTGAGCCACGGCAAGCCAACGAGGCTCAGCCAGCCCGTGGGTGCGGTCAAACGCTTGACGCGCTGCGCGCGCCAGGACTCGATCTGCTGCTTGTAGCCCGACACAGCGTCGACGCCGGCGCCGACGGCTCCCACCCCGGTGACGACGACCGCGCCCAGCAACATTCCGGCAATTTGCAGCATTATCCACTCCTATATTCGTATAAAATTTATCGTCCGCGCAGGAACATGCGGTCGAGTTCCGCGATCGGCAGCTGCACCCAGGTGGGCCGGCCGTGGTTGCATTGGCCCGAACGCTCGGTGGCTTCCATTTCGCGCAGAAGTGCGTTCATTTCGGGCAAAGTCAAGCGCCGGTTCGCACGCACGGAGCCGTGACACGCCATCGTCGCGAGGATCTCGTTCTGCGTTTCCTCGATACGGCGCGTGCTGCCGTGCACCACGAAGTCGCCCAGCACGTCGCGCACGAGCGTGCCGACGTCGGCGCCTTCGAGCAGGCCGGGGTAGCGCTTGACCGTGACGCTCTGCGGCCCGCTGCGCACGAGATCGAAACCGAGCGTGGCGAGATGCTCGGCGTACTCTTCGGCCGCCGCGGCTTCGCGTTCGCTGACCGCGAGTGCGAGCGGCACGAGCAGCAACTGCGCGCGGATGCCCTCGCTGTCGTGGCACTCTTTGAGTCTTTCGTAGGTGATGCGCTCGTGCGCCGCATGCATGTCGACGAGCACGAGCCCTTGCGCGTTCTCCGCCAGCACGTAGATTCCGGCGAGCTGCGCGAGCGCATAACCGAGCGGCGGCACGTCCGCCTCGGCCGCCGGCGGCGGATTCGTGCGCACCGCCGGAGCCTCCACGACTGCGGAAGGCGTGGCACCGAGCAGCGCCGCGTAGTCGTCGCGCGGTTCGCGCAGCGCGAGCCCGGCGCTGCGATTCCATGCATAGGCGTACGCGGGACTCGGCGCAGGCGGCGTCGCGGCCAGCGGCGGTGCATCGCCGGCGCGCGTCCGCGCAAGCGCTTCGTCGAGCGTGCGATAGAGAAAATCGTGGACGAGCCGGCTCTCGCGGAAACGCACTTCCGTCTTGGCCGGGTGCACGTTGACGTCGACCGTCTCCGGCGGAATTTCGAGGAACAGCACGTAGGCCGGATGGCGCCCGTGGAACAGTACATCGGCGTAGGCCTGGCGCACCGCATGCGCGACGATGCGGTCGCGCACGAGGCGTCCGTTCACGTAGAAATATTGCTGATCGGGCTGCGCGCGCGACGCGGTCGGCGCGCCGACCCAGCCTGAAAGCCGCAAGCCCGCACCGGCGTGGTCGATGCGCAGGCTTTGCGCAGCGAATTCCTCGCCCAGGATCTCGCCGATGCGCCCGAGCAGCGCGGAAGCATCGCGCGCGGGCCGCAGCAGCCGCACGGGTTTACCGTTGTGGCTCAGGCGGAATTCGACGCCCGGCTGCGCGAGCGCGATCGCTTTCAGGAGTTCGTCGATGTGGCCGAATTCGGTGCGCTCGGCACGCAGGAATTTCCTCCGCGCGGGCACATTGTGGAAAATGTCGCGTACTTCGACGCTGGTGCCCTGCGGATGCTGCGCGGGCGCCGGCGCCGCTGCGCGCCCGGCGTCGATCTCGATGCGCCACGCGCGCTCGCTGCCCGCCTCGCGCGAGACGAGCGCGAAGCGCGATATCGACGCGATCGACGGCAGCGCCTCGCCGCGGAAGCCGAGCGTGCGCACGCGTTCGAGATCCTCGAGCGTGGCGATCTTGCTCGTCGCGTGCGGCAGCACGGCGAGCGGCAGATCCGCCGCACCGATCCCGCCGCCGTCGTCGCGCACGCGGATCAGGCGTGTGCCGCCGTCCTCGACGTCGATCTCGATGCGCGCAGCACCCGCGTCGAGGCTGTTTTCGACGAGTTCCTTGACCACCGACGCCGGCCGCTCGACGACCTCGCCGGCAGCGATCTGGTTGACGAGTTCCTGGGGAAGCTGGCGTATGCGCGACATGGGCGTCGCGCATCATAGCGGAGCGGACGCCGGCTGTGCGACGCGGGACCCTAGGACTTCGGCGCGTGCGCGAGGATGGCCTTGTCGGGATCGTCGTCCGCGAACACCGCGGTCTCGGCCGGCGCCGTCTTGCGCGTTGCGGGGCGCTCCTTCGTGTTGGACGCGAACCACGTGCCGGGCGGCGGTGCGCTGCGGAAATATCCGCGGATGCCGTCGAGGATCGCGCCCGCGAGCTTCTCGCGCTGCGCCGGGCTGTTGAGGCGCCGCTCCTCGGCCGGGTTCGTGATGAACGCCGTCTCGACGAGGATCGACGGCACATCGGGCGAGCGCAGGACGACGAAGTTCGCTTTTTCCACATATCCACGATGCGTCGGCCCGAGCTTCGCGAGCGACTTCAGCACCTGTTCGGCGACCGCGCCGCTCGCCTCGAGCGTGGCGCTTTGCGACAGGTCGAGGAGCACCGCGGCGAGCGTATTGTCCTTGTCGTCCAGCTTGACGCCGCCGACGAGGTCGGCGCGGTTCTCGTCCTCCGCGAGCCAGCGCGCCGCTTCGCTCGTCGCGCCGCGCGTGGACAGCATCCAGACCGACGACCCGCGCGCATCGCCGCTCGCATACGCGTCGGCGTGGATCGACACGAAGAGATCCGCCTTGGCCTCGCGCGCCTTCTGGTAGCGTTCCTTGAGCGGGATGAAATAGTCGCCGTCGCGCGTCAAGACGGCGCTCATGCCGGGCTGCTTGTCGACGATGCGCTTGAGCTCGCGCGCGACCGCGAGCGTGATGTCCTTCTCGTGCGTGCCGGCGCTGCCGGTGGCACCGGGATCGACGCCGCCGTGGCCGGCATCGATCGCGATGACGACGTCGCGCGGCTTGGCTTCGATCGCGGCCATGCTCTTGACGATCTCGCGGCCGGACTTCGTGCGCGGCGCGAGGTCCACCACGAGGCGGTAACCCGCGCGATCGCCGGGCGGCAGCAGGAAGCTCTTCGGCTGCGCGGCTGCGGCAAGATCGAGCACGACCCGCACGTCGCCCTTGCCTTGCTTGCCGGTACGCAAGGACTTGACGAGGCCCTTGCCGCCCGGCGCAGCGAAGCCCGAACCGAAGCTCGCATTGCGGATGTCGAGCACGATGCGATCGGGATTGCCGATCTCGAACAGCTTGTAGTCGAGCGTGCCGGAGACGTCGAGGACGAGCCGTGTCGCGTCTTGTGCGGCCGTCACGTGCGCAGCGTCGATTTGAACGGCGCAGGCAGGCAACGCGGCCATGGCCAGCATGCCGCCGAGCAGTCGTCGCCCGAATTTTTGCGCCACACCCCTCATGTGGCAGCATTCAACCGAAAAAGCCGCTCGATTTCAAGTATTTTTCTATAAAAATCGTCGTTTTATACCAATTTGCTTGAGCCAAGATCAGGAATTGGCACTAAGCCGTTGTCTGAACGCGCGGCAAACGGTCGAGCCCGGCAGCATCCAGCCAGCGCTCGCCTTCGGCCGAACCTGCTTCGATGACGAGGTCGCGGCCGCGTTGCGCATGGGCGAGACGCACGACGAGATCGGGTTCCGGCAGCGCTCCGGCGCCACGTTCGGGCCACTCGACGACGAGCAGATAGCGTCCGGCCGCGAGATCGCGCAGGCCGAGCCATTCGAGCTCGTCGGCGCCGGCGATGCGGTACAGATCGAGATGGTGAATCGACAAATCGCCGACCGCGTACGACTCGATGAGACTGTAGGTCGGACTCTTCACGCGCGCGCCGACGCCGATCGCA
>Ga0070741_10020870_pt1 | contig 10257 bp, 12 predicted proteins | sample Coa_R1_4_FD_66440 | JGI IMG/M metagenome (GOLD analysis project Ga0070741, IMG submission 66440) | Surface soil microbial communities from Centralia Pennsylvania, which are recovering from an underground coalmine fire - Coalmine... | ecosystem: Environmental > Terrestrial > Soil > Unclassified ...
CTCACCCACTACAACTTCAAACGACGACACGGATCCCTCAACCACCAACCACCGGCCAGCAAGCTGAACAACCTACTCAGGAACTACAGCTAGGCCCTCCAGTAGCCGCAGGCGTCGCTCAGCCCAGGGAGAGGGCGACCTGCTCGAGCAGGTCGAGCGCATCCTGCAGGCCGCCCTCCATCCCCGAGTCGATAATCGCGTCGCGGGTCATCCTGTTCCTCGCTTCGACGAGGATGGTGAGCTTGGTTCGGCCGTCGGTCTCGGTGAAGGTTGCCGTGTTCAGCGTCGTCGCTTCGTCCTCGGAGACTCCCTCGGGCACGCCCTCGTAGAACTCGGTGGTAACGATCCGCTCGTTGGGGACGATCTCCCGGTACTCGCCGTGAAACCCGACCTCCGGCCCGCCGCAGACGGTCATCACGTAGCGCCATCTGCCCCCGACACGGAGGTCGATCTCGACGGATGTCACCTCACCACGGTTGGCGTGCCACCAGCGCTTGACCAGCTCGGGCGTGGTGTAGGCCTTGTACACGAGATGCTTGGGCGCGTCGAACTTGCGCTCGATCAGGATCTGCTCGTCGGTGGGAAGGGTGAGCTTCGCGCTGTGGTCACTGGTCACCTTCATCTCCTTGCTCCTTTGCTTTTAGGTCTTCCAACACGACGTCCAGCTGGTCGAAGCGATCCGACCAAAGCCGCTCGTAGCTGCTGACCCAGTCGTGGATGGGCTTGAGCGCGCGGCCGTTCAGCCGGTAAAGCCGCTGGCGCCCGAGGTCGCGCACCTCGACGGCCCCGACTCGGCGGAGCACGCGCAGGTGCTTCGACACCTGTGGCTGCCCTAGTCCGAGCAATCCAACTAAGTCATTGACGGGGCGTTCGCCGTTGGCGAGGACATCGAGTATCTCTCGCCGCCGTGGCTCGGCCACCGCATTGAACGCATCGGTCGTGGTTGCTGCACGGGCCACGCTCGGAATTATATATACCCATATAGGAATATGTCAATCGACGTGGGCGAGCGCCGGCAACTTATGAATCAGCGTGGAGAGCGGCGACGCTGGCAGTTATGAGCCAGCGCCGCCGCCACTCCCATAAACGTGCCGGCCCTGCTCCTGCTCAAGAACCGGGCGGCTCATCAATCCCGCGAGCCTTCAGGCCGTCAGGCTTCGACCAGCTCTCCGACTTCAACGCTTCCGCCCTGCTGGAGGATGGGACACCCGCCGGTCAGGCTTGCCGCAGCGTCAAGGCTGTCGGCGTTGATGACGATGTAGCCGCTGAGGACATCGGAGCGCTCTGCCCCGGGTTCGACCTCGCGCACCTGTCCCACGCGACTGCCGAAATCGGCGATGGAGTCTTTGATCTGCTCAAACCACCCCGGCCACCGGGCTTCTTCCTCGCCCGTGAGACGACGCCCCACCTGACCGCGAAACGCCAGCACATACTTCATTGCGTCCTCCTTGTGGAGATTGACTTGTCGTCGCTATGACGAACACGCGCCGCCTATGGGGACACTCTCTGCGCGATCACGCCTGTCACTTCTAGATGGGCTTGACGCGACCGGGGCAGCAAAGCGGCAGAGGCCCTGACGCCGACCAATACATCGAGCAGGTGGCGTGCATTGGGGGGTCTCGTTGCTGGGGCATAGGTGCCTACACGCACGGCAGCACACACGCAAGCGCTAACGCAATCCTGCGGTGGAACGGCAAAAGATGGACGCTCGCAAAGGCCCCGCAGCCCGGCGGGAACGAAAACGAGCTGTGGGGCATCGATTGCACCGCGCCGTCCGCCTGCTGGGCCGTGGGGCAGCGCAACAACTCCGCCGGCGCCACGCTCAACGAAGCCCTGCGATGGAACGGCAAGAGCTGGAAGCTGGTCAAGACGCCCCAGCCGGGCGGGACCACTGTTTCCGGCGAGCAGAGCGTTCTCTACAGCGTGTCCTGTACATCCTTGACGTTCTGCACGTCGGTCGGATACATCCAAAACAGCGCACACCAGAGTCTCAACCAGGTGCTCGGGTGGAACGGCGAGAAGTGGAAGAGGAACTAGCGCGGGAGTAATCGACGGCGGCTGCTGGCGGATCGCCGAGCACTATGCGGAGCTGATCGTCGCCGGGGAGTCGAACAGTCAGGCGCGTGTCAGCAACAGTGCTCCACAAGCGTCCGTGAAGCACTTCCGTGGTCGTAGCCGCCCACGGCCCAGATCTTGCTCGGCGAGCCCGCGGCCAGGCCGGACAGATAGTTGATCGCCTTTGGCCCACCCGGGTCAGGGCTCTTCTGCACCTGCCACGCGTTGCCGTTCCAGTGCTCGATGAGTGTCTGCTCCGCAGTGCGGTTTTCGTAGTTCCCCACAGCCCAGGCGTCGGCGCCCGAGGTCATGGCGACACCGTAAAGCTCGCTGAGGTGGCTCGAGCCGCCCACGTTGGGGCTCTTTTGCAGCTGCCACGCCTTTCCGTTCCAGCGCTCGACGAGCGTCTGGGCCGCGGTGCCATGTTGGTAGTAGCCCACTGCAAACGCGTCTTGAGACGAGGTCGCAGCGACCCCATAGAGCTGGGCGTAATTGGACCCTTCTGGTCGGGCGCTCTTCTGCACCTGCCACGCCTTCCCGTTCCAATGCTCGATGATCATCCGTTGGTGGGAAGGACCGGACAAGGGCATGTTGCCGTAATAGCCCACCGCCCACGCGTCGGTGGGCGAGGTCGCGGCCACGCCAGTGAGTTGGCTGCCATTCTTGGAGCCGCCGGGGTTGGGGCTCTTCTGCACCTGCCAGAGCTCCCCGTTCCAATGCTCGATGAGCACGTACGGCCCAAAGCCGTTCTCCTCACCCACTGCCCACGCGTCCTTGGGCGAGACCGCGGCCACAGCAAACAGTTCGTTGAGGTTCTTCGAGCCGCCCACGTTGGGGCTCTTCAGCACCTTCCAAGCCTTCCCGTTCCAATGCTCGATGAGCGTCTGATCGGCTTTGCCGTTGTCGTAATCGCCTACCGCCCATGCGTCGGTGGGCGAGGTCGCGACCACCCCATTGAGGTTGTTGTCGGCGCTTGAGCCGCCCTCGTTGGGGCTCTTTAGCACCCGCCATGCGTTGCCGTTCCAGTGCTCGACGAGCGTTCGGTACGCGGTGCCGTTGTAGTAGGAACCCACCGCCCAGGCATTGCTGGGCGAGGTCGCCGCCACGGCGGCAAGGCGGTCGGTCGTGGTTGAGCCGCCCGGGTTTGGGCTCGATTGCACCTTCCAGCCCTCAGAGACAGCAACCGACGCCGGCGCAACCCCAGCCGCAACCAGGGCCCAGGCCCCAAGCCCAACGGCAATCGCGGCCCACACCAGACGACGAATACAAGCGATCAGAAACACTCGGCACCCCGGTCGAAACCCTCCGCATTCTCGCTCATCCGGCGACGGACCGAAAGCCCGCCGGCTGCACCGGCGGGCTTTCGAGTCGGCAGCCGTCTCTCGCGCTAGGCGAAAGAGGACTCCGCGGCGAGGCGGCGCAGGGCCGGACGGCGGCGATGAGCGAGAAGTGCCAGCGGTGTGAGCGTTGCGCGCTGGAGCCAGCCTGGGGAGCCGGGCCCGCGGATCTCGTGCTTGAACTCCTTGACGAACAGCGCAAGATCAAGAGGCTTGGGCATGCCCTTCTTGGTGACGCGCCCAGCTCGCGCCAGGCCGGTCGCGGCCTCGAAGAGGCGCTCCATCTGCAGTGCGGGAGTCACGCGGACGCGCATGGCCGCACTTCGGCCGCCTCTGTTTTCGAACTTGTGCGCCTTGCCGGGCTCGACGACCACAACATCGCCCGGTTGTGCGTCGATGGTCTTCAAGCCCTTGCGGAAGCGAACGTTCCCGGAGAGGATCTCGAAGCGCTCCTCCTGACTGGGGTGCACGTGCATCGCAGGCACGGCGCCGTCCGGGGTCAGCTCGATGTCGAACTCCAGATACTCGCCGGCGGTGTCGGCTGCGGTCTTGCGAAACGTGATTCGCTCGCCACTTAGAGGATTCGCGATGATCTGTCCTGCGTATGCCATTTGGTCGCTCCTTGCACAGGGTTCATTTGGTGCGACCAGTCTCGGCTCTGCGCCGGGCCCTGTCGTCGGCTGGAGCGACGATTTGGCTCTACTCAAACAGGACGAGTCTGATGTTGTCCCGCCGGGGGTCACCGGGACTTGGGTCGTAGTGAAGGCGTACTCCTGGTGGCCATGTGTGGCCGGCCGCCATTAGCTCGAACGGGTACGCCGGCAAGGCCTCCTGCACCCCGTCGCGTACGAGTCGCCTCGACGCTACGCCGCCGCCGCTGGAGGACGACGTCCCCGGCCCACCCCCGAGGCGACCTCCTCCTCCTGTTCTGACGGCCCTTTCGCCCCCTCCTTCGCCCACGGCTCGTCGAACTCGACCCGCCAGCGACCCTCATCGTCCTGCGCAAGCGCAAGCCGAGCACGGAAGCTTCGCCCCGAGCGGCCTCGAAAACCCGTTACCGGCTTCTCAGTTCGGCCGGTCTTGATCAGCTCGCGCGCGACCGACACCGGGAGCTGCTTGGAGGCCTTGCCCTTCCAGATCACGAAACCACAGCCTGGATCGTCGCGGGACCAGCAGGAGTATCCCTTGCGGTTCTCGACGATCTCGCGTCCGCAAACCGGGCACGGGCCGAGCTTGGCGCGCTCGATGCGGACCCCCGTCAAACGGTGATCGAGCTCGCCCACTGTTGATTCGGTGAACTTCACGATGTCGCCCATAAAGGCTCTGCGGGAGTCCGAGCCGGTCTCGATGTTGGCCAGCCTGTGCTCCCACTCACCCGTTAAGCCAGGAGAGGTCAAAGCGTGCTCGCCCAAAAGACGGATCACGTTGAGGCCCTTCTCGGTCACGACCAGAGCTCGGCCGTCGCGCTCGACGTAACCGACCTGGATCAGCCGATCGATGATCGCCGCGCGCGTGGCGGGGGTGCCGATGCCCGAGTCCTTCATGGCTTCGCGCAGCTCCTCGTCGTCGACCAGCTTGCCCGCGGTCTCCATGGCGCCGAGGAGGGACCCGTCTGTGTACCGCCGGGGCGGCTTGGTCTCCTTCTCCTCGGACCCGACCTCGGTCACGGCAGCTCCCTCGCCCTGCTCGAGCTTGGGGAGCTGCTGCTCGCGCCCCTCGTCGTCGTCGCGGCCCTCGTCGGTGTCGGCCGTCTCGCCGTAGACGCCACGCCATCCAGGCACCAGGATCCGCTTCCCACGAGTGCGGAAGACATGACCCTCGACGGTCGTCTCGACGCGCGTGTTTTCGATCACCGCCTCCGGATGGAATACGGCGAGAAAGCGGCGCACCACCATGTCGTAAACGCGCCGGTCATCGTCCGAGAACTTCTCGACCGGATGGCGCTCCGCGCGAGTGGGAATGATCGCGTGGTGGTCAGTGACCTTGCTGTCGTTGACAACCCGACCCAGCGGAAGCACGTCAAGCCCCAAAACGTATCTGGACGCCTCGGCGTACTCACGCTGCCCGCCCACGAGCCGCGCGATCGGCTTGATCGAGCTGATCATGTCGCTTGGGAGGTAGCGCGAGTTGGTGCGCGGATACGTGAGCGCAGCGTGCTCCTCGTACAACCGCTGGGCCGCACCGAGCGTGCGGCGAGCGGTGAAGCCAAAGCGAGCGTTGGCCTCGCGCTGCAGCGACGTGAGGTCGTAGAGGATCGGCGGGCGCTCCCTGCGCTCGGACTTCTCGAGCTTGGTGATCTCTCCCGTCCGTCCAGTACAGGCATCCACGATCGCGCCCGCCTCCTGGCCGGACTTGATTCGTGGGTTGGCGCCCGCGTGGTAGCGCCCCTCGTACGTCCGCCCGCTGGGTTGCGCCGTAGGATCGAAGGTCGCGTCCACGACCCAATAAGGCTCGGGCCGAAACGCCCTGATCTCCTCCTCACGCTGGGCCAGGATTGCCAGCGTGGGTGTCTGCACCCGGCCCAGGGACACCGCTCCGTCGAAGGCCGAGCGCAGTCGGATGGTGGCCGCCCGAGTGGCGTTCATGCCCACGATCCAGTCAGCCTCAGATCGAGACCGCGCGGCCGCCTCCAGCGAGGAGAGCTCGCTCGCGGGGCGCAGACGCTGGAAGCCGTCCTTGATCGCGTTTTGGGTCATGGAGTTCAGCCAGAGCCGTTTGACGGGCTTCTTCGATCCCGACTTCTCGTACAGATAGGCGAAGATCAGCTCGCCCTCCCGCCCGGCGTCGCACGCGTTGATGACCAGATCGACGTCGTCGCGCCCGAGCAGACGCTTGACCACCGTCATCTGCCTGCGCGAGCGGTCATCACGGACGACCAGCTTGAAGCGCTTGGGAACGATCGGAAGGTCCGCCATGCGCCACTTCTTGAAGCGATTGTCATATTCGTCGGGCTCGGCGAGCTGCACGAGGTGGCCGACGGCCCAGGTGACGATGTGCTCGGAGCCCTCCAGATAGCCCTCGTGCTTCTCGAAGGCTCCCGGCAGGACGCGAGCGAGGTCCCTCCCCACTGAGGGCTTCTCCGCGATGACGAGCGTCTTGGCCATGAGCTTGGGGAGGGTAGCGCCGTACGCGCCCGTACTCACAAGGCTAGAAAGCGCGGCCCCTTGGCGGGCAAAAATCGCCACACCTCCCACAGCTCCGGATGCCCTGGCGAAAAGTGCTCGCTATGAGGGCAATATCCGCCACACCCTTGCCGCGGGAGAGCGGTGTGGCGCTTTTTGCCCGCCTGAGTGGGCCCTGAGCGCCGCCAACCCCTACCCCGCGCACCCCCCCGTCCTGACGGGTCCGCTGCGCGCCTGCGCCCTGCGCAACTGGGTGCGAACCAGGTTGTTGGGCACCGCGAAGCCGCCGTGCCGGGAGCCTGGGCTCGCGATGGCCGCAAACACCGTGGCGAGCACCTGGCCGTGGGCGCTGATGACCGGCCCGCCCGAGTTTCCGGGCCGAACCAGCCCTCGCAGCTCGGTCACCGACCTCAGCACCGGTCCCTGCCCGTAGGCGTTTTCGGTCTCCACATCGCGTGTCTGCCCGATCCGGCCCGGTTGGGCGTTGAATGGCCCGTCCTGGGGATAGCCCAGGATCGCTCCCGAAGTACTGGGGGGCGCCGACGGCGCGATGGACAGACTGTGCGCGGCCAGGCCCGGCACCCGCAGAATCGCGATGTCATCGCGAGGATCGAAGTCAAGTGCCTGCGCCGGCAGCCCCGGCGCGTCGCCGTTTGCCTCCACGCGGGTGTCGCTCTCGCCGGCGACGACGTGGGCGTTCGTGACAACCATGTCCGGCGCCGCCACCCAGCCCGACCCCTCGATCCCCAGCCCGCAGGCCGTCCCGACCACCCGAACGACGCTCGCGCCGGCGGCTCTCACGCCCACCGCGGACAGAATCCCACGCGACGGCGGCGGCACCGTCGCGGCGGGACCGTGGATGGTGGGCAGTGGGTCGAAGCGGGCCAGGGCGTTGAGGATCGGTCCGGAGGGAGGCAGGAGCGCATTGAGGTCCCGCAGGATCGACGACTGCTGAACCTGCTGGCGCAGCGACGCCGAGTTCGTGGACTGGACCACCACCGCACCCACGATCCACGCGATCCCCAGCCCCACGCACGCGGTCAGAACACCCCCCAACAGGCCATCAACCGTCTGAAAGCCAGGGATTCTGAGCCGGCGACGGGCGCGCAGCCCGACCCCCTCCAGCCCCGCGGCGAGCACCCCGCCCGCAAGCAGCGCACCGAGCAGGCCAAACAGCGGCGCGTACTGGGAATGGGAGCCACCCGGCAAGATCAGCGGGGCGATGCGGGTGCCGACGAAGGCGCCCAGCGCGAATCCGAGCAGGGACAGCGCGCCCACGATGAACCCCTGGAGATAGCCGTACAGCGCAAGCAGCGCGCAAAAGGCGACGATCAGCCAGTCGATCGTGGTCACGGGGTCCGGAGACTATTGAGCCGACACCCTCGGCTCTCCCACTCCGCCGGGCTACAGATCCAGGGAGATGGTCGCCCACACCTTATTTCCCGATGGTGCGCGGATCTGCAAGGTGAGCGGCCGGTTGTTGTAGATCGAGGTGTTGAGCTTGAAAAGCAACAGTTCGCCCCCTGTTGGTCCCACACCCGCCGTGGTGTTGGGGTTAGGTTGAGTCGCCCCCGGCATGAGAGGCGTGGACGTCCACGCGTACGGATTTATGGCCGAGTTCAGCTTGAGTGGGTAGTACTTGCGGCCGAGCGTATCGACGATGTCGAAGTTGTCCGTCGTCCTCCGGCTGTCCTTGGTCTGATTCTTGGCCCAGAGGAACACGCCGAACCAGAGCTGGCTGGCCGTCAGGTTCGCAGCGCTCTTGGGCAGGCCGATGAAGTAGCTCTTGTCCTCCGGGCTGTACTGATTGAGCTCGCGCGAGACCTGCAACTGGTAGACGACGTTGCCGGCGTTGATGAATGTGCCGTCGTTGTTGGCGTCCCCGTTGTGCATGGTGTGCTCCCCGCACGCGGACAGCAGCGATGCGGCGGCGATGACACAGACGGCGATCAGGGCGCGGCGGGCTCTCACGGCGAGCAAAATTCTAGTTCCGTCCCGCCACCGTGGCCCGCTGGCCGCGGTCGCGATTCTCCTCGAGGATCCGTCGCAGCCGCCGCAGCGACTTGGCCACCTGGCGCCGCGTCCAGGAGCGACCGCCCATCATGTCCATCAGCCGGTCAGACAGCATCACCGGCACAGTCTCGAGCGTGTACTCCACAACGGTCGTGCCGCTGGGGCCGGGCGAGAGCGTGTAGGTGCCGAGCATGCGCACACGGTTGAACTTGCCGCTGCGACCGTGCTCAATGATGCGGTAGGGCGGTTGCACCTCGGCGAAGGTCATGTCGCCCCAAGCGAAGCGCGCGAGCGGCGCTTTGATGCGGAAGCGGGCGCCGGCGCCTGTGCCGTAGGAGTTCTCTCGCGTGAGACGCCAGTCGACAAGGTAGTGGTCGGTGAACTCCGAGTGGTTGGCGATGTCCGCCAGGTACTCGAACACCTCTCCACGCGGCCTCGAGATCGTGGCGGAGACGGTGATGGGATCCACGGCGGGGCAGTCTAGGTCCTTCTTGCCCTACAGCGGGGAGGACCCTGGCCCGGCCGCGGTGGCTCGGCGCTGGGTTACTCGGGAGGATCGGGCGTTGTGGGTATCCGCGCCCGGCGTCTCCTGCGGGGCGCGCCGGGCTGCGGGACCGGTCTGGCGGTCTGGCGGGCCCGCTTGTCTACCACGCGGATCGAGCTTCCAAGCTCGGCGCCGTGCACCAATCGCGTCTCCTGAGGTGCCTCGGACTCGAACCCGATGCATAGCTCGCAGATGACTCGCGGACCCGCGCAAACGAATACGCGCTCGCCTGTCAATACCGTGCGGCCACAGCGGTCGCAGGGATCTCCGGTCCTCGTGTGCGTGGCGATGCTTCGGCGCAACATCGCCGCCTGCAGCATCGGCATCTGGCGGTCGGGGACCTCGCGGAGCTCGCTTGGTTCGGGCGGCAGGTCGTCCATCCCCCCACCTGTTCGCCGCTACAAGGCCCGTTCCTTTGGACTCTTTGGACATTCTCTCCCTGCATTTATCGCCTCTTTGACAGAGACGTTAGGATCGGATTTGCGAGGGGCGCTGGCCAGTTTCCGTCCGACACTTAGAGCCAGCGCGACTCGTCGTCCCCCAACAAGGAGTAACCCATGAAAGCGTGGATGTCGGGCAACGTCGCGGGGACCGGGACGTTTCGTTGCACTGAGTGCGACTACGTCCTATCCCTCGATGCAGTCGACGAATTGCCCACGTGCCCCAATTGCGGGGGGAAGGAGTTCGTTAGAGCGTCGCTATTCACGACCACTCAGACAGCGCTCGTCGAGGTGCCCGCTGAGACCGAAGACCGAGTGTGGCTGGAGGATTTGCGCCGGGGATTCGATGAACCGGGCCAGTATCTGGCCTATCGCTCGCCAGGAGGGGAGGTTCGCTCCTTCGCGCTCGAGCGGGAATGGACCCGAATTGGCCGGAGCCTGGCTGCAGACGTGCGCTTCGACGATCCAACGGTCTCGCGCCGCCACGCCTTGATCGTGCGCCAGCCCGATGGCTTGCGTGTGCTCGACGATCGCAGCCTCAATGGTGTGTTCGTCAACGGCGAGCGCGTCGAGTGGTCGACGCTCGCCGACGGCGACGAGATCGTGATCGGCCGCCACCATCTGCACTTCGTAGACGTGCCGGTCGTGTCCGGCATGCGTTTCTCGGCCCAAGAGGAGCGCACGCCGGCGTAAATGACTTGTCCGGGCCGGCTCATGAGCCGGCCCGCCGGCCGGAACATGTTCCG
>Ga0070741_10020871_pt1 | contig 10257 bp, 8 predicted proteins | sample Coa_R1_4_FD_66440 | JGI IMG/M metagenome (GOLD analysis project Ga0070741, IMG submission 66440) | Surface soil microbial communities from Centralia Pennsylvania, which are recovering from an underground coalmine fire - Coalmine... | ecosystem: Environmental > Terrestrial > Soil > Unclassified ...
GCTCTGTAACATTCTTTACCTTGATAACGCCGTCGCGGAGGTAGAGATCGCGCTGCGGAAATGGTATGACGATTCCCGCGGCACTCAAATGTTTGCAGACCAGGTAATTTAGGTCGCTTCTGAATCGGCTTGGTCGTTGGCTCATTTCCTCACTCCAAACGACAAGCTCGAAATCGATTGAATTGTCCCCGAATTTTTCCAGGAAGGCGTCGGGCGCAGGCTCGCTCAGCGTCGCCGGATGTTCGCGTGCTGCAGCAATAAGCACTTCACGAACCTTACTCACGTCAGTGCCGTAAGCGACACCGACCGGCAGACGAAACCGCACTCGTCGGTCGGTATGAGTCCAGTTTGTGACCGGCGAATCTATAAATTTCTCGTTTGGCACAATCATGGCGATATTGTCGTTGGTCACGATGACCGTGCTGCGCGCGCGGATTTGCTGCACCTGACCAGTAATCCCAGCAACTTCGACTCGGTCACCGATGGTAATGGGGCGCTCAGCCAGAATCAGCAAGCCACTGATGAAATTGCTGGCGATGTTTTTCAGCCCAAATCCCAGCCCCACGCCGACCGCGCCGGCGAATACCGTCAATGTTCCGATATGAATGCCAGCGTTGTCTAAGACAACGATAATCCCGACGATTAGCACGGCATAGCCGACGATTTGGGCAATAGCGTACTGGAGCGAACGATCGAGCCCGCTTTGCGCCAGCAACCGGTTAAAGAGAAAGCGCTTTGTTCTCGAGGACATCCAAAAAACTGCGATCAGGAGCGCGACCAGCAGGAAAATCTGAAGCAGGCTCAGGTTGATAGCCGGAAGAGCGACGTTCCAGGCCAGTGGAATTCCCGCGGCGTTAATCGCATTAACCGTAAAAAAGACGAGCGATGCCAGACTCAGGATGGTCGTAACGATCGCAACAAAATTAGTGTCGATCTTGTATCGGCTAAAAACACGGCGAACGAACTGGCTTTGCAGAGATCGTGCGATGACAAGGCCGGCCGCAAAAACCGCGGCGAACGCCATCAGGCCGAGGAAAGTGACATAGTGACCGCCAATGTAAAACAGCGGCCTTTCCAGAAGCGTCATGTCCACGTTCCGTAGTCTCAGCGCGTTATGAAGGTTGGCAACCAGGAAGCACTGGGGGCCTTCGTCTGTAGCCGCTTCCCTGTGGGAAGCAAGGCACTCATACGTGTGGAACGCGCGCCCCGGCAGAGGCGCAACAAGCAGCAACTGAACTACTGCTGCTTTGCGCGTTCTTCGATGTACTTAATCACGTCGCCGACTGTCTGTAACTTCTCGGCATCTTCATCCGGGACTTCGACGGAAAATTCCTCTTCAAATGCCATCACCAGTTCAACGATATCCAGGGAGTCCGCGCCCAAATCCTCAATGAACGATGCCTGTGGCGTGACCTGCTCCGGATTGACGCCGAGTTGCTCGACAATGATGTCTTTAACTTTCTCTTCGATCGATTTTTCCGCCATAAAATTTGTTCGGTTTGGTTAGTAGTGCGTGGAAAAGCCTGAAGCCGTCCCGGGCACAGCATGGCAAGTAAATGAATTAAACAGGTTGTCAATCATTTTCGGGTTTGGCACTTACACCTTCACGTTTGCTTCCGTTTATCATTCGAGTAGATGAAGCCGATGACATCTTCCCCTGTCGAGACTGCAGACCTTCTCGATCTAAAGCTGCTGCCTGCCTGGGTGAAAGAACCAACGGAGGCAAAACGTTATGCGAATGTGGAAGGGGAGCCCGATCTCGAGCGTCCAGCGCGGCATGGTCGTGGTGCGCCCACGCGCAGGGGACGACAGTCGGCACGCGGCTTCGATAGATCGCGACCAGGCGGCCACCGGCCAATAACCAGAGAGGGTAAGCACGAGGTAGGGCGCGACCGCCGGGCGCGCCGACAACCGGATCGAAGGGAATCTCCGCACCGCGAAGCCCGTTCTGAATTTTCCCGGCCAGTTTTGCCGGACATCACGATCCGGTTTCTGCCGTTCTCCCCGGCGTTCGAGAATGTTGTCACGCAAATTAAGTCCGGTTCGGTGGCATACTCGCTGTACGCCCTGGCGCGCTTGTTTCTTGAAAAGCCTGAACGGTACGACGTGCGACTCACGGCAAAAGCGGGATCGCCGCTTTATCGGCTTGGCGATAACGGGGCTTTCTCACTGAATCGAGAATTCCTCGAGCGAAGCGCCTTCCGCCTGGCTCAGTCCGATTTCTATAGGATCGACGTTACCGAGTCCGAACCGATCAAGGGAAATTTTTCAAATATCGCGCGATGCCGGTTGAGCGGGACGCTTCTTGGCCCGACCAACCATCACAATTATCAGTTGCAACTGCGTAGCCTTTATGAGCAACGCTTTAGCCGCCGGCTGACCTTCGTCGATTACCAGCGACAGATCGAGATTGTGAACGACGCGGAGTTGATTGAGCGTTGGAGGGAAGAGGCTCGGAAGGTGACTACTTACACGACGAGCCGCGAAGAACGTCCTTTAACGTTCTCTTCCCCGACCGAAGCAGAACGGCATTTCCGGTCGCGTTATTTGGAGGGATTAATCAAGGGAGTGGAAGAAGCGACCATAGGCGGTGTCCTGAGTCGGCATTTGCCGGACAGATTGCTCAATCGGGCGGTCGAGGATGCCTGGGTGCGGGAAACGCGCTCCCCCTCGGGGATGATGCAGGAGTTGGCTGGACGATTTCGACAGAATGGGCTCCACGTTTTTCGCCATCGCCGCGGGATGTTGTTTGTCTCGTCCATCCGGACACGCGCCTTTGTTCACGAACAGGCCGGCGTGTCTCCATCGGTGAATGCGATTCTCGAAACGCTGGCAGGGACAGCAATGATCAATCGCAAGCATCTTTTTGAAAAATTGATTGGCGATCTTGCAACTGAAGATGCAGAACCGCGCAAGCTCGCGCTTGCGTCCGATTTGCGCTGGCTGATCAACGAAGGCTATGTGATCGAGTTCAATGATGGTTCCCTGGATCTTCCACGAGGAAAAGCCAAATCGCGGGAAACTCTAGCGCCGGAGGTTGCTGGAGAGGCAGCGGAACGCCGATCCGCTGGACCGGCTGAGCAAACGCTCGCGTTGGCGATTTGGCGTGGACCCTACTCGTTAACGATTCTTAGCGAAAGCGCCGAGTCGCCCTCTTCGTAACGAACGACCTCATTTTTTTCGTTCAAGAGCGCGATACGCGGTGCATGTAATGCCGCTTCTTCCAGCGTGTAGCGCGCAAAATTCATGATGGTGAGGCGGTCGCCAATTTTGCCGAGATGCGCCGTAGCACCGTTTAGTTCGATGATTCCACGCCGAGCTTCTCCAAAAATTGCATAGGTCTCGAATCGTTGGCCATTGTTCAAATTGCTCACGAGGATTTTTTCATACGGAATCAAACCAACGAGCTCAGCCAGGTCTGCAGAAACCGTCAGACTGCCTTCATAATCCAGACTTGCTCCAGTGACAGTGGCGCGGTGAATCTTCGATTTGAGAAGAGTTAGGTGCATCGATTCGTCATTCCGAGCGAAGTCGAGGAACCCCGTAGCGTTGCCCAATCGTACTTTTACGGGATGTCTCTACTACGCTCGACATGACCGACGTTTTAGATAGCGCCGGCTTTTCTGAGCGCTTTATAGGCACCGTGTTTGTTGATTGTTTTCAGACCACGTGCCGTAACGCGAACGCGCACAAATTTCTTTAGCTCCGGCACCCAGATGCGCTGGCGCCGCAAGTTTGGCGCGAAAATCCGCGGTACATTTTTCGTGACGTGCCGGCCAACGCCGCCCTTCTTTTTGGCCAGGCCGCGCCGGTGGATGACGCTGCCGCGCGTGGCTTTCGATCCCGTGATCCTACAGACTCTGGACATGATGTAACCTCAAAAGCAGGCGCGTAAGCTGCCGCGCATCAGTCCACCGGTCAAGTAGATGTTAAGCAAATGACGAAAGCCGAATGAACCCCTTCGCTCCGCTGCAGGCGGCGAGCGAATGACGAACTTTCCAGTGACTGACGTGAGTCGTTAAATGGTTACCCGCCTCAGGCGGGTTAAATGGGATTTACGCTTCAACAGTTTAATGGGCTAACGATTTAACGTAGCGAAGCCGTCATGGTTGAACGCGCAACTGGCGGGGACGGTCAAATTAGCTCGCACAAGAGCCAGTCGAGTTTGCAAAATCAACATTTCGCATAACCGGTGCACAAGAATAATCATAAACTGCGGATTGGGATTGTGGGAGCGGGCAACATCGTTCGCGCTCGCCATTTACCGGCTCTTAAGAAACATCCGGAAGTCGAGATCGTTGCTGTTTCTAATTCAAGTTACGAAAGTTCGGAAAGATTTTGCCAGGAATACTGTCCATCAGCCACGCCGATGCGGAATTGGCCCGAGTTACTCGCGCTTCCGGACCTCGACATTATCTGGATCGGCACGCCTCCGGTAATGCATTCGGCCGTGACCGTCTCGGCGCTCGAGGCCGGCAAGCATGTTTTTTGTCAGGCCCGTATGTCGATGGACCTGGCAGAGGCCGAGGAGATGTTCGCGGCATCGAAGCGTTATCCCGAACTGGTGACCATGCTTTGTCCGCCTCCGATGGGGATGCGGGCTGATCTGCTCGTGAAAAAACTGCTGGCCGAGGATTACATCGGGCGTCCGCACCACGTGCGATTGCAAAGTTTTACCGGCAATTATCTGGATCCGGGCATTCCACCGCATTGGCGGCAGAAGATTGAGATTAGCGGGCTTCACGTGCTCACGCTGGGGATTTACGTCGAAGTGTTGCAGCGCTGGCTTGGAGATATCAATGGCGTCTTTGCGCGCGGCAAGGTCGTTCACCCAATCCGCCAGGGCTACGAAGTCATCATCCCCGATTTGCTCACTGTCCTTTGTGCTTTCGATAATGGTGCCGAAGGAGTGCTCGAGTTCAGCGGGATTGATGCATTGGCGCCAGGCGATCGGGTGGAAATTTACGGCAGCAGCGGCACGCTCACCTACGATTTCGGTTCTGATGTAGTGCAAGCGGGTAAGGCTGGCGATCGCGGACTGCACGTTGTCGAACTTCCCTCAGAATTGGAAACCGAATGGCGTGTCGAGGAAGATTTTCTAGCCGCAGTGAAATCGAAGGGCCGCGTGCGTCCCCACCCTAATTTCGAGGAAGGGGTGCGTTACATGCGCGTTGTCCAGGCCGTAGCCGATTCCCGGGCCCGCAATGAATGGGTGACAATTAAGCACTGAGCACAACCCGCTTGCCGTCTAGGGAGTCGTCGCCTCACCGACGAGGAATCGTCTCACCACGAGCGCCCAGACCAGCAGAGTGATCAGTTGGTACCACGCGAAAAAGCGGTCGTAACCTCGTCGGTGAGCAATAAGCCCACCGCCGGACAGCGCCGCGTATTGACCGACGAAGGGAAGATACCAGATCGGATGAAAGACATCACCGTGAATTGCCGTTTGCGTGATGTCGAGCAAACACATCGCGATTAAAGTGGAATAATAACCTGCCCGGTTTCGTTCAAAACGACCCTTGTGCTCTTCTTCTTCCGACAAGTCGGGAGGGTAAAGGAAAACAGTCAGCATATAGAGCGTGATGGTCCAGACGATCAGCACAAGAAACTTATCGAAGCTCCAATTGACCTCGGTATTCCACTTGAACGTGACCCACCATTGCAAAGCCAGGAGCACCAGCGTCGCGAGGGTTAGGACAATATGAACCTCATCGAGTGGGTTCTCGTTGCGGCGATAAAACGCTCTCCCGGCACCGGCCAGCAGATTGGTCACGCCCAGACCGATGATGATCGACATTAGCGCAGCGATAAACTCGAAGCTGCTCATGAGATTCTGCGCGTTCTGCATCGCGCGCGACCTTAACGCAGGCCGACTCGTGAAATCGAGCGGCAAATATTATCTGGAGTGCTGCCGTGAGGCGCGATTAGACGTCGCTCTCCGCAATAACCAGTCCAGAGCGCTATTCAACTCGGTCACCGCCCTGCCTTCGATTGGATCGTTGTGATAAGCACCGCGCAATGAGATGACACGCTTCTCGCCAGCATACGCATCGACCACCAGCCGGTGATACCGCGACGGAACGACTTCATCTTTCTCTGCGAGAAGAAAGATCGCAGGTGCCTGGATAGCTCTTGCATTTGCGATACTGTCGAGATCTTTGGGAATCTGCAATGCAACAGGACCGGCCAGCAGCCATAAATTCCACCAGCCAAATCGACGCAGGATGATTTCGCGCAGTGGTGGGGGGTTCTGCAAGATCAAACCGACCACCGGACGCTGCGCGGCTACATGTAACGCCGCTGTTGAACCGATGCTGGTCCCAAAAGGGACGATTGGTCGAGCTCCGGCCTGCCGTTTCAATTCATCGAAAGCTGCAAGTGCCGCCGGTCCGATCCTGGAGAGACGCGCCGGCCCAGTGCTGCTGCCGAAGCCCGGATAATTCATTCCCCAGATTTCGACTGCCCGATCATTCCACATCTCCGCCTCTTCAATGGGCCAACGCTCAGCGCGGTCTGCGTTGCCGTAAAACCTCAAAATATATGTGTCGGCATTGCCTTTGGATCGCGCCATCTGGGATTGCGCGATCCATACTTCCAATTCTCCATCTTTAAATGGGATGGTTTTGCGAACGGCTCCGCCCGGATTGATGGGCGTTCTTGTTGGAAACAAAATCAGGTGGTCCGGCAAATGACCGAAAAGCATGGCGGCTAAATATACGATCCCGATCGCCAGCAAGCGCCAGGGCCGCGGAAGAACTCTTAGCGTCACATTTTTCTGAGGAATGCAAGGATGCGCGACTCATAAGCAACTCTGCTCGCTTGATGAAGGTCGACATGGCCGGCGTTTGGTACGAACCAAAGTTTCTTGGGAGATCGCGCCCGTTCAACCAACATCTGCGTATCAAACGGTCGGGTATTTCGGTCTTTTTCGCCGCTGATGATGAGCATCGGGCATTCGACGCAGGCAATATGAGCGATCGGCCGTAATTGCGAAGCCGAAACGCCAAGCCGCGATTGCATTTGGTTCAATAGGAGAGGCGTGAGAACTCTACCGACGACGCCGAGGTAATTTTCCATCCGGTTGCGCGTTGCGATTTCAATGGTCGGATAAACTTCCTCGAGAACGAGCGCATCGACTTTCAACGGAGGGGTAGCGAGGAGAACAGCTACGCAGCCTAATGAACTGACAATGATCGCAACGCGGGCAGCTGGATCGACGCGGCGTACAAAATCTACCGCGGCCAGCACATCGCGACTTTCCTTCCATCCAAACGTGATGTGATCACCTTTTGTTTCGCCGGTTGCCTGGAAATCAATCAGCAAGACCGAATAACCTGCACGACGAAGAAATCGCGCGCGATCCAGCATGCTTAAACGATTGGCGCGGATGCCGGGCAAAAGTAGCACAGCCCCGCGACTATTCTGAGTCGGACACCACCAAGCATGGACCTCTGCGCCCGATTCGCTCGGAAACACCACCGATTCGGCGTTCAGATCAGTCGGAGGATTCCGAATCCGGGTTTGAACCGGATGCACTAGCAGCCATCCAACGGAAACGACGCAAACAACAGCCACGCCAACCAGCGTCGCCAAGGCAATAAGTAGTCGTTTCATTTTAATTAATGTTCCTAGCGAGGTAACTGTTTTCGAAACAGTTTGTCTCGTCGTTTGGCCACACGGAATCAGTCGGGAAAACGCTATGGAACCGATGTAACCGCGGATTTGGTTTCATTGGTTTTCTCCGCAGCACCGAGGAATCGCTGATACAGGAATGACGCGACCATCGCGATGATGGCGACCACTACGAACGCACTGATACGATAAAGCTGGTCGAGCTGCGAAAGATCGTGAAAGAAAAGTTTCACGACGGTAAGACCAAGCAAACCGAGGCTCGCGAAACGCACAGACATAATTTGTTTGCGAATGCCAACGATAAGCATCAATAGCGCAAACAGGGCCCAGGCGATGCTATAACTCATGTCGCGCGCGAAGTTTCCTGAGAATTGAAACGTCAGAACGCCGGTGCCGGATGTGTTGAAGTAATCTGCGATTTCAATGTTTACGAGCAGAAACGCGAGCACCGTGCCTAGTGCATTAAGCAAAGGCCGCACGTTAGATCCGAGCACGAGATGGCGCGGCGGCGCTAGAAATCGCGCGGCAGAGAACAGACAAACTATCGCGATGCCGTAGGTGTAAAGATACCAGTTAACTATTGGTAACGCAGCGCGCGGATGATAACTCAACACAGCAGGATTAAGGGCAAGACGCGCAAACACAATCACGAGCAAAACCACGCCTGTCAGGCGCAGTCCCGGATGCGGGACGCGACGGAATAGCCAGCAAAGCGCAGCGCCTTCCAAAGCCCATCCCACGGTGATCCATTGTCGATCAAACTGGATCGGGAAAATCAGCGTGATGAAAAACAGCGTTGCACCTCCAAACAGGGCGAGCTGCGCATTTCGCGCCGGGCTGGCGAGTGGTGTGCGTTTCAGCAACACGAGAAGTCCGAGAAGCGAGGGCAAAGCGAATGCCAGGGGAACGAGACTGGGGACGCGGCTCGGATAAGCGCTGCGGATAACGTCATACACCAAATAAAAATTTAACGGCCCAGCCAGCGCGGCCGCGGCCCAGGGTCCGGTTTTCCCAGCAAACTTCCTATGAAAAATGAAAGGAAAGATGCTGAACACCGAGTAAAATCCGAGATACCAAATCAGCGGCGTCGCTGCGCGTGACGGATTGGATGGATTAAAATGTTCGAAATGCCATGCATGTTCTAATGCGAGCACACAGGCAAGTCCCACCGCTGGCAGCACGTCCAGTGAGAGCATTTCGCTCATCCCCAAAAGCAAAACGACCAACAACAGCGCCAGGCCAAACACTGCGGACGGATCCACGAGGGGCAGCCGCTGCGTCACCATGATTAACAGCAGGAACGGCATCGCGGCTGATAACGCTGGAAGCTGAACGGAAAGGTTTCCCGGGTCGGCGATGTTGCCGAAGAGTTTTGGTGCATGCGTTTCAGTCGTGGTGAAGCGTCGGCAGGCCCAACTTGCGGTGGCCAGAAAGAAAATCGCAAAACCGCCAAGGATAAACAGCGCTGTCGGCAAACCAGTAAGCTCGCTTGGAACCCGTAGCAGCCAGCCGCCTATCGCTATCAGAGTGAGCAGCAGCATGGCGGCAATCGCCAGGAGCCTGCCCGTTGCCAGGGCGAGACCAAGCGCAAGAACATCGACAATCAACACGAACAGCCAAACGACAAGTGAAAGCTGGGTGATTTGAAACTCCGGCATCAACATCAGCAGGAGTGACAAGGCGGGAAATGTCTGAGTCCACCACGGAACATGAATCTTTCGCACGCGCTGCAGCACAAGCGGTGTCGCGGAATGAAACAGCGCGAAAACAAAATAGAATGTAAGCGCGCTATAAAGATAATCGCTGGTCAGTTGCGAGTTCGTCCACGCGGCGAGAAGTATGAATGCCGCCAGCCCTGCGAGAGGATTAACTATAGTCAGTCTGCTTTCGAGCAACGTCAGCGCGAGAAGGCCTAGATCGACAATGAAAACATAGCTGAACAGGAGCGTTGGCCGGTGCGCGATCGTTGGAAATGAGAGCAGATAAAACGCCGCCAGGATCGCTGCGCCTGCGAGGCCAAGCGCGCAGCCGAGAAGCTCATGGTTCATTTTTGAGGTTCGCTTTGCCCATCCTGCTGCTGCGAGAAAGAGGCCCTGAAATCCGGCAAACACTGCCATGGCAACGAGCACTTTGTTGCCGAGGAAATATTTTTCGGGAACAAAGAACGTGGCGATCCAGGCGAATTGCATTAAGGCTGTGCCGACTGCGCCCAGGATGGGAAGCGCTTTCCATCGTTGCCGTTGCGCAGCCGCGAGCAGACCGACGTCGAGCAAGGCGATATAGACGAAGAGGCCGAGAGGGTGATCTTCGCCTGTCGAAAGCAAGACCGGCGTGAGAAAACCGCCGGCGATCCCAAGCACAACGACGATCATCGCATTCAACCGAACCGCGAGCAGAAACGCGATGACCGTGATTAGTGTCATCAACAAAAACGTTGGAATCAGATCGAAGAATGCGAAGTAATAATAAGCTCGACAGGCAAAGGTCACGGCATAGAGGACAAGGATTCCTGTCGCGCAGAGCGTCTGCGCCGTGACGACGTTTTCCTTCCGTTTTAAAAGCAGACCGCCGATGATAAGGCTGGCGCCAACGACAAATCCGATCGCAACTCGCATCTCTGGCGAG
>Ga0070741_10020872_pt1 | contig 10257 bp, 13 predicted proteins | sample Coa_R1_4_FD_66440 | JGI IMG/M metagenome (GOLD analysis project Ga0070741, IMG submission 66440) | Surface soil microbial communities from Centralia Pennsylvania, which are recovering from an underground coalmine fire - Coalmine... | ecosystem: Environmental > Terrestrial > Soil > Unclassified ...
ACCCCGCCAGGTCTGCCATCTGGGAGGAGAATTGCTCGGCCGTGACCGGTTCCCATCCGTCCTGATCGCCTCCGATTCCATGGTAAGTAAGCACGTGCCAACATCCCTCTCGAACCCAGCCGCGCACATTCTCGCATTCGGAAATCTGGCGACAGTCGACGTTGAACCTGTCCAGAGCAGTCCCGCCTGAGATCGTGTAGTACGAGGCGGAAGGCACGTAGCCAGGCGGTGCACCGCCCCCGCGCGCCTGCTCATAGCCGGCACCCTTCACCGCCTCAGCCAGGCAGGAATGAGACCAGTAGAACGGATAGCAGAAGGAGAAAACTTTGATCCCGAGCCGGGTTTCGATCAGCCGCTTCGACTCTCGCGCTTCCAATTCCGGCTGGATCGGCAGCAGGTCCGGGTGATGACTCACGCTGTGACTGCCGATTTCGTGTCCTCCTGCTGCCACCTCTTTTAGCATCGCGATATCGTCTGCACGCCAATCGATCTTCCACCAATCATTGTCGTGAAGACCGGTGTAACGGTCGTGGGTAGGCAGATCATTTGCGATTAAAAAGAATGTGGCTTTCAGGCCGTAGGAATCAAGAACGGGCAACGCCCGTTCAAACTGGCATCGGAATCCGTCATCGAACGTGATCGAAATCAGCGATTGCATACGGCTATTCTAAACACGGAACCGCCGCCCCATCTGGAAGTGCGGCCCGAGTTGGTGAAAACCGGTCCGAAATGCGGGAAGAATGTGAACGGAGAAATGCGGGGACCTGCAGGTCAGGTCTGAATGTAAGCGTGAGCGTATCGCGCTGCGCGCGCCCCCGGACGAGGCGTCCCGGGCTACATCCTTCCGGTGAGATCTAACTCGTGTAGGGGCGGACGCCCTCGTCCGCCCTGCGTCGCGGGACGCGAGGCATGGATGGAGCCGACGACCAGACTTGAACTGGTGACCTGCCGATTACGAATCGGCTGCTCTACCAACTGAGCTACGTCGGCTCAACAAGTTACGGACAACCGTTGTCCCAACTTCTGGGGAAATCGGCATGTTAACAGGTTCAGCCGCACACGCCGACATCAATGAGAATATCACGTGAACATCGGTGTTGTGGTTCAAAGAATCTGGTACGCCGTGCGGATTAGGGAGTAGCATAGCGGCGAATGGCGAGGAAGATGAGAATTGTTCTTTCCGTGACAGTGGGACTTGGACTGCTGCTCGTATGCTTTGTCACCTACGCCTACTACGACATTAAGCACAACTTCCTCGCCTTCAGCCCTCAACAGGTCTCTGAATGCAGATTGCGTTGAAGGGAGCGATGGCCGAGGCCATCTTCAACACAGGACAGGGAAAGGTGGAGGTAGTTCCGGCAGCAGAACTTAAAGGCAAGGCTGGATTGGATGCTTTGATTGCTGCAACCCCCACGAATACGAAGGGCGAGGGGCTGATTGCGGAGTACCAAAAGAACCCTCAGAAGTTCAAGCGGTATGCCGAAATGTTTCACGGCGATGAATGCCAAGCAGGTCGGTGACGTACTGCTCAAGCAAGATATCTCTCACCTTCCTGCAACGAGTGAGTCTCTCCCCATGGAACCGAAGCTGAAAATGGACACTTGGGGCAAGCCGTTCTGCATCATCTCTGTGGGAGCAAGAACTGCAATCATCAGCGGCGGGCCATCACATCTCACTTGTGACCATCTGCCTGTGACCAGCGACCAAGTTACCAAGTCTAGCCGGAGTATATACGCCGCAGCTAACGACACTGTAGTGTTTATCGCCCGACGCTGACCCAAGCCGAAATGCGACGGCCAACGTTCTCCTCAATGCAACTTGTTTTAGTCAAGACTGACACCGACTAATCTCCACGCTTCGCAAATACCCTGCTACGATGTCGTCATGAGTCACGACAACCGACCAGTCGGGGAACAGGTCAAGTCGGGGTTCATCATCGTCGGCAAGATCCTTGCAGCCTTCGGTATCGCTGTGACGTTCTTGACTGGCTCAACGTTGATTCGTAGCCTGCCACGAACATGGAACCACGTCACTCTCGGATGGCTACTCGTAGCCTTGAGCATCGTTTTGATGTTCACGACTGTGAGATTTTGGGCCGCTGGATTTTGTGGCTTCGTGGGATACGGGGCGTTTCGGTCTTTGGGAGGCGTGCTGGTTGCTGACGCTTTTCATGTATCAAGGCTCTATATGGCGGCGGTATCCGCAAGCGTGTTCCTGATGTTCCTCCTGTCCATCCGTTTCACATCAAAGAAGGCGAAAATCAATCCCATTGACCGAATCAGTATCGTCATCGCTGCAAGTTCGATGCTTCTTGCTTTTCTCATGGGCAACACTTACGAAGGCGTGTTCGTGTTCAACATTGGGAGCGTTGCCCTTCTAGCATCGTGGTTCGCCGCCCGCACAGGCAGGCACCATCGGCACAGCAAGCACACCCAGGTGCCTGCGTAGAATCAAGCCATTCCGACAGGAACAACGGTGTCCGCCTTTCGAGTCTTACCCTTCGCAGTGACGGACTGCACAGGCTTGCGAAGTTCGGTTTCGAGCCGCTCCATCGCCTCGACGCTCTTTTCGTCAACACGCTTGCATCCCCTTTATCGCGCCGTGGACCACATAGAGTGCGGCAATGTGGAGCGTGGCTGTCAGGTCGTTTGCTACGCCCTTAATGACGTAAAAGGCCACATACCATTTGAGTGTTTTGAGGCATTGAAGCGTACTACTGAGTGGAAAGAACTCATGGAACAATGGCGTGAACAAGCGGAGAAGAACCCGCACGATAGACAAGCGTTCAGAGGACTCATCTTCCCAAACGACAGCCGGAAGAAGTAGAGCGTCAGCCTTTCCCTCCGCACGGGAAACTGTCTTTCAACGCAGCAATCGTAAGGCCCATGCCGTCTTCGTGTAGTTGCTCCGGGTGCTCCTTCAAATACTTGACGACGATTCTGATTGCTTGACTGACAGGGATACCTGAAGCGGGGAGACAGAACTGCAACAGTGTCGGTTTCTGTTAGTGAAATCCGTCCATTCATTGTGCATCTTGGTGAGTTCGAGGGCACTGGACACCCAACCGACACACCAACCGCTATCAAAGAGTTCGCTCGTGAGACCGCCGTTGTTGTCGAAGTATCGAACCGCAATCTGGCAATCCTTCAGAACATCGTTCCCTGTTGTTTCCCCCGAAGCCGAGACACCAGCCCCTAACAACGCAACGACCAGAAGAATCGAGGTTCTCACTGTGCAGCCTCCTTCATGGACTGTGTGGGCTGAGTCAGAAGAGCTATAAAATTCTCATGGGGTTTCACTATTCCTAGCCACACCCGGTCACCTGTGTTCAGATGGTGTTCCGCAATCCAGTTGCGTATAGCGATATTGATTAGCTCGCCGCAATCACCCGTCCAAAAACTTTCCTTCTCAATGTTGATAGGAAACGACGCCCCGTCGAGTTCGAGGTAGACAGGACTGTGGCTTCGACGGAAGTACTTGTTGCGGATAGTTAAACCACCAAGGATTCGTAAGCCCCAACCACTTCCACCATTGTTTCAAACAGAACATTCGAATACTTCCATCAGACCTCTCCTTTACTCGCCTCGTTAGTACCACGTTCGAGAGTGCCTGTCCACTTCCAGTGTGCTTAGACCACACCCAAAATGCGGCAATGCGGAGTGTGGTCGTCAGGTTCGCTTGGCAGGAAGTTAGTCGTCTGAAGGCTTGTCTAGGAAGAAGCGACTTTCACGTCTTCGCAACAGAGCCGCTATCCACCGACGATGCGACAGCGGGTCGCTCCACCGCAATCCACAACCCCGCGGGCGGTGCTTGCGACAGCCCGAATCTGCTCCCGTTCGTGTGACGGGCAAGCGATTTTGTCCCAGAACAATTTTGTCCCATGAACCTGTAACCTGCTGATTCGACTGTACGGGAAAATTTTCGTGGATGCTCGAAAGTGCTTGAAAGGGCAGGAGTATCGAGCCATTACGAATCGGCTGCTCTACCAACTGAGCTACGTCGGCTTGATCTCGATTTTAAATGGCGGCTGCGAAACCGTAAAGCGATGCGCAGAAAGGCCTACGTCTGAAACATGTGCAGGTTACGGCCACGCCATCTTAGGAGCCTGCACCTTCAGCATGCGCCGAATCAGCCATTCTCTAACCCGCCAGCAAGCTCCATTCGCTATACTGTTTGCAATGGACGTTGAACGCATTATTAACGACATCGAGCAGATCGAGGAAATGTTCGAAGCGCCGGACATAAGGCCATTCAGCGCAAGCGACATCTCGGCTGCAAACCGAAGGCATGATGAGGCATTAGTACACAGCCCGTGGTTCCGGCTGTGGCAGAGTTATGGCCTCTGTTGCCGGCCCGAGGCTCCGGTGCTACGACTGCCGGAATAGCTGACCCTGACCGGCTCGGAGTGCCCTCAAAGCGGAGCAGTGCCTGTCACTTCTGGGATCGGAAATGCGCAGTTGAGCATTGGCTCAGGCGGCGCGGGCTGCCGCCAGCGCGTCGTACTCCCGCTCCGAGTCGGACGAGAGCAGAACCCACATCGTGTACACGCCCAAGGCTGTGCCGAACGGGATGTTGGTGAACAGCGAGAGGAATCCTAAGACTAAGGCGAGGATGCGCGCCCAATTTTCGTAGTGCAGCAAACCCCAGCCGGCCATAAATCCCAAGGCAGCCTTCGCCAGCAGAAAAATTGCGATGACGCTGAGCAGTGGCCGCAGAAAAGCTCCCGGCGCTTCCGGCGCGCCGAAATTTCGCAGGTGAACAAACAGAGTATTGGCGAGGACGTATAAGATTACCGCGCCCACCGTGTTGAACGCCGAGAACGCCAGCCAGAAAAGCGCCAGCAACCGAACGTGGCCTTGTACGCGACCGGCCTGTGGCTGCACGTAGGATACTGGGCCGACAATCTGTTTGCCGCACTTGCTGCAGAATCCCTGACCCGGTTGCACCGCCGTACCGCAGGCATCGCAGAACATGATTTCGTCTCCCGCGCGCAGATGACCGCCCCTGGGGCCCACATCAATCTATACGAAGACTGGGCCGATCCGTTCCGTAGAGTTGCGGCGCGCGCAGCAGTGGCCCAGGCCAGCGTGCAAACGAAAAGGCCACCCGGCAACAGGGCGGCCTCTTCTTCAAGGGAGAATAGTTCCAACGGAGGCTAGTAAATTCCGTCAAAACTTTCTGCGCAAATCTTATGAGCCGAAAAACGGGGGTGTCAAGCGATTTTTAGGAAATAAATGCCTTTGTTTACAATCGTTTACAAAATCCGTCAACATTGCTCCGGAATGTTGCAAAATGAGAAAAATTCGCCTCTTCGACCGTTAAGCCGATCTATCTAAAGGCACTTATCCTGCCTGAGAGGGATTCCCGGGCAGGCCACGGGTGCCTTCCGAAGCTGCCGGCCCCCCGCCCTTCACCGCGGTCTCGGTGAGATGAAGCGAGATGAATTCCATCTGTTCGGGGCGGTCGAACACCTTGTCGGGATAAAAGCGCTTCACCAGAATGCGCACCCCTCCAAAAGCGACGCCGGCCACCACCGCAAGTCCCGCGAGGATACCGCACAACACGACAATGTTGAGAATCAGGGAATACAACTCGTGCACTTGCGAACTCTCCGAAGGAGTGTTCCAGGTGACGTTGGCCTCATAATTCACACGGCCCAGCAGAGCTTTGGCATCACTGTCGGAGATGCCTCCGCTCACCACGGCGACAATCGGGCCGGTGCGCTTGTCGAAGAACGTTCCCGAGCCGCCGATTTCCGAAATCCCCGAGGTCGGCTGGCGTGTCAGTTGGTGAGCGGCTTCAATGTGCCGCAAGTGCTCGGCCGCGAGTTGCGGAGTGGGATAGGAGATCAACATCAAGGTGGCTTCGCCGCTCGGTGTGTTGTAATGCGCCAAAGAGGCTTCAGCGCTGGCGCCAAAATCAACCAGATCCGCGGAAACCGGCGGGGCGACCGCAGCCAGAGCGGCTGGGCCCATCACGTATTTCTGCGTGTTGGTAACATAATTCCGAGTCGGGAAGAACTGGATGAACGAAGGCAAGTTGCCGGAATTTCCCTGCGGCTTGGGAAGCGTTCCCGCCAGTTCCCGCAGTTCCGCTCCTGACATGGCAGTTTCCTTGCTGAACTGCGCATCCACTAACACATGCCCGCGATAGAACAGCACGTGATCGCCGAGCGATGCTCCCTGATCCCCGATCTGCTCCTTGTTCATATCGGGCTGCAGGTAGAAGGTGTACGCGCCAAAGGCGCCGGAAGCATCCGCGAAGCGCGCCGCGCGGATCTTCAAAGTCCGTCCATCGTCACGCGTGTAGGTGGCGGAAGCCAGGTCGGTAAAACGGTATTCCTGCAGCACCCGTGCATTGGTGGAATCCGCGGCCGCCGGATCAGTGCTGGCCTGCGGTCTGCCTTTTATCTGCCAGCCGCCAAACTGCTCCGGAAGTAGTGCGGGAGCCTGGGCTTGCGGCGGATTCGCCGCCCAGGCTATACCCACCGGAACGCTAAAAACCATCCATAGTACGAGGCCTAAGGGGAGTTTCATGGAGAACACACTGCCGTTTCCTATTAGACCACACAGGGCAGGGAAAAGTTTCTGAACGACCGCAAGCTGCTGGATCCAAGGGAATTGCGAGCCGCTTGAGAATGGTTACCATCGTGCCTGACACCTACCCGTCGGGGCCATTCACAATCCCCACTCCAGGCAGGCAGACTTGGGAGTGAAAGCCAAAGAAATTGGGGCATACGAGAGAAATGATCCAGCGCCGTGGGAGTCGCACCAAGGCTGTCTTGCCGGTCAGGATCAAGGGCAATGACAAGGCCGGGAAAGCATTCGAGGAACTGGCGCACACGCTGGATGTGACTGCGGTCGGAGCGCGCCTCGGTTCCATTCGTCACGAATTGAAGGTGCAGGACGAGATTACGGTTTTTTATCGCCAGCGCAAGATGCAGTTCCGGGTGATGTGGATCAAGAAAATGAAGGGCACATCCGAGTTTCAGGTGGGACTGCAGGCGGCGGCACAAGAGAAAGAGGCTTGGGGGCTGGGACAAGAGCAACAGAATACGCCCAACCGGCCTTCTGTTTCCCTGGCCGCGGGAATTGCATAAAGAAAAGGGGACGAAGGTGAACTATACATTCAGCAATCTTTGGCGGGACGAACAGGGGCAGGATATCGCGGAGTACTCGGTGATGCTGGCGGTAGTTCTCGTGATCGTTGTGGGCACCGTGCGCTTGATCGGATCGAATGCCAGCAACGTCTTCTCGCAGGTGGGAAGCTCGATCCAGTAACCAGGATTTCGTAGTCACGCATTACCCCTCGACTCGCACGCAACGGCCAGCGTCGCATCGCAGCCGCGCTGGTCGTTGCCCTCCAGTTACTTGCAACCCGCGTCATTTCCCGCTGAAATCTCGGCATGGGGCGCCTTTTCGGATTTCTCAGCGTCATTCTCGCGATGGCTGCGGGGTTGTATATCTACTCCCGCCAGGCGCAGAGCACCTCGGCTGCGGCCGGCGGGAACAATCCAAAAGCTGCCATTGACATCACGGCGGTCCGCAGTGATCTGATGACGATTGCGCAAGCCGAACGCGGTTACTTTGCCCTGGAAGGGAAATACGCGTCCCTGGACGAACTGGTTTCGAGCCGGGCCTTGAGCGTCGCGCGCCAGCGTCCTCCGTACAGCTACGAACTGGAAACCAGCGGAAGCGGCTTCCGGGTCATTGCCAGCCGGACGGTAGAGGACAATGCCGGCACTCCCGCGCAGATTTCCGTCGACGAAAACATGCAGTTCCACACCTCGCAATGACGGGAATCGCGTTTCACTCTCGTTTTCCAGTTGACCTGCGCCCCAACCCAGTCCAATCTTCTATTTCCCCCTTCGCACGTCTCGGAGGTTTCATGTGCGCTACGATCCCTGGAACATCTTGCGCCGCCTGACGGATTCCTACATCCGCGCGTATTGCGTCTTCGAAGCCGATCTATCCCAGCCACGGCCAGCCCTTCCACCCAACCCCGATCTGGTGGTGCGCCTGTTTCGAGGAGACGAGCAACTGCAGTCGGCGACCGAGGCCCTGATTCCCGCGGGCTTGACGGCAGAGGATGTGTCCGCCCGCATGCACAAAGGAGACCTGGTTGCCGTCGGGTTCGTGAACGGGACACCCGCGGCGTATACCTGGACCCGCTTCGGGAGCACCCTGGCGAAGGAAATCGAGTTAGTCATTCGTCCTCGAAACCACGAGGCAATTCAGTACGACTCTCTGGTTCTCAAGCCGTTCCGCCGCCACCGCCTCCAATTTGCCGTTGCCGCCCCCGTTCTCGATTACCTGCAGCAGGCCGGATGTACCGGCACCCTGTCATGGGTGAATCTACTCAATCGGCCTTCCTACAAGAATCAGTGCAAATGGGGCAAGAAGCGGATCATGACTGTCATCTCGCTGCGGCTGCCGGGAATGAAGCACCGTTGGAATACCGCGCTCGGAGCTCGCATGGCTTCCCTGTTCACTAAACCCGGGTTGGGACGACTGGTTGAAAGCGACACAGGTCAGGTCCTTCGCGGGGTGGCTGAAGGCCCGGCTCGCAGAACAGGGAACCTGCAGCGGCCAAGGTCGAAACCGGTCCCAAATAGCGCGGGGATGCAACTGGCAGATTTTATTGCGCCGAAGCCTTGTCGAGCTTGCTGGCCATTTTGACGCCACTCAGCCCGTCTGCGTACTTGGCAATTCCGCGATAGAGCGACTCGGCGATGCGCTGGCGGTATTCCGCGGTCTCCAGACGGTGCTCGTCGGAGGGGTTCGAGACAAATGAAATTTCCGCCAGAATGGACGGCATGTTGGCGCCAATCAGAACGATAAACGGCGCCTTCTTCACTCCGCGGTTGCGGATGGCGGGGCTTCTGGCGGCCAGCCCGCTATGCAGCGACTCCTGCACATCGGCGGCGAACTCGCGCGATTCTTCAATCTTTTCCTTCAGCGCGATCTTTTTGACCAGATCCTGCAGCTCGTAAATGGATTTTTCGGAGACCGCATTCTCGCGTGCCGCCACCTCAAGCGCCTCCGGCGACGAAGTGAAATTCAGGTAGTAAGTCTCCACTCCGCGCGCCTCGGGATCGTGGCTCGAGTTGGCGTGGATCGAGATGAATAAGTCGGCGCGCTGCTGGTTCGCGATTGCTGTCCGCGTTTCCAGCGGGATAAATGTGTCATCCTTGCGGGTATAAACGACTTCAGCGCCCAGCCTGCTTTCCAGAAGCTTGCCCAGCCGGCGTCCCACCTCCAGCACAAGATTTTTCTCCTGCAGGCCGTTCGGACCGATGGTCCCGGTGTCATGACCGCCGTGGCCCGGATCGATCACGATCTTGCCAATCTTCAATCCGAGGGCGCGGATCAGGGAACGATCGCCGCCCGCGGTCGGCTTGGCTTCGCGCGCATCCAGATCTCTGGCCCTGCGGCTGGTGGCTGAGCGGGAAGGCCTGCTCCGGGCTCGGCTTGGCCCGCGAGTAGCGGCGGGAGGACTGCCGTCGGCGTCATCGTCGTCGTTATCCACGATGACCTTGGTGGGCGCGGGGGTCTCCCTTTTGGTGTCCACCTTGCGCGGAAGGTCGGGCAAGCCGTTCTTCGCGATAATCTCCTTCGGCTGCACTTTGGCGTCATCATTGACATCCTGCGTGGTGACCGGAGCCTTTCCCGCCTGGGCGCGGAGAGCCTCTTTGGTGTCGGCCGCGTTTGCCGCGGAGCTGTCCGCCGGACCCGCATCGTCATCCTCGTCCGAGGGCGCGCTCGCCCGGGGCGGGGCTTCCACATCAGCCGTCATCGCCGCCGCTTCCTTCATCTGCGCGTCTCGCGGCCGCTTCGGCCGCGTGCCCTTGCTGTTCCTCCCGTGTATATCCACGATCAGCCGGTAAGGGTTCGGCAACAGGAACGCGTCGTAGTCCGACAGGTCGTCCACTTCCAGCACCACCCGGGTGCGTCCCGGCTTGAACTGGGCTACGCGGATCCTCTTCAGAAACCCGTCGTCCACGTCGAAACTCTTGCCCACCAGCGTGGATGCCAGCCTGGTATCGCGCAGATCGAAGAAAATTCGATCCGGATGCGAGATGCGCTGCGATCCGAACTTGACCTGGGTTTCCAGATCGATCGCAACCCGGGTGTAGTCCGGGGTAGACCAGTGACGGATGGCGGTAACACGCGGCAGGTGTTTTGCGCCCAGCCCAGAGTCTGCCGGTTGGGTTGATACTGCAGCCTCCGCTGCTGAATCATCTTCCGCGGGCCCGGT
>Ga0070741_10020873_pt1 | contig 10257 bp, 9 predicted proteins | sample Coa_R1_4_FD_66440 | JGI IMG/M metagenome (GOLD analysis project Ga0070741, IMG submission 66440) | Surface soil microbial communities from Centralia Pennsylvania, which are recovering from an underground coalmine fire - Coalmine... | ecosystem: Environmental > Terrestrial > Soil > Unclassified ...
GCGCGGGCGCGCGAGACACCGCCCGGGGAGTGGATCCTCGGGCGAGGCTTCCAGGCGACGCGGCTGGCCGAGCGGCGCAACCCGAACCGGCACGACCTCGACGCAGTGTCGCCCGACCATCCCGTCGGGATCGCCAACCGGGAGGGTATGGGCTGGACGTTCAACACCCTCGGCCTGCGGCGCATCGGCGTGCACGACGACACGCCGGATCCGCCGGGTGGGCCGATGGAGCGCGACGCCGCCGGCCGGCCGCTCGGCCCGATGTGGGACAATACCCGCACCGTGTTCATCAACCCCAACCTGCCGCCGGTGACGGTGGATGACCTGATCGACAGCTACCGCTGGATCGCCAGTGAGCTGAACCGCCACGGCATCACCACGGCGTTCGAGGCGGCTATCCGCAACCGGCGCGAGACCGTGGCCTGGCAGCGCCTGCGCCGCGCCGAGCCGCTCACCCTGCGCGTCGTGCTGGGACCGTACCCGCTGCACGGCGACGGCTGGGACGAGACCGGGACGGCGGGCAAGATCTCCGACACGGGTTTTGCGACGGGCTACGGCGACGAGTGGCTGAAGCTGGGCGCGCTCCAGTATGGGATCGACGGTGGGGTCATCGGCCAGACGGCGGCGCTGTTCGAGCCCTACAGCAACGATCCCAGCGGCACGCGACGCGGCAGCTTCCGCATCAGCCAGGAGGTCGCCAACGGCGCCGTGGCGCGCGCCCAGACCAACGGCTGGCAGGCCGGGCTGATCTGCCACGGCGACCGGGGCATCGAGCGGGCGCTCGACGCGGTGGCCCACGCTCGCCGCGTGGCGCCGGAGCCCGACCTGCGCCACCGCTTCGAGCACGCCTACCTCTGGAATCCGCAGGTGATGGACCGCATGGCCGAGCTGGGCGTGATCTGGAACACCCAGCCGGTCCTGCTCGAAGTGCTCGGGCGCGAAGGGATCTACAGCCAGTGGGGCGAGCGCGCCCGCTACGCCTTCCCGTTCAAGTCCCTGGCCGACCGCGGCGTCGTCATCACCGGGGGCTCCGACTGGGGCGTGGGCCCCTACAACCCCTTCATCGGGCTGGACATCCTGGTCAACCATCGCTTTGGGCCCGAGGAGGGCGGCGCCCCGCTGAACCCAGCCGAGGGCCTTACAGTTCTGCAGGCGCTCCGCGTGTACACCTACAACAGCGCCTACACGGCATTCGAGGAGCACCAGAAGGGATCGCTGGAGGCAGGGAAGCTGGCGGACCTGACGGTGCTCGCCGAGGACATCCTGGCGCTGCCGCCGACCCGCCTCCGCGACCTCCAGGTCGACCAGACCTACGTCGGCGGCCGCCTCGTCTACGAGCGGACACCCGCCGGCGCTGAGGCATCCGCCTGAGGAGCCTGAGGAGATGAAGATGGGCCGACCGCCGATTGAATACCTGCCGCTCGTCGACCGCCCGCCGCTGCGCTGGCCGAACGACGCCCGCGTGGCCCTCTGGGTCCAGGTCAACATCGAGCACTGGGAGCTCAGCGGCCCTGGCACCGCGCTGCAGGCGCGCTACGGCAACCTGGTGCCCGATGCGCTGAACGCCGGCTGGCGGGACTACGGGGGGCGCGTCGGCATCTGGCGCCTGATGGACGTTCTCGACCGGCACCGCCTGCGCGCCTCGGCGCCCCTCAACGCCGAGGTGTGCGCCTATTACCCGGAGATCGTGCGCGAGGCCCAGCGGCGGGACTGGGAGCTGATGGGTCACGGCATCAACAACTCGCGCAACCTCAACGGGCTGGAGCCGGACGCCGAGCGTGCGGTGATCCGCCAGACGATCGACGCGATCGGCTCGGCGACGGGCAAGGCGCCGAAGGGCTGGCTCGGGCCGGGCCTCGCCGAGACCTTCAACACGCTCGACCTGCTGGCCGAGGCGGGGATCGAGTGGGTCGCGGACTGGTGCAACGACGACCAGCCTTACCCGATCGACGTCCGCTCCGGGCGCCTGATCGGCATCCCCTACAGCATGGAGGTCAACGACATCCCCGCCTTCGTGACCCACGGGCTCGCGGCGGAGCGCTTCTGCCAGGTGATGTGCGACCAGTTCGACGTGCTGTACGAGGAGGGTGCGCGCAGCGGGCGCATCCTGGGCCTGTGCCTGCACCCGTTCATCGCCGGCCAGGCCTTCCGCGCCAAGTGGGTCGCCAAGGGCCTGGAGTACATCCTGAGCCACGAGGGTGTCTGGGCGGCCACGACCGAGGACATCGCCGCCTGGTACTACGAACACTACTACACTGAGGCGCTCGCCCAGATTCGCCGCCGCGCGGCGACCGTGCCGGCCCCGGACTGGCCGCGGGCTGGAGAGACGTCGTGAGCGGGCGCGTGCAATGCGCCGTGGGGAGCTAGCCATGTCGTTGAGCGTGGTCCGGACCGTAGACGTCCCGGCCGGTGGGGGCGCCGCCTGCGTGGTGCGACAGGGCGAGCGGCTGCGCGTGGTCGACGTGCAGGGCGGCCAGGTGGCGGACTTCAACGCCTGGAGTCTCGCCGACCCACGGGAGCGCTTCTGGTCGGCGCGCACGCGCATCATGGAGCGCGCCCACCTCTCGACCGGCAACCGGCTCTGGTCGTCGCCGAACATGGCGGTGCTGTTCACGATCACCGCCGACACGGTAAAGCCGAAGCCCTCGCCGCTGGGCGGCAAGTCGCACGACCTGCTCTGGGCGCGCTGCAGCGCCGGGCTCTGGCAGCTACGCGACGGCCAGCCGAACCGGTCCAACTGCCAGGACAACCTGGCGCGGGCGATCGAGCCGCACGGCCTGTCGGTGCACGATGTGCACGACGCCTTCAATATCTTCATGAAGACGGGCCTGGGCGCGGACGATCGCTTGTTCCAGGAGGATCCCGAGACCGAGCCAGGCGACTACCTGGAGCTGCGGGCCGAGCTGGACTGCCTGGTCGCCGTCTCGGCCTGTCCCGGCCAGGGGCACCGCTCGCCGGCCTGGGGGTATCGGCCACTGCTCCTGCAGGTTCTGGCGTAGAGCGGTCCGCGAGCGCCCGTGGAGGTGAGAGCGCCATGCCACGCACGTTGATCCGCGCGCACACGCTACTCACGCAGTCGGCCGCGCAGCCAACCGTACACCGTGGCGGAATCGCGGTCGAGGACGGCGTCATCCGGCGGGTGGGACCGCTCGCCGACCTCGAGCGCGAGGGGCCGTACGGCACAGTCGTCGGTGATCCGGAGCGCCACCTGGCACTGCCCGGCCTGGTGAACGGCCACCACCACACCCTGCGCCCGGCGCGGATGGAGCTGGCCGTGGCGCCGCTGGAGAGCTGGCTGGTACGCCAGCGCCTGCGCCAGCTCCCGCCGCTCTCGCCCGAAGAGGTCTACGACCACACGCTGTGGGGTACGCTTCAGTTCCTGAAGTCGGGCATGACCGCCGCGGTGGACCACTACCCGGCCGACCCGCGGCTCGAAGACTTCGGCCTGCCGGCCAGCGTCCAGGCCTACCGCGACGCGGGCGTCCGCGCCGCCCTCTGCATCGCCTGCCAGGACCAGCAGCGGGTGATCTACGAAGACGAGGCGACCTTCCTCGGCAGCCTGCCCACCGAGCTGGCCGATCCGCTGCGGGAGCGGCTGCGCCCCTTCGACGAGGACGGGTTCTTCGCGCAGTGGGAGCGCCTCGCCGCGCGCTTCGACGGGCAGGACGGTCGGATCCGGGTGGGCTTCGGCCCCGGCGGACCGCAGTGGTGCTCGGACGGCCTGCTCCAGCGCATCCGCCGCGTCGCTGACGAGCACGGCCACGCGCCCGTGCAGATCCACCTCCTGGAGTCGCGCTTCCAGGCGCTGTACGGCTACCGCCGCTACGGTCACAGCGTCGTGCGTCACCTGAACGACGTCGGCTTCTTCGGCCCGGCGACCTCTTGCGCCCACTGCGTCTGGGTGAGCCACGAAGACATCGCGATCCTCGCGACCAGCGGAGCGGTCGCCATCCACAATCCCAGCTCGAACGCGCTGCTATTCAACGGCATCAGCCCGGTGGCCGACCTGCTCGAAGGGGGCGTGCAGGTCGGCTTTGGCCTGGATGCCGCTGGGCTCAACGACACGCAGGACGCGCTCAGCGACTTGCGTCTCGCGATGGTGCTGCAGCGGCGGCCCGGCTGGGATCGCCGCCAGGTCACGGCGCGCGACATGCTCGCCCTGGCGACGCATGGCGGGGCGCCCGCGCTAGGGATGGGCGTGGCGCTGGGCCGCCTGGAAGCCGGCTACCAGGCCGACGTGGTCCTGGTCGACCGCACTCGCCTGTACGCTTCGCCCTACGTCAGCCCCACAGCGCCGGCCGAGGAGGTGCTCCTGCGGCGGGCCATGGCCGCCGACGTCGAGCACGTACTGGTCGACGGCCGGCCCGTAATCGAGGGCGGCCAGGCGGTGGGAATCGACGAGGCCGCGCTCCAGCGCCGCGTCGCCCGCTCGCTAGAGCGCAGCTACGAGCTGCTGGCCACTGCGGACGACCTCTTCCGGCGCCTCGAGCCCTATGTGGATGCGTTCTACCGGCGCTGGGAGGCAGAGTCCGCGCACCTCCTGCCGCCGAACTACGTCTTCAACACCCGCTGAAGCGCACCGGGCCCAGAGCGCGCCCGGCCTGCCGACGACTCCGTTCCCGCAGGTGCCGGTTGACCTCTTCGAGCGTCCCGTCGGCCGTCCACTTCTCGAAGTAGTAGTGCACCGTCGAGCGGGGCGGCAGATCGTGCGGCAGGTAGCGCCAGGGGCAGCCGGTTTGTTTGATATACAGCAGCGCATTGACGATCTCGCGCAAATAGGCGAGTGCAAGTGCCTCTTGTCACCAGGGCTCCATGCCCTTGGCTTTGATAATGGGAATCGCCGTCGGACCGGTGACGAACTTGATCAGCTCTCTCGCGATGTCTGGCACAACCGCGTTCGAGCTGACAGCCCCCGCAAAGAAGACGTAGGATTGGATCTCCGGTGGGAGCGGGCCTACGACGTCCACGCCACGGGTGGCCATGAGAGTCGCGATGGCTGTGACACCGATTTCTGCGTCGCCTTGCGCCACCAGGTCGCCCACGGTGTCTGTTTCGGGCCGCTTGGCTTTTGGCTGCAGCTCCGCGGCGATTCCCCAGCGCTCGAACAGGCCTTGTAGGTAGAGCCCGCTGATAGCAGCCTTGAGATAAGCAATCGACTTAGCATCGAGAAGCGTTCGCTTGAACGCTTCCACCGAGCTGATGTCCGGCTTGGGGGCGCCGGCTCGCACGGCTACGCCGATGGGTACGCGGAGAAAGTGGGTGCGGGTGTCGTCAATGATCTTGCCCTCTTTGGCGAACTGATCGAGGAATCCAGTCTCAAGGAAAGCTGCATCGAAAACCTCACCGGCATCGGTTCTCTGTCTAACATGAATAGGCAGATCTGCGTGACTCAACAACTGCGTGATCCTGTAGCCGGTTCGATGTTCAAAATCGGCGGCGAGCTCGTTGATGATAATCTGCGGCGACTGTAACGCTAAGACTTTGATCTCTGCGGGCATCGGCAACGGCTCCCATCGGCTGCATGTAAGCGTTCAGTCTCCCCTACCGTGCAGAGAGGAGCGATGGCGGCACGGACCCCTGGAGCGCTGCCTGGCTGGCAGCCACCGGGAAGGCCAACGGCAACGGTCCTTGCTGTCGGCACGATGCTACTACCGTGAGTAGCCGCTCGGCAAACCGACTGCCTCCCGCGCTGTCCGACCCGAATCTGCCCTGGTGTCACAGCACCGCTGGGCGCAGGGCACGCTCCGACGAGCGCAGGAAGACCGCATCGCCGAGCGTGCGCTGCCAGTGCAGGAGGGTCCAGGGCTGGGGCAGGTTGAAGAAGCCGAAGCGGGTCATGAAGCTGCCGACGAGCACCGCGAACACCGGCACCAGGGCCGCGTCGGCTGCGCCATCCTCTCATCAGTCGGCTACCTTCACGACCCGCGGCCGGTTTGGCTGGTCAGTCACACCGACGACGCGCAAGCGGCCCTGCGGCCGCGCGGTGCCCTATCATCGTGCAGGCCCAGCGGGATGTCAAGCCTCGGCCGGGCCCGGCCGGGGAGACGTGAGTATAATGGGGGCCGCGGCAGCAGCCACGCCGCGCCTGATGGTAGCGCCAGTAGAGCGGGAGGTGCGCCATGGCGGTGAGAACCGAGCAAGTCACCCTGTTCGCGCTCACGGGCGAGGGTCTCGTCTGCTACCGAGCCAGTAAGGGATCGGGGCAGGTGGAGCCCACCGCCAGCGGCCTCGGCGACCAGTTCGTGCGCCGCGTCGTCGCGGATCCCCGCCACCCGGACCGCCTGATCGCCACCTGCCGCGAGAACGTCTGTGTCAGCGACGACGCCGGCGACCGCTGGCAGCCGCTCGACGTCCAGCTCGACCGATCGCCGCTGGTGGGGCTCGCGCTGACCTAGCAACCAGGCAAATCCAGAGCGTTGGAGAGGGAGCAGCATGGCGGAGCTGAAGGGCATCGACATCCACGTCCATCCCCAGACGGAAGAGGTCATCAAGGCGGCGGGGGAGCGCGGCGCGCAGATGGCGCGCTACTTCGGCCGCGGTGAGCGCAAGCCGGTCTCGTTCGCCGAGATGGCCGATCGCTACCGCGACCTGGGCCTGATGTGCTGCCTGATGAACAGCACCGACATCACGGTCACAGGCCAGATCCCCGTGCCCAACGACCACCTGGCCCAGGCCCAGAAGGACCATCCGGACGTGTTCATCGCCTTTGCCGTGATCGACCCATGGATGGGCCGCGCCGCCATCGACGAGGTCAAGCGCTGCCACGAGGAGCTAGGCGTCCGCGGCATCGGCGAGCTGAATCCCGGCCGCCAGAAGTTCCATCCCAACGACCCGCGATTCTTCCCGATCTGGGAGGAGTGCGCCAAGCGCGACCTGATCATGCTCTTCCACACCGGCATGATGGGCGCCGGGGCCGGCACGCCCGGCGGCCTGGGCTTCGAGCTGCAGTACACCAAGCCGATCCCGGGGCTCGACTCGCTGGCGGCCGCCTTCCCCGAGCTGAAGGTTATCGGGGCTCACCCGTCCTGGCCCTGGACGGCGGAGTCGCTGGCCATCTGCACGCACAAGATGAACTACTACGTCGACCTGTCCGGCTGGGCGCCCAAGTACTTCCCCGACGAGCTGGTGCACTACGTGAACACGCGCATTCAGGACCGCGCGCTGTTCGGGTCGGACTGGCCGATGATCGACGTCGAGCGCTGGCTGCGCGAGTTCGACGAGCTGCCGATCCGGCCCGAGGTGCGCCAGAAGATCATGCTGGACAACGCCAAGAAGCTGCTGGGGATCTAGCCAGCCGCCGCGCGATAATGAGGGCATGAGCGTACGGTCGAGGCGGCGAACGGGGACGAAGGAGCAGGCCATGGAGGCCGCGGTCCAGAAGCGGGCGGCGCCGACCGACGACTGTGGTCTCCCCATCGTGCTGCGCATTCGGCCGGTGCTCGAGCTAACGGAAGACCAGTTCTTCGAGCTGTGCCAGATCAACCCCGAGCTGTGGATCGAGCGCAACGCCGAAGGAGAGCTGGTGATCATGACCCCGGTCGGTGGCGAGTCGGGCGCGCGCGAAGCCGAAGTCTTGCGTCAACTGGGCAACTGGGCCAGACAGGACGGGACCGGTACGGTGTTCAGCTCTTCTGCCGGCTTCCTCCTGCCGAACACGGCGGTGCGCGCGCCTGACGCGGCGTGGGTGCTCAACTCGCGGCTCGCGTCGATCTCAGCCCAGCAGTGGGAGAAGTTCGTGCCCCTCTGTCCCGACTTCGTGCTAGAGCTGCGGTCGCCCACCAACCGGCTGCAGGATCTGCAGGCCAAGATGGAGGAGTACGTCGCCAACGGGGCGCGGCTAGGCTGGCTGCTCGATCCCGCCTCCCGGCAGGTCTACGTCTACCGACCCAACGCCGAAGTGCAGCGCCTCGAGCGTCCAGACACGATCGCCGGCGACCCGGTGCTACCCGGCTTCGTGCTCGATCTCAAAGAACTCTGGTGACGCTGGGGCGTCCGAGCTCTTTGCAGAATGCAAGAGCCTGGGTGTGGGGTCGCAACCCACGCCCTGGCTCGAAATGCCCGCTCAGGGGACGAGGACGAGGCGGCCGACGACCTCGCGGCTGGCCAGGCGCTCGTGCGCGGCGACGGCGTCGGCCAGCGCCATGCGTTCGGTGGCGGGCGCGCGCAGCTTGCCAACCTGGAACAGCGGCAGGGCGCGCTCGGCCAGGCTGCGCTGGGTCTCCGCCATGCGGCCCGCGACGTTGGTCGAGTAGGCGGTCAGCGTCGCGCACTTCGCGATCAGCGCCCACAGATTCACCTGGACGTCACCGCCGCTGATGGCTCCGTACACCGCCCAGCGGGCGTCCAGCGCCAGGCACTCCAGCGTGCCGGCGAAGGTGCTGGCACCAACGCCGTCGGCCACGACGTTCACACCGCCGCTGATCCGCTGTACCTCGGCCGGCCAATCGGGCCGGCCGTAGTCGACGACCGCCTCGGCCCCCAGCGCGCGCGCCGCGTCGAGCTTGCGCGGGTCGCGGCCCGTGGCGATCACCCGGCCGCCGAGCGCGGCGCCGATCTGGACTGCCAGGCTGCCGACGCCGCCGCCCGCGCCGTGGACGAGCAGCCACTCGCCAGGCTGCAGGCCGCCGAGGGTGACGACGCCGTGCCAGGCCGTGCGGAGGACGATGGCTAGCCCGCCCGCCGCGACCAGGTCGACGCCGGCCGGCAGCGGCAGCGTGCGCGCCGCGTCGAGCAGCGCGTACTCGGCGTACCCGCCGCCGACGGCGATGCCGAAGACGGCCTGGCCGGGACGGAATCCCTCGACACCCGGCCCGACGCGCTCCACCGTGCCGGACGCCTCGCCGCCGACGCCCATCGGCAGCGTCAGCCCCGGCCGCTCCCCGCGCCGCAAGATAGCGTCGATGGGATTGACGCCTGCCGCCGCGACGCGCACCAGCACCTGGCCCGCGCCCGGCTCGGGAATCGGCACGTCCTCCAGACGCAGTCTGTCGGGCCCGCCAAACTCGTGTACCCGCACCGCTCGCATGGGAATCTCAGCTCTCAGCTCTCAGCGATCAGCCGTCAGCCGATAGCTGAAAGCTGACGGCTGGCCGCTCTGCAACCGTTCGGCGTTCCTGTGTTCCAGGGAGCAGCGAGGGCAGCGGCTGCTCGACTTCCTGGGGGCCCTAAGTGAGGCGGTGTTGCGGGGCAGCCCGCCGCATCTACGATCCAGCAGTACCGCCCGTGGTAACTGTCGGTCCCTCTTGGAATGGCGCCACGACGATCGCTTCCTTGGTGCTCTCTACGATAGCAAACAGCTCCTGCTGTTCCGGCTGGAGCACGGCAAACTTAGCCAGCGTCTGTCGCACATCATCCATGATCGATCAGCGCTTTCATGGCCGCCATCATCACCCCATTGTCGGCCGTTGTCAAGTCCCGCGACGCCGCGCGATTTCTTGTCGAACGCGCCGAATGCTGGCACCTTGGCGGATGCCCCGGATTCGCGTCAGCCAGGCCACCGCGCGGCGGTAGGGGCGGGTCGTTGTTGAATGACTCCGGGTGGGTGTCCCGCGCTCCTGGGCGACAGGGGATCGCCGCGGCGCGCGCCTCGCACGCCACCCGAAGCCGGACCTTACCGGCCAGGGCTCGAGGAGTGCGTTCGGGAAGGATTGACGGCGGCGCGGCTGGTGGAGCGCTCCAAGTCGAGTGCAGGTCCCGCCGCGGTGTCTTTGGTCTCGACGCGGACGACCTGTTGGAACTGTTGAACGTGCCGCGCCGCCTCGGCTAGGGCATCCAGTACGGCAATCATTTCGGCACGGACGGGATTAGGGAGGTTCGGCTCGTCCTGAAGCAGGTCCAGCCGCCCGACGGCCAGTTGGAGATCGTTGTTCAGCAAGTGACCGACCTCGCGCGCCGCGAGGATGATCCCCTCCAAGCGACCTTCTGCTTGCCTCGCCTGGCGCAGGGTCTCCTCGGCATCCTTGCGCTCGGTGATCTCGGTCGCGATACCAATCAGCCGCAGCGGCTGACCGGCGGCATCGCAATGGACCTCACCGGCATGTTCGACCCAGTGCACGCCACCGCCCGGCCAGAGGACCCGGTACTCCAGGTGGTATGCTCCGCGCTCATCGAGGGCTTGCTGGAGGGTCCTCGCTACATAATCGCGGTCCTCTGGGTACACGGTCGCCAAGAACTCTTCGTGGGTTCCATGCCGCTGCCCTGGAGTGAGCCCGAATACTGGCCCGGCCGTGTCCGAATACAGGACGCGGTTAGCGGGCA
>Ga0070741_10020874_pt1 | contig 10257 bp, 9 predicted proteins | sample Coa_R1_4_FD_66440 | JGI IMG/M metagenome (GOLD analysis project Ga0070741, IMG submission 66440) | Surface soil microbial communities from Centralia Pennsylvania, which are recovering from an underground coalmine fire - Coalmine... | ecosystem: Environmental > Terrestrial > Soil > Unclassified ...
CTGGTGGAGGAACCGGCCTCGGACCCTGTTTTTCAGGGTTTCGATTTCGAGTTCGTGAGTCAGAACAGGATATCGATCGGGGTCGAGGCTGCCGTGTCGTTTTCGAGCCGGGTGGTGGAGGCCATCAAGTCCGCTGACATCCAGGGCTACAGGATCCAGCGCTTCGACGAGGATGCCCTGGTGCGCCAGTGCCTGGCCAGGCACGCGCTCTCACCGGTCTTTGGCCTCATCTACGCCCGCGCGCTATTTTACCGGCAACTCTGCGATGAAAAGAGGGCCTCCACGTGGTTTACGAATGCTTGGATCCATCTGGACCTCATCGACCATATGGACGCACTCCTGGATAGCGCGCAGCGAGTGGTTGTGATTACCGGCCGCCACGAGTTGGAAGGCAAGTTCAGGGACCGCCTCGGATCGCGCCTGCAGCGGTTTTCCCGCGTTCCGGTCCAGGGATATATCCCGCAATCCCTCGCGGACTCACACTTCCAACAATTTGAGCCCATGCGCTCACTGATCAAGCGGGAGGTGCGGCCGGGGATGCTCGTACTGATCGGGGCGGGCCTGTTTGGAAAGGTTTACTGTCAGGACTCGAGGGACTCGGGGGCGGTTGCCATCGATATGGGCAGTGCTTTCGATCTGCTGGCAGGGGTCGCGACCCGCCCGGTTCATCGCCAGATCGATCTGGCCGCGGTCCGTTGGTGATCGCAGCCGGGGTGTGGGTTGCGCGGTCAGGCGAAAACCTCGTCTTCGTCTGACAGCTCTATGTAGGTCGGGTGGGCCGCAATCCTCGTCAATTCGTGCTCCAGCAGGATCGAGCCTGCGTGCTCGCTGAGCTGCCGGAAACCGGCGAATCGGTAGGTCACGAACATCTGTTTGTTCCGGTCGGTCGGAACAAAGATGGCACGCAGCCGTACCTCATTACGGCGCGCGCGCCTGAGAATGTGTCCGAGCAGAACAGTGCCAACGCCACGCGTCAGCACCCGGCACGACATGATGAGGAGGCGAATGGTCCACTCCTGCGCCGCGGTGTCGATGAGCGTGAGCCCGATGGTGCCGCTACTTCCGTAGCGGTCTTCGAGCTCGGCAACCAGGAGTAAGTGATCGGGCGATGCGGCAAATTCGGTGAGCTCGGCATAGGAATAGGTCCGGCCGCTGGTGTTGAGTTGATTGGTACGGATCGTCAGCTCACGCGCTCGCAGCAGGTCGTCTTGTCGCGCCCGCCGGATCTTCATCCGCATGTTCAGCGTCGCCAGGAAGGCATCCCGAGTCCCCTCGAAGTGATCTTCCGCGGCCTTCCGCTCGATGTCGGCGCGGTACATGGAGCGCCGCCGATGCGACTCATGGGTCACGAACTGAGGGGTGAACTCGGGGCGTTCCAGGAGCGTCGGCAACTCGGTTGCATCGATGACGCGGACCTCGGGCAGCAGGACCGCAACTTCGTCGCGTTCGAGAGGCTGGTCATCGATGAACGCTACCGAGTCGAGGCCGATGCCCAGACTCTCTGCAATGGTCTTGATCGAGCGAGCCTTGGGATCCCAACAGATCTGGGGGTGTAGGAAATAGTCGGCCATTGCGAGTGCCTCGAGCCGCGGCCAGGCGGTGTCGTGGTCGTTCTTGCTCGCCACCGACTGGAGGATGCCCCGCTGATCGAGCTCGTGGACAATCCGCTCGACTCCCGGGGCGAGCTCTTTCCCGCCGCCCTCGAGCAACGTCCCGCGCCAGAGGGTTTGGTCGAGATCCCACACCAGGCACTTGGCCGCCCTGGAGGGGCGGGCGCTCGGGGGTGTCGCGGTGTCAGTCATGGAGGTGGGGCCTTTGTAGCGCGTAGGAGGCCAGCGCGACCTGGTGGATTTCACGCGTGCCTTCAATGATTCCCATGACTGTCGCGTCGCGCAGGTATCGCGAGACTGAGAATTTGGGCGAGCACCCGTTCGCGCCATGCAACGCCACCGTGTCGTTGGCCACGCGGATGGCGACCTCGGAGGCGTGATACTTCGCCAGGGCAGTCTCTGAGGCCGCACGCGGATCCGCGGCCATTCGCAACCGCGCGCTTCGGATGCACAGCGCGCGAGCGGTGGTATGTGATAGTAAGGTGTCGGCGAGTTGGCGCCGAATCAGTTGGTGCTCAGCGAGGACCCCCCTGCCCTGGTGGCGTTCGGCAGCATAGTCGATGCAGGCCTCCAGACAGGCGCGGATGATGCCGACCGTGCCCCAGGCGACCGAGAATCGTCCGTGATCGAGCGCCGCGTTGGCCACGAAGCCAAGACCGGCTCCCGGGGCTCCGATCCGGTGTGAAACCGGCACTGCCACTTTGTCCAGCCGCAGGCACGCGAGCATCGAGCCGCGCGTGCCAAACACGTTTTGCATCGGCTCGACGACCAGACCCGGGCGGTCACGTTCGACCAACACAGCCACCGGCTTTCCGGCGCACTTGGCGAACAGCAGGTACACATCGGCCGCCAGTCCGTAGCTGCACCAGATCTTCGTGCCGCTGATCCGGTACTCGTCACGATGCAACTGCGCCTCGGTCTGGATCCCGGATGTATCACTACCCGCGCCGGATTCGGTGAGTGCGAAAGCTACGATTCTCTCGCCCGAGCACAGCGCAGGAAGCCATCGCTCCCGCTGCTGGGCGCTACCGAACCGAAGGATGACCTGGGCTGACATGTTGTGCACCGTCAGCAGGGTACGAGTCGAGGAGCATGCCCAACCAAACTGCTCGGTCGCCAGACCGTAAGCCAGTGGATCCAACTCACCGCCGCCCCATCGTCCCGGCAATGCGGCGCCCAGCCAGCCGCTGGTCCGCAAGGCCTGCAGAACATGCGCTGGCGTCGTCTGCGTCTCATCGATCAGAGCTGCATAGGGCAGGATGGCCTCGGTCACGAAGCGATGCGCCCGCTCGGAAGCATCCCTGTGCCTTTCACTGAAATCGCAGGTCACGCCGTGCCCCCCACAGCGCTTTTCGCAGTGACGAACGCGGTCAACGCATCCACCGAACAGAAGTTCGCGATGTCCAGATCCTCGCCGCCGACCACGATCCCGAACTGCTGCTCGACGAAGCAGACGAGCTGCAATCCGAACAGGGAATCGACCAGGCCGAGCGCGAAAATGTCGTCGCCGTCCTCGAGCGCGTGCGCGACCTTGGACTTGATGTAGGTGCGGATCTGGTTACGAGCGTCCAACAGCGTTTCCCCCTCGGTGGTAATCGAAGAAGCCAGCACCTGACTTGCGTCCGAGCCGGCCGGAGGCGACCATGTCAACCAGCAGCGGCGCAGGGTCGAACTTGGGATTGCCGAAGCTCTCGCGCAGCACTTGCAGCGAGCGCAGGATGGTATCCAGCCCGATCAGATCAGCCGTCGCCAAAGGCCCCATGGCGTGGGCGAAACAGCCGATGAAGATCTGATCGACTTCGGCCGGCCCGGCGACTCCCTCGTTCACGACGGCGATCGCCTCGTTGATGGTGAGCATCAGAACCCGGTTGGTTACGAAACCGGGACTGTCACGAACCAGAATCATCCGCTTGCCCATCTCGCTCAACAGCCCGTGCGCGGCACTGACCGTCTCGTCACTCGTCTCACGGCCCCGAATGACTTCGACCATCGGCTTCTTCGGGACCGGATTCATGAAATGCATGCCGATCACCCGAGTCGGATCGGCCACGACCGCGGCAATCCGTGTGATAGCAATGGCGGAGGTGTTGGCTGCGAGCACGCATCGGGCCGGACACCTGCGCTCGAGAATGCGATAGACGGCTTGCTTGGTGGTCCACTCCTCAGTCGTGTTCTCGACGACGAAGTCGACATCAGTCAACCTGCCGTAGTCGGTCGTGGTCACGATGCGATCGAGAATGGCAACATGATCCGCGGCAGGCGCGCCGCGGTCAAACAGGCTCGCCAGCCTCAAGCCGCGGGCAATGTCCTGCCGCGCGTTCTCCAGGATCGAGTCAGCAACATCAACCAGCACGGCCACGTGGCCCGTCTGGGCCAGCGCCTGGGCCAGATCGCGGCCCATCACCCCGGCGCCTATCACTCCGACCTTTGGAAATCTCAGGCTCACTGCGCCTCCCTTGCATGGTGTCATGTGCAGGTGGAGCGTAGCCGCTCTGACACCAGATCGTCCATCACCGAGCGTTCGATCGCCGCAGCCCCGTTCATGTCAAGTTCGGTACGCCGGTCGAGGCGTCCCCGTGGCAGTTGCGCGATCGCGGCAGCAAACATTCCCGGCAGATCGGCGGCTGTCGGGGCGATCCGAATGTTCGCGAAGCGCGCGAGACGCGCGGCGTGACGAGTTTGTTCGTCGCGTGGATCCTTGCGTAACGGTACGCAAATGATATGGGCGCGTCCCTGCAGCGCCTCGAGCATCGAGTTATAGCCGCCGGAGGAAATGACCAGGTCAGCGCTAGCGTGTCGGATCGCCATGTCGGGCACCTCGCGGTAGATGCGCACGCGCCCTTCCCCGGTCTCTTGCGGCGTAGCCTTGTTCGCTGGAAGATTCGAACGCGGGCCCAACACGATGTCGAAGGCGAGATTCGGATAGCCGCGCGCGAGGGCGATGCTGGCTGCTACCGTCACCTCGCCGGTCTGCCCGCCCCCCGCCGAGGCGACGACCCAAACATCCCCTGAATCTAACCCGCGCGCCGTCCGTGTCGCCGCAATCGCTGCCTCCGGTACGGGCTCCGCGACATAGCCCGTTGTGACCGTTTTGGCGCGGACGATTTCATCCACGTTGTAGGCACGGGAAAAATCCACCACCCGCGGGTCTGCGGCGACGAAGATTCGATGATAATGGTCACGCAGCGCCGCGTACGCCGCGCCGCCGAGAATCAGGCGTCTCAAGTCCTCCGTGCTGTTGAGTACGCCACGGGTCACCAGGTATTTTCGGCATGGGGTGTGCCCGATCACCTGCGCAAGCTCGTCGTTCGCGCCTAACGGGAGGTGATCCACAAAGACGGCGTCGGGTCGGAAACCCTGCATGATCCCTTGGATGATCTGTTGCCGTAGCTCCACAGCCCCGGAGAGGTCGACATTCAGAAAGGGCGCGCGGTCCCAGTAGCGAGCTTTCTCGGGGACGAGACTGTCCCAGCTCGGCAGATGCACATATTCGCACGTCGCCGGCACGAACCAGTTGGCTGCCGCCCGGTGTCCGGTCACCACCAGACAGGCAAACCGTCCTTGCATCTGGTGCGCGATCCGCGCCAGTCGGCGCAAGTGGCCGAGCCCGGTGCCGCCATCGAAGACAAAGAATACGGCGCGATACTGAGTCAAACAGGCTCCTTTTGCGCGGGCCTTCGGCCCGCCCATCATCGCTCACCCTAGACGGGAAGAGTCATTCCACGCTTGTAGCTGACATATTCGCTGCGATTCACCAGTAGCCAGGCCAGTTGGCGCAGGTGTTCGAGCGTTGCGGTATCGATCTTGAGATTGCGCATGATCGAGCGGGTCCAGCGCAACGCATCGGGATCGAAGTCCCGGTCGATGTGACCATTGCGCACGGCCATCTCAAAGAGCGCCGAGCCGGGGAAGGGAACCACGGCGAAAAAGAGTGCGTAGTCGAGTCCCTCATCGACGTTGCGCTTGGCCATGGTGATGGTCTCGAAGACTTCCTCGATCGACTCGTCGGGATAACCGAGCATGTAGTTGCCGGAAACACGGATCTCGCAGTCATTGAATGCGCGGATCAGCTTTGCCGTGTTGGTGTTGGCGATTTTCCACTTAGTCGATGCGTAGCGGTCGAGTATGCGCTGCGAGGCGGACTCGAACGGTAAGGCGAGCGACTTGAAACCGGCCTGGGCGAGGACCTCGATCAGCTCATGGTCGACCTGCAACTCGCTCGTGCCCTGCTTGCCCCGGTGCACATGGCACAGGTTGATACCATTCACGTCCAGAAGCTTGAGGCCCAGGTCCCGGACCATCCGGAAGATTTCCAGTGCGCGTTGCTTCTTGGCGAACAGGCTGTCGTCCTCGATGAAGACATACTCGACGCCCAGGCTTTTGAGCGCTGCGAACTCTTTATACGTGCGCTGCACGGACTTCATCCGGAAGGCGCCGACATGACCGTGCTCGGAGCCTTCCTGTTCGCGGGAGATATGGCAGTACATGCAGTTAAAGGGGCAGCCGCGCGAGGTTTGCAGGGACGCGTAGCGAATCGTCTGTCCGGCGGGGAAATGGCCGCCGTGGGGTCTGGAGATCGCCCAGTACTGTTGCAACGGCAGCAGGTCCCAGGCGGGCATCGGCAACTCGTCGAGGCTCTGGGGGACCGGGCCTATGGGATTGCTCCGCTCGAGGCCACACTCGTCGAGAAATGCAACACCCGGCACCGCCGCGAGCGGCACGCGGCCCTGAAGCATCTGTGCGATCCGCACGATGGTGGTTTCCGCTTCCGACATGGCAATCAGGTCCACGCCGGCGGCGAAGAAGCGCTTGCGCATGCTGCGCGCGTTCACTCCTCCAGCGAGGATCAGCTTGTTCGGATAGCGCTGTTTGATCTGGCTGACCAACTCAAGGCACGGTGTCGTCTGTGGGGTGAAGATCGAAGACAGGCCGACCACGTCATGACTCTCGACAATCCGTAGGATGGCCTCGGCGGGCATTCCCACGCGCCGCAACCCATTCGGCTGATCCGTAACATTCAAGAAGCTCTCTTCCAGCGGCGAGCCGTTGAATCCCACGGTGCAGTCGAGCAGCGTGACCTCGTAGCCGGCGTCCCGCAATGCCGCGGCGAGGTACGCAATGCTCAGCGAGCCATCTGGCTTTGCAACCTCGTTGGTTGCGAATTGCAGGGGCGGATAAAGCAACAGGAAGCGTGGCGCGAGGCAACGGGCCCGCGCTATTTTTCGTTCAGCCGTCATGGCTCCATGCGAAATGACATCCCTGCCTGTGTTGACTGACACGACGTGGTACCCACTCCGTCCTAGATACTCGCGTGCTGGGGCTCGGCCAGCTCGCGCTCACGGGGGCGCTGCGGCGCCACGATCCCCTCGGCCATGATTCTTGCGACCGCCGTCTCGATGTGAGTCAGGAGATTTTCAGATACCTTGTCTCTCGGCAACAACAGGGCGATCGCATCCTGTTGGTGTCGAATGCGAAACAGTGTGTCACCTTGAGGTCCCTCGATCACTCGATCACGGTGCAGACTCTTCCCTTTACGCTCGCCCGGCGCAGTAACCGCGGCGGAGGCCAGCAGGCGGCGATAGACATCCTGCGGGCCAAGGTTCGAGGGCTTAGCGACGATTGCGCGGGCGGCGCGGATTGCCGAGCGCCTCCTCTGCGGGTCTTCCAGGATCTCCGCGAGCCTGACACCCCAGCTTTCCCGGATTTCAGTGGGGTTCTGGAATGCACCCACCACCACAGTCGGCAGCCGCGCGAGCTTCAACAGCTTGGACACTACCGACGGAGCGATGCCCAGGGCGTTTGCGATCTCCTCCTGGGACTGGAAGTACTTACCCCGTAACCAGGTGGCAAAACTGAGTCCGCGCTCGTACGGACTCAAGTCCCGGCGCTGGCGATTCTCCATGTCCATGACGATGATGGCTTCCCGATCGCTCAGCTCGCGCAGCTCGACATTCAACATCACGCCCAGATGACGTGCGACAAACAGCCTGCGTGCGCCGCAAATCAACTCGACATCATACCTGGAGTCATCGCGCAGGGGGCGTCCGATTGCGGGAATGAGTTGCCCGTGCTCGCGAAAACTGTGGATCTCGTCATGACAGCCTTCGAGGCTAAGGTCTTCTTCGAGCCTTTCGTGCAGATGCCAGACCCGACAGCGACAGGGGTCGACAGGAACCGTGGCTGCCATCTCAGCATACTCCTTTATGCTTTCGTCGGGTCGTCCCTACAGCGCGTTACAGCGTCCGCGCGCCAGAAGTTTGACGGAAACTGTTTTCTCTTTCAAGACAACTCTATCCCAACGCATCGAGTGATGCCGCGATGCTGCGCTCCGGCTCCGCTTGGCATTGTCTCAACTCAACACAAAGCGCTACAAACTTTCGAGTTGTCCTACATGGCACATACCCTGATCCGGATCTGGGATTATCCGGCAGAAGCAGGCCGCTCACCGGATGAGGTTTTCCACAGGAAAGCTCATAAGAAGTTAATGTACAAGTCGTTTTTGTTCTCCAATTGGTATCTCGCTGTGGCTGGCTATCCATCGATGCGGCTGGAGCCTCGTTCGCTAGCGCGGCGATCGAGCGCGAAGGCTTTGCGCGCCCTCTGTGGGGCTTGGCCGCGGCAGCGGCCGGTGCAGTGGACCGGTCATCCTGCGCGCACGTGCTGCCAAGTCTGATAACCGTGCTCCAGCTGTAATATGAACTCGTGCGCATGGGCCCGCCGCGCTGCGAGCTCCACGTCCGCGTCACTCGCGTCGGGTCGACCGTAGCAGCAGGCGCATCAGTGTTGTTTTCCGGCGCCGCTGGGTCCCACGCGTCCGAAACAGGCGCGGGGGATGAAGTCGCCCTGCATCACCTCGGTGTCTGGGGACTCATGCCACAACGTCGACTGATCCGATATGGGGGGAGGATGCCAACATTCCCTGCAAGGTCGGTGTGAGGTTGCGGCGATAGAGGTACCCTTCGCCCGCTACCTCGGGGGGCAACGTCGGGTCGACGAGGTAGACCATGCCCGGGACCGCGGCTCGTGCCCGTGGGTCCAGCCGCTGTTGCCCGAAGGGGACGGCATAGTCCCGAGGCTCGTGCCCGGTGGCCGCGCGCAACCAGTCCGCTCTGTCGAGTAGCTGGGTCAGCTGTTGGTCGGGCGAGAGGCCGCTGAGACATTGGTGGTCCCAACCGTGACTGCTGAGTCGCACGCCTGCCTTCTGGAGCTCCGCAACGTCGTTGGGTCCAATGGAACGCGCGTGGCCGGAAACCTGCGCCCCTTCGGCTTTGAGCAGGACTTGGATGTCGTCTAGCAGGCGATGCGCGGCATCTTCGGTGCTGACCACCAGGTACTTGCGTGCAGCCAGGCGAAAATCGCGGAGTTCCTGTCGTGACTGGAGATTATAGGTCACGCCATCGAACCGGGCCGTTGTCGCCTGACGCGCGTCGATGAGCGCGTCGAAGCGGCTGAACCAGTAGTCTCTCCCCGAGATGATCTGGAATGGATTGAGAAATAGTGTGACGGCGTGTCCCAGTTCCCGCGCAATGAGGCAGGTTCGCGCGCCGCCGCGGGTGGAGTCATCGACGGTCAGGATGTCCCCGTAGTCCCGCTCATCGGAATCGACAAAAGGCTCCGGGCGCTCGGCGAGATAACGGCGCAGGCTTTGCTCCGGGACGTAGTGTCGCATGGCCTGACGGGCGCCATCCCAGTTGTCGGCGCTGCCATGCAGAATGAAGATCTGGCGGCTCATGGCGAGTCCACCTCCGCGGCTTTGATGGTCGTTCGGTACATGATCCGCGTCAGCGCCGGATCGATGCCGCTCGAGCAATGGAGGGTGCGCAAGTTGTCCCAGATCACCATGTCTGAAAGTCGCCAGCTGTGGAAATAGGCTAACGCCGGGCTCAGCGTCAGGATCTGTTGGACCACGGCTTCGAGCAGGATGTCGCCGCTCTCATCGGCGCGATCGCCAATGCCCGTGGCCATCCACGGGGAGACGAGCAGGACTTTGCGCCCCGTGGCGGTCGTGCGGACCGCGGGATGCGTGGCGGTCTGGAGGTCCGCGCCAGAAGCCGCTGGAGCTGCGGCCTGCCGCTGACGTACGATGCGAAAGCCCGTTGGAACGCCGAACCGCAGATTTTCCAACGCGAGGTCGTGGGCGTAGGTCACGCTGCACGTTTCGATCTGGCTGCGGATTGCCGGATCGAGCTTCTGGTAGAGCTCCACGCCATCGAGGAAGCCGGTCATTCCGCCCGCCGCCACGGTCCGCCCGCACCTGAGCACTCGCGCGGTGTTGGGAGCGACGTTGTAGCACTGATCGAAATGCCAGGGCATCCAGCCGGCCAGGGATTTGCCGGCCACTTCCACCACCGTGCAGTTCTCAGGTGCGCTGACCATTTCCCCAACACCCGGCACCGCCTCAGTGCCGATCCTGGCCTGTTGGTCGATCGGGTAGTCCTTGACCGATCCGAACACCTCGGCGACGGCGATCTGTAACCGGTGGCTGGGCTCGAGGCCCTCCAGGACAATCAGGCCATTTTCAGCCAGTAAATTACGTAAGAACTGTCGGACCGACTCGTCTGTCAGGCTCTCCTGCGAAATGCCGCGGACACGGGCCCCGAAGGCGCCAGTGCCGTTGGAGCTGGTTTCGATTCTCATCGAGCCTCCG
>Ga0070741_10020875_pt1 | contig 10257 bp, 8 predicted proteins | sample Coa_R1_4_FD_66440 | JGI IMG/M metagenome (GOLD analysis project Ga0070741, IMG submission 66440) | Surface soil microbial communities from Centralia Pennsylvania, which are recovering from an underground coalmine fire - Coalmine... | ecosystem: Environmental > Terrestrial > Soil > Unclassified ...
AGATGCCGACGAGCGCGCCGAGCAGGAGAAGCTGCGACCACTGGCTCGCGTCGCGGAGGAAGATGCTCGCGTCCTTCACCAGCAGCAGACCGGGGACGCGCGGGAGGGGGCGCGCGAGGACGTCGAGGCATCGCGCGAGCGGCCGCGGGCCGCGGCGCGCCTGCACGCGCCCGGCCTGCGCGCGGGACCAGGCCGTCAGGAACACGCGCTCGACGGCCGTCGCGCTCAGCAGGAACACCATCGCCGCGGTGGTGACCAGCAGGGCGAGGTGGAACCCGGGCTCGCCCGGGCGTGCGCCAAGCAGCGGGATCAGCGCCTCGGCGGCCCACGTCGTGGGCAGGTACGGATTTCCCGTCGCGCCGAAGCGGGCGAGGAACGCGGTGAAGCCGGCGAGGCCCGACGGATCGGCGAGCTGCTCGGGGCCGAGCCAGCGGACGCCGAGGAGCACGCCGCCGACCAGCACGCCGACGGCGACCAGCAGCACGTCGCGCGTCCGGCGTGCGGGGAACACGAGCACGAGCGCCGTCGTGAAGAGGACGCCGATCCCCGCCGGGATGACCAGGAACGCGCCGAGCGTGACGATCGTCGCGCCGTAGAAGACCGCCGGCGCCCGGTAGACGACGCCGTAGGCGAGGAAGACGGGCAGGCCGAAGAGCAGCACCATCCACGACGACGACGCGAGCGTCTCCGCGAAGCGGGCATGGTGGAGCCGCCGGAACGGGACCGGCGCGGCGAGGAGGAGGGCGACGTCGCCGGCCAGGTAGAACGTGGTGAGCGCGGTCACGACGTTGCTGACCAGCAGGATCCCGAAGAAGACGAGGAAGAGGAGGACGAGGAGCCGCTGCGTGAGGAGCGGCCCGAAGTCGCCGAGCCCCTGGAAGTAGCCGAGCACGCGGGCGACGAGCCAGAAGCAGGCGCCCCAGAAGAACGAGATCAGGACCGCGACGGCGGCGACGCGAACGGGCGCGCGGCGGAGCGCGTTTCGCGCCGCGAGGACGCGCGGGGCGAGGAGCGTCACGCGCCTCCGTTCCCTGCCGCTTCTGCGGCGAGGATGTCGAGGAAGACCGTCTCGAGCGACGCGGTCCCGCCGTCGCCCGGCAGCGTCCGCGCGCGGAGCTCCGCGAGCGAGCCGAGGGCGACCAGCCGGCCGCGGTCGACGATCGCGATCCGCCCGCAGAGCTCCTCGGCCACCGCCAGGCTGTGGGTCGAGAGGAAGATCGTGACACCCTCGGCCGCGAGTCGCGCGAGCAGGCGACGCAGCTCGCGCGCGCCCTGGGGATCGAGCCCGACCATCGGCTCGTCGAGAACGAGGATGCGCGGGCGATGGACGAGCGCCGAGGCGAGCGCCAGGCGCTGCTTCATCCCGTGGGAGAACGTCTCGATGAGCTCGCCCGCCTGCGCCGCGAGCCCGAGCTCGTCGAGCAGCGCCGCCGCGCGCCGTCGCGCCTCGGCCCGCCCGAGGCCGTGCAGCCCGCCCGTGAAGTGGAGGAACTCCTCCGCCGTCAGCTTGTCGTAGAGGAACGGATGGTCGGGCAGGTAGCCGACGAGCGCCTTTGCGGCTTCGGGCTCGCGGCGGACGTCGTGGCCGCCGAGCACGACGGTCCCCGACGTCGGCTCGAGGAGCCCGACCATCATGCGGATCGTCGTCGTCTTTCCCGCGCCGTTCCGTCCGAGGAATCCGAACACGGCGCCCGGCTCGACGGCGAGCGTCAGGTCGTCGACCGCGACGAGGGGGCCGTACCGCTTCCGGAGCGCCTCGAAGCGGATCACGAGCCGCGCCCGACGGTCGCGAACGCCAGCCGGCCGACGACGGCGGCGACGGCGAGCTCCTGATCCGTTTCCCCGTCGGCGAGCTTCACGTGCGTCGCGTCGACCGGAAGCTGCGCGAACACGGCGTCGGCGCTCACCCAGCGGCCGAGCCAGACCTCGTCCCAGGCGTGGTAGTAGAAGCCGTCGTTCGCGTAGACGGCGCCGGCGACGACGCGCGCCGGGATGCCCGCGGCGCGGGCGAGCGCCGCGACCAGGACCGCGTGCTCGTTGCAGTCGCCGCGGCGGGCGCGGAGGACGTCGCGCGCGCTCGGGACGGTGAGGCTCGGCTCCTGCGTCAGGTTCTCGTGCACCCAGCGGACGATCCGTCGGGCCTTCACCGCCGCGTCGCGCTCACCGCCCACGATGACGCGGGCGCGGCTCACGATCGCCGGATCGTCCGATTCGATGAAGGCGCTCGGCGCGGCGAACGGGGCCGCGGCCGGGTCGTCGGTCGTGGCGTCCATCGCCGGCGTCGGCTCGCGGACGACGCGCAGGACGTCGCCCGTGCGGCGCTGGCGCGGCGGGTCGTCGGGGATGCGGCCGGCGGCGTCGCCCGTCACCCGGAGCGTCAGGGCGTCGAGCTCGCGCGGGTTCCCGATCGTGCCGTCGAGCGGGATGCGCGCCGCGACCGCGACGTCGAGCGGTGCGGACGGATCCGTGCGCGCCACGGCGGTCGCGCGCGGCTCGCGCTGGAGGACGAAGCCGAGCATGCCGCTCTCCCGGACGACGCCGCCGTCCGGCGCGAGCCAGACGTCCGCGCGGAGCCCGTGCTGCTCCTCGACGACGTGCAACGTGTCGTCGCCGTCGACCGTCTCGTGGCCCTCGACGGTGACCGTGATCGTCTCCTTCCGGAACGTGATCGGGCTCAGGACCGATTCCGTGTACCGGGTGCCCGCCGCGGCGTGCGCCGCGACGATGCGGGGGCGAAGCGTGGTCGGCAGCGCGATCGGCTCCTCGAGCGGGATCACGACGGGATCCGCGGCGTCGCCGTAGCGGACCGTGAGCCGGCGGCCGTCGGTCGTGCCGGTCGCGGTGAACGTGGCGGCCGGCGACGCGAGCGTGAACCGGAAGCTCCGCAATGCGAACGCGGCGTCGGTTTCGGCGACGACGGTCGTCCGGATCGGCTGCCGCGTGCCGAGCATCGCGAGCGTGAGGTCGGTCTCGTCTTCGACGCGGTAGCCCGCGTCGGTTCGTCGCGTGAGGCGATGCCCGTGCCCGACCTTGTGCCCGGCCTGGTACACGCCGAACCAGTCTTCCCCGGCGTCCGCGCCCGCTGCGGCCGGGGGGAGCGCCGTGACGTCGAGCGCCGGCGGCGCCGACTGCTCGCGCACGAGCCGCGCCATCATGGCGAGCCAGACGAGGACGACGGCGACGGTCAGGCTGTGCTTCACGCGCGGTGGCTCCGGGATTCGACGCCGATCGTATCGGGCGATTCGACCGCTCACCAGCCGCGCGCGAAGTCCCGACCCGGCGACTGGCGGGGATTCGCCGACCCGCGTATGCACCGCCGATGAACATCGCCGTCGTCACCGGCACGAGCTCGGGCATCGGCCTCGCCACGACCGTCCACCTCGCGCGCCACGGCTTTCGGGTCGTCGCCGGCATGCGGAACCTCGACAAGGCCGGACCGCTGCGCGCCGCGACGGCGACCCTCCCGGTGGAGATCGTGCCGCTCGACGTGACGTCGGCGGACTCCGTTGCGCACGCCTTCGCGACCGTGACCCGCGAAGGGCCCGTCGACGTGCTCGTCAACAACGCCGGCATCGGCGGCGCGTCACCGCTCGAGCTGACGCCCGAGGACGAGCATCGCCGGATGTTCGAGACGAACTACTTCGGCGCGATCCGCTGCATCCAGGCGGTGCTGCCGTCGATGCGCGAGCGCCGGCGCGGCGCGATCGTCAACGTGACCTCGATCGCGGGGGTCGTCGCCACGCCGAACCAGATCGCGTACTCCGCCTCCAAGTGGGCGCTCGAGTGCGCCGGCGAGGCGCTCGCCCACGAGGTGCGCCGGTTCGGCGTCCGCGTCGTCAACGTCGAGCCGGGCGTCGTCATGACCAGCATCTTCGAGAACTCGGCGAGCGCGACGCGCTACGACAAGACGTCGCCCTATCAGCCGATCATGCGGCGGAACGGGAAGCTCTTCGCCGCCGGGTTCCGCGATCCCGCGCAGCCGGACGACGTCGCGCGGACGATCCTCGACGCGATCACCACCGACGAGTATCGCCTCCGCTGGCTGGTCGGGAAGGACGCGCTCGGGCTCGCCGGCGGACGCGAGCGCATCCGCGACGAGGACTGGGTCGCGATGGGCGACGACCTCCCGGACGACGTCTACAACGCCCGCTTCCTCGATTGGTTCGGGATCCGGCTGTAGAGGGTGAACGTCTCGCCAGCGGCATCCGAGCCGTCCCGCTCGTCGCGGAGTTGGTGGAGGTGACGACGCGGGGTGGGTCCCGCGTAGGCGGAAGCCGTCGACGGAACGTCCGGGCGCGCGTCATGATCGTCGCGCAAAGCCGCCGTCAGCGCGGCATCGGCGCGGCTCCGTGCCGCTCGACCTCGTGCTTCCTTAGATCCTCGTTCCACTCGAACACGGCGCCGCACGTCGTGCACTTGTGTTCCCCCTGCGGCTGCCGCCCGGGCACGGTGTCGTGCGGCTTCGGACCTTCGCTGCGCTCCCGACCTGCCATGCCCCGATGGCTACCTGCCCCGGCGCTCCGCGGACAATCCCGGCGTCAGCTCGTCCGTTCGATCAGGTCGACGTAGGGCGGCAGGCCGACGAGCGACTGCCCGCCGTCGACGTAGAAGAGCTGACCCGTCACCCAGCCGGCGAGGTCCGAGGCGAGGAAGACGATCGCGTCGGCGATGTCCTCCGGCCGCCCGAGGCGTCCGAGCGGCACGTGCGCGAGGAACTCGCGACGCGCGTCCGGCACGGTGAAGAACGGCGCGGTGAGCGGCGTGTCCGTCGGCCCGGGCGCCACCGCGTTGACGGTCACGCCGTGCGGCGCGAGGTCGAGCGCGGCGACCTGCGTGAATGCCATCACGCCTGCCTTCGACGCGCAGTACGGCGCGTTGCCCCGGGTCGGGACCGTCGCGTTCGTCGAGGCGACGTTGACGATCCGTCCCGGGCGCTTCGCCGCGACCATCCACCGCGCCGCCGCGGCGCAGACGAGGAACGTCCCGCGGAGATTCACGGCGACGATGAAGTCCCACAGTGCCGGGTCGAGCTCCCAGAACCGCCCGATCGCGCCGGTGCCGGCGGAGTTGACCACGACGTCGACGGCGCCCCACGCGCCGACCGCCGCGGCGACCGCCGCCTCGACGTCCGCGGGATCCGTCACGTCACCGCCGATCGCCGTGGCGACGTGCCGGCCGAGGGCGTCGGCCGCCTCGTCCGCGAGCTCGCGGTTGCGGTCGAAGAGGACGACGCGTGCGCCCGCCGCCACCAGCCGCTCCGCGCTCGCCCGGCCGATGCCGGAGGCGCCGCCGGTGACGAGCGCGGCGCGTCCCTGGAGGTCGATGGTGATCGCCATGCGCGCCGGTGTCGCGGCGGCTCGCCGCTCTGTCAAGGGCGCGGCGGCCGGCGCGCGCTCAGCGCGGCGGCGGCTCGAACGACGCCGCCGCGGCGGCGCGCGCGCGACGGATGGTCGCCTCTCGCGCGCGCCGACGCTCGACCGCTGCGTGCCGCTCGACGATCCGGCGCGCCGCCTGCGCGGGGTCGTGCACGTAGCAGAGCGACGAGCCGGTGTGCGCGGGGGCCTGACACGGCCCGCCGTCCTTCCGCGTCCCGACGCACTGCTGCGCCATAGCGCACCTGCCATAGACCGGGTGCGCCGCCGCCTGCTAGACGCAGCGCGTCGGCGCGCCGCGACGCTTGACCCGCGCCGGCCGCCATTTCAAAAGCGCGCGTGGAGCCCGACGACCGCAGCCCGGGACGAGATGCGCTCGCGACGGTCGCGGCCGTCGCGAGCCTGCCGCTGACGCTCGGGCGTGCGGCCCTCGACGCCGGAACGCGAGCCGTCCGCGAGGCCGCCCGCCTCCTCGTCACGCTGCTTCCGGCCGACCCGGCACCGCCGCCCGAGCGGCCGACGCGGCACGACGCCCGCCGTGTCCGCGCCAGCGCGAAGGCGGCCGGCGACGCGGCGCGCGCCTCGGGGCTGCTGAAGCCGCGGAAGCGCTGACTCGCCGCGACCGCGCGCGTGTCAGCGCGCGGCGAGGCGCGCCCCGGCGGCCGGGCGGATCACGAGCTCGATCGGCGTCGCCGTCCGCTCCGCGCGACGGAGCTGCCGGGCGCGCCAGATCGTGTAGAGGACCGGCAGCACCTCGAGCGTGAGGAACGTGCTCGTCACGAGGCCGCCGACCATCGGCGCCGCGACCCGACGCATGATCTCGCCGCCGGCGCCGTCGGCCCAGAGGAGCGGAAGCAGGCTCGCCGCCATCGTCGTGACGGTCATGAGCTTCGGCCGGAGACGCTGCACCGTGCCTTCGGCGTGCGCCGCGACGATGTCGGCGCGCGTTCGGAGCCGGCCCTCGCGCACGCGGCGATGGAACGCCTCGTCGATGTAGACGACCATCACGACGCCGGTCTGCATCGCGAGTCCCACCACGGAGAGGAGGCCGACCCACACCGGCGCCGACAGCGGATAGCCGAGGAGGTAGAGCGTCCAGACGCTGCCGACGAGCGCGAAGGGCACCGACGCGAGAACGAGGAGCGCCTCCGTCACGCTCCCGAACTGCAGCACGAGGAGCCCGAGCATCGAGACGGCGACCAGCGGAACGATCAGCTTCAGCCGGGCGCGTCCCGCCGCGATCAGGGCGTACTGGCCGGTCCATTCGAGCCGCTCGCCGCTAGCGAGGGCGATCGGCGCCGCGTCGATCGCCTGCCGCGCGCCGTCGACCCAGCGCTCGACGTCGACGCCGTCGTCGAGGTCGACGTAGACGTACGCGCACGGCTCGCCGTGCTCGCTGCGGATCGCCGCCGGCCGGCGTACCCACGTCGGTCGGCCGAGGAGGGCGAGCGGGACCGGCTGCGAGACCGGCGCGGTCCCCCGGACCGTCACCTCGCGGAGCTCGTCCGCGGGACCACGCGGGCGGACGTCGGGCGGCTCCGGGGCGACGCAAACGCGAAGGCGCCGGCCGTCGGCGTCGACGTCGCCGATCTGGCCGCCGCTCGCGAGCAGGTCGACGGTCGACTGCACGAGCGCCGGGTCGACGCCGTGGCGCGCGATCTCCACCGGGTCCGCGTCGAGCCCGAGCCGGGTCTCGCCGCCGAGCGCCTCGAACACGGCGCTCCGCGTGCCGGGGAGCGCCGCGACGAGCGACCGGAGATCCGTGCCGAGCGCGTCGAGCCGGTCGACGTCCGGCGACACGATCCGCAGGCCGACCGGCGTGCGCACGCCCGTCGCCATCATGTCGAGCCGCGCGCGCGCCGGTGCCGTCCACGCGCCCGTCCAGCCGGGCAGGCGAACCGCACGGTCGAGCGCATCGACCAGCTCGGGTGTCGTGCGCGGCGACGCCTCGGGCCAGAGGAGGCCGAGCGCGGGGCGGACGAGCTCCGGGGCCCACGCCGAGTACCAGCGCGCGCGCCGGACCAGCGGCCACTCGCTGCGCGGCCGGAGGCGAATCGTCGTCTCCGCCATGGAGTACGGCGCGGGATCCGTCCCGGTCTCGGCGCGCCCGACCTTCCCGAAGACGCTCGCGACCTCGCCGAAGCCGGCCATCGCGTGGTCCTGCCAGAAGAGCTGGAGCGCCGCCTGCTCCGGCGCGACGCCGGGGCGCGTCGTCGGCATGTAGAGCAGGTCGCCCTCGTCGACGCGCGGCAGGAACTCACCGCCGAGGCGCGGGAGGAGCGGCAGACACGAGAGCAGGGCGAGCGCCGCCGCCGTGAGCGTGAACGCGGGACGGCCGAGGGCGAAGTGCACGACGGGACGGTAGAGCGCGACGAGCGTCCGCGTCAGCGGATTCGAGAACTCGGGAACGACGCGGCCGCGGAGCAAGCGATCGCGGACCGCGGGCGCGAGCGTCAGCGTCACGAGCGCCGCGGACGCGACGACGAGACTCTTCGTGAGGGCGAGCGGCCGGAGGAGCCGACCCGTCTCGCCCGTGAACGCGAACACCGGCAGGAAGGAGAGCGCGGTGATCACGAGCGACGTCAGGATCGCGGGCGCGAACGACTGCGCCGCGGCGACGACCCCGGCGCGCCGCTCCGTGCCGCCGGCGGTTTCGAGCCGGCGGTGGCAGGCCTCGAGCGCGACGATGTCCGCGTCGACGGCCATCCCGAGCGCGATCGCGATGCCCCCGAGGCTCATGATCGTCGCCGGGACCCGGAGCGCCCACATCGCGGCGAACGTGAGCAGGAGGACGACGGGCAGCGTCGCGAGCGGCACCAGCGCGCTCCGGCCGTGGAGCAGGAACACGAGGATCACGAGGACGACGACCGCGACCTCCTCGCCGAGCGCGTGGAGGAGCGTCCCGCGGACGCGGCTCGCGAGGTCGGTGCGGTCGTACGTGATCGCGACGTGGACGTCCGCTGCCGCGCCGGAATCGAGCCGCCCCGGATCCGCGGCGCGGTGCGGGAGCTGCCGCGCTTCCGTCGCGATCGTGCGCTTCGCCTGCTCGACGACCGCCGCGACGTCCGCGTCGCGCCGCGCGACGACGATGCCGCCGACGGCCGGGACGCCGCCGACGTCCGCCATGCCGGCCGGCATGTCCTCGACCAGCCGGACGAGCGCCACGTCGCCGAGGCGGGCCGCGGTGGACCCGCCGCGGACCGGAAGCCGCTCCAGGTCGTCGAGCGCCGGGGCCGCGCCGCCGGCGAGCGCCGCGCGGAGCGTCGACAGGACGTCGGTGAAGGCGAGGCCGTGCTCGCGGAGCTCCCGCGGGCGGGCGTCGACGCGCACCTGCCGCACGTCGCCGCCGACGGTCGCGACCTCGGCGACGCCGGGGATCGCCGCGAGGGCGGGCCGGAGGACGTCGTCCTGGAAGCGGCGGAGGTCGAGGAGCGACGAGACGCGCGCGGGATCGGTGAGCGCGTACTCGAGGACCCAGCCCGTACTCGACGCCGCGGGGCCGAGCTGCAGGCGGACGGTCGGGGGAAGCGCGGTGCGGATCCGATCGAGCCGCGCGGCGATCGCGCCGCGTGCGGCGTCGAGATCGCCGCCGCCGGCGAACACGACGTCGACGTACGCCATCCCGGACATCGTCCAGCCGCGGACCGCGGTCGCACCCGGGACGTCGGCGAGCGCGCCGGTCAGCACGCCGGTCACCGCCGTTGCGACCTCGGGCGCCGGGTGCCCCATCCAGTCGGCGACGAGCCCGATCTGCGGGTCGGCGAGCTCCGGGATCACGTCGCCGGCGAGGCGGCGCCGTGCGAGCTCGCCGCCCGCGGCGGCGAGGAGCGCCACGGCGATCACGAGCCCGGGATGGCGCGCGCACCAGGAGACGACGCGCGCGATCACGGCGCGGCCCAGCCCGCGACGCCGGCCCGCCGGTCCGCGTCGAGGAAGAACGCGGCGCGGGCGACGACCCGCTCGTTCGGGCGGAGCCCGTCGAGCACGACTACGAAGCCCTGCTTCTGGAAGTTCTCGCCGACGCGGATCGGCCGCTTCTCGAACGCGAAGCCGCCGGTCGCCGCGAGCACGTACGGGCCTTCGGGCGCCTGGAGCACCGCGGACGCGGGGACGGCGAGGACCTGACGCGGCCGCGGCGCGACCTCGAGCCAGCCGGCGCGCCCCGTCCGGAGCGCGGGGTCGGCGGACGCCGGACGAAACGCCACCCGCGACGTCGACGCGTCCGCACGCGTCACCGGGCGGTCGATCCGTCGCACGGGAACGGCGGCCGCAGGCGCATCTCCGGGCGTGAACGTACCCGGCTCGCCGGCGCGGAGCACGGCGATCTGGTCGTCGTAGAAGATCGCGGCGATCGTACCGTCGGCGTCGACGGTCGCGGGTGCGCGGAGCTCCTGCTCGGTGAAGAGGAGCGAGCGTTTGCGGACGAACGCGACGATGTTGTGCCGGCGGACGTTCTCGACCGCGGCGAAGTCGAGCTCGTCCGGCATGCCGCGCCGGGAAGCCGCGACGGCCGCGCCCCCGGCGCGCTCGAGGGCCATGCCGCAGATCGGACACGTGCCGGGGACGGCGGCCCGGATGTCGGGATGCATCGGACAGACCCAACGCGCGCCGGCCTCGCGCGGTGTCGCGTCGTGGAGCGCGATCAGAGCGCCGGACATTGCGGCCCCCGCGGCGACGACGAGGAGCAGGACGCGCGAGAGGACCGCGAGCGACCGCGAGCCCGTCACTTCGCGATCAGCATCGGCCGCATGAACTCGTTGTCCTCGTGATCGAGGATGTGGCAGTGCTCGACGTACCCGGGCCCGTCGGTCGGATCGAACGGGAACGGATCGCGGCCGGCCTTCACGTCGCCCGGCTCGGCGTCCTGCGGCGCCCAGCGGAGCGC
>Ga0070741_10020877_pt1 | contig 10256 bp, 9 predicted proteins | sample Coa_R1_4_FD_66440 | JGI IMG/M metagenome (GOLD analysis project Ga0070741, IMG submission 66440) | Surface soil microbial communities from Centralia Pennsylvania, which are recovering from an underground coalmine fire - Coalmine... | ecosystem: Environmental > Terrestrial > Soil > Unclassified ...
GTGAGTTTCATAATAGGAGCGCGCGTTCTGATCGTCGTCCGCGAAGGGGCGCAGTAATGCTTCGTCGTCCTTGCGCCGTATTGATTCTAAATTCCATGCCGGGCGACAGCGTTCGCGCAGAGCGTCAACCAACGCCCGGTTATCTTCCGGAACCGAGGAGCGGGCCAGTTCAAGAAATGGAAAAGCCTCATGAGGGCGGGATTCGGAAAGCAAGGCACCAAGATTGCCGGCGGCCTGAAGGTTTCCTGGATCCACCTCGAGGGCACGCCGAAAACCCTCCTCGGCGTCCGAAGAATTGCCGGAAGCGAATTGGGCAGCGGCCCAATCGTTCCAACATTCGCTGCTCTCGGCCTCGCCCAAAGCGTGTCCTAGAAGTCGGACAGCTTCGGCCCAGTTCCCTTCCTTAAACTTTTGCAATCCCAGCTGGTGCTTGTCTTGCATCTTCATTTAATCCCGTTCGGCAGTTTGTGGCCGTTGGACCCGGCAAAATCTGCCGAGGTGGGGCGCGTTGCCGTGCTTTACTCCTTCGCCTTCAGCTGCAGATGCAATCAGCGGGCCAGGATAAAAATGAGAAGAGTACGGCAAGGCATGAGGCTGACAGTGAAGGAACCTGGCGTGCTGACCGATGAATATGGGCGAGAGGCAATTCGCCGCTTCTCTGAAGGTGTGCCCTGACGGTTTATATCAATGATTACGCTGACACGCTTGAACAATAAGCCGCTGGCGGTCAACTCCGACCTGGTCAAGTTCGTGGAGCAGGCCCCGGATACGGTAATCACTCTGGTAACCGGGGAAAAGATCGTGGTGCGGGAGAGCACCGAGCAGATCGTAGAGCGAATTGTGCAATTCCGCCGCAGCGTGCTGGCCGGGATCCCGCCATCATGGAATGCGGTGGGGCCGGCAGTGGGACCGGACGCGGCTGAACCCGCCAAGCGGGACGAAGAATCCTGAGAGGAACGACGTGGACAAGGCCAGCGTGGGTGGGGTGGTGCTGGGCCTGAGTGGAATTGTCGGCGGTCTGCTGATCGAGGGCGGCAGCTTGTCGCAGGTGATGCAGCCTACGGCAGCGATGATCGTAGTGGGCGGCACCATGGGCGCGGTTTTGCTGCAATTCCCTTTGCCGGTGGTGTTCTCGGCATTTGGGCGGTTGGTGCAAGTGTTCTTTGAGCCCACGCACAGCCCGCGGGAAACAATTGCCGAACTGGTGCGCTATGGCAACCAAGCCCGGCGGAATGGAATTGTGTCGCTGGATGAGCAGATGGCGAAATCGGAGGACCCGTTCATGAAAAAATCGCTGATGCTGGCGATTGACGGCACCGAGCCCCACGAATTGCGCAAAATGATGGAGTTGGAACTGGATAACCGAGCGGAACGGGAGGAGCAGATCCCACAAGTATTCGAGGCAGCGGGCGGGTTTTCACCGACGATCGGCATCATTGGCGCAGTGCTTGGATTAATCCAGGTGATGCAGCACCTCGACAAGATCAACGAAGTTGGCAAGGGAATCGCGGTGGCATTTGTAGCAACAATCTACGGCGTGGGATTAGCCAATCTTTTTTTCTTGCCTACGGCGGGGAAGTTGAAGATCCGCTTGCGTGAAGAACAAGTCGTGCGGGAGATGACGCTGGAAGGTGTGATTTCCATTCTGGAGGGGATGAACCCGCGGATGCTGGAAACCAAGCTGCTGGGCTTTTTGGCTGAGGCCAAAGGAAAAGAAAAAGAGGAGGAGGGAAGCCGGGAGGAGGTCTCAGTATGAGCAGGAGGAGGCGACATCCGGCGCATGTTAATCACGAACGATGGCTAGTCTCGTATGCCGACTTCATAACCCTGTTGTTTGCGTTTTTCGTGGTCTTGTACTCGTCGTCACAGGTTGATACGAGGAAGATCAGTCGATTATCAGTGGCCATCCAAGCGGCGTTTCAGCAACTCGGGGCGCTACCGGGAAATTCATTAGGACCGCCGATCGATACGGCCAGCTCGCAGCCCATGGACACGTCGCGATTTGTGGAAAAGGCCGAACGCAAGCAGATGCTGGGGCGCTTCGCACGATCCAATATGGGTACTGAAGACCGCTCCCGCCATGAAAATTTTGATGAACTGCGGGGGCAGGTGGAAAAGGCGCTGGCTCCGGAGATTCGGCGCAATGAAGTAGCTTTGCGAATAATTCCAGACGGGCTGGTCATCAGCCTGCGCGAGGTCGGTTTTTTTGATAGCGGATCGGCGAAGATCAAGGCCCGTTCGCAGGACGCGTTCGCACGCATAGCGGAAGTGTTATCGGAACACACATACAATGTGCGCATTGAGGGGCACACGGACAATGTTCCCATTCATACGTCTCAGTTTGATTCCAACTGGGAGCTCTCCACGGCGAGAGCGAGCGACTTGCTAAAGAAACTGGTGGAGCAGTACAAGTTTCCGGCCGAGCGCTTCTCCATCGCCGGCTACGCTGAGTTCCATCCTATAGCCAGTAACGGCACAGCGGAAGGACGGCAATCGAATCGCCGGGTGGACATTGTGGTGTTGAGCTCACCGCCGGCTGAGAAGAAACCCGCAGTGGAGAATGGTTCCGAGCTCTAAGAATAGCGTTGAGCTGCCGGTCAAGAGGCAAGATGGGATTGCGCCCGGGACAAGTCATGCACGCCTTAAGACGTACCAGAGTGAACTGCGTTCCCAGAATGAATAGATTGCCTAAAACCGATTACAGTCTCTCGCGTTACGTGCCGATGAATTGATGTGGCCGGATTCAACCGCCGATGGACCCCGGACCGAACCGAGGTCTGCTCCGGATTTCTCCCCTCTGATAAGCGACCGGCGTGGAGACCTGGGTAACATGCACTTGAACCCACTTGTGTTGATCCTCGGATCGGCTCTGCTTGAGATAACAACCTTGCAAGCACAACCAGCGCTGGGACAGGAAAACATTGCTCCTGAAAGCTGCTATAGCACGACGACAGTTTCAGTTCCCAGCCGCCCCACGAGACCGCATCCGAAACGGTTTTTGGAGGCTCCAGGAGTGAGTAAAACGTTACAGACACGATTGGGACACTAAGGGATTGCGAGTCGTTTGATCAGGGTGGGGTTCTAGACTCGCCAGTCGATGAATCATTTAAGCGAGGTCGCTAAACCATGCGTTTCACCATTGGCAAGAAGCTGGGCATTGGATTCGGCGTCCTAATCAGCTTAAGCGTAATTGCTTCAACGGTTGGCGTGCTGCAGATTCGGAAAATCATCCAACAAGAGAACAAATTCACCTCGCTGCGGTATGTGACCGTGGTCCACGCGGGAAGCGTATCTGAAAACGTTCGGGAGGTTGCAAGCGCCCTGACGAACTACGTATTCCTGGGCTCAGATCCGGCACAGGCTGTGAAATACAAACGGAAGCGCGAAGAGGCCCTGGCTGATCTGGACAAGGATCTGGCTGCGCTCCAAGAGCTCTCCAAGCAGTTCACGACCCAGGAGAACAAGGACCGAGTCTCACAAATTGTCTCTGAAGTTGACCGCTGGAGGCGGCTGCAGCAACAAATCCAAGATAATGCGCTAGCCGGCGCCGAAAATAGAAAACAGGCATTACAGATGCTGCACAACGAGACGCAGCCACTGACCGACAGTCTGATCAACATTGTTACTGAATTGGACAAGAAAAACCAAGAACTTGGAAATCAGGAGGTGGCAGGACTTAGTTCCGCCGAACAATCCACTAGCACAATCTTGATCGTGAGTACCATCATCGTCCTGGTTGTGGGTTGTGTGGTGGCGGTTGCGCTGAGTCGAAGGATCGTGGTGGCGGTTCAGGCAGTGCTGCAAAAAGCAGAATCCATGGCTGCGGGCAATTTGACGGGAGAGGAACTGACTGCCCAATCGGACGATGAGGTTGGAGACCTGGTAAAAGCAATCAACAAGATGCAGCACAGCCTGACGGACATGTTGCAGCAGGTTGCGCAGACGGCGGAGCACGTGGCGAGCGCCGGCGAAGAAATCTCGGCTTCAGCCACCCAGGCGGCTACCAGCTCTGAGACCCAGCAGGACCAGGCCACACAGGTGGCGACCGCCATGCAGGAAATGTCCTCCACTGTACTGCAGGTTTCAGACAACTCAAACAAAGCAGCAGGAGCAGCCAAACAGGCGGCGGAGACTGCAAAATACGGCGGCAAAGTTGTAGACGAAACCCTCACTAAGATGCGTTCCATTGCTGAATCTGTGAGCAGTACAGGAAACAAGATGGGAGAACTCGGCAAGAGCTCGGACCAGATTGGTCACATTATTGGAGTGATTGACGACATTGCTGACCAGACCAACCTGCTGGCGCTCAATGCCGCCATCGAAGCTGCGCGTGCCGGAGAACAGGGGCGCGGCTTTGCGGTAGTGGCCGACGAAGTGCGCAAACTGGCCGAGCGCACCACCACGGCTACGAAGGAGATTGCCCAAATGATTAAGAACGTCCAGTCTGAAACCAAGGTCGCAGTGGAAGCCATGCAGACGGTGACCGGAGAGGTAGAGCACGGAGTCACCAGCACCGCTGAGGCAGGGGAAGCGCTGAAAGAAATCATTCACACCGCCGAGCAGGTGGGAGACATGATCACCCAGATCGCTACCGCCGCGACCGAGCAAGCGAGCGCCACCGAGCAAGTTAATAACAGCATGGACCAGATCGCGAAGCTGGTGAAGGAATCCACCACCGGCTCACAACAATCCGCCAAAGCGTGCCAGGACCTCTCAAATCTCGCGTTAGATCTTCAGTCGCTGGTGGGGCGCTTCCGACTGAACGGCAATGGCAAACCACACAAGTCTTCTCCGACGAAGGTGTCTTCACGCGGCTACGCTGATCAAGCGGTACATGATGAGACGGCGGAACTGGTCAAGTAGGGAGCACCGGCCTGCAGGAGAACATCTTCTAAAAACAAGCGGTCTTACTCAGGAGAGAAAAATGATTGGCAAAACGGAGGTCAAAGGGGACGGAGCTCACAACGCAGCGCGGGCCGGCAGCGAGTTGCTGCAATTGGTGAGCTTCAACGTTGGAGACGAGGAGTTCGGGCTAAATATTTTACAAGTTCAGGAAATCATCAGAATTCCGCAGTTGACGAGGGTCCCGAATTCGGCCGACTTCGTGGACGGAGTCATTAATTTGCGGGGCAAGATCATTCCGGTTGTGGCCCTGCGGAAGCGCTTTGGCATGACTGCGCAGGAAAACGACAAACAGGCGCGCATCGTGGTAGTGGAAGTGAACGGCACAGTGCTGGGGTTCATCGTCGATTCGGTTTCGCAGGTGTTGCGGATTTCGGCAGACACGGTCGAGCCGCCGCCGCGACTCAGTAAGGTTGAACGAGAGTATGTGTCAGGGGTCGGTAAGTTGGATAACCGCCTTCTCATTCTGCTCGATGTTGACCGATTGATGAATGACTCTGAGCAGAAAGTCTGCACCGAAGTTGCTATGGCGCACGCCGCCACCGCGGGAGCCTGAGATTGCCAGGAGCCGAAAGTGAGTAATGAGCTGTCACAAGATCCGACTCTGGTCCATGAGTTCCTCGTGGAATCCGAGGAGCTTTTGCAGCGCATGGATCAGGACCTGATCGCGCTGGAAGGCACGCCGAACGATGCAGAGCTGCTGAACAGAGTATTTCGCGCTTTGCACACCATTAAAGGAACCTCGAGTTTTTTAGGATACGACGCAGTAGTGCGACTGAGTCATCGAGCTGAAGATGTGCTGAACGGGTTGCGGCGGGCAGAATGCCTGCTGTCGCGACGCACCATGGACGCTCTGCTTCAGGCCCGTGATCAGCTTGGCAAGATGTTGGAGGACATTCGCGAAGGCACGCCTCACGAATACTCAATTGAATCCCTCCTGAAGGAGCTAGAGACTGTACAAAAAGCCGAGCCAACCCCCAAAATCGGCGAACTCTTGGTAGCCAATGATGTGGTCACGGAAAAAGTGATCACCAAGGTATTGAAACAGCAGCAGAAACAACCAGAAGATGGCCGCGAAAAACTGGGTGAGCTCCTGGTACAGAAAAACCTAGCCTCGGTGGCGCAAGTAGATGAAGCGCTGGCACAACAAAAACAGCATGCGGAAGCGGCCGCAGCAGCCCAGCAAAGACCACCCGCCGAAACTACTATTTCTTCCCATTCCATGCGTGTAGACGTGCGCAAACTCGATGACCTGATCAACCTTGTCGGCGAGCTGGTTCTGGAAAGAAATCGCTTAATGCGTTTGAGCCGCGATGTGAGCGGCGAGCGGATAAGCCTGAAGGCGCTGGAAGATGGGCTCAGCCAGTGCAGCGCTCGACTGAGCTTCATTACGGAAGAGTTGCAGACCGTCGGTCTGAAGACGCGCATGGTGCCCATTGACACGGTATTCCGAAAGTTTCCGCGGTTGGTGCGTGACATCGCTCACAACCTGGGTAAAGAGATCGAGCTGGAGATGCGGGGACAGGAAACCGAGTTAGATAAAACTATGGTGGAGCTCATCGGTGATCCGCTAGTGCACCTGGTGCGCAATTCCCTGGACCATGGTCTGGAAACGCCGGAGCGACGGGAAATGGCGGGAAAGCCGCGTTGCGGCACTATCCGGCTGGAAGCACGTCAGGAAGGCGAGCAGATCGTCATCAGTATCTCCGACGACGGAGGGGGAATAGACCCTGAGCGTATCGCCAGCAAGGCGGTGGAAAAGGGATTGGTGACCCAGGAGCGTGTGCGGCAAATGGACCGCCGTGAGATTCTGGAATTCATTTTTCTTCCCGGATTCAGCACCGTGGAGAAGGCTGGTGACCTCAGCGGTCGTGGGGTCGGCATGGATGTGGTACGCACCAACTTGAGGAAGTTGAATGGGAGTGCTGAGCTTGAAAGCGAGGTTGGACGCGGCACAACGGTCCTGCTGAAGCTGCCACTTACATTGGCCATTCTCCCAGTACTGCTGGTTCAAGTGGCGGATGAGATCTATGCGCTGCCATTGCGCTCGGTGTTAGAGACGGCGCGGATCAGCTCAGACGAAATCCATCATATAGAAGGTTGCGAAGTCTTGCGGCTGCGTCAAGAGACGTTGCCGTTAGTCCGCTTGCGTAATCTTTTTGAACTTCCTCAGGACACACCGAGTAATGGAGTGCAGCGAGTGGTGATACTGCGCGTAGGAGAACGCAAGCTTGCATTGCTGGTAGATGAACTTGTGGGTCAAGAGTCCACGGTGATCAAGCCTCTGGGGACCTATTTGCGTCATTGTTCTAGCCTGACGGGAGCCACGATAAGCGGAGACGGACGAGTGCGGCTGGTGCTGGACCCAAGCAGCCTGGCCGTATCGGCGCGTTCTTCCATGGTCGGAACACAGCACGGGCCCCGGCCATGAATGCGCCCAATTCCGCTACCCAACCGGGCGTTGCCCCCGGACCCCTCCTGTATAAAATCCGCGACCTGATTTATGAGGCGGCCGGAATCTTCCAACCAGACCACAAACTTCGCTTGTTGGAAGGGGCATGTGCGAAACGGATGAGCGACAAACGGGTCACGAACATACGCAGTTATTACGAAATGCTCACCATGAACAAGGAGAGCGCATCCGAAATGTGCCTGCTGCTCAACGAAATCACCATCGGGGAGACATGTTTTTTCCGGAACCAGCCGCAACTCGACGCACTGCGTCACCTGGTCCTGCCGGCAATCCTTGAACGGAGGGCCAGGCAAAGTTTACGTCACCTGCGGCTCTGGAGCGCAGGTTGCTCCACGGGTGAAGAGCCGTACACGCTGGCCATCCTCCTGCTGGAGGAGAGTGAAGGTTTACTGAAGAACTGTACCTTCGAGATTTGTGCCACCGATTTAAACGATCGTTCTCTGGAGCACGCCCGGCAAGCTGTATATGGGGATTATGCTACCCGTAACCTGACCCCGCGACTGCGCGACAAATACTTCATCGCTACCGGCGACAAATTAAAAGTTAAAGATGCGGTGAAAGACAAAATAAAGTTGTCGCGGTTGAACCTGCTGGATGACAGCAAGATGGTGTTCATGAAAGGAATGGACGTCATTTTCTGCTGCAACGTACTGATTTATTTCGATACCCGATCGAAGAAGCGCGTTTATATGCATTTTTATAACAATCTCCAAGCCGATGGTTACTTGTTTCTGGGGCACTCCGAGTCGATGTTTGGCGTGAGCGACGACTTCCGCCTGGTGCACATGCCATCCACCACCGGATATGTGAAGGCGGAGCGCAAGAAAGCAGGTAAGTGATGCTCATGGAGACCAAGGAAGGACTACGGCAGAAGATTGCATCGTTGCAGGTAATACCCAGCATTCCTGCCGTGGTTCTCCCCTTATTGCACTACCTGGACAAGCCGATTGATCAGCAAGACGTACATTGGGTGGCGCAGTTGATCGGGCAGGACAAGTCCCTTTCTGCGCAAGCGTTGCATATGGCCAACTCAGCCCTGTTTGGGGGGCGACAAAAAATCGACAGCATTCAGGGAGCGGTGATGGCGCTGGGACTTCAACGGATGCGCGATATAACAGTCTCCTGCTGCATGTTTAACATTCTGCCGGCAAGGCCCGGGCAGACTCTGGATCCTGTTGTATTTTGGGAACATTCTTTGGGCTGCGCACTGGTAAGCCGACGTTTGGCGCGGAAGATCGGCTTTGTCGATCCGGAGAAGGCCTACCTTTCCGGCCTGCTGCATGATCTGGGCGTAGTCGCAACTCTGTGGGTTGCTCCCGAGCAGTTTAAGCAAGCTTACGAATTGGCGCGTTCGCAAGAAATTCCGCTTCACGAAGCGGAAAGGAGCGTGCTCGGGATTACGCACAGCGAGAGCGGAGCCCTTCTAGGGGAACGCTGGGGGCTTGGCGCGGAAATCAATGAGGTCCTTGCGCATCACCATCATCCCGAAAACGCTACCCAGTATCAAGCAGAGGTAGCAATTGTAAGTCTCAGCGATTTGCTTTGCCGGATGTGCGAACTGGGATACGGATTTCCGGAGAGCAGAATGGTGCAACTGACCCAAGAAAGTGGTTTCAAGGTTCTGGAGCAGCACTTACCTTCCATTCGCAGCCTGGATTGGGCGCGTCTCACGTTTGAGCTGGACGGATACATGGATGAAGTCAAGAGACTCGTTACGGCGTTCTACCGAGGTTGAATGGCTCCCGATAACCAACTGCATCGTCCGGTTCGAGTGCTGGTGGCAGACGACAGCGGGTTCATGCGCACCGCGATCAAGCGCATGATCGAGTCTGACCCGCAGCTGCAGGTCATGGACGTGGCTAAAGACGGGATGGAGGCGCTGGAAAAAATCCATACTTTGCATCCTGATGTGGTCACACTGGACATCGAAATGCCACGCCTCAATGGTTTGGAAACACTAAAGCAAATCATGCAGACCGAGCCCTGCCAAGTGATCATGATCAGTTCATTGACCCAGGAAGGCGCCGAAACCACTTTCGAATGCCTGGCGGAAGGAGCGTTTGATTACATTCCCAAGCAGCTTTCTTATGTCTCACTGGACATCGTCAAAATTCGCGAAGATCTGGTGGCGAAGATCAAGGCAGCAGCAGGAGAAAAGCGCAGGTTCCGGCCGGCGAGAGCAGCGGCGGCTACTCCCGCGGCGACCGAGGTGCACAGCCGTAGTGTGGCATCGCACGCTACGATGGCCGCGCCACCAAGCCGCCTGACCGCGCACGTGACCCCGGCGGTGATAGCCATCGGTACGTCCACGGGCGGGCCGAAAGCGTTGCAGGAAATCCTGCCACTCCTGCCGGATGATCTCTCAGTAGGAGTGGTCATCGTGCAGCACATGCCGGTGGGTTTTACTGGCCCATTCGCGCGGCGTCTGGATTCCATGTGCAAAATTAAAGTACGGGAGGCGCAGGAAGACGAGCTGATTTCACCGGCGACGGTCCTCATTGGACCTGCCGGCTGGCACCTGACGGTAAAGCGACGCGGCACCTCCCCAGCCAGTGTTCACTTGAGCAAGTTACCGGCAGATAAGCTTCATATCCCATCGGTGGATGTGATGATGCTTTCGGTGGCGGAAGTTTTTGGAGGATCAGCCATGGGGGTGATTCTCACCGGTATGGGCGATGACGGGAAACAAGGAATGGCGGCCATTTACAAAGCAGGCGGTTTGACGGTGGGGCAAGATGAAGCCTCGTGCGCGGTGTACGGGATGCCACGCTCGTGTGCCGAACAAGGCAGCCTGCGCCGGGTGGTGCCGCTGATGCGCGTTCCCGACGAAATCCTGACGGCAACGGGATATGTTCGCAAGAACTAGGAGAATGCGCAGTAT
>Ga0070741_10020878_pt1 | contig 10256 bp, 4 predicted proteins | sample Coa_R1_4_FD_66440 | JGI IMG/M metagenome (GOLD analysis project Ga0070741, IMG submission 66440) | Surface soil microbial communities from Centralia Pennsylvania, which are recovering from an underground coalmine fire - Coalmine... | ecosystem: Environmental > Terrestrial > Soil > Unclassified ...
CGATCGGGACGAGGTCGGTGCCGTCCGGGGCGAGGCCGAGGCGCTCGAGCCGGACCAGGAAGCGGCCGCCACGCGGCGGCTCGCCGGGCGGGTCATGGCCCGCCGCGACCTCGGAAAGCTCGTCTTCCTCGACCTGGTCGACCGCTCCGGGCGCATCCAGCTGCTCGTGCAGCCCGACCGCGTCGGCGGCGAGGTGGACGTCGCCCTCGGCGACGTGATCGGGGTGACCGGCAAGCCGGCCAAGAGCCGCCGCGGGGAGCCGAGCCTGGCCGTCGACGTGCTCGAGCTGCTCGCGCGGACGCAACGGCCGCTTCCCGACACCTTCCACGGCGTCACCGACGTCGAGACGCGCTACCGGCAGCGCCACCTGGACCTGCTGATGAGCGAGGAGTCGCGGTCGGACGTCCTCGTCCGGTCGCGGATGGTCACGGCCATCCGCGGCTACCTCGACGGCCAGGGGTTCGTCGAGGTCGAGACACCCGCCCTGCAGCCGCGGTACGGCGGCGCGTTCGCCGAGCCGTTCGTCACGCATTCGAACGAGCTCGACCGCGACCTGTACCTGCGGATCGCGACCGAGCTCTACCTGAAGCGCCTGATCGTCGGCGGGCTCGAGAAGGTCTACGAGATCGGCAAGGACTTCCGCAACGAGAGCGTCTCGTACAAGCACCAGCCGGAGTTCACGATGCTCGAGTGGTACGAGGCCTACGCCGACTACCGCGACACGATGGCGAGGATCGAGGCCTGCGTGCGCACCGCCGCGCAGGAGACGCTCGGGACGACGAAGGTCTCGTTCCGGGGACACGACGTGGACTTCGCACCGGAGTGGCGGCGCCTGAGCTTCGTCGAGTCGCTCGAGCAGCGCGGCCTGTGGACGACCGATCCGGACGAGCTGCGCACCCGGCTGGCCGAGCGCGGGGTCGACACGGGGCAGGACACGACGTGGGCGCACCTCGTCGACCACGCGTTCTCGCACGTCGTCGAGCCCGAGCTGATCGATCCGACCATCATCCACACGTATCCCGTCGAGCTGTCGCCGTTCGCACGGACGACCGACGACGACCCGGCGTTCACCGAGCGATTCGAGTACTTCGTCTGCGGCATGGAACTCGGGAACGCGTACTCGGAGATCAACGACTCGGAGGAGCAGGCAGCGCGGTTCGCCGAGCAGGCGAGGGTCGTCGGAGGCGTGCAGGGCGACCCCGACTACGTCGAGGCGCTGGCCTACGGCATGCCGCCGACGGGCGGCCTCGGCCTCGGGATCGACCGCCTGGCGATGGTCTTCACCGGCCGGGAGACGATCCGCGACGTGATCCTCTTTCCCGCGCTCAGATCCATCCCGTAGGGACGGCGCCGGGGGCGCACGGCGCCGCGTCCGGCCAGGGGTCATCCGGATAGGGGAGCCAATCCGAGCGATTCAGCCTGCGTCCCCGGGGCCCGATCTCTCCGGGGATGGCGCAGAGCGCGAAACGGTCGGCCGGGACGCTCCTCCTGCTCGTGGCTTCCGCCACCATCTTCGGCGTCCTGGCGTCTCCCGCCGCGGCAAGCGGCGCCCGCCACACCCCGCCGAAGGTCACGATCACGCGGGCGAAGGGACAGAGCGATCCGGCGCGCGTCGCGCCGATCGCCTTCACGGTGAAGTTCAGCAGGAAGGTCACCGGTTTCACGAGCGCCGACGTCGTGGTCGGGGGCACCGCGGCAGGCACCAGGACCGCGACCGTGACCGAGTCGGGGGACGGCAAGACGTTCGGAGTCGGCGTCGCCGGCATGACAGGCCCCGGCACGGTGAGCGTTGCCGTTCCGGCCGACGCCGCCGCCGACGCCGACGGGGCCGGGAACCTGCCGTCGCGTCCCACCGAGGGCACGATCTCGTTCGTGACCACGAGCGCGGTGGCCGGATCCGCGCCGAGCGTGGCGATCGATCAGGCGGACGGTCAGGCCGATCCGGGGAGCGCGCTGCCGCTGCACTTCACCGCGAGGTTCAGCGAGCCGGTGACCGGATTCGACGGCTCGGACGTGACGGTCGGAGGGACCGCCGGCGGGACGAAGACGGTGACGGTGAACGACCTGGGCGATCACCAGCGCTTCGACGTCGTGGTCGCCGGCGTGTCGAGCGGTGGAACGGTGACGGCGTCGGTCGCCGCCGGCAGGACGACCGATCTCGCCGGCTACGGGAATCTGGCCTCGACCTCGACGGACAACACGATCACCTACGCTTCGTCCGACAGCGTGACGCGGGTCGACCTGACGGCGAAGTTCGGCACCAACCTGTCCGCCGCGTTCGCCTGGCTGGCGGCGAACCCGCAGCCGGCGATCGTCCAGCCGGGCGTCTACCCGTCCACGGACGTGCTCGACATCCCGGCCGGATCCGACCTCGTGCTCTCCGGCGTGACGATCGTTCCCAGGAATCCCGCGGCGTCTGCCCTGAGGCTCCGCGGCTCGGGCACGAAGCTCACCTTCGCCGGCACGTGCAGGATCGGCGCGGCAGGCACCAGGAACAGCAGGCTCAGCAACGCCGAGGCCGCCGGCATCGAGCTGGAAGGCGCGTCGAACTTCACCATCTCGGCCGACGCCCTGACCATCGAGGGTGTCGCGCAGGACGCGATCTTCTCCTACCGGGCGAGCCACGACGGTGTCGTCACCGGCGCGATCACGGCGCTCAACACCGGCGCCGATTCCTTCCACGTCACCGATCGCTCGTACAACCTGGACTTCCGGGCGAAGCTCTTCTCGGTCGGGAGCGGCGACGACGGTTTCGCGGTGGTCTCGTACCGTGACAACGGTTCCCGCGTGCACGACATCCGCTGGCGCGACGTCACCGTCAGGAACCAGCGCGACGGCCGCGGGGTCTCGGTCGTCGGCGGGCAGAACGTGACCGTCGACCACTTCGACGTCGACGGCTCGGCCGGCGCCGGCGTCTACATCGCGGCCGAGCCCCAGTACGACACGTTCGGGGTCGACGGCGTGACCATGACCGGCAAGGTCCGGAACCCGAACACGCTCGGCATCCACGACGGAAACGTGGTCGTGTACTCGGCCCAGCAAGGGGAGACGATTCAGAACGTCTCGGTGACGGTCGACCCCGACCCGGCGTGGCAGGTCGTGCAGAGGACCGGGCGCTACGAGGTCTCGAACGTCACGGTCGACGGCCTCAGGATCTCGTAGGCAGCTGCCGCCATAATCCGTCCATTCCGCCCGAGCTCACACCCGGTTCCGCCGCTGACGCGCCGCGTCGTGTCGTCCCCGGACGTCGTGTGACCGGGTGAGGATCACCGTTGCCCACGAGTGGCTCGTCCGCTACGCGGGGTCCGAGCGGGTCGTCGAGGAGATCCTGCGCGCGATCCCCGATGCGGAGCTGCTGACGACCGTCCTCGAGGCGCCTGCGGTCCCCGAGCCCCTGCGCCGGGCGAAGCCGTCCCTGCTGCAGCACGTTCCGAGCGCGACGAGCCGCCACGAATGGCTGCTCCCGGCGATGCCCCTCGCCTGGGCGCTCCGCCGGCCGGTGAGCGGCGTCGACGCCGTCGTCTCGAGCAGCCACGCGTGTGCGAAGGCGGTCCGGATCGCACCGGGGATCCCGCATCTCTGCTACTGCCACACGCCGATGCGCTACGCCTGGGACTTCGAGGGCGAGCAGCAGCGGTTTCCCGCGGTCACGCGGCCGGCGGCGAGGGCGGCCATGTCCTGGTTCAGACGGTGGGACCGGCGATCGGCGGCCAACGTCGAGGTGTTCGTCGCCAACTCGACGGCGGTCGCCGGGCGGATCGAGCGCTTCTACGGCCGGCGTGCCCGGGTGATCCATCCGCCGGTCGACACCGAGACCTTCACGCCCGGCGGCGAGCGAACCGACACCTTCCTCTACGTCGGCAGGCTGGTCGGGTACAAGCGCCCGGATCTGGTCGTCGAGTCCTTCGCCGGACAGCAGGAGCGGCTCCTCGTCGTCGGCACCGGCCAGCTCGAGGAGCGCCTCAGGCAGCAGGCGACGCCGAACATCTCGTTCCTCGGCGAGGTCGACCAGGACCGCCTGCTCGAGCTCTACCGGACGGCCCGGGCGATCGTCTTCCCCGCCGACGAGGACTTCGGCATCGCCATGGCGGAGGCCCAGGCGTGCGGCACCCCGGTGATCGGGCTCGACCGGGGCGGCGCGCGGGACATCGTCGAGGATCGGGTCACGGGCTGGCTCGTCGCCGCCCCGACCGTCGAGCTCGTCCGGGAGGCGGTTCGCGAGGCCGCGCGGACGGACCTCGACCCCGTCGAGATCCGCCGCAGGAGCGAGCGCTTCTCCGCCGCCCGGTTCCGGGCGGAGATCACCGCCGCGATCGAGGCGATGGTCGAGCGGTGGCGCGAGCCGGGCGGCCTCGCGCGGCTCCGGGCCGACGGGCTCGACTGACCGGCCGCGCACGGAATGCGTCTTGCTCCCTACGGGCGCCTCCGCTAGCGTCATCACCATGGGCAGCCGCGGCGTACGCCGGCTCGGCTTCGTGCTCGCCGTGTTCCTCTTCGCGGTGCCGGTGGGGGAGGCGCGGCAGACGGCACAGGTGCCGATCCCGCTGCCGACGCCCGGGAACGTCACGGTCGCCCGGCTGAGCATCACGGGCGGGACGGGCAAGCAGGCGCTGCCGCGGCTCACGCTGGCCGGCACGGCCGGACTCCCCGCAGATGCGTACGTCGCCGCCGACGTCGTCCGGTCGGGCCAGGGGCCGTTCCAGGCGACCGTCGCCGTCTTCGATCGCCTGTCGGTCGACTCGCCGAATGCGCCGGCCTCGGGCAAGGCGGTCACGGTTCGCGTGCCGGCCGGGTACGCCCTCGCCGGGCCGCCCCAGGTCGCCAGGGACGTCCTCTATTCGAACCCGATCCCGCGGTTTCGGCTCCTCACCGGCGGCGTGGCGACGATCCTCGCCGGATCGAACCCGCCCAGGCTTGCTCCGGCCCGGGTCGTCGCGGACGCCCAGCGGCTCGCGTTCGAGCGGAGCGTGCCGCTCGTCGACGCCGGCCTCCTCGGCCTGGAGTACGTGGCGGTGCAGCTCTCGAAGGCGGGTCCCTCGGCGCTGAGCGTCACGCTCGGGCTCTACCACCGCAGCCAGGTGAACGCGATCGAGCTCCGCTTCTCCGACGGGACGAAGGTCTCGAAAGTGTCCGGCCCGACCGGCGTCGACGCCATCCTCGTCGGGAGCGCCGCCCAGCTGGTCGCCTCACGCGGCTTCTACGAGGACGGCATCCTCTACGGCTTCACCGTGCACCTCAGCAAGATGCCGAAGAAGGGCGAGTACGTCACGGTCCGCGCGAGCGCGCACTACTTCGAGAGCAGCCTGCCGTTCACGGAGCGGTTCGCGCTCGGCTAACTACCCGTACGTCGCGTAGATCGAGTAGTGGAAGTTGCCGGTCGTCGCCGAGCCGAAGGGGCTCGACGGGCCGTTCGCGTAGTTGTTCGGGTTGTAGCGCAGGTCCCCGGTGACCTGGTCGTAGCGCAGCTGGATCAGGTTGGTCTTGTTGCCGCCCGCGATGTAGCCGATCCAGATCGGCCCGGCGGGGATCGCGACCGGCGACGAGAAGGTGAAGTCGACCCAGCCCCACGTGCGGCCGGCGTTGATCACGACCTCGGTCGAGACGCCGAGCCTCGTTCCCGGGTTCCCGCCCGAGTCGGCGTAGATGATCGCCTTGATCTTCTCGGAGCTCGAGGTCGAGCCGAGGCCCGAGATGTACCCCGTGACCTTGACGACGTTGCCCGCCTGCGGAGAGGTGTACTTCGACACCTCCTTGTGGTGCAGGGAGGCCGTGTCCACGAGCGTTCCGGGTGTCGTCGTCCCGAACGTCTGGCCCGACGAGGAGGAGACCGTGATCGTGACCGGCGAGCTCGTGGTCGACGCGCTGTGGCTGTCCGTCACCCTGAGGACGGCGTTGTAGGTGCCGGCGGTCGTGTAGGTGAAGGACGGCTTCTGGGCGGTCGAGTCGCCGAACGTCCCGTCGCCGTTCAGGTCCCACGAGTACGTGATCGTGTCCCCGGCGTCGGGATCCGACGATCCCGACCCGTCGAAGCTCACCGTCAACGGCGCCGTTCCGGACGTCGGGGAGCCCGAGGCGACCGCGACCGGCGGGGTGTTGCCGCCGCCCGAGGCGGTGTAGGTCGCCGTGTAGGTGGCCGCGGTCGCGGGCGCCGTGATGTTGTGCGTCGCGGTGCCGCTGTCCGACCAGGACAAGAACGTGTACGTGGTACCGCCCAGGGACTGCGATGCCGGGGCGCTGACGGAGTGCGTCGATCCGATGATCGCCGCGAACGAGTAGGGGGTCGCCTGCGTCGTGCTGTCGAAGACGACCTGCAGACCGGTCGGGGCGGACGCGAAGGTCAGGTTGACGATCTTGGGCTGCAGGCTGACGCTCGTCGAGGTCTGGGTCCCCTGCGAGTCGGTCGCCGTGAGGATCAGCTCGAGGTACGACGGATACCCGTGGTCGGGGGCGTTGAAGCTGCCGGTGGAGACGCCGTTGAAGGTCTGCACGTCGTGGTTGTGGCAGGTGCCCGTCACGGCGTCGCAGTGGTGGATGATCAGCGACCAGCTCAGCTTCGACGCCGCGAGGGTTCCGTCCTCGGGGTCGGTTGCGCTGCCCGAGAACGTGATCAGGTCGCCGACCTTCCAGGTGAGCGACGACGACGGAGTCGAGATCGTCGGCACCGGCGGCTGGTTGCCTCCCGCAGGCGAGTAGGTCGCGTAGATCGAGTAGTGGTAGCCCACCGTCGCCGCCGTCCCGAACGGGTTGGAGGCTCCCGCGCTGTAGAGGTTCGCGTTGTATCGGAGGTCGCCGGCGAGCGTGTCGTAGCGAAGCTGCGTCAGGTCGGCGGTCGATGAGCCGATGTAGCCGATCCAGACCGTTCCGGCCTGGACCGTGACCGGCGAGGGGAACGGGAAGTCCACCCAACCCCAGGGCTGGTTCGCGTTGATCGTCACCTCGTTCGACACGCCGAGCCTCGCTCCCGGGTTGCCGCCCGAGTCGGCGTAGATGACCGCCCGGATCTTCTGCGATCCGGAGGCGGCGCCGAGACCGGACACGTACCCGGTGACCTTGCTCACGCTTCCCGCCGAGGGCGCCGTGTACTTCGAGACCTCCTTGTAGTCCGCGCCGGCCGTGTCGGTCTGCGTCCCGGGCGAGGTCGTCCCGAACGTGGACGACGTGCCGCTCGTGACCGTGATCGTGATCGGCGCGCTCGTCGAGGACGCGTTCTTGCTGTCCGTGACCTTGAGCCTGGCGCTGTACGTCCCGGCGGTCGTGTACGTGAAGGACGGCTTCTGGGCGGTCGAGTCGCCGAACGTGCCGTCGCCGTTCAGGTCCCAGGAGTACGTGATCGGGTCGTTGTCCGGGTCGGACGAGGCCGATCCGTCGAAGTTCACCGTCAGCGGCGCCGTCCCCGTGGTCGGGGTCGCCGCGGCGAGAGCGGTCGGGGCGTTGTTCGAGCCGCCGCCTGCGGGGAAGTAGGTCGCGTAGATGGAGTAGTGGAGGTCGAGCGAGGTGGCAGTTCCGAACGGGTTCGACGGGCCCGCTGCGTAGCCGCCGCCGTTCGCGTTGTAGCGGAGGTCGCCGGCGGCGGTCTGGTAGCGGATCTGCGTCAGGTTCGACGTGTTCCCCGCGATGTAGCCGAGCCAGATCGTCCCCGGCTGGATCGCGACCTGGGTCGGGAACGTGAAGTCCACCCAGCCCCAGGCGCGGCCTGCCGCGATCGTGACGGCGTTCGACACTCCGAGCAGCGCGCCCGGGTTCCCGCCGGAGTCGGCGTAGATCACGGCGCGAACGGGCTGCGATCCGCTCGTGGCGCCGAGCCCCGAGACGTACCCGGTGAGCTTGACGACGCTCCCCGCCTGGGGCGCGCTGAACTTCGAGACCTCCTTGAGGTCGAGCGACGCCGTGTCGGTCAGCGTTCCCGGCGAGGTCGTCCCGAACGTCGAGGTCCCGCCGGCCGTCGCCGTGATCGTCACGGGAGCGCTCGTCGAGGACGCGTTCTTGCTGTCCGTGACCTTGAGCGTGGCGGTGTAGGTCCCCGCCGTCGCGTACGTGAAGGACGGCTTCTGGGCGGTCGAGTCGCCGAACGTCCCGTCGCCGTTCAGGTCCCAGGAGTACGTGATCGGGTCGTTGTCCGGGTCGGACGAGCCCGATCCGTCGAAGCTGACCGTCAGAGGCGCCGGGCCGACCGTCGGCGAGGCGGTGGCGACGGCGTTCGGCGGGTTGTTGCCGCCGCCGGCGTACTTGAACTCGTGGATCGTCTCCGAGCCCAGGTCCACGTAGAACATGTCGCCGTTCGGGCCGAGCTCGAGGTCGACGGGCCCGCCGGCGCTCACGTCGAAGGTCTGGACACGGGTGGGATCGGGCAGGCCGTTGCTCCCGACGGGCATGAACCAGATGCAGCCGCGGGCGTAGTCGCCGAAGAAGAGGCCGTTGTCGTAGGTCGTCGGGTAGTTGCCGGCGCCGGTGTAGAAGGCGAGCGCGGTGACCGACGAGCCGCCGGTCGGACAGCTGTCGCCGGCGACGACATGGGCGCTGTGGTTGTACGTGAAGTACGGCGGGGTGGAGGTCCCGGCGCTGTAGAGCGAGGTACAGAGGTTGAGGCCGGCGCTCTGGTAGCCGGGCTGGGGCGAGGTGCCCTCGTAGCACGGCCAGCCGAAGTTGAGCACGGAGGTGGTCGGCGAGGGCTGGCGGTTGATCTCCTCCCAGGTGTCCCAGCCGACGTCTCCGATCCAGAGGTCGCTGGTCATGGGCCGGAACGTGAACCGGAAGGGGTTGCGCAGGCCGTAGGCGACGATCCGCCTCTTGTTCGCGTCCGGGCTCGACGCCGCAGGGTTGTCCGGCATCGCGTCGCCCGTGGCGGGGTCGACCCGCAGGACCGCTCCGCTCAGCAGCACGGGCTCACCGTCCGGCCGGCGGAAGCTCTGGGAGCGGAGGGCGCCGCCTTCCGCCGTCGGCGGCGTCTCGGTTCCGCCGGACCCGGCCGGGGGATCGCCGCACGGGTTCCTGGGCGTCGGGCTGCCCGACGTGCCTCCGCCCTGGCCGTAGTCGGCGAAGTTGAAGCTCGCGCCCTCGCCGCCGGAGACGTAGAGCGCGCCGTCGGGGCCGAAGTTGAGGTCGCCGATCGAGTGGCTCGGGTACTGCTGGCACCACTGGTCCTTGATCAGGATCTTGGTCGTGGTGACCGTGTTGCCGGAGAGCGTCAGCCGCAGCAGCCGGCCACTGATGACGCAGCCGTCCGTCGTGGGGCCGGGCGGCGTCGGACAGGTGTCGTTCCACCTCGGCGCGGTGCCGCCGGGCGGCGCGTCGTACGCCTCGAGCAGGTACATGTACGGCGTCGCCGGGAAGTTCGGGTCGAGGGCCATCCCGAGCAGGCCGCGGTCCCACATGTCGTGTGTCTCGGTGGTGAGGTTGATCAGGGTCGTCGGGGTGGTGTCCGACAGGCTGTCGAGGACGTTGACGACGCCGTCCTTCTGAGCCACGAACACGCGGCCGTCGGACGAGAACCTGATCGCCGTCGGCTCGTGGAACCTGAACCCGCCGAAGACGGGGGCGTCCGTGAAGCCGGAGGGCAGCGTCGCGGCCGACGCAGCAGGGGCCAGCTGGCCCGCGGAGGCAAGCCCGAGCACGGCCACAGCCGCACAGAGCCTGCCCACGAACCTTCCGACTGCCACTCCCTCCCTTTCCCCCGCCATGCGTTGTCTACCTCGATTCGCAGAACCTTGTCAAGCGCCAACGCTGCCGCCTGGCCGGTTTCGAGCGGCCCGACCGGAACCGGGGGTAGCGGCTTCGGCTCCCCCTTCCGGGGGGTGTCGCCCCGACCGGAAGTTTCCGCTAAAAGGAGAAGCGTGATCGAAAGCGACGCAACGATCGCTTCGGTGGCCCATGCCGTCGAAGCGGCTGCACCGCCGTGCCGTTTCTGCGGCACGAGCCTGCGGCGGAGCGTGGTCGACCTCGGCATGTCCCCGCTGTGCGAGAGCTTCCTGGCCGCCGACCAGCTCGACTCGATGGAGCCCTTCTACCCGCTCAACGTGCGGATCTGCGAGACGTGCCTGCTCGTGCAGCTGCCGGAGTACGTCGCCCCGGAGGAGATCTTCACGGAGTACGCCTACTTCTCGTCGTTCTCCGACTGGTTCGTCGAGCAGGCGCGCGAGTCCGTCACGCTGGCGATCGACCGGTTCGGGCTCGGCCCGGAGAGCTTCGTGGTCGAGGTGGCGAGCAACGACGGGTACCTCCTCCAGCACTTGGTCGAGCGCGGCATCCCGGTGCTCGGG
>Ga0070741_10020879_pt1 | contig 10255 bp, 7 predicted proteins | sample Coa_R1_4_FD_66440 | JGI IMG/M metagenome (GOLD analysis project Ga0070741, IMG submission 66440) | Surface soil microbial communities from Centralia Pennsylvania, which are recovering from an underground coalmine fire - Coalmine... | ecosystem: Environmental > Terrestrial > Soil > Unclassified ...
ACCAAATTTCCGACGATCGCAGGCACCGGCACGGAAGACTACTTCTGCGGGTCCTACGACTTTGATTCGGGCCCGCCCAATAACCTTCAGTACACGGAATTCACCACGCCATATACGGGGCTGGCGCAGGTGATTCGTCCCGACGGCCACTACGAATCGCAACAGCGCTTCGGCCTCTATCGCTGGCACATTATGGACCCGATCCGCTTTGAAAAAGACCTGCGCGTTACGATTCAGGCCCTGGGCTGGCGTTCCGGCGGCCGCTACCTGCCTTTACAGGACGATATCTCCTCGGTGGCGTACTGGTACCAGGCCGAACCGCACGCCGCGTTTCCCAGACTGCCAGATAAGGATTATCTGGAAATTCGATAAAATTACCGCAGCCCGGATTGCGCAAGCCAGGTGGCAATTTCCACGGCCGAGACCACCCCGCCTTCGACGCGCAGGCGCCCGGAGACGTTCTGAAGACTGTAAGCGTTGCTGAAGGCTTCGGCCGAGAACTTGTCCCCGAGGTTGTAAAGCAGCAAGGGCGATGGCTCCGCCAGCAGTGCTGCCGTCTGGAAATCTCCGGCCCGTCGCAAGAGCGGGATGCGCAACTTTTCGAGATAAGCATCATCGCTTGCGATGTCAAAGCCTGCAGCGTCGGCGGCCACCGGATAAGGCTTCGAAAAGAATGGCCGCGCCAGGAGGCACCAGAGACCTGCAACGTCCTGGCCCACGATGCCGATCCTCGCAGGTTGGGCCGCGGCCTCGAGGTACACGAGCGCCGTGAGGATGTCCTGCACGCGCTGCATGTCGTCGGTGCGGTTGTAAGCGGGAAAGAACTTGCCCTCCATTTTCCTTAGCGGGTCGCGCGCTTCACCTGTCTGGAACAAGTCTGCGGAGAGCACCTGGCAATGGCGCTTACTCAGTTCGCGGGTCAAGGGGGAAGGGGATTCCCGCGACCCGAGCGCCGCCTTTGCTCCCTCCGGATGCACAATCAACACCGCCATTCCAGCGGGCTTCGCCGATTGGTGAAATTCGACCGGAAGGCGATCGCCCACCAAAGCGCGGCTCACGATCACGCGCTCCCGCCTGGCCTGCGATGGCCCCGCATGAGACGCAGATTCAAGCGGCCACCAGCGCAAATCCTCCCGCGAGGGGGACTCCGCCATGAGTGCCGTGCGGAAGACCGGGCCCAATCGCTTTCGATAGGTCTCAAGATCGCTCACCGTTTTCGGCCGTGCTTCTTCAAGCTGCCGGCGGGCGGAACTCACCAGGTAATCGGCAAGCTCAGCCGCGCTACACGCGTCGGCAGGCGGCTGGCGGCGGCTGAAGACCAGAAGGCGCCCGGGGTCGACGTCGAACTCTCCTTGCTCCTCTACCTTTTTGATCTGCTCAGGCTTCGGTGGTTCAGACCGGGAAGATTCCTCACTCAACCAGAAATTGAAAAAGGTATAGACGGCCTCGCGGCTGGGCTGGTTGTAGTTGTGCAAGAAGGGAAACTGGCGGTGCGCAACCTTGGAGCGGGCCCCGAATAGTTCGTAGATCGACGCGATGGCCGGGTACTCGATGCGCTCGGTATCGCGGGTCCAATCGCCCATGGCCGATACCATGAGCAGCGGGCGCGGAGCGGCCAGCGCCCCGATTTCCATGTTGTCCGTGTCGATGCGCAGGTTGGGGGCATTCTCGCAAATACAGCCGCCTTGCATGAAGTGCGAAATCATATTGACGGGAGCACTCACCCGCACCCGGTCATCCACAGCGGTGAGCAAGAAAGTCTGCGTTCCTCCACCCGAAGCGCCGGTAACCGCCAGCCGTTCGCGGTCCACGTCGGGAAGGGAGGCAAGAAAGTCGAGCGCCCGGATGGAGTTCCACAGTTGCAGACCCAGCAGCGTGATACCCCAAAGGCGCAGCCGCTCACCTTCCCGCGAAAGCCCCCAGGCGCCTTTCGGGTCGGCCCCCCAGGTGTGCGGCACCTGGAAGCTATCGTTGTAGCCGACCATGTCGTAGGCGAAGCTTACGTAACCTTGGAGGGCAAAATTCACACAGCGCAGGGGGATGGCACTCCCGCTCGGGTCTCCCGGGCTCTGCACAAGGCGGCCGTAGCTCCAGTGTCCGTGAGGATTCAGGATCCCCGGAAAGGGCGGTTTATGGTTCCCGCCTCGCGGACGATAAAGGTTTCCGGTGCAGAAGAATCGCGGATAGCTTTCAAAAAAGACCTTCTCAACCGTGAAGCCGTCGCCCTCCAGTCGGTCGAAGATCTGGGCCTTGAGGGGCGTGCGCTCCGGCATGGGCAGCAGGCCGGCTGCCGCCAGCACCTGCTCGCGCAGCCGCGCCGCGCGCGCCTCCCAGAGCTCACGCGATTTGAAAACCGGAGGTTTCCGGGGCGTATCAAGCGTGCGGATTTCGAGGCGACGGTCCCTCGCCGGCAGGTCGCGCGGGTCGGAAGGCGGAAGCGCTGCGGCACCAGACCCCGCCGGGCTGGATTTCCCTGCCCCGCCTCCTCCTTTAGCCGCAAATGTAGCCGCCAGTCCCATCCCCGCTCCCAGCAGAACGTTGCGACGCGAGTGGTTGATCATGGGGTGCTCTCCTTGAGGTATGAGAAACGCGCGGGGATTCTAACAAGTGATGGGCGCGCAGCCAAGGGTATTGCGTTGCCCGCGGTCAGCGGGGCGAGAGGCGGCTCCCCGCGACTCTAGCCCTCCTGACTAACGAGGTGATTCCGGTTTGATTGGACCCGGGAGCAACGCGGGTCATGTGTACTCGCCTCAGACCAAAGACCACGCAGGCGAAACGTGGCGAGCAGCGATGGGCAAGGCCGGAGTGCTCGCTTCATGGGCGATTGTCGGCCAGGCGTTTCTGGACCCTCGATGAACGGCAGAAGAGACTGGCGCGGGCCGTCGGCCTGAAAACCACCTGAACCCTCCGGCCGAATGGAGAGCCGACACCTTAAAAGGGGCGCGGAGCTTCACTTCACCGCCAGCACGGCGTCGAGCGGCGCGCCGGTCTTGCGGCCCTGGATGTCCGTGAAGCCCGCCTCATGCAGGAGCACCATGTATTCAGAGAGCGTGCGCTCCTTGCCCTCCGTGCACACCAGCATGTTCAGGGACTGCATCAGCGCAGACGTCGGCCCGCGCTTGTCCTCATCGAGCAAGCGTTCCGCAATCAGCAGCGCCCCGCCTTTCGGCAGCCTTTCGCAGATCCTGCGAAGCAGCTTTCGTATCTTCGGCTCCGACCAGTCGTGCAGGATCCGACCCAAGGCGAAGAGATCAGCCTCCGGAAGGGGGTCGCAAAAAAAGTCACCCGACAACAGTTTGACGCGGTCGCGCACTTCGGAGCGCTCCACATATTCGCGGGTGACCTCGATGACCGAGGGCAAATCAAAGACCGTGGCGCGCAGGTTCCGGTAACGCCGGCACGCCGCGATGGCAAGATGGCCGGTGGCTCCGCCGAGATCCGCGAGTTCATGGAATCGTTCCAGCGCAAAGGCAGCGACGACCTTCGGCGAACTCAACTGGCCGAAGCCATTCATGCCCATCAGGAATTCACGTTTCGCCTCCTCGGTCCTGAAAAAATGGTCAAACAGCGATGCTTCGGAGCCGAAGGTCTGCTCCCAGCGATTTGTTCCCTCGCGAACCGCGTCTTCCAGGTGGCCCCACATCGGATAAAGCGCTCGATTCGAGTAAAGAACATAGCCTACGAGTGTAGAAGAGCTCGAGCGGCAAAGATATGCGTCCGCAACCGGCAAGTTCGAATAGTGGCCTCCCGCCTTGCGGAGAAATCCCAGTGCGACACAGGCGTCCAGCAGCCTTTCGGTAGCATCGGGATCGGTACCGAGCTGTCGCGCGAGCGTCGCTGCGTCTGCGGGGCCTTGAGCAAGGCGGTCGAACAAGCCGAGAGAAACGGCGGCGAACATGGTTTTTGAGCAGCGGAAGGCTTCAATCAGCCCAACCACAGGCCCGGGATCGGGATTATTCATGCCGGTGTGCTTTGAGGTAATCGCAAATGTCGTTCAGAACCCGCTGAAACATTTTCGGCGTCAACCTGCCGGTTTGGGTATTCTGCTGGCTGGGGTGATAGGAGCAGTAAAGACGCGGCAGACCCCCCGGCATTTCGAAGCTCGCGCCGTGAGCGAATTGGAATGATGACTTCCGTGGAACGTCTGGCCGCTCCCGCACCACTCGAAGATAGGCGTCAAAGGCAATCCTCCCCAGCACCAGCACCGCGCGGACGCGCTTCAATATCTCAATCTCCCTTTCGAGAAAGGGCTGGCAGTTCCGCAATTCCCGCGGCAAGGGCTTGTTCCCTGGCGGAGCGCAACGTATGGAAGCCGTAATGTAGCCATTGCGCAGTTCCAGCCCATCCTCGCGACGGACAGAAGTGGGCTGGCTGGCAAATCCTGCCTCGTAGAGCGCTCGATAGAGAAAATCGCCCGAGCGGTCGCCAGTGAACATGCGTCCCGTCCGGTTGGCCCCGTGGGCGGCAGGCGCCAGCCCCAGGATCAGGAGTTCAGCCGCAGGGTCACCAAAACTCGGCACGGGCCTTCCCCAGTATTCCCAGTCGCGGTACATGCGCCGCTTCTCCCTCGCCACCCTCTGACAATACCGGCGCAGGCGCGGGCAGAGTGCGCAGGCCACCACCCGGCGCTGAAGAGCTTCAAGCTGCTTCGCCGGCCCCGTGAGGAGGCGTGGTCGGGCGGTCATCGTTCCTGGCCAGCCAGAGTGAGGATTGCGGCCCACTGAGCGTCGGAGACGGATAATACTGAAAGCCGCGGAAGGTTCACGAGGTCGAAGGTTTTGAGCTGGGGCTGCTGCTTGATTTCATCCAGACGGACCGGCCGACGGAGCCTTTCGCGCGCTTTGATATCCACCACGACCAGCCTTGGATCTTTGAGCTTAGGGTCGGGATAGGGATCGCTCAGGATTTCGGCGATTCCCACCACGGCTCGTTCCTGCCCGGTGTGATAGATGAACGCCCAGTCGCCACGGCGAAAGTTCCGGAGGTTTCTTAGAGCCAGATTGTTTGAGACACCATCCCATGTGGTCTGCCCTTCCCGGCGCAAGTCTTCAAACGAATATGCTTCCGGATCGGACTTTAGGAGCCATTTCGAAGGCAACTGCATCCCTCGGGTGATTTTCGGCCGCTGCTTGAGAGTTTCCATTCTAGAAGAAACCGGCGATCTGATCCAGGTTAATTACACTTGTGGGAATGTGGGGGTTGAATCGAATGTGACTCGGGTTCATCGAATGTAAATGGCAAGATGAAGAAGAAACAAAGGGGGAATATGGGTAACGTAATACACGTGCAAGGAAAAGATTGGGAGGCAATCCAGAAGAGCAGCAGACTCACGCTGCTGGATTTCTGGGCAGACTGGTGCGGTCCCTGCCATATGCTGGCACCGACTTTTGACAGGCTGGCCGCGGCTTACGGGGACAAGATCGACTTTGCCAAAATCAACGTCGACGAAATGCCGGATATCGCCGGCCAGTACGGGATCCGGTCCATTCCGACCCTGCTGTTGGTGTCAAACGGGCAGGTTATCGAACGGCTCGTGGGCGTCCAGCCCTACGAGATCATCGCCGCTGTTCTCGACCGCCACACGAACGTTTCCGCCCAGAATTGATCAGAAGAGCGGTCTCTGGCCAAAGGGCATGTATCGAACCCATCCCAGTGGCCAGGGACCCCGCCTCTATTCTCTGTTCCACATCTCCTTCCTAGCCTTCCGTCATGTCAATGCCCATCTCGCGACTTCTGGTCTTATAGAGGTCAGCCCAATGAGAAATGAGAAGAAGGGGAGCGTTGGGCGCGATGGTTTTGCAGCTCTTCTTCGCAATGGTGACAACGGGATTTGGCTTGAACGCAAAGAGTCGATCTTAGAATTACAGTACAATTATTGTAAGTTATTGAAAAAACAAGCAAAAAAATACTTGACAACAATTGACGCATATTTTATGATGCAGACGAAGTAAGGAATTAGAAGAGTTACTTCAAGGAGGTAAACAACAATGGCGATTGTCAGATGGGAACCCTTCCGTGAACTCGCCAACATGCAAAAGGAGTTCAATCGACTCTTCAACGAAGCTTTCCCGCGTTTTTGGGACGAGGGTGAATTGAGCACTCGCACCTGGGCTCCGCCTGTGGACATTTACGAGACGGACAACAACCTTGTGCTGAAAGCCGACCTGCCCGGCATTGACCCGAAGGACGTGGAGATTCGGGTGGAAGACAGCACGCTCTACCTGAAGGGCGAGCGGAAGTTCGAAAAGGAAGTGAAGGAGGAGAACTACCATCGAGTCGAGCGCTCCTACGGGACGTTCACGCGCAGCTTCTCGCTTCCCAACTCGATCGATGCGGACAAGGTCACGGCTGAGTACAAGGACGGCCAGTTGACCCTCACGATGCCGAAGCGCGAGGAAGCGAAGCCAAAGACCATCAAGATCAACGTCAGCAAGAATTAAGATGGTCTGCAAGGGCGAGGGCGAGTCTCGCGGTCAGTCCGGAGGAGGCTTGCTCGCCCCCCGAGATTGTGGAACCGCGCCGTGGACGGCCAGGCCGCCCGGCGCGGTTTGCAGTCTAATGGTACGTATGTTGTTCGGACGACTTAACCTAAACGTTTGTGACCGTATTTGAAATTTCTAAACTCGAGTTTCCAATATGACGACCAGATTTGACAAGTTCACCATCAAGGCACAGGAAGCCCTCCAGGGAACCCAGGAGGTTGCCGGGCGTTACGGCAATCAACAACTCGAACCGGTACACCTGCTCCTGGCCCTTGTTGAGCAGACGGAAGGAATTGTTCCGGCGATTCTGTCGCGCCTCGGAGTGGGAGCCGCGTCCGTCGCCCAGGAAGCGGAGAAGAGCATTGAGAAGCTGCCCAAGGTGGGCGGCAGTGCAGACCATTTCCTGTCCCCTGCGCTCAAGGCGGTCCTCGACCAGGCTTTCAAGGAGACTGAGCAATTCAAGGACGAGTTCGTCTCCACCGAGCACCTGCTGCTCGCCCTGGCCAGCAAGCCCAAGGACGAGGCAGGCCGCATTCTGGCGCGGCTTGGAGTGACTCACGACGCGATTCTCAAGGCGCTGGTCGCGGTGCGCGGCACGCAACGGGTCACCGACCAGAATCCTGAGGCCAAGTATCAGGCGCTTGAGCGTTACGCGCGTGATCTTACGGAACTCGCCCGGCGCGGCAAGCTCGATCCCGTGATCGGCCGCGACGACGAAGTCCGACGGGTGATTCAAGTTCTCTCGCGCCGTACCAAAAACAATCCGGTCCTGATCGGCGAGCCGGGGGTGGGGAAGACGGCAATTGTGGAAGGGATTGCCCAGCGCATTGTCGCGGGCGACGTGCCCGAATCGCTCAAGTCCAAGCGGATCGTGGCGCTCGACCTCGGGTCGCTCGTTGCCGGCTCCAAGTACCGGGGCGAGTTCGAAGATCGCCTGAAAGCCGTGCTGAAGGAAATCGAGGAGTCGAACGGTCAGATCATTCTTTTTATCGACGAACTGCATACGCTGGTGGGTGCCGGGGCCGCCGAAGGCTCCATCGACGCCTCGAATATGTTGAAGCCGGCGCTGGCCCGTGGTGAATTACGCTGCATCGGCGCCACCACGCTCAACGAATACAAAAAGCACGTGGAGAAGGATGCGGCGCTCGAACGGCGTTTTCAGCCTGTTTATGTCGGCCAGCCGACGGTTGAGGATACGATTGCGATTCTGCGCGGCCTCAAGGAGCGCTACGAGGTTCACCACGGCGTGCGCATCAAGGACTCCGCCATCGTGGCGGCCGCGGTGCTTTCCAATCGTTACATCTCCGACCGCTTTCTTCCCGATAAGGCCATCGACCTGATCGATGAAGCAGCCTCCAGCCTGCGCATCGAAATCGATTCCATGCCGGCGGAAATTGACCAGATCGAGCGTCGGATCACTCAGCTCGAGATTGAGCGCCAGGCGCTGCGCAAAGAAGAGGACGAAGCCTCGCGGGAGCGTCTGGCGACGCTTGAAAAGGAACTGGCGGAACTGCGCGAGCAGTCCTCCCAGCTCAAGCTGCGCTGGAAGGCCGAAAAAGAGGTGATCAGCCAGATTCGCCAGCTCAAATCGCAAATCGAAGAATTGAAGATCGAGGAGCAGAAGGCCACTCGCGAGGGCGACCTGAACAAGGCGGCGGAGATCCGCTACGGGAAGCTTGTGGCGCTCGAGAAGGAACTTGCCGCGGTCAACGCCAAGCTCGAAGGGATGGAGAAAGCCGGCCGCATGCTCAAAGAAGAAGTGGACGAAGAGGACGTGGCGCGCATCATCTCCAAGTGGACGGGCATCCCGGTCTCGAAGATGCTGGAAGGCGAAGTCTCGAAGCTGGTGCAGATGGAAGACCGGCTGCGACGGCGCGTGGTCGGGCAGGACGACGCTTTGCGCCTGGTCTCGAATGCGGTACGCCGCAGCCGCGCGGGGCTTTCTGATCCCAAGCGGCCCATCGGCTCGTTCCTGTTCCTGGGGCCGACGGGCGTCGGGAAGACGGAACTGGCCCGGGCGCTCGCGGAATTCCTCTTTGACGACGAGCGAGCCATGCTGCGCATCGACATGTCGGAATACATGGAGAAGCACGCCGTGGCCCGACTGATCGGCGCGCCGCCCGGCTACGTCGGCTACGAAGAAGGTGGACAGCTCACCGAACCCGTCCGTCGCCGGCCGTACTCGGTCCTGCTCTTTGACGAAATCGAGAAGGCGCATCCCGACGTGTTCAACGTCTTCCTCCAGGTGCTCGACGAGGGACGCCTGACCGACGGCAAAGGCCGCACTGTGGATTTCAAGAACACGGTCATCATCATGACCTCGAACGTGGGCAGCCATCTCATCCACGAGGCCATGAACGGCAAGCGCGGCGATGCGCCGGTCGCGATCTCTGAAGGTCTGAAGCGCCAGATTCACGACCTGTTGCTCCAGCACTTCCGGCCCGAGTTTCTGAACCGAATCGATGAAATTGTGATCTTCAACGGGCTCGGCAAGGAACAAATCGAGCAGATCATCGACCTGCAGCTCGCTCATCTCAAGAGCCTGCTGGCCGATCGGAAGATCGAAATCGAGCTGACGGACCGGGCGCGCGAGCTGCTCTTCCGCGAAGGCTACGACCCGCAGTTTGGGGCACGGCCCTTGAAGCGCGCCATCCAGCGCCTGATCCAGGATCCGCTCGCCATGAAAATACTCGACGGCGAGGTCCTGCCCGGTGATGCCGTCACCGTGGACGCCGACGCGAGGCGCGGCCAGATGACCTTCGAACGGGCCGCAGTGAAGGCCGCGCGTGGTTGATCGTCGGGGAGGGTCTTCACGGCCCTCCCGGTACTCACGGCGAGCAGTGTTGTATCTGCCCACACCCGGGAAGGGTACCCGGAAGCTCGTTCCACTGGTCATGCTGAGCCCGTTCGCTGTGTCATCCGGAGCGCAGCGAAGGGTCCCAGCGTTTTGATCAGGCCAGAATTCGAAAAGCATCCCTGGATCTATAGATGGAGGCAAATACCGCGAACTGGCGCAGAACGCAGTTCTGCGCGGCGGAGGCACACCTGCGACAAAGATCGCAGACCCAAGGGGCTGCGCCATCCGACGACCTCCGGACCATCAGGAGGCTAGATGGGTTGGCTAATGTCTTGTCCACATGCCCCAGGCAGGGATTGCAGGGCTGGCGCAGTATTAGGGCCAATAGGGGAGGAAGGGATACCGCGCCAGCCTGCAAACTGAGGCGCAGCCTAGAAGCGGCGCATGACGCCTTTGACCATCGGGCCGAGGTTCACTCCCACCCGGAAGGTGAACGTGTCGAGCGCGAAGCGGACGCTTCGCGTGTAGCCCGCCGCGAGGTCGAGGTTGTGGATGGGGCTGAACTCCAGCCAGCCCGAGTACCCGTTGTCGCGATTGATGGAGGAGGGGCCGGTCGTCTCAAAGGCCGTCTCAAAGACGCGCCCGTGATTGGCACTGACGAGTGAGGGCAACGACTGGCGCTGGAAGAGCTGGCTGTAGATTTTCTGGGTACCGCCTGGGAGCACGTCGTAGTAGGAGGCTCCGACGCGCATCCAGCGCAGTACCTTGTAAGTGGCTCCGCCTTCAAACTGGCTCACAAAGCCGAGCGTACGGTACGGGCGATAGAAGTAATCGCGATCCCACAGCGTATTGCCGAGCCCCGCATTGATGAATGGTGTGACTCGTCCGAACTGGCGTTCGAGATGGTTGTCCCAGGTGATGGTGGCACGTCCCGTGCTGAAACCCCGGGCGAAACTGCCGGTGGGCGCTCCGCCCG
>Ga0070741_10020880_pt1 | contig 10255 bp, 10 predicted proteins | sample Coa_R1_4_FD_66440 | JGI IMG/M metagenome (GOLD analysis project Ga0070741, IMG submission 66440) | Surface soil microbial communities from Centralia Pennsylvania, which are recovering from an underground coalmine fire - Coalmine... | ecosystem: Environmental > Terrestrial > Soil > Unclassified ...
GCACATCGGGGCGACCGGATTTGAACCGGTGACCTCCTGCTCCCAAAGCAGGCGCGATACCAGGCTACGCTACGCCCCGTCAGCCAAAAAACCTTGAGTCGAGCCGCGTAACGTAACCTGGCACTTATTAAGGGTCAACCTGCAGCGAGATCCGACTTTGCACGGCTACTGCACCACCACCGCTACCGAGTCCGTCAAGATCGTCCCATTGACCTCAACGCTCATGACCATCTTGCCGCTGCCCGGCACGTTGTAATTGCACGCCGTGTTGTACCCGCATGAGCTAGTCACATCCGTCCCATTGAACCTCCATGACGGATTCACATAGGCGAAGGCGTGACTTCCCCACGCCGTCGGCGAATACCCGACCGTAAACGTGATCGTTGGGCTCGAGGACGACACCGTGTCCGGACTCGCCGTGAACGTCATAACCGGCACCGTATCAGTGTACACATGCAAGACCTCGGTGCTGAACAATGTGTACATGCCCGCCGAATAGGCCGAGCACGTCGTTGGCGGGCCGGGCGGACAGGTGCAGGTCGCGGGGAACCCGGCCGCGCAACCCCCAGCGCCGTTGATGCCGGTCCGCGCAACGGTGATCGAATCGACGTCGGTATCGTATGCCGTGTCGGTCTGAACCGGGTCCGTGTTTTCTCCGCCGAGCGCGATCAACCTGGGATTGCCGGCGTCGCCGATCACTATCTGGAGATACGTGGGGTCGCTGCCAATCCCGAGCGGTCCGGCGGTGCTGCCAGCGAGCGGCGTGGGAGCGCTGAAGCAGCAGGTATAGTCGACGTTCGTGCCCACGGACACCGTGCCGTCGACCTTGTCGTAGTGCAGCATGTGCGCCGGCAGCACAATGCCACTGAACACGGCGTTCAACTGCCCGCTGTTCGAATCGTTCGTCGACGCGATCGGAACGTCGAACGTGCCGGCCACCCTGTCAGCCCGCAGATGCGCGCTCGGCGCCGCGTGCGGAGGGACAACGGGACGGCTGCTGTCGCAGGCCGCAACGAGGAGTGCCGCGATGCCATAGGCAGCGCGTAGTGGACGAGCCATTGTCTTCTCTTGGTCGGAGTGGGCGTGCTCGGAAGTGAGCCAACGCGACCAAATATTGTGAGGACAGTCAGCGCGACTACGGTATCGTAGCGCGGATAGAGATTAACTCAGGCGAGACTGCACTTTTTGCATGTGGCTGCATAAAACGACGTTCCACTGTCCAGTAGAGAACAGTGGCGACGCACACCGCGATCACTCCCACGATTCCCATCCACGACCAGTACTCGACTGAAGGCACTGTCGAAATGGGAAACCACCGGTTGTAGAGATGAGAACAGACAAAAAGCACGATGCCGTGAGTTATGTAAAAACTGTAACTCACGGTACCCAGCTGAAACGCGGCTTTCGATGACAAGAAGCCAAAGAAGTCGTTACCCGCGACCACGAACACAAAAACAACGCTCAACAACCAAAACTCCGCCGCGGAATATGGGCCGACGTTGAACAGAACCGGTGCGGCCAGAAAGAAGAGCGGGATGGGGGTGAGACGCCGCTGACGCAAGACCTGCCACCAGCGCTTCGGAACTCGCGCATGCAGAACCGCCACCAACATGCCGATGCCAAATCCAAAACCGAAGACAGAATTGAGCGCAAAGACGGTGAACGTAACGACGCCTGCACGCACGACAGCGGGAGTGAACGCGACGAAGCCCTGCCGCGCCAACATCCAGCTCACCGCAGCCGCGATCGCGAGATAGATGCCGATGCGATAGCCCTTGAAGAGGAAAAAGAGCAGCGGCAGCAGCAGATAAAAAATGACCTCGAACATGAGCGTCCAGGTGACGCTGGCATTGACCACACTATGGGTCGGGAGAAACAGCAACCACTGCGCGACTTCGCCGAGCGAGCGCCGAGGCGAGAGCAGTAGGACGATGACCACCGATACGTAGTACGCCGGCACCAATCGCCGCGCGCGTCCCGCTAAAAACGTCCAATAATTCCCCACACCGTCGTGGGCGAGACATTTGGACCAGAACAGAAAGCCGCTGAGAAAGAAGAACAGGATGACGGGCCCAGGACCGAGGAAGCCGTAAAACGCTGTCGGCGGAGGCGTCCACTTCCCCGTTTGAAAATAGAAATAGCTCACCACGACATGAGAGAAGAACACACTCATGGCGCACAGGCCGCGCAACGACTCCAGCGGAACGTTCAACTGGCGCCCACTCGGCGGCATAACGCGAGCAAGAATCCCGGCCACGCCGATCAGGCATGGGGCCAGAACAAAATACGGCAACGGAGAGGTAACGGGCATCTGGCGCCTACACGCTGAGGTCGATTGGGGAACCAGACGCACCGCGAAATTATTCCGAGAGTCCCACCAGCTCCAAAAGTTTGAGCGCGTTGGTCGATGTCGCTTTCCCGGGTCGCGCGCGATAGTCGAACGTCATGCGCCCACCGGCTCCGGTGCTTTCCACCTGCTCCCGAAAGTGCACATGCTGGACGCGGTCTTCGAACACATCCGCATCCGCCAGCGACAGATCATGGGTCGTCACCACCCCCACGGCCCCCGCGGCCATCAGATGCCGCAGCACCCGCCGCGCCGCGATCAGGCGCTCAGCCGAATTCGTACCCTGCAAGATTTCGTCAAAGAGATAGAGCAACCGCCCCTCATCCGCCGCACCTGACCGGGCGGCCTCCACGACGTGCTTGAGCCGCTCGAGCTCCGCCATGAAGTAGGACACGCCGCGCTCCAACGAGTCCTCGATGCGCACCACCGTCCAGAGACGGAATGGACTCATCTCCATGGCGGACGCGCAGACCGTCGAGCCCACGCGCGCGAGGACCGCGTTGGTACCGATCGCTCGCAAGAACGTGCTCTTCCCCGCCATGTTGGAACCGGTCACCAGCAGGAGCGTGCCCTCCGGACCGATCGACACGTCGTTCGCCACACGCGTGGCCGCCGGCAGCACCGGGTGGCCGATCCCGCGCGCGACGAGCCTGGCCGGCGTTGCCTCGATCAGCGCTGGGAACGTCCAGTCCGGATTCTCGCGCGCCATCGTCGCCAACGCCGCGAGACTCTCGCACGCACCGATGGCCGACATCCAGGACGGGACCCGCGGGCCGTTCCGCCCGCGCCACCGGAGCCCGATGGCCGCGATCCAAAAGTCCCAGAAGATCCCCCAGTTCAACACAAAATGCAGCGCCGGCGACGCGCGCACGGCCGCCCACTCGGCCACGCGCCGCAACCGCTGGATCTGCCGCCACGCGGCGTCCTCGCCATGCCCCAGGTCATCCTGCAGCCCGCGCAACAATGTCGACTGGAACGTCTCTTCCCCAATCGATCGCGCGATCCCCATCCACGCCGACAGCGACTCGGCGCCATTCATCAAGCTTTTGATCGTCTCATCGATTCCCGTGGCCACCTTCGACGTCAACACGCGACCGATGACCAACGGGACCGGCCACCAGTAGGTGCGGCTCAGGATCGTCGCGGCGACCAACAGCGCGGCCGCCGCGACGAGCGACCACGTTGGGATGGTTGGGGGCGAAGTATTCGTCGCCCACGCGGCGATCGCGTCGGCACCCCCCGAGGGGCGCCCTATTCGCCTGGCTCCCTGCACCGCAAAAGTCTCCCTCAGCTCAACACGCTCGCGTAGCTCCGCGACCGCTTCCTGACGCGCCGCCGTCACGGGGCGCGGCGGGAGCGCGAGCAGCCAGCCGCGCACGGTGCGAAACCCGAGGGCCGTCATCGGCGGCAGGAGGCGCGCGATTGAGACCGATCCAAAGAGATCGAGATCCGACGCATACGGGTGATCCGGCGGCATGGCCGCCGACGCGTCCGGGGGCAGCGGCGGCAGCCGCGACCAGTTTCGATCCACCCGGTGTGCGGCCCACTCCGTCAGCTGAGCACGCGCCACCAGATCCGCGATGCGAGATTTGAGGCGATCGTGGTACGTCACCAGCCCCGCGAACACAACCACGGCGACCAGCGAGCCAGCCAATGCGATCGGGCCGCCAGTCCCGCTTTGTGTGAGAGCGAGGACAAAGCAACCGATTGCCGCGAGGCCCGCGACGAGCCGAAGTCCACTAACCCATGCCGCGCGGCGTTCGACGCGGGTCCGCGCGTCCACCTATTTGCTGGCTTGCAGCGCCGCGAGCAACGCGGCGAACGCTCTCGCACGGTGACTCACACGCGCCTTCTCCTCGAGCGCGGCTTCGCCGAACGTCTTTCCAAGCTCGATCGACTCGAAGAGCGGATCATACCCAAACCCGCCCACTCCACGCGGCGCGTTGATGATCGTCCCATGTGTCGCGCCGATGCGCACCATCTCGCTCCCGAGACCGACGAACGCGGCGGCGCAGACAAAGCGGGCCGAGCGATCGGAGACATCCGCCATCAGCTCCAAGAGCTTGCCGTTGTTCGCGGCATCCGTGCCCGCTGAGCTGAATCGGCGGCTGCGCACGCCCGGCGCGCCGCCGAGCGCGGGAACCTCGAGGCCCGAGTCATCCGCGACCGTCGCCACGCCACCCGAGATTTCGTAGAAATACCGGGCTTTGGCCAACGCGTTCGCCTCGAACGAGTCGAACTGCTCTATGCCCTCTTCACCTTCATCCGGATCGAGTTGAAACTCGGCGAGATCGGTTACAGGATAACCGACCGCCGCGAACAGCGGACGCAGTTCTTTGAGCTTGCCTGGGTTTCGGGTCGCGAGGAGAATCGGCGCTTTCACAGCGTTCACGGCTCCCCAAGTACACGACGCTGCCAACCATCGAGCTCGACGATCCCTTTGGAGGCGAGGTCCAACAACTGATTCAGCTCGGCTCTCGAGAACGTGCCATGCTCGCCCGTCCCCTGCACTTCCACGAACGACTCGGCCGACGCCATGACGACGTTCATGTCGACCGTCGCCTTCACGTCCTCCTCATACTCGAGATCGAGCCGCACATCGCCGTCGATGATGCCGACACTGACCGCGGCCACGCGGCGCTTGACCGGCGTCGCATTGACGCGCCCGGTCTGCGCCATCCAGGCGAACGCATCGACCGCCGCGACACAGGCACCCGTGATCGCCGCCGTCCGCGTGCCGCCGTCGGCCTGCACGACATCGCAATCGAGCCGCAGCGTGTGCTCGCCGAACGCGAAATCGTCGAGCATCGCGCGAATACTCCGGCCGATCAGGCGCTGTATCTCCTGCGTGCGGCCACCGAGCTGCCCGCGCTCCCGCGGCACCCGCGTCCGCGTCGCCCGCGGCAGCATCGCATACTCGGCCGTGATCCAGCCCAGACCACTGCCCTTGCGCCAACCCGGCACGCCGTCTTCCACGGTCGCCGCGCATAGGACACGCGTGTCGCCGAACGACACGAGGCATGAGCCCTCGGCATACGGCACGACGCCGCGCTCCATGGCGATCGGGCGCAGCGCGTGTGCGCCGCGATGGTTTGGTCTATCGGCCACGGATGCGGTCGACGATGGACGTTGTGGATTGTCCCTGAACGAGAGGAACCACTTTGACATCTCCGCCTCGCGCACGAACTTCCTTTGCGCCCACTATCGTCTCCTCGCGATAATCGCCGCCTTTGACGAGGACATCTGGCTCGAGCGCTTGCACGATTTCCAGCGGCGTGTCTTCGTCAAAAACTACTACAAGATCAACAGCTTCCAGCGCCGCCAAAACATACGCGCGGTCGGCTTGCGTTCGCACCGGGCGATCCGGACCCTTGTTGAGCCGACGCACGGACGCATCGCTGTTGACGCCGACGATGAGCGCGTCGCCGAACCCGCGGGCGGTGGTCAACAGGTCAACGTGACCGGGATGTAAAAGATCGAAGACACCATTCGTGAACACGACGCGACCGGATTGAGCCTGGCGCCAGGTTCGAGCGGAGTCCAGCGATAAAATTTTCGACCGCGGCGGCCGAACGATCAGAAATCCGCCTCGGCGTGCGGATTGAAGAAGAAATCGCGCTGCATGATGCCCATATTCACATGAGCATAATACTGGTTGTCGATCACGATGTGATGCCGCCCGCGCTCGACGACGATCTCGTACGCGTCGTCCGGCAGCACCAGCGAGTCGGCCATCGACCGCAAGTGCTGCTTGATCTGCCGGTCCGTGTAGTGACCGGCGAACTTCGCCTCTTGCTTGAAGGCGTCGGCGAACTGGTAGTACTTCCAGTACGCGTCCCCGACATACGCACCGGCCCAACCGCCCAGGCCGAGGAGGAGCATGACGAAGAGACAACCCAATTTTACACTACCGCGGTGAAGCGAGCGAGTCACCATTGCGACTGCGCTCCTTCGATCACGTCATTCACGACTTTCTTGATGGCCTGAGCGCGACCCTGCGTCTCGCCTCCCTCGGGGTAGTCGCCCGCCTCGACGAGGCCCTTCCGCTGCCAGAGGATCCGGCCGGTCGCCTGCTCCTCGATCTCGACGTCGATCTGGAGCTCGAGGCGCCGCTGGGTGGTCGTGGCGCTCGCCACGGTCGAGCCGGTGATGCGCCCGCCCGAGTACCCGATTGGCACATCGGTGTCGTAGCGCTGGATCGTGCCCTTGAGGACCGCGTCGGCGTGGTCCTCGCCGACCTCACGCAGGCCGAGCCGTGAACCCGTCGCCGCCCGCAACCCGTCGAGGATGTTCTTCTGCAGCTCGGGCGTCGGCGTGTTGTTCTCGAATGGCTCGACCGCGATCGTCTTGATGTTCCGCGGCAAGCCGCCGCCATGGAAGCCGTACTTCCAAAAGCAGCCGCTCAGCCCCATCGCGCAGACTAGCGCGAAGGCGCCCTTAGTGATGCCAGAGCTCTGGGTCGATCGTGGCCACCGTATCACTGCGCACATGGGTCAGAGTCAGAGACCGTCCAGCCGACGGATTGTCGAACCGAATATCGTCGTTCTTCCGCCGCACCACGGTCTCCCGTACGCGTCCCGCACTCAATCGTTCCAGCCCCACCAGCCGCGCATCCGCGAAGGCCACACGCCAGACGTTGCTCTTCGCCGCATCGCCGCCGTTCGTACTGAGATCCGCTCGTAACGTGTCGTTGTCCATCCGCACCGTCGTGTCCGTCGCCGGGACCACGAACCGTCCCAGCGCCGCCCACAGGAGCACGGGCGAAGGGAGATAACGCTTGATGCGTTCTCCCCCTCCCCCGGAGACGACCGTATCCCGGAAAAGCCACGCGTGTCCCGAGCCCATACCACCCGCGACCGCGAAGTCCAACCGCACACTGTCCGGCGGAGCGATCAGAGCCCGGCCTTCACCTCTGGCAAGCAGATCCCGATCCCGGTACTCCCACTTAAACGTGAGCTTTCGGTCGCCCGGCGGCAACACGGATGCCGGCACCCTCGCGGGTGTGGGCGCCCCCTTGAGCTCGCCAGCAACCGGGGGCGCACAGGCCGTTACGATCAGCGCGACTGCGCAACCGAGACACCAAATCCTCACGGTGTTACGACGCGCGTGAGCGGGACGATGTTGTCGATTCCGTCCCAGCGGACGATTTGATCGAGCACGGCATCGCCCGAGGTCACTCGCGCAAACGCGGTGTAGTGCCCATCGAGGTGCGGTTCGGTGCCGAGCGAGATGAACCACTGACTGCCGCCCGTGTTGGGTCCATCGAGCGCCATGCCCACCGTGCCGCGCACGTACCGCCGCCGGTCGAGCTCATCGCGGATATCATAGCCGGGCCCGCCGCTGCCATCGCCGCGCGGGTCGCCGTCCTGCACCACGAACGCGGGCACGACGCGGTGGAAATTCAGTCCTTTGAAGAAATTGCGTTTCGCGAGCGTCAGGAAATTATCCACCGTGAGCGGGGCGTCCGCGCCAAAGAACTCGATCGTGATATTCCCGCGCACTGTTTGAATAGTGGCCTGCGGCGCCTGACCGCGAAGCGTGGGTTCAACGATCTCGTGCACGACCCGCACATACCAATCGTTCGGATGCGGCGCGGGCCGGCCATCGTCCGGGCGCCACGCGGCCAGCAATGTCACACCCCGCGCGGCATCCAGCAACGCCGCATCGTCGGTCATCGGCAGCGACGCGACCTGGGCTTTCTCGGCATCGGTCACATGCGTGCTGTCCCGCCGCCAGATCGCGGCCAGACACCGAACCGCCGCGAGCCGCGCGTCGATCGACGTGTCGGCCACGGCCGCCTTGTACGCATCCGCAACGACCGGCACATCCTCGGCCGTCGCGATCTCCTGCAGGCCGCCGAGTCCAACCGCGCGCACTTCGACATCCGGATCGTGCACGGCGGTCAGCATGTAATCACGACGCCACGGGTGCGGCGTCCCGCCCGTGCTCTGTCCGACCGCCTCGGCGAACACCCCATACGCCGCCCCGCGCACGCGCGGATCCGGATCGCGAGTCAGCGGCAGCGTGAGATCGACGATCCGCTCCATCGAGCTGCCAGTCCCGGCCATCGCCGCCGCCGCGCGGAACCGCCAATCACCGGAGCGTTGCCAGCGGTCGGCATTGTCCTTGTCGAGCTCCGGCAGAATGACCCCGCTCATCACGGCTCCCGCGAGCACCGCGGCGTGGAAGTCGAACGAGGTGTCTTCACCATAGGCATGCACCCAGTCACCGCGTGGCGCGCCAGCCAACGTCGAGTCCAGCGCACGCGCCGCCGCCAGGCGGACATGCGGGTCCTCATCGCGGAGGGCAATGACCACGGGTGCACGCGCCCGCGTGCCATAGCCACGGAGCGAATTGAGCGCGCTGATGCGCACGGACGGCACGCTATCGTGCGCCATCGAGTCGAGCACCGTCAACGCGTACTGACCGAGCGAATCGCCGGCCGCCGAATGCGCGAGACCGCGCGCGACCCACTCGCGGGTCTCGGCATCCCGCGCACGGAACGCCGCGGGCAGCAGCAGCACCCGCACGCCGGCCGGTGCCCGCGACCGGGCCACCGCGTACACGGCCGCGCGAAGCAGCGCCGCGTTGCCGGGCGTGATGTATGGCGTGATGAGGGTGGCGGGGATGGGCTTGAGCTTTGCCGCGGCGTACAGCACGATCGATGTCGCGAACCCTCCTCGGAGCGCGTTCTCGATTGCCTTGCGTCCCGGATCACCAAGCTCTCCGAGCGACCAAGCTGCCTCTCGCGCCAACGGCGCCGCGACGACCGCGACCGAGACCTGCGCGGGTGGTCGCGTCGAGACGGTCGGTTGCTGGCCCCCGTATCCGCCGCCGGCGCCGCCGGGTCCCGTGCGCTGCAGCGGGACATACACGGGCGCCGCCGTGATCGAATTCGCCAGCAGATTGACGCTCGGCGTATCCGCCATGAGACCGAGCGCGAAGGCGGCCGTCGCGGCCACCGCGGTATCGTGGTCGACGAGCAGCGTCCGCAGCTGCGACGCGACGTTGCGCGCGTGGACCTGACCTGCGGCGCGCGCCGCTTCGACGCGCAGCGGCGAGGTCAGTCCCTTTGCGAGGGCCGACTTGATCAGCACCTCATCGATCCGATGTGCGTCGACCATCGCCAAGAGCTCCGCGTACCGGAGCGCCTCGGAGTCCGGAAACGACGTGAACGACTCGATGACGGGACCGGGCTTGGTCTTCGGCCCGGCGTGCCCGCCACCGCAGGCAAGCGCCAGGCTAGCCGATGCCGTTAGACAGAAAAGCTCGAACGTCCGGTGGAAGCGCGGCGACTCGCCCCTCGCGATCGAGCGAAACCAAGATCGTGCGGGCGGTAGCGAGGCGGGCACCGGTGCCTGCGTGGGCAATGACATAGTCGAAGGTCACGGTTCTGGATCGGACTTCAGTGAGATATGTCTCCACCCGGACGACATCATCGTACCGGGCCGGAGCGTGGCACCGCAACGAAGCTTCAGACACTGCGAGCGCCACGCCGTTCCGCTCCAACTCGGCGTACGGCGTGCCGAGCCCGCGGATGTAGTCCGTTCGGCCGATCTCGCACCAGATGAGATAGTTCGAGTGATACACGACACCCATCTGGTCGGTTTCCGCGTAGCGCACGCGGAGCTCGGTCGTGGAGGTACGGCCAGCCATGGCCGGCAAGTTACCCGCAGAGGTAAACTAAACGCCACCAATGACCGTCACTCTCGAGCCCCCCTGCTACATCATGTCCGACGCCCACTTGGGCGTTGGTTCGCCGTGGGACGGCGGCGAACGGGCGCTGCGGGACTTCCTGCGTGGCATCACCGACGGCAGCCTCCTCATCAACGGCGATCTATTCGACTTCTGGTTCGAGTGGCAGACGGTCATCCCGCGGGCGAGCTTCCGCGTCCTGGCCGCGCTGGC
>Ga0070741_10020881_pt1 | contig 10255 bp, 14 predicted proteins | sample Coa_R1_4_FD_66440 | JGI IMG/M metagenome (GOLD analysis project Ga0070741, IMG submission 66440) | Surface soil microbial communities from Centralia Pennsylvania, which are recovering from an underground coalmine fire - Coalmine... | ecosystem: Environmental > Terrestrial > Soil > Unclassified ...
TCCTACTCACGCGGCGGCCTCACTGTACGGAACATAGTTAGGCCAATGATGAACTCAACGTTTTCATAATCGACGGAATGAATATCACCATAGGGGAAGAAATTTTCCGGCAACAGCAGCTTCTCTAACATGAGTTCTCCTGTACTGCTCACCAAAGCGCATTTCAGCGCAAGGCCGGCTTCCGGCAGGCATTTAGTTTCAGAATACGGTGAGAAGGATGCATGGCCGGGACATGTTGGCAGCCGAAAACGAGACTGCGAAAACCGCCAGCCTTTGCTATGACAAAAAGCGGCATGGAAGACGGCGGCCGAACCGTACTGCACGTCTGTCCCGACCAGGAGCTGGCCGGATCGCGGCGGGAGGTTCTCATCGGCATCGGTTGCCAGGTCTTCTGGGTCCGGAACGAGGGCGCCGCTCTCTTCGAGATCAGCCTCGGACGCTGCCGAATCCTGCTGCTCTGCCACCTGCTTTTTTTGGATGAGACCAGTTACCTCCGCTGTGCCAATGCTTCGGCCGCGGCCGTACAAGCATGCCAGCCGGGCGTGGGCTCTGCATGGCGATCGCGCTCGAACGCCTCCATCCGGCCCTCCCATTGTGAGTAGCGGGGGCTGCGGATCTTGAACCAATCACCATCGCTCCTTGGCCGCTTATGAACTACGCCACGCGGCTCTTCAACCATCTTGCACGGTGGGATCGGAGTGTCGGCTGCTTCGGTGCGTGGGAGCCCCATGCCTCAGGCCTTCGGTGCGAATGCGAGGTCGGTGGGCAAACTGAGAGGAAGATTCATGCGACGGAGAAGTTCGGCGAATCTGGGATCAGCGCGAATGGGGTCGAGTTTCGGCTCGATAGCAATCCACGTGAGCCATTCCGAGCGATCTTCGTAGGCCTTTTCCAGCCACTCGAAAGCTCGGTCTTTGTCGCCCAGCCCAATGTAGATCTCTGCAATCTGGTAGCCGACATTGTTGGTCGCAGATTTTTGCTTCAATTCGTTGAGAATTGTTGCCGCTTCAATTTTGTTACCCGAAATGGCGTATACGTGAGCTAATGACGCTTTGATGGTCACGTCATCTCCAGAAAGTTCGAGGGCCTTTTGGAACTCATTGACAGCCTGTTTGTAATTACCTAATGTTCATTGCCGCGACCCAGGTCAAAATGAGGCACAAAGTGGCCGGATCCAGCACCAGAGCTTTTCGTTCCTCCTCAATTGCTCTGTCGTAATGTCGGCGATTGTGAAAAATCACTCCTCGAAAACTTGCCAGCTGCGGAAGGACAGGGTCGAGCTGAGCGGCCTTGTTGATACTCGCGAGCGACTCATCGCGGGTGGGCTGGCGTCAACCGTTAATGTGGCGGCGCTGGTTGACAGTCCTGGACTATGAGACTAAGATTGAAATTGAGGTGGTTACCACCTTCTCCTCTTTCAGGTCTTCTGAACTAAGTCAGCTCATCTGAAGTTTTATTTCTTAGCAACCCCAACCTTAAGGAGGTTGCCATGTTTGCACGCCATGTCTCGATCCATCTGAAATCCAATATGCTTTCCGATTACATGCGAACTTTCGAGAAGGATGTCCTTCCTTTGCTTGATAAACAGAACGGCTTTAAGGACGAAATCACATTGTCAACTCCCGGCAGTGTGGATGTGATTGCAATCAGTCTGTGGGAGAACAAAGCCAGTGCGGAAGCTTACAACACCAATGCATATCCGCAAGTGTTGAAGACGATGGAACGATTTATCGACGGAGCGCCGAAGGTGCAGACGTTTGAAACCGTCACGTCGACCTTCCATAAAGTCGCCGTCGCGGCGTAAAGGCGTGTAAGAATGCCGAACCGGAGGGCGGTTAATTCCGCCTTCTCGAGGCCCAAGAACTTTCGTCTTGGGCCTTTTTTGGTTTCTGGCGGCGCATTCTGTGGATCGCTTCCGGGGCGGTTAGAACAGCTTGTTGTGCGCCCTGCTGCTTTTCCGGTTTGCCCTGCTTTTCGTCTTGCTGCTCTTGCTTCTGGTCTTCGCCTTGCTGCTCCTGCTGTGCGTAAAAAGCGGGAGCTCCGAGAAGTAAGAACAGTACGGTTGCGCTGATAATGCGAGCTGGTTTTATCGGTGCTGCCTCCTTGCCTTCAAACCGCGCTTCGTCGGCCGCTCACCAGGTTAATGATCAGAACCACTAACCCCACAACCAGGAGTAAGTGAATAAGACTTCCGCCCACATGCAGACTGAAACCGAGAAGCCACAAAATCAGAAGAACAACGAAAATCGTCCAAAGCATATGAACCTCCTGTGCTCATTCGTGAGCACTGTGAATCTCATCCAACGTCCGCGAGAGAACTGCTCCAGCGCGACCGGGTGAGTGGGTAGTGATGGGACTGTGCCGTTACTTGACACAGCCGGCGGCTGAATGACCAACAGCGGCAGCCCAATTCTGAAGCCCTACTTCTTATCTTTCTCTTTGGCTTCAGCTTTGGCTTCGGCCTGGCCTTCGGCTACGGCTTGAGCTTTTGCTCCACGCATTTCCGCGAGGAACGGCTGGGCTACGGCAGGAACCGACACTTTACCCAACAGTAGAGCCCGCGTTGTGACCTTGCGGCCGTATATCGCCTTGCGGGAATCATTGTCTTGCCGGATCGATGCACCTTCCAATGTGAGTCCCGCGAACGCACCCTTGGCACGGGAGTAGGTCAGGATCTCCGTGTCCATCTTCCAGTTCGTACCAGCCTCGGCATGCCGTCCAACTGGACCCGCTGCGGCCGAAGCGTCCGCTCCGATGTGGAAGTTGCTCTCGAGCAGTTTTTGCATCCCTTTTTCATTTTGAATGATCATGACCAGGTCCACAGCTTCCACACCGATCTGCAGTCCCCAGTTGCCGCCCGAAATGGTAATGAACGCGGGCGCACTCCAGCCATTTGCCGTGCGGCAGGTGGCTACTCCTTTGCCTCCCTTACCGCCGAAGATGAACCCGCCTTTGACCATGTGCGGCACAACGGCCACGCACTTGGCGTGCTCCAATACTTCTTCCGGGATTCCGTTGTCAGGCATTCCCATAATTTCGTGCAACACTGTGGTGGCGTTGCCCAACCGTTCGGTGGCATCTTCCCGCCCCGACCCTGCCCAGCACAGCGTGCCGAGACTCAACATCGCAAGTAACAACATTACTTTTTTCATAGGACAGCCCTCATTTCTGTTAGCTCTGCGCCGCCTATTTGCTGATGCTGTATGTACACTCGCACAACGAAATCTGGTAGACATGGCGGCGCACCTTATCAGCTCCGACTTTAGCAACTCAGGATTCACGAGGTCTGATCAATACTGCTCATACGTGCCGCGACGAATCCGGATCTTTCCCGTTATGATTTGCTTCTGAGGCCTGTGTTGCTGGAACTCCGCCGACATGGGGAGCGGGGTGACTGGCGTCTCAAGAAGTGTTAATGCTAAAGGTACTAAGAACGAAACAAAAAGCCGACTCGGAAAAAGCCGGCTTTCTGTTTACGTATGGCCCAGGCGTGGTTGGTTACCGATCCTGGGGCTGAGTGGCGTAGCCGATCTTGGTTCCGATCACCTCGCCTGACACTACCAACTCGACACGTCGATTCTGCTGACGGCCTTCCGCGGTGCTATTTGATGCAATGGGTAGGGTTTTGCCCAAGCCCTTTGCTGTCATCGAGGACTCTGGGACTCCTTGCTGCGCAAGGTAGCTCCGGACCGCCTCGGCGCGCCTCTCGGAGAGACCCTGATTATATCCTTCGCTACCAACGCTGTCGGTGTTGCCCTCGATTCCAAGTGTGAGCGCGGGATAAGCGAGCACGATGCCACTGATCTTGGCTAACTTCTCGCGTGCCAGCGGGCGAAGGGTGTGCTTGCCGGTGTCGAACAGAACGTCAGACATGTTGACCACCAGTCCTCGCGCCGTGTCCCGAGTCTCGAGAATGGTGTTGAATTGTTGCAGCAGTCGGGCGCGGAGTTCCTCCCGTTCCGCCTGCGCTTGCTGGAGTTTCTGCTCTGACGTTGCAGCGGCAGCTGTGGCGACAGCGCGATTGCGCTCTGCTTCGGCATCGGCAGCCTGCTGCTGCTGGAGAGCAGATGCTTGGGCTTCACGCTTCTGACGCTCGGCCTCGTCACGCGCGCGAAGGGCTTCGGCGGTGTCAGCCTCGGCGCTGATTATTTGAGCCTTGGCGTTGGCTTCGCGATCCGCAGCTGCCCGCGCTTCGGCGTCAATGTGCTCTGCTTCTATGCGCTTGACCGAAATCTCGCGGGCATCTTCTGCCGTCTGTACAGCTTCGCGTGAGACCGCAATAAGCGACTTCTTGTCGATGTGCTTGCTAATGGCGTATTTGTCAGCCTGATCCATCAGGCGGACAGCATGCTGATAGCTGTCGCTGGCGTACTTCTCGGCTCCCTCAGATTGAGCGATGCGCACCGCATTGCGCGCCTCAAAGAATTCCAACGGCAACTTGGCATTCATGACCACCGGATCGAATTTGTAGCCGGTGGGAATGTAGCCACCGCGTTCGAGAAGATCATACTTTGCATTCACTACCTCGGTAGTTCCCTTAGTGTCTTCTCGAATGACGTTTTCGAGCACTACCACGTTGCTGGGCTGGCGCACCGCATAATAAGGTTCCGCGGTAACGACCAGAGCGAAGGCCTGGAGGTCGGTAGTAACGTCGAGCTTGCTGCGGTTGCCATTCAGGAGTACTTCACCCAGATTCACTGCCCGGCCCTCGGGCGTAACCGCCCAGAGTATGTACGTCAGATACTCATTGCCGAAGGTCGTAGGCTTCTGGAGCTCATCGAATTCCACTTCGATTTCGATATAGCCTTGCTTGCTCTCCACCTTGGCTTCGCCATTGGCTTTGGGCATGAGTTCGGTGCCCGCGAAGTCCAGCTTGGTAGCTCCGCCGCGGTGCTTATAGTTGACCGCCCGGGCCGTGCGGCTGATCACAGTTACCCGGAACGTGGGCGTCGGAGACACCGACTCGACGGCCATTGATGTTTCGGTCTGCTGAGTAGCGTCGGTTGAACTGGTTTGCGACTGCGACGGAGGGGGCATGGCCAGCGCGGACGCTCCCAGAACCATAAGGCATACCAGGAAGATTCCTATGATTTTCATGATTACTCTCCTTTGGACGGACTCTTTCTTACAATCCTCCACATCGGCGTTTCCAAATACTGCTCACAATTGACCAGAGTTGTTCTTCGTATGTCCGCGCGCGTTTCGTTGCTCGGCTTTTCTAACGTCCTGCGCGTCATTCATGAATTAATTGGTACCTCTCAGGCTATTCCCATTTCGGGATGGATGAAATTCGCACGGTTCGGAATGAAGCCGACGTCCATTCCAGTGATGGTCAATTCTGCTCAGATTTCGGAAAGCCATGAAATTACAAAAGTGATATCCCTCAAAGACGCTCACAAAAACAGCCGTCCGCAATTCTCGAGGGCCAAGGAGAAATATGAAAACCAGCACAAAAGATAAGATCAAAGGCACCTTCCACGAAGTGACGGGAACAATCAAGGAGGAGGTCGGAAAAGTTACGAATGACCGCAATTTAAAAGTCGAAGGGAAAGCCGAAAAGAAGGCGGGCAAGGTTCAACAGCGAATAGGCCAGGCAAAAGAAGCCGTCTCAAAGCTGAAAGGACAGCTGGCAGAGTTAAAAAGAACTGCATAGGCCATTTTTAGAAGTGAATGGGCAGAGCTGAAATTACTGTGGGTGTTTCTCGCTCTCAGCTTGCAGGTTCCTCTCGCGATCTCCGCGGCAACTTTCAGGCGCGGCGACTGTCTTGACCCCCTGCCGTGGTGTTCTTGTTCGCCTCGAACCTTTGGCCCATTTTATGCCGGCTGAAGGTTTGTCTCTCTTAATCTCGCCGCCACCCGCCTCGCTACTGTGCCCAACTTCCGGCCCGGTACTCAGGGAATCGCCCCAGGTCGATCCAGGCCGGACGCCGAGTCCCCTGGCAGTCCGGGTATCAACTTGCCCGGTGACTGGCAAATTCTCTGCTTTCTGGTACGCGCGAATACTGGCTCGGGTCCGTAGACCGAAGACGCCATCGACCTTGCCTCGATAGTGTCCTTTGTCGCGCAGCGTTTCCTGCATCTTCCTGATCTCGTTCTTGACGACGAACGCTGCGACTACTTCTTTTTTGTTGGAGTCAGATTCTGCTGCGCTTTGCAGGGAGTTTTGTAGCAACATCCCAGCCGTCAGAAGTGTGAAGGCTATTCCCGCCCACACGATCTTGCCCGCGAGCAACATGACTTTTCCTTTGGCCAGCCCGGACGATGTGCCGTTTGTCCGAACGCAACCGGTGCTGATTGCAGCTTTATGGGCGGCCGGGAAAACATATCTGCGTCTGGGTCGGCCCTGTCCCCGAGAGGGTGGTCAGGCCGTCTGGTTTGGCGGGAAAACTGCCCTTTTTGAGACACCAACAGATTGGCAGGCCTGCTCTAGCAATACTGTGCAGAATGGCTCATGTCATGAGCGGGCAGACACAAATCTCCCTTAGTCCGAGCCTTCCGGATTTGGAACCATCGAGTGCATCGTGGGCTGTGGCATCGGATTTTTAGGCTGTCCAGGAAAGCGGTAAAATAGAGACGTCGTTCTTTTGGCAGAACTCAAGGAGATGCCTATCGAGGCAAATCGAGGTGTCTATGTCTCCTGCTCCCCGACCCAACGCTCCGTCACCCAGAAGGAAAACCGCCCGCCAAGTTCCAGTTGATCCGACATTCCAAACAAAGCGTAGTGGCAAAATTCCACCTGTAGCGGCCAAGAAGGGCCGCGGCTTCGATCCGCATACATTCCTGGCAACTATTGGCGAGGGCAGAAAACTTGTGCTTTTCCCGATGAGACAAGCCATCTTCACCCAAGGTGATACCGCTGATGCGGTGTTTTACATCCAGACGGGCAAGGTAAAACTCACGGTCGTCTCAAAGACTGGCAAGGAAGCAACGATCGGCATCTTAGGTGAGGGAGACTTTTTCGGCGAAGGTTCGCTTGCCGGCCAAGCGCTCCGCATGGGTTCTGCAACCGCAATGACCGATTGCTCTATTCTGCGAATCGAAAAGAAAGCCATGATGGGAGCGCTTCATCGGGAACACGAAATTTCAGACTTGTTCATGGCCTATTTATTGGCGCGGAACATCCGTTACGAAGAAGACTTGGTGGATCAACTCTTCAATTCGAGTGAAAAACGGCTGGCCCGCATCCTTTTGCTGCTCGCTCACTTCGGCAAGGAAGGTACGCCCGAGACGGTCGTCCCCAAGATCAGTCAGGAGACGCTGGCGGAAATGATTGGCACAACCCGCTCGCGAGTCAGCTTTTTTATGAACCGGTTTAGGAACTTGGGTTTCATCGACTACAATGGCGGGCTGGAAGTCCACAGCTCACTTCTCAACGTCGTTCTCCACGACTAGCTTCCGCATAACGCTCTGCTGCTGACTGCTGGATCAAGCGCTCTTCTTTGAAGTGACGGGGTAGAAAAGGGACAGCTGCTGTTCCATCTCATCGCTCCCGCAGAATGGGCAGACGACGCCACCTTCTTCGTAATCGTGGACACTCAACTGTTTTGTGAAAGGCTTCAGACAGCGTCGGCAATGGAAAAGGTATGACGGCACAGCCCAGCACTCACAGCAGCCGAATTGTAGGCCAGGATGTCCGTAGACTTAAAGAGAATCCCAATCAATATAGAGTTCTTGGCTGGGAGCGGGGTTGGGTTCCTCGCATTTCTCATCATGGAACAATGCGCGAGCAAAAACTGGTCAAAATCGCGCACCCGTCCTCGGCGGATCGCAAGCGACTACTTCTTATCCCACGCGTGCGGCTTACGCAATGCACTGATGTGGATGTCGGTCGAGGGCAGGCAATCATGGCGATCTTCGATCGTCCAGATCGCTACTTCATGTGAGCGTTTTTGCACAGACAATCTAATCGGCAACTTGGTAACGTGAGTTCGTTCTTGAAGAGAAAGTACGAACTAACAGGTTTGTCTGACGGCCTGAATACGCGTGACTACGTTCGTTAATAGGGAGGAGCAATATGCTCGCCACCATTTTGATTGTTGTCGTTCTTCTGATGTTACTGGGAGCACTCCCGCGCTGGTCGCACAGTCGCGAGTGGGGCTATTTCCCGAGCGGCGGCCTGGGTTTGGTCCTGGTCGTTCTGATCGTCCTGGTGCTGTTGGGTCACTTCTAGTCGCCTGAACGTCGCGATGTCCAAGCAAGAAGCTCAGCAGCCCATAGATCCGGGGGCGGCGTAAACAGAACAATGCCCTTCAGTTGAAATTGTGATCGAAATGAGGAGGAAACAAATGAAATTTTTCAGAGTGTTCGCAACTATATTGTGTCTTCTTGCCGTGTACGTGCTCTCACTGCCGCAAGCAACGGCTGACGACTGGAACAGGGAGACTGTCGTCACCTTCAGCGGGCCCGTCGAAGTTCCGGGTGTGGGTGCACAGAACTTGCCGGCCGGTACGTATGTCTTCAAAATCTTTGATTCGCAATCCGACCGGCATATCGTGCAGATCTTCAACCAGGACAAAACCCATGTCTTCACCACCATCCTCGCAATCCCGAATTACCGCTTGAAGACGACCGACAAGACGGTAATAACCTTTCGCGAACGGCCCGCCGGGCAGCCGGAAGCTCTGAAGGCCTGGTTTTATCCCGGGCGTGAATGGGGCGAGGAATTTGTATATGCAAAGTCGAGAGCTGTCGAGCTGGCCAAGGAAACGAATGAGCCTGTTCTCGCGACTCCTATCGAACTAGCATCGGCTCCCATCGAGGCTTTGAAAACGGCGCCTGTGGAAGCCATCGACCCCAAAGGCGAACCAGTTGAGCTGGCCCAGGTTGTTGAACCACCGCCGGTGGCTGCCGCTGAACCAGTCGCCGCGCCTGCCGAACGTTTGCCGAAAACGGCCAGTTCGGTGCCGCTGATTGGATTAATTGGGCTGCTGTCGCTGGGCGCAGCCTTTGTTCTTTCGATTGCCTCGAGGCGGAGTGCTTGAGCCGGGCAAATGGGTGGATCTGCGTGGAAGACCCACCCAGATGAGTTGACCGGGTGCCGGATGGCAAACGTGCGCGGAGGCAGGTCCTACCTTCCCATCCACGTGTCACTGCCCGTCCGGCCCCCCCGGGCTATGACGCAGATTGCAGGAAAGGACTGGACAGAGATGAGAGAGCTGTCCTTACCCCGGCCATGCCTGCAAGGCGATGAGAGCCTGCGGGCTGCGGCACGTTCGGGCACGGGAATTCGCGTCAGGAAGGAACATGGCTCTGCACTGCGGTATCTGGTTGCCCTTCTCCTCCTGATCACTCCACCAAGCCTTGCTCGGACGCAAGAATCTTCTCCGTCACAGCTCCGCCCAGGCGACCCATACACCATTAGAATAAGTGTGGACATGGTGGTCTTGCACGCAACCGCCCAGGACCACAAACACATTCTAGTTTCCGGTCTCGACAAAGACGATTTTCAGGTCTACGAAGACGGAGTTCTCCAACAGATCAGGTTTTTCAGTCACGAGGATATCCCGGTGACGGTCGGCCTGGTCGTCGATAACAGCGGGAGCATGAAGCCCAAGCACCCTGACGTTGTTGCCGCAGCTTTGGCATTTGCCCGCTCCAGCAACCCCAAGGACCAAATGTTTGTGGTCAATTTCAACGAGAAAGTTTCGTTTGGTCTCCCGGACAACACCCCGTTCACAGACGAGGTGGCGCAGTTGGAAGTTGCCCTGTCCAGAATCGCAGCCAATGGCGAGACGGCGCTGTACGATGCGATTGCTGCCGCTCTCGATCACCTGAAGAAGGGCAATCGGGATAAGAAAGTGCTGGTCGTGATCAGCGATGGGGGCGACAACGCCAGCAAACATAAGTTGACCGAAATCATGGCCCTGGCAGGGCAGCCTGACGCAATCATCTACACCGTCGGCATCTTTGATGAGCAAGATGAGGACCGCAACCCTCGCGTGCTGAAGGACCTTGCCAAGGATACGGGCGGTGAGGCCTTCTTACCGCAAACATTAAAGGATATTGTCCGTATCTGTGAACGCATCGCTCACGATATCCGCAATCAGTACACCCTTGCCTATGTCCCCACGAACAGGAAGCGGGACGGAACGTATCGGGTCATCGAAGTAAAGGCAAGAGGGCTGGATCGTCGACGTTTGTTGGTCCGCACCCGTACCGGCTACTACGCACCCTTGGAGCCTCGAGCATTGCCGGCAACGAAAGCAAACGAGCATGAAGCTCAGAACTAAACGAAAAGCGTTCCCAACACGAGCCC
>Ga0070741_10020882_pt1 | contig 10255 bp, 7 predicted proteins | sample Coa_R1_4_FD_66440 | JGI IMG/M metagenome (GOLD analysis project Ga0070741, IMG submission 66440) | Surface soil microbial communities from Centralia Pennsylvania, which are recovering from an underground coalmine fire - Coalmine... | ecosystem: Environmental > Terrestrial > Soil > Unclassified ...
GGTCGATCGCGAGGTCGGCGTAGACGCGGGTGGCCATGGCGAACATGGCGTCCCCGCGCTCGGTCTGCTTCACCTGCGCGGCGAACGCGAGCGCCATGTAGAGGCCGTAGATCGACTGGGTGCGGTACTCCCGCCAGCAGTCCTCCCACGACCAGTCCACCCCGGCGGCGACCAGGCCCGCGTGGTAGTCGGCGATCAGGTCACGCTCGTGGGCGCGCCGCTGCTCGACGGGCAGGCACACGCCCAGGTAGTAGGAGGCGTCGATGGTCGGCGGGCCGAGCTTGACGGTCTGCCAGTCGACGACGGTGATCGGTGGTACGTCCGGGGAGGTGGCGAGCAGCATGTTGTCCAGCCGGTAGTCGCCGTGCTGGATGACCCGGGGCGTGCTCCACCCACGGGTCCACTTGCCGGCCAGCGGCGCCGCCCGCTCGACCAGCGCGACGTGTTCGGGGTCCAGTTGGTCGCCGAACCGCGCCAGGACCGCCTCGGCCTGGCCGGGCACCTCGTCGAACAGCGCGATGGTCCGGGCGTGATCGAGCCACGGCTGGGCGGCCAGCTCCGCGTCGTTCCACCGCGGGGCCTGCAGTCCCACCAGCTCGTGCAATGCGGCGGCGGCCTGGTCGACGGTGCCGGCCTTCATCACGTCACCGGGCTCGGTGCGATCGGAGAGGTCGTCGAGCACGACCGTCACCCAGCCCTCGTGCTCGTCCACGGCGGCGAAGTCGCAGCGCGGGAGGGCCATCCCGACGGTACCGGCGACCTGCTGGTAGAAGCGCACCTCAGCCTCGTAGGCGCCGGTACGCACGCCCATCGCCCGGCTGCCGTCGTCGGTGGAGGCCAGCTTGACCATGACCGAGGGCGGGGCGTCCGAGGTCGGCGTGTCGTAGCTGAGGCGGGCCCGTACCAGGGATCCGAGCTGGCCGGTGCCGACGACCTCGACCGCGACGTCGGTGACCTTCGCGTCGGGGATGCGCCCCGCGTTCCGGAGCATGTCGGTGCACCAGGCGGCGGTGAGGTCGTCAGGGGTACGCGCGATCGAGGTCATGGCTTCCTTTCGTCGGTGTGCGGAGCTCCGGAGGTGTCTCGGCACCGGCGCCCGGATCGGCCGCCGGAAGGGTGTTCAGGCGCCGGCGTCACCGAACTCGGCGAGTATGCCGTCGAGGTCGGCCGGGGCGTTGCCGTGCAGGATGACGCGGTGGGCGCCGGCTTGGAGCTGGCGGCGGGCCCGCTCGGCACAGTGCTTCGCGTCCCCGACCGCTGCCCCGTCCTCCAGCCAGCTCGGCGGGTAGATCTCGGCCAGCCGCCGGAGCTCGTCGGTGCTGAAGCCGGTGGTGTCGGCCATCCGGCCGGCGAGCAGCGGGTGCTCGCGGACCTTGCGCAGCACAGCGGGATCCCAGCCGTTGGACGCCACGATCAGCTCGCCGTAGCCGGGCCACTGCATGTAGGTCGTCATCCGGCGCACCACCCGCAGCAGTACCTGCTCCTCGGGCTGGTCGCAGGCGGTGACCATCATCGCCCACACCCGCAGCGCGTCCGGGTCGCGCCCGGCCTGCTCGGCGGCCTTCCGGGCACGGGCCACGCTGTCGGCCACGGCCTGGTCGGTCCAGTGCGAGTGCAGGATCAGGTCGTCGAACGCCCGTCCCGCGAGCTCCTGCGTCTTCGGCCCCAGCGCCCCCAGGGCCAGCCTCGGCGGGCGGGCCAGTTCCACCCCGAGCGAGAGCCGGCCGGGGAAGCGGCCGAGCGGGCCGTCGTGGTCGGCCACCGTCCCGCCGCCCCACAAGGTCCGCAGCACGCCGGCGGCGTCCTCGAGCATCGCCATGCCCGGCCGAGGCATCCCCCAGGCGTCCCACTGGTGGTTCGGTCCCCGGCCCAGGCCCAGGGTGAACCCGCCGCCGGCCAGCTGGGCCAGCGTCGCCCCGTAGGCGGCCAGGTCCATCGGGTGCCGGGTGTGCGGGAAGGTCAGCGCCGTCACCACCTCCATGTCACCGGCGAGCGCGGCGGCGTACCCGCCGAGCACCGCGCTGTGCTTGACGTTCAGCCGCTCGGACACCATCACCGCCCCGAACCCGCGCTGGGCACCGTCCCGCAGCTCCCGCGCCACCGGAGCCGCGTCGGTCACGTGGCCGGGGACCACGTAGTACGCCAGGGACCGCCTCTCGCTCATTGCCGCCTCCCGCTCGTCTGCGCTGATCAACTTGCGGTCAATCCGCGCGATGGTGATCGATCCGATCGACCCAGCTCCTCGATCGCGAGCTCGACAGTGCCGGCGGCGGCCACCTCGGGATCCCACCGGGCAGCGGCGCGCAATGCGCCGATGAGCAGCTCCAGCAGCCCGTCGACCGCTACCTCCACCCCCACCGGGCGGCCCCCGCCCAGCCACTGGGCGGTGGCCTCGTCCGCGGCCCGGGCGAACGACCGCAGGGCCGAGCGGACGGCGGGCCGCTGCAGGTCGAGGCCGAGTTGTTCGGCCACCCAGCCGGTCATCTTCCAGCGGTTCTGCTCGAACGCCTGGTAGGCCGCCGGATCGTTGCCGGCGCCGCGCAGGATGAGGTTCAGTGCCACGTGCTCGTTGGCCGCGAGGTGAGCGAGGTGCGAGCCGAGCAGCTGGCGGATCTGGGTGCCCGGGTCGGCGCCGGGGTCGGTTCGGTGGGCCACCACCAGCTGCTCGCCGGCGTGCTGGAGAGCGGCGAGGTAGAGCCCGCGTTTGGACTCGAAGTAATGGAACAGCAGCCCGTGCGCCACGCCGGCGGCTGATGCGATCTGCCCGACGGTGACCTCGTCGTAGGGCCGGGTGGCGAACGCCTCCAGCGCAACCGCGATGAGCTTGGCCCGCAACGCCCCCTTGGCCGGACGGGCCTTCTTCGGTCGGGTCACGGGCACGAGGCTACTTCGGCGCCGCGTAGGCGTCCCAGCAGTCGGCGGTGACCCCGGCCGCGCGCAGTTTGTACTTCTCCACGCGCTCGGTCTGGGTGCGGGGCAGCGCGTCGACGACCCGCACGTAGCGGGGCACCTGAAAGGGAGCCAGCTGCTCGGCGCAGTGCCTGGTCAGGGCCGCTGGCTCGAAGCTGTCCGGCTCGGCGGCCACCACAGCCACGATGATCTCTTCCTCGTCCAGCTCGGAGGGCACCCCGTAGGCCGCGCAGTCCAGCACCCCGGGGAACTTCCGGACCGCGGCCTCGACGTCCCAGCTGGACACCATCTCACCGCGCCGGCGCATGGCGTCCTTCTTGCGGTCGACGTAGAACAGGTAGCCCTGGTCGTCGAGGTAGCCCAGGTCGCCGGTGTGGAACCAGCCGCCCCGCCACGCGGTGGCGGTGGCCCCAGGGTTGCCGAAGTACTCGAGCATCATCGTGTGCTCGATCTTGGGGCGGGTGCAGATCTCGCCGGTCTCGCCCGGCGGCAGCGGCCGGTCGTGGTCGTCGAGCACCGCGACCTCGGCACTCGCGCTGGCCTGGCCGCCGGAGCCGCGCAGGCGTGGCGCCGCTGGGGTCGCCGTGTACGGGAACAGGGTGGGCAGCCCGTTCTCGGTCATGCCGTAGGCGTAGACCACCCGCACACCGAAGCGCTGCTCCCAGCGCTCCCAGATCTCGGTGGGCACCGGTACCCCGAACGCCACCCGGGCCCGGTGCCGCTTTTCCAGCGGCGACTCGGGCTGGGCCCAGAGCATCAGCGGGATACCGCCGATGATGTTGAACGCGGTGGCGTCGAGGTCGATCAGCCGCTGCCAGAACCCGGACGCGGTGAAGCTCGCGTCCAGCGCCAGGGTGGCCCCTGCGGCCCAGGCGCACAGCACGGAGTAGTTCTGCGCGTTGATGTGGAACAGCGGCAGGCAGGAGTACAGCGTGTCGTCCGGCCCGTACTCGAGGTTGACCGCCATCTGGTGGGCGGCGGCCACGTACTGCCCGTGCGGCAGTACGCAGCCCTTGGCCGGGCCGGTGGTGCCGGAGGTGTACAGGATCGCGGCCGGGTCTCCGAGCCCGGGAGCCGGGACCGGCGGGCGGGCCGCCGGCCGGTCCAGGAACTCCTCGACCGTGCGACGGCCGGTCGCCGGTGCGTCCGGGACGGGGCGAACCACCAGCGCGCCCGGGTCCGGCCGGGCAGCGGTGAGCTGCGGCAGCAGGTCGGCGTCGACGACGGTGAGCGCGGCGCGGGAGTCGTTGAGGATGTGCGCCAGGCCGTCGCCCCGGAACGCCACGTTCACCGGCACGGGCAGGGCGCCGATCTTCGCCGCGCCGAACCACAGCGCTATCCATTCCGGGCAGTTGCGCATCATCAACGCGACCGTGTCGCCGGACCGCAGACCTGCGTCCAGCAGAGCGGCGGCGGCCCGGTCGGCCTGGGCGTCCACCTCGCCGTAGGTGTAGTCGTTCCCGGCGAACTTCAGAAAGGGCCGCTCCGGGTGTGCGTCGACCCGGGACTCGATGAGGGTGCGCAGGTCGGTATCGCGAGCCAGTCTCCGGCGCAGCTCCTCGGTGCTCAGCTCGGCCATGTCAGTCCCGCTCCCGGGACAGCACGCTCACCACGGAGATCCCCACGGAGTAGCCGCCTACGTTGTGCTGGACAGCCTTGCCGGTGCGCAGCCGCACCTGGCGGTCACCGGCCTCCTCGCGCAGCTGGGTGAACAGCTCCACGTACTGGGCCACTCCGGTGGCGCCGATCGGGTGGCCCTTGGCCAGCAGCCCGCCGGAGGGGTTCACCGGGATGCGGCCGTCCAGCGCGGTCGCCCCGGACTCCACCAGCTTCCCGCCCTGGCCCACCTCGCACAGTCCGAGGTCCTCGTAGGTGATGATCTCGGTGCCGGTGAAGCAGTCGTGCAGCTCCACGACGTCGATGTCCCCGGCGGTGACCCCGGCCATCCCATAAGCCCGTTTCGCAGCCAGGACGGTGGCGTCCCAGCCGGTCAGCCGGGTCTTCTCGTGGTAGTAGAGCGCCTCGGTGGCCAGGCCCACGCCGGAGAGGTACACCGGCTTGTCGGTGTACCGGGGTGCCAGGTCGGCCCGGCAGAGGATCACCGCGGCCGCGCCGTCGGACTGCGGGCAACAGTCCAGGACATGGAACGGCGTGCACACCAGCGGGCTGGCCAGCACGTCGTCCACGGTGATCGGGGTGCGTCGCTGGGCCTTGTCGTTGAGCGCCGCGTTGGCCGCCGCCTTCACCGCCACCATGGCCAGCTGCTCGCGGGTAGTGCCGAACTCGTGCATGTGCCGCACCGCCTGCGGCGCGAAGATCGTCGCGGCGGTGTTGGCATAGGACAGGATCGGGTGCCCGACCCGGCCGCTCTCCAGCAGGCTCTGCTTGGTCGGCAGCTCGCGCAGCTTCTCCGAGCCGACCACCACCGCCACGTCATACACCCCGGAGGCCACCGACAGCGCGGCCAGCCGGATCGCGTCACTGCCCGACGGGCAGCCGTTCTCGACCCGGCTCACCGGCAGCCCGGGCAGCCCGATCGCGTTCGCCAGCGTCGCCCCGGAAGGGATCTCGTTGCCTGCCAACGAGCCCATCACGTTGGCGAAGAAGCCCACCTGCAGCTCGCCCGGGTCGATGCCGCGGTCGACGCTGGCCAGGGCGGCCCGGTAGGCCCGCGCGGCGAGCTGCTCGAGTCCGGCGTCGAAGTGCTCGCCGAACACGGTCATCCCGGCCCCGACCACGGCCACCTGGTTGCGCAGCGATCCGGCGCTCATGCGGGCACCTCCCGGTGGGTGAACTTCATCGCGTAGGTGGGGGCTCCCCCGTGGGCGGTGAACCGGCGCAGCCGCAGCGCCACCGGGTCGCCGATGGCCAGCTCGCCGGTGCGGATACCGCTGGTCGGCGCCCAGTACCTCCCGCCGTCGTCCATCTCGCCGAGCACCAGGGCCATCTGCTCGCCGAAGCCCTCGGGCAGGAACCGGTTCAGCACGAAGGTGTGCACCGCGCCGGTGCGGGACAGCGCCACCGGGTCGAAGTCGTAGCCGTGGCAGCCGGGGCACACCGGTCGCTGCGAGGGCGGGAACACCACGTGCCCGCAGGCCCGGCAGCGCGCGCCTTCCAGGCGGAGCAGCTCCCCGGCGGCCCGTTGGAAGAACGGCGAGCTGGTGGGCAGCGACAGCGGCGGCGAGGACTCGGCCTCGATGGGTGGCCCGGCGTCGCGGTCGGGCTCGGGAGCCCAGCACGGGGCGCCGGGCTCGACATGGGTGTGGACCGCGACGACCTGGCCGGCGGTGGCGGCCAGCACCGACCGCGGACCGGGCGCGGCGGCCGCGCGCAGCAGCGCGAGCACCGGCCCGGCCACGCCGTGGTCCGGCAGCACACCACCCGCCCCGAGCGTACGGGCCACCACGGCCGCGGCCACCCCCGTCACCTCGTCGGGCGCTCCCGGGTGTTCCGCCCAGGCGCGCCGGGCCAGGTCGACAACGACATGCTCCAGGTGCCGTTGGTCGCCTGCGTGGCGGACCTGCGTGGTGTCCACCCAGTTGCCGTAGACCACGTCGCCCGCTCCGCTTTCGTCGAGCACCCGCACCGCGGGAACGGGGCTGCCGGCGGTGACCAGCAGCGCCACCGCTGCCGCCGACACCCGCGCGCCGTCCCCCGGCTCCGAGGCCACCATCAGCACCGCCCGCGCCCGCCCGGCGGCCACCGCGTCGGTGGCGGCGGTGAGCGCGCTCAACCCGGCCAGCGCGTCGCCGGCGAAGGTCGCCCCCGGCAGCGCGGCGGGCAGACCGAGCGCTGCGCGCAGCGTCCGCGGCTGCGGGCCGTCCACCAGGTCGGGGCGGGCGAGGGCCAGCAGCAGTTCGTCGGCCTGGTCAAGTCCGGGCACCTGCTGGGCCGCCTCGACCGCCAGGGTCAAGGCGTCCTCGTCGCCGTTGCGGACGCTCACCCGGTGGCGCCCGTCGCCGGCCCGGAACGGGGGCACGTACACGCCCCGAGCCACGATTCCCGGCCGCTGTTCCGCGGTCACCGGAACACCCCCTCCTTCGGTCGTCATCGAATCTGCTCGCCACCTGACCAATAGTCAAGAGCTGCCTTGACCAAAAGTCAAACACTCCCCTACCGTCGATCGGCACCAGGGCCGACCCGGCCGTGTCCGCGCTGGTCCCGCGCGGCCCGACTCGCTCCAGGAGGCACCATGACCGACATCGAGGTCCCGGTACTGATCGTGGGCGGCGGGGGGTGCGGGCTGAGCAGCTCGATCTTCCTGTCCGATCTGGGGGTGGACCACCTGCTCGTCGAGCGCCACGTCAGCACGTCGAACCTGCCCAAGGCGCACTACCTCAACCAGCGCACGATGGAGGTCTTGCGCCAGCACGGGGTGGCCGACGACGTCTACGCCCAGGGTGCGCCGATGGAGAAGTTCGGCCGCATCCGCTGGATGACCTCGCTCGGTGGCGACGGCCCACTGGACGGGCGCACGTTCTTCGAGATCGACGGCTTCGGCGGCGGCGGACTGGCCGAGGCCTACGAGCGGGACAGCGCCTGCCCGTCGACCAACCTGCCGCAGCTGCGCCTGGAGCCGATCCTGCGCGGGCACGCCGAGCGGCGGGCCGGTCCGGATCGGATCCGGTTCTCGCACGAGCTGCTGGAGCTAAGCCACGACCCCGACGGGGTCACCTCGGTCGTGGCCGGTCCGGACGGCGCGCGGATCACCGTCCGGTCGCGGTACGTCATCGCAGCCGACGGCGGCAAGGCTGTCGGTCCGATGCTCGACGTCGGGATGCAGGGCCCGACCGGGCTGCTCGACCTGGTCAGCATGCACTTCTCCGCCGACCTCTCCCGGTGGTGGGACGACCGCTGCCTCATCACCTTCTTCCTCAACCCGGACGGCGGCGGCTCGGGGTGGGGCAGCGGCGCGATGGCCCAGATGGGCCCCACCTGGGGCGCGCACTCCGAAGACTTCAACGTCGTGTTCGCGTTCCGACCCGACGACCCGGCCCGCTTCGACGAGGACTCGATCATCCCGAAGGTCCGCGACCTGCTGAAGCTGCCCGACCTCGACATCACCTGCCACAAGATCAACCACTGGATCGTGGAGGGGGTGCTGGCCGAGCGCTACCAGGTCGGCCGGGTGCTGCTCGGCGGCGACGCGGCCCACCGGCACCCGCCGACCACCGGCCTCGGGCTGAACACCGCCATCCAGGACGCGCACAACCTGGCCTGGAAGCTCGCCGCGGTGCTGAACGGGCAAGCACCGGAATCGCTGATCGACACCTACGAGCCCGAACGCCGCCCGGTCGGCGCCCGCAACGTCGAGTGGGCCATGTTCACCTTCCTCAACCACGCCGTCGTCGACGCGGCCATGGGCTTCCTGCCCGGGGCGCCGCCGGAGGCCAACCACGCGATCTTCACCGAGTTCCTCTCCGACACCCCGATGGGCGCCACCCGCCGCGCCCGGTTCGCCGAGGTCGCGACCACCCAGCGGGTCGAGTTCCAGGCCCATGATCTGGAACTGGGCTTCCATTACCCGGCCGGCGCGCTGGTCGCCGACGGCTCTCCACCGCCGCCACGCGACCCCATGGGCGGCACCTATCACCCGACCACCCGACCCGGGCACCGGCTGCCGCACGCCTGGCTCGTCCGCGACGGCGCCCTCCTCTCCACCCACGACCTGACCGGCCCGGGCGGACGGTGGGTGCTGATCACAGGTCCGGAACCCGGCTGGGCAGAGGTGGCCTCGGCCGGGTCGGGACTGGATCTGCATGTTGTCGCGGTCGGGTCGGAGTACGAGGACCTCGACGGGACCTGGGCCCGGCTACGGGAGGTGCCGCAGTCTGGAGCGGTGCTGGTGCGGCCGGACAACCACGTCGCATGGCGGGGAGCCGGGCCACCCGACGACCCGGTCGCGGTGCTGCGCGCGGTCCTGGGCACGGTCTTGGGCGGCGGGTGAGCCCGATGCCGGTTTGACCCTACCTGTCTCAGGGGTTGGCGGCGTCGTCTTCGACCGCTGGGGGTCGGCGGGCTGTGGTGAGGAAAGCGGGTAGGAGGAACTTATCCAGCAGCCGGCGTTCCCTGGCGGGCTCGAGGTCCTCGCGCAGGCTGAGCATCATCTGTACGCCGCTGAGCCATTCGATGAGATCGCTGTCGGTGACGTCGTCGCGGAGCTCTCCCCGGGCGCGGCCCTGTTCGAACACCTCCTGCCAGAGGCCCCAGAATGCCTCGTGGGCCAGGGGATCACGTCCGGTGAGCACCGTATGTAGCCGGATCGTATTCGCCGTCTCGACGAGATGCGTCAGCTCGGGATCGCCCCGAGTGGCTGCCGTGGTCGCCAGGGAACCGGTCATCAGCGCGTCGGCCAGGCTCGGGCTTTGTGTGAGCAGTGGCTTGATCTCCTCGGCGATCTCCTTGAGCCGCTCCAGGATCGCGCCCTCGATCATCTGCTGACGGGTCGTGATCGACTTGTAGAGGCGGGACCGCGCCATGCCGGCTTCCTTGGCGATGTCCTCCATCGTCGTCTTGTCCACGCCGAACCGGCCGAAGCACCGGCGCGCGGCGGCTATCGCCGCCGTCCGAGTGTCTGTCCTGACGACGGCGCCATCCTCGACGGTCGGTCTCACGTGCACAGCATAGGGCTGAAGGCGATCACCGCATGCCCTCTCCCGGGAGCCCCGCCACCAGGACGGAGGACGAGATTTGGTTTTTGTCCTAGACTGGCACGGCTCTCACCGTAGCCGCTGCCTGAACGGAGCTCCATGGAACCGACCCCGTGCTAGGCGTCGACGCGGGTGGCCCCGCGCCGGGGTCAGGTGGACCCGACACCACGGTGGCCAAGTGGGGCCTGCCGGTCGCGGTGCTGGTGGTCGGCATGTTCATGTCGATCCTCGACGTGACGATCGTGAACGTGGCGATCCCGGCCATCCAGAAGGACTTCGGCGGCGGGCTCGACGACGTGCTCTGGGTCGCCACGGCCTACACCCTCACCCTCGGCGTGGTGGTACCCGTGACGAGCTGGCTGGGCGACCGGTTCGGGCTCAGCAACCTCTACATCGGGTCACTGCTCGGGTTCGCGGCGGGTTCGGCACTGTGTGGCATCGCCTGGAACCTGGAGATCCTGGTAGCCGCTCGCATTCTGCAGGCCATCCCCGGCGGGATCCTGCCGGTGGTCACGCTGACCACGCTGTACCGGATCGTGCCCGAACGCCAGATCGGCACCGCGATGGGCATGTACGGGCTGGGCGCCATCGTCGCGCCGGCGATCGGCCCGGTCCTGGGCGGCTACCTGGTGGAGTACCTGAGCTGGCGGCTGGTCTTCTACATCAACACCCCGGTGGGGGTGCTCGGAGCCCTC
>Ga0070741_10020883_pt1 | contig 10255 bp, 9 predicted proteins | sample Coa_R1_4_FD_66440 | JGI IMG/M metagenome (GOLD analysis project Ga0070741, IMG submission 66440) | Surface soil microbial communities from Centralia Pennsylvania, which are recovering from an underground coalmine fire - Coalmine... | ecosystem: Environmental > Terrestrial > Soil > Unclassified ...
AAAACCCGATTACGAGCTAATCGTCCCGGCGTACTTGTGAAGAGGGAGAGGCTGCTTGACTCGGTTATTGGGATGTTCGCCGGAAAGGATTTTATCAACGACAGCAAGCTGTCTGGCGAGTTCCTGCTTGGATATCATTGCCAGCGCTCAGCGCTTTGGAACAAGACGGGAATAGAAACCGAACCAGAAAATTCAAAATCAGAACCTGAGGGAGAAGAAGAATGAGTGCTCTGCAAAGCAAGATAGACTTTGCGGTTGTGCTTCGCGTTCAGCATGCCAACCCGAATGGAGATCCATTGAATGGAAACCGACCTCGCACGGACTACAACGGCTTCGGAGAAATCACAGATGTGTGTTTGAAACGAAAAATTCGTGATCGTTTACAAGAGGTGTCGGAAGAGGGCCGGCAGAAATATAAGATCTTCGTGCAGTCAGATGACCGCAAGAACGACGATGCAAAGAGTCTTCGAGATCGCGCAGAGAAAACCCTTGGAAAAAGATTCGGCACTTCGGAAACCGCAAAGCTCGCCCAGGAGACGTGGTTCGATGTGAGAGCGTTTGGTCAGCTCTTCGCTTTACAGTCAAAAAAGAGTAAACCCAAGGATGGAGGCGAGGAAGGCGACACCGGAATATCTATTCCCATCCGTGGCCCTGTCACGCTCCAGTCCGCTTTTAGTGTTCAGCCTGTGGACGTAACGAGCACCCAAATCACGAAGAGTGTTAGCGGTGAAGGCGACGGCAGCAAAAGGAGCTCTGACACAATGGGCATGAAGCACCGCGTAGACAGTGGAGTCTATGTCTTTTTTGGCAGCATGAACCCCCAGTTAGCCGAGAGGACCGGCTTCAGCGACGAAGATGCCGAAGCTATTAAACGGGTGCTTCCAAAAATGTTTGAAAACGATGCGTCTTCAGCCAGGCCAGATGGCAGCATGGAGGTACTCAAGGTGATTTGGTGGAAACATAATTCCAAGCTAGGCCAGCATTCTTCCGCCAAGGTTCATCGTACACTCTCGGTTAAGCCGAACGGCGAAATAGAGCTGGCATCCCTAGACGGGTTAAAGCCCGAAGTCATAGATGGGTTTTGAACGCAACGTCGGTCTGTGAGTTTGCTGATCGAGGTTGTACCGTGCAGCCGCATGGATTGAAAGTTCTGTTGCTAGATTGGGACTCCGGCGTAAGCCGTTTCGCGCCCGCGTGGGGTGCGTGGATTGAAATCCCAACGGTGATCCATAGAACATCAACCGCGTGGGCTTGCGCCGTACAGGCGTGTGGATTGAAACTCGTTGCAACAGTGTGAGTTCGGCGGCAGTGCCGCCGGCCTGTTGCCATTCCCGGAAAAGGCCAATTATCGCAGGTACTATGGTCAATTACATCGATTCACGTTCGATTGCCGTAGCAGTTTCTAAATGTTGGATTTTGCTACGCAAACCCTGATAGACAGGTCTGGTATTCAAATTCTGAGTGCGAGCCTTATGCTTTGGGGAATGCTCTTCTACAGGACGATTCGTAGAAATGGGTTTTTTCTTGCGCAGCCAATCGGCTACGTCTTGCGGATCGAGCCGAACCGAGCGGCCTACATGGAACGCCGGCAATCTACCATCAGCCGTCATATCATATACGTGTTTATCAGAGACTCCTAAAAGTTCCGCTACTTCATGGACGGTCAGAGCTGTCTTCCGGCTTTCGAGCATCTGTATTAACGTCATAAACCGTGCCGCATTTCACGTCAGTTTCAGGATTGGAGTCGAGAAGAGACAACCGATAAGACGCTCACGAGACGTTATTTGTCACGCATGCAGAACGCAAATGCGCATTCCTGCGCACAAAAGCGGAAAGATGTGGAAAGAAGATTGTGTTATGGAGTACCGAGAAGGCCACAATTTGACTTCAGGCAACGATTGCGGCCAGTGCTAATTCCTGCTGATCCGAAAGAATTGAGCCAAAGTCTTTGCTTGTTGCCGTCCAGCAAAACCTTGTTACCTCACTATCGACGGGAACAGACGCTCGGCGCTTCGACAGACAAACTTAAGTTAATGTCTGCCTTCACTTCGATTGGCCAGTTGCTTCGCCAGTACCCTCCTTTCCTGCTTTATCTGAGATTGATGATTGATGAATGCCATTTCCGTTGAAGCTCTTTTCTAGCCATGCTTTCAATTTGCAAGGGCAAAACATGATACGGCCACCTTCAACCCTTCTCCATCCTTCTATTTTGCCTTGATGAATGAGTCTATATAAATGCTTGACGGAGTATCCGAGAAAAGCAGCAGTCTCGGCGACCGTCCAGGCCCTATCTGCGCGTTCAAGTTTTTCATACGGATTCATTGTGTCTGTTTCTTTCCCCAAGAGTGCGCAGGAGTGCGCATTTGCCCTGGAGCCAAGAAACCTCCTTTTACCTGTGGCGTCTTATCGTGTAGACACCGCAGCAGAGCGCACAACTCGGCGACTCTGACCAGAAAGAAGAGGACAATCTAGCGAGCTTTGGCGATCTAGCTGCGGTGCTGCTTACAGTGATCGCTAACCGAAGCGGAAGGAAGCTGGAGAGTGAAACCAGGGAACCCAACTGCATAGTTAGCACACCTTCTCTAAAGTACGTAACAGAGCACGTTTGGTTGCGAAAATATTTTTGTGCTGTAGCAACAGAGTAACGAAAGGAGATTATGGAGCTATAGAAACATATAGCTTAAGAAGATAGATCAATAGATTTGCTAAACCTCGAAGCAATTGTTAAGCGCAAGTAAAGATGTGTTAACTAAATAGACGTACAAAAGGCACGAAGTAGTAGGAAAGGATTGTTAAGACATGAATCTCATCCAATCAGTCTCACAGCAGACGTTTTATATGATCTTATTCCAGGCCACCATTCCAGGCGAAGGGTTGATCAACTCCATCGCGCAATTCATCACAGGCCCTTTCGGTAAAGCCATAACGCTCATTGCTATTGTCCTTTGTGGAGTCAGCTATATGTATGGCAAGCAAAGCGACAACTCAAGCATTGGAAGGTTGGCCATTGGCGCTGCCCTGATCGTCGGCGCAGCCAATATTTTCGCCTACATTCAGCAAGCAGGATGAAGGAGTCATGGCTGAGATCACGGCACGAAACAATCCGGTTTATAAAACCCTGAACAAGCCACTGACGATCATGGGAGTCGAGCGGACACTGTTCGCTACGGCCCTGTTTACCGGCGGAGGCTTCCAGGTCCTCTTCAGCAGTTTTCTTGGGGCTATCGTGATCTTTGCCATCCTGCTTTTCCTGGCGCGAGCAACAACGCGCCGCGATTCCAAAATGCTTGTCTTCATCATTCAAGCATTATCACGCACCTTCCGGGCTGAATACGACCCTTTCAAGTACACGCCAGCGACCATCAGGAGAATTCCGAGCCGTGCTTAACATCCGCAAACTTGTAAAGAATTACCGGGAAACCGGGGCGCTGGCTGAGCAGTGCAGCGTATTCAGCTTCATCAATGACTGGTGCTTTATCACCAAGAGTGGCGCCGTAGGCGTGGCTATCGAGATCGAAGGTATCGATTACGAATGCCTCGACCAGCGGACGCTGGACAGCACCACTAAACGCTTGGAAGCTGCTTTCAGACTGTTCGGCCCTGAATTCCGCGTTTATCAGTACCTCTTCAAGTCACATTTCCAGCCTGATCCACCCGTAGCCTACAGCAATCCCATAGTGCGTAGGACAGAACTCGAACGCGCTCGCTATTTCGCCGGGAAATCGGATGAGATGTTTTCCATCCACATCTATTATGTGTTGCTTTACCAGGGCACGTCCCATGCCGCCAAGATGACCTTCACGAAGGCCATAGGCAGCTTTTTTAGTGACAGCCTTCGGGCGGGCGCGGCCAATCTCAAATCCCTTTTCAGCGCAAAGAAGGAAATCCTGCTCATCGAAGACGAGATTGACCAGGCCGCTACCATACTGCTGCGTCAGGCCAATAGCCTTGTTTCCTATCTGGCCGATTTGGTGGAAATCAGGCTTTTGAAAAAGGATGCGGCCTTTGAAATGCTGCTCAGGATTTTCAACGTCGATCCTCGGAAGCAAGAGCAACGGCTCAAGTTCGACGTGATGACGGACAAATACCTGGTTGGATCTCCGCTCGAATCACACCCAGATCACCTCACCATTGGCGGATATTACACACGCGTCCTGACATTGCGCGAAGAACCAAGCGAAAGCCGGCCACTGGTTTTGCAGCAACTACTTCGGATTTCTGCTACCTATCACATTGTCACCGAATGGCGGGCAGTCGAGGCAAGCGAGGCCATCCATTACATCGAGTCCATGCGGACGCATTTTCACAAAACCAAATCATCGCTAAGTGTTTCAAGCGGCGGCGACCGCCTCAAAGATGAGACCAAGGTCGAGTTTGTTGACGACCTGAATGAATGCCTGAAAGAGGTACAGAAGCGCGGCAACTCCTTTGGGAAATTCTCGCTCACGATTGTCATTTACGACCGTGACCGCGCCAAAGTCGAAAAGGCGGTATCGGATTTCGGGAAGGCATTCAGCCATGTGAGCGCAGCGCTGTACGCTGAGACCTACAACCAGCTATCCGCCTTCTTTGCCACTTGCCCTGGCAATTCGCACTTTAATTTCCGCCAGCTCTATATCACCAACAACAACTATGCCGATTGGTCGTTTCTTTTTACGCTCCATGAGGGCCAGCGCTGGAACACGTTTCTCAATCGTGAGGCACTGGCGATCGTCGAGACCGCCGACGGAACGCCGTTTTATCTCAACCTCCATCAGAGGATTCAGGACGGCAGCGCCAATTCGAGCGATGATGTGGCGCACACCTTCCTTACTGGACGAACCGGCAGCGGAAAGTCATTCTTTGCCAATTTCCTGACCTTGGCTTTACAGAAATATGATCCCCGCACCTTCATCTTTGATCTGGGCGGGAGCTACGAAAAGCTTACTCGCTTGCTCGGCGGTTCGTATCTGAGGATTGGCGCGGAAACACTCGATTACAAGATCAACCCCTTTAGCCTCGAACCCACAGCGGCCAATCTCGAATTTCTGTTTTCGCTTATCCAGGTGCTTATCACGGGCAGCGACGGCTATCAAACCACAACCGAGGATGACCGCAACATCTTCCAGGCTATCGAGACCCTCTATGTTTTGGATCGTGACATCCGCCGCCTAAAGACCCTGGCCGGAACAATGCCCCGGCACCTTGCCGACCGCCTGCATAAATGGATCGAAGGCGGGCAATATGGACATGTCTTTGACAACGTAGAAGACACGATCACCTTATCCAACCTTCAGTGCTTCGATTTTCAGGGGATGGATGAGTATCCGCAGCTTATCCAGGCATTGCTGTTTTATGTCCTTCACCGCGCCAGCGCCATTATCTATGACCCGGCCATTCGTCCAATTCTGAAGATCTTCATCCTCGATGAGGCTTGGAAGTTTTTTACTGTGCCGGCAGTTCGCAATTACCTCATCAAAGCTGCAAAGACCTGGCGCAAGCACAACGGCATTCTCATCATGGCCACGCAGTCGCCGGAGGACCTGAAGGAATCGAACATGCTTCCGTTGCTTGATTCTTTTCCCACCAAAATATTCCTGGCCAATGCCGATGCCGACTATGGCTTTTATACCGAGAAATTCCATCTCAACCCGCGCGAGGTGGAACTGATTCAAACGCTCATTCCCAAACGCGAGGGACTTATCAAAACATCCACCATGGGAAAGAAATTTGTCCTGAACGTGGACCGGAAGAGTTACTGGCTTTACACCAATTCGCCCAAAGATAACGAGCGTTTTGCCGCCATTGTCCAGGAGCACGGATTTGAAAACGGCTTGGATCTCTTAGGCAGCACTCATAGGAGCTAAATCATATGCACCGTCTACTTCGCTTTACAGCATTCATTGCATTTTCCATCGGCGCCGTCCTGGCGACGGCCCAAACGCAGGAGCTAAACCGCGCCGCGGGAGAGGCACGGACCGTCAAATACGCCGCGAAAGACATTGTTTCGATCACAACCAGGCCGCGTTTTACCACCCTTATACTGCTCCCGCCACAGGAGCGCATCCTTGACTTCGTCATTGGAGACAAAGATGCTTGGGTGCTTGAAGGAACGCAAAACTTCGCCTACCTAAAACCGACCAAAGCGGGCCTTGAAACCAGCATGAACCTGATCACGGCGTCAGGGAACATCTACACCTTTTATTGCACAAGTACGGAAAGCGCGCAGGCCGACCTGAAGGTCTTTATCGAACCCACGGACGAAAAATTGTTGAACGCAGCCGCTAGCGCACCCCGTTTGCTTCCTGCATCCGACATTGACCAGTTCCGCCAAGCTGCGGAGCTTCAAATCAAAGCTGCACAGGAACAGAGCGATCATTTCCGCACTGACTACCCGGTCCATGCCCTGAAATTCGATTACAAGTTCCAGAAAGATAAAAAGCCCTTTCGCCTATCGGCCATCTATCACGACGACCGTCATACCTACATCCGTTCCAATGCCAGCGAGAAACCGGCCTTTTACGAAATCAAAGATGGGCAGCCGACGCTTGCCAATTACACGCTTGAAGAGGGCATGTACGTAATCGATCACGTTGTAGATAAAGGTTATCTCTCGATTGGCAAGCATAAGACGACCTTTGAGAGACAAGGAGAGTAACCATGTCCACCACGCCACAAACGAACCCGGAAACGACGGAACTCGCAACCGCCGCCGCCCCGGTCGCGAATAAGCGAACCGCTGCAACCGGCGTTATCCCGAAACAAATGCAATCGTGGATCTTTCTCACTGTTGTCTTTGTCGGCGCTGTGGGACTTTGGTTTTCATCCTCTGGTTCCACAAAAGCAGCCAAACCAAGGCCCGGTGCTGCCTCTGTTGCAGAGCAAGTCAAGCCTCTGGTAGGCGGGCTCTCACCGGAGGAAGTACAGACGCGATTGAAGGAAAGCGAGCAAGCCGGACGAAATGCCGCAGCCAATCTGCATCCTGATCCGCCGCCAACCACCGATGCACAATTCAAAGCCACATTTAGACCTGACGCTAACCAGCTATCTACCAATTCCGAGAACCCGCCCCAGAACCCGGCTCCCGATCCCATTCGAGAGGATGAACGCAAACGTGAATACGCCGGGCGCTTTGCGTCGAATATTGCTCTGTCGTATCGTTCTGATTCCCACGCCGGAGCTTCCAATGGCCAAGCGCCGACTACTACTTCACTGCCCAACAGTAACAGCCCAGGTGAGTTATCGGGGCTTGGCGTGCCGCAATCAGAACTTCCTGTGCCGGATGATTTCCAGCAACGACTTAGCGCGCTTCAGGCGCAGCAAGAAAAACTCCTGGCGCAAGAGCAGCAACAACTCGCCGCGGTAACTGGTAATGCCGCGACTTCTTCAACTCAGCCACAGACACAACCTCAGCCCGCGTCAACTCCGGCCCGCCGAAATACCAATCTAAATCGTGCCACCGGGAAAAATCACGTCATCTTTGAGGGCAGTGTGCTTGAAGCCGTTCTGGTAAATCGCCTGAATGGAGATTTTGCCGGTCCGGTCATTTGCCAGATATCTACCGATGTTTACTCTCGCGATCATGCCGAGTTGCTGATTCCTGCAGGAAGCCGGGTTTTGGGAGAAACCAAGAAGGTGAATGATGTCGGGCAGGAACGGCTGGCGGTCGTCTTCCATCGCCTTATTATGCCGGATGGCTACGCCGTGGACTTAGACCAGGCCCCCGGCCTCAACCAGATTGGCGAGACTGCGCTTAAAGATAAAGTCAACAACCATTACTTCAGAATCTTTGGCGCTTCTATCGCAATTGGTGCTATCGCTGGACTCTCAACCATCGGCGCAAACAATAGTGCCGTTACCGGACTTCCCACATCAAACGCCGATGCTTACCGCGAAGGCGTAGCCGGAAGCCTGTCGCAATCGTCTCTTAGAATCCTCGACAGGTTTTTGAACATTCCGCCAACCATAACCATTAGCGAGGGCCACCGCGTGCAAATTTTTCTCACCGAAGATTTGCTGCTACCTGCTTACAGCAATCACCGAATGCCATCGGATTTGTAAGGAGAAAGTCTTGCCCGGAGTTGAAGTATCCGGGAGAAGGTCGCATATATGAAAAAGCTAATCGCAGCCGCAATTCTACTTTTCGCCAGTGCTTTACCCGGCCTGGCGCAGATCACCGTCATTGATCCAACCAGCATCAAGCAAGAGATTAACCAGCTTTTACAAATGCAAAAAGAACTGGTTCAGCTTCAACAGATGTATGCGCTATACCAGCAGCAGTTCAATTTACTGAATGCTGAAGCCCAGCAGATCAAGGGCCTGCCCAGCCGTTATCGCTACACCTTTGCTAACTGGCAGCAGTTCGTAGCCGGAAATCAATACGGGAATACCAGCATCTGGGCCAACGGCGCCAGCACCGGAGATGCCAATTCAATCCAAACTGGATTTCGCAATCTCTTACCCACCATCCAGGCAGTTGATGTCACGGCCAGTCCACAGGCGCAGCAGGATTGGAGGCAACAGTACGGACTCATGCAGTTGCAGGACGCCAGCCTTATGACGGGCATGAAAACCATCGGTGATCTGCGCACCAACATGGAGCAAAACGCGCGAGTGCTGGCGCAGCTTGAGGCTGATGCGACAACGAGCGACCCAACTCTGCAATCGGCCAAGGCGCTCCAGCAGAAAACCTTGGTCGCAATGCTACTGATGATTCACACGCTTGAGGACACGAACCGGGCGCTCACGTCGTCAATTGACTTACAAATTCAGACGCTTGCACAGCAGCGCTGGGAGAGAGGCCGCGAGTTGAATGCGGCCGCCAACGACCGGCAACGCCGCTAAAAACAGCTATCAACCGTCTTGAGGAGACGGAAGTATGGACCCGACCTTACTCAACAATCTTTTGGCCTCGCTACGCGACACCATCTTTAACGTGCTCACCCAGAACGGAACACCGTTTGCGCAACTTGGCCTCAACATCTTCCGCACCATCACCCTTGTCATGATCGTGATTGCCGGTGCTCGTATCGCGTTTTCCGACGATCACTCACTGCATAAGTTGCGCGCCCTGGCCGGATTGATCCTGATCGTGTGGATCATGCTGACACTTTACACCCACTCCAGCCCGCTGCTTGGCGGTTATTCCTTTTCCGAAGCCATCCCGAAGAGCGCCTTCGGGATGGCTGATTTAGTCGGCACCACGACCCAACAGCAGATGCTGGTCAAACTTAACCAGATCATCAGCGGGCTTTCAGACATGAGTTCGTTTTCATTGCTACATGCCCGCGATTTTGTGACTTATCTCATCATCACCCTGCTCATTGCCCTTTTGGAGTTGGCCATGTTTATCGTAGTCGGCTTCGGCTATCTCGCTCTTGCGGCGGTGCTCGTCATCGGCCCCATCCTCATTCCTTTTATATTGGTGCCCAAGCTCGATTTTCTGTTTTGGAGTTGGCTCAAGGCTCTCATCAAGTACAGCTTCTATCCTGTAATCGGAAATATCGTGCTGCTGGGGATTTGTCAGATCATGCTTTCTGTCCTCAACACCACGCTACCTCCCACTGGCCAAATCGTCATCACAGTCACGCAAATCCCCATCCTGATCATCGTGTTCGCTGCCGGCCTTTATGCCATCTTCAAAATTCCCAGCCTGGTCCAGGACATCTTCAGCGGGGCTGCCAGCGCGGGTAGCGGAATTCAGGCTGCTATTGCCGGAGCAGTCATGAAAGGACTTGCCCTATGAATACCTCATCAACTTCGATTCCAAAACCAGAGTTACCGACGATTCCCGCCAAGTCCGATGCTGAATTCCAGGCAGGCAAGCGACTCTATGCCGAGCAATGGGGCGATGCCGTGGTAACCAATACGTATCTGAAGATCACGATCCTGGCGCTTTGCCTGCTGTGCGCTGGATCGCTGTATATCGCCTATGCCACGGTCAAAAAGATCGACAGCTTTCATACCCGCTATGTCCGCATTGACGCCATCGGGCGGGCGGAGGCCATCAAGTATGACGACCTCAATTACAGACCGCAGGATAAAGAAATCAAATATTTCCTGGCCGAATTTTGCGGCTTCTACTATGGCAGGAATAAGCTGACTGTCCGCGACGATTTCCGCCGTGCCCTGCTGTTCATGGACACCCAGCTTGCCGGCAACACCCTGGCCGCATGGACAAAGGAAAAGACGATTGAAAATTTTCTGACCGGATCAGCGCCCGAGCAGGAAGTCAAAGTCAACCGCATCGACATCGAGGATCTTCGCGCCGCCCCGT
>Ga0070741_10020884_pt1 | contig 10255 bp, 8 predicted proteins | sample Coa_R1_4_FD_66440 | JGI IMG/M metagenome (GOLD analysis project Ga0070741, IMG submission 66440) | Surface soil microbial communities from Centralia Pennsylvania, which are recovering from an underground coalmine fire - Coalmine... | ecosystem: Environmental > Terrestrial > Soil > Unclassified ...
GTGGCCACAGGCTTCCACCACGCGCTTATGTACATCCAGATCGCGACGAACTCGACCCCTAGCCCCCAAAGCGCGCCAAAGACGTAAGCCGAATAAACCCGGCCTCGGCTCACGAGGTCGTAGACACCCAGCATGGCGACCAGTAGGAAGTCACTGAGATAGAGCTGGGCCCAGTTCCCCCAATAGCCATCACCCAGGAATCTGTGCAGGCCTGGAGCCCACCAGCGGGCGAAGCCCGCATCGGCAATGAAGATGGTGGCCAGAATCATGAGCCGCTTGTGCGCGTCCGAATTCTTGCGCCGCGCGATGGCCAGGCCACCCAACACCGTGAATGTCAGCATGTCCGCGAGCTGAATGCTCAGGAAAGAGGGGTCGCTCCGCGGAGTGACAAACTGCTCATAGTCCACAACCACCGATGTCGTGAGACCGAGCACAACCATCGCCCCGTAGAGTGCGGTGCCCGCCATTCCCAACTCGCGGTGCAGATCCACTCTGCGGGAGCGGATGAGCAGAATCTGAGTTGTCAACAGGGTGAGCCAACTGACGAATATTGCGCCGTGAAAATAGACGATCGCCGGGAAGGGCTTATGGGCTTCAATGTGCCGCATACTGTCCGGCACAAATCCCATGAGGATTCCTAGCCAGATCAACCCCACCATCAGCAATAGGAAATTTCGATCCAGCCGCCGTTGCTCGGCGACACTCAGCGAAATGCGACCGCCCTGCGGCGGCGCGACGACCTCGGTCGCTTCCACAGAAACCCCCCGCCTCTTTTTCTAACCATCCGAATATACACCCCAATCGGATCGGCTCGGCCGCATCTCGTTGGACATCCCGGGATGCCAGGCGAGCGCACCCACTTGGGGTAGGTGCGCGAAGCTCGGTGAGCAGATCCCGGGCAGGCTAATCCTCGAGCCTCAGCGATGCGCCCACTTGGAACCCAAGATTCGGGAGCTGCCACCGAGTGGCGCCATGATTCGCGTACAAGTATTTGATTTAGTGGCAAAGGCGGCAAGTCGAACGCTGTCCGTCAGCGCGTAATTCAGCCCGCCTGAAAGGGGCGATCTCCTAAGCGCGGGACTTGCTAGATGATCTCTCCGTGCGGCGCCTGATTAATCCGAATCGCGCGCAGGGCGTCCTTCGTCAATTCGATCTCACTCACCGCGGCTGGGTCATGCGTCAAGCGCCAGTATGCCGAGAGCGGGAGGTCGAGTGCCTGTAGCAGCAAGACGCGAATCCCCACGTAATGTCCAACCAGGACCACAGTGTCGTTCAAGTGCCGATCCAGGAGCACTCTCAGAACGTCCGCAATACGTGCCGCCACGTCCTGCAGTGACTCGCCTTCGGGAAAGCGGAACAAGTGGGGCGTGCTCAACCAGCACTGCAGCAAACCGGGCCACTGGTTTTGCACCTCAGCGCGGGTCTTCCACTGCCAGAGGCCATAGTCGATATCGTTGAGTCCATCCAACACTTCTGTCGATACCGCACCCGTCGCAGCGATCACTCGGCCCGTTTGGATGCATCGTTGCAACGGGCTCGTGAAGACTGCGACGGGCTTCCACCGCGCGGAAATAAACGCGGCAGCCGAACTGGCCTGTTGAGACCCTTTTAGCGTTAGCGGCACATCCGTGCGGCCCCGAAACCGTTCGGGATCAATCCCTTCGACGTGGCCATGCCGCACCAGTAGTATTGTCGCCATGCCTCGAGATTAGCACTCCCGGCTTCTCACGCCCGCGCAGCCAGAATGCGCGAGACCAGATTGACGGCTGCCCTCAATTTCGTAAGATAAGGGCGCAGTCGGAGATGGCATTCCTCCGCGAACCGTCCGCAAGGGCTGATGATGCCTACCCATGCGCCATTTGAAGGCGGCGGTAGGCCACAGGTGCGACAGCCCACCCCCCCTCCAGCTCGGCCTGCCTGACCAACCGTCGCACGAAAGGCTGAAGTCTTGAATGCCTTGGCTCAACTTTCTCGCTGTCGGCTCCGGAGCCGCTCTCAGGGGCGTGGCTCCGCTGGAGCTTATCCCTTGTGCTCGATCCGGCATTCCCCACCCTACCCCTGGGCACATTGGCGGCCAACCTCCTGGGCGGATTCATCATTGGGATGGTGATGGCCGCGGCGGACCCGCTCGGATTCCCCCCTCCGCTGCGTCTGCTCCTCAGCACGGGCTTTCTTGGCGGACTGACGACCTTCTCGACCTTTTCGGCCGAAACCATGACCCTGGTCCTGCGCGCCCAGTATGCCTGGGCTCTCACGGCCGCCGCATTGCATCTGGGCGGTTCGCTTTGCCTGACGGGCCTGGGAGTACTGTTGGCGAGAGTCCTACTGATGCGCTGATCGGTGCATGAGGCATCCAATCGACTTGCGAGAGGGAGAGTTCGATGAACGGGACCTATTTGCGCTTCTATATGCACGAGAACGTCAAACATCGACATGGATTGCTCTACGAATGGCTGCTCCAACATGCCAAGGCGATGGGCGTGCACGGCGGCTCGGCATTTCGCGCCATCGAGGGCTTCGGGCGACACGGTGTACTTCATTCCCAGCACTTCTTTGAGCTCGCGGGGGAAATGACCGTCGAAGTGGAATTCGTCCTGACCGATGAGATGGCGGATCGGCTGCTGGAAAGCCTGAGGCACGAACGTCTCAGCCTGGTGTACTCGCGCTTGCCCGCCGAGTTCGGAGTGATCGGGACGCCACCCTGATCCTGCAACCTCCTTGCCGATTGCCCCCGGGAGCCGATCGTGACGGAAATCTACAGCCTGGCAACGCTGTGGCTCGGGCTTGCGCTCATCGCCACCCTGCTGTCGATCTGGCTCCGCATGGCGACCGCTATGTCGGAGATCATCGTGGGCACCGTGGCCCAGCTCATCATTGGCGCCGCCCTGGGGGCGGCAGCCCTGGGCACGGATCAATCGTGGGTGAAGTTTCTCGCCAGCATCGGCGCCATGATTCTCACGTTTCTTGCCGGGGCGGAGCTCGATCCGAACGTGATGCGCCGAGAGTGGAAGCAGGCCACGATCGTGGGACTGGTCGCCTTCACTGCACCGTTCCTGGGTTGCGCAGCGGTGGCGCGTTATGGGATCGGCTGGAGCACGGAGGCCAGCTGGTTGACCGGAATCGCGCTCTCCACCACTTCAGTTGCCGTGGTGTACGCGGTGATGTTGGAGTTCGGCCTCAATCGCACCGAGTACGGCAAGATCGTCCTGGCAGCATGCTTCGTCAACGATCTGGCTACGGTGCTGGGCCTGGGGCTCATGTTCTCCCCCTTCAATTCGAAGACGGTGGTATTCGTGGCGGCGAGCACTGCGCTTTTGTCATTTTCCCGTGGCTCGTCCCCCGTTTCTTCAGCCGCTATGGCGGCCGTCCCTCCGAGCTCGAGGCGAAACTGCTGCTTCTGGCGATGTTTGGGCTCGGCACGCTGGCGTTGTGGGCCGGCAGTGAGCCCGTGCTTCCGGCGTACATCCTGGGGATGATTCTCGCCGGTACGGTAGGCAAGGATCACGCGCTCGTACGCCGTCTACGCACGCTAACCTTTGGGCTACTTACACCGTTTTATTTCATCCGCGCGGGATCATTCGTATCCGTACCTGCGCTCTTGACGGCACCAGGCATCCTCCTGCTGTTGCTTGGCGCCAAGATGGTCACCAAGTTCGTCGGCGTATTCCCGATCACCAAGGTCTTCAAGTCGCCGCGGAAAGAATCGATGTATACGACGCTGCTCATGTCCACGGGTCTCACCTTCGGCAGCATCTCAGCCCTCTTCGGCCTGACCCACGGAATCATTTCTCAGCGGCAGTATTCCTATCTGATCGCCGCTGTCATCGGCAGTGCCATCGTACCAACTCTCATTGCCAATGCGTTCTTCCTGCCGCGACATCTCCTGGTGGGCGCCTCAGAGTCGGAACCCAGGCTCCCAGACGTTGTACAAGCAGACAGGGCTTCGGAGACTGGATAGCTTCCGGATAGGCGGCCGTGGGGCTACGGCGCTTGGGATTCGGCGGCTCGGCGCGACCCTCTCACGTCGGCTGACAGCCGGAGAAACGCCCGGTCGTTTGGGGACCAATGGGGCACAGTGGGGTAGTCGGAATCAAGCCCTGGATTACCTTGAGGCCGCTATGCGTAACCGCGATCCTTGGTTGCAGTTTCGAAAACGTATCCGCTCTTCGACCCGTTGCGTGAAGAGCCACGCTTCCAGGCAGTGATGCGGGAATTGAGGTTTCCTGATTGATTGAGCGAGTCGCGGGACGTCCAGCCATTGGACTCCTGAGGAGTGAACCGAGTGTCCTCACCTTGTGGGGCCAGTGAACCCCTCCGATAGCGTCGGGGACAATGCCTTCCCTTGATTACTGGACGGTGAGACCTGCCCGCTACCGCAGCACCCTACGGCTGAAATGAATTGACGCTGATCGCCGTGGCGCTGAACGGTGTGCTCTTCGTAACCGCACCATTCTGGTCGCACGCGCCCCCCACCGTGTCACCGGGACCGCTCGTGTGCGCCCCCGTGCTCGAGCCCCAGTAGTCGAAGTGAGCCGTTACGATGGGAGCTGTATTGGCCGGGGGTGGCTGCGGACCGATCACCGGCCCGAGTGCGCCGACATTGAGGATCCCACAGTGAGCGCTCGGGCCCGGATTGTAGGTGGTGCCAAGCAGACTCTGGCCGTTTCCGGTGACGAGACCGAGCACCGGGCGGTTGCGATCATTCCCGAAGAAATTGTTGTTGTTGACCGTCGCCGAAGTGATAACCCTGCCGCCAGCGCTACTGGAAGTGAATGGATCAGGCGAGAACTGTAGAATCATCCCCGGCCCACCATTACCGATCGCCGAATTGTACTGAATCAGTCCCGCCGGAACGACGAGGAATCCGGCCTGCACATTGTTGATCGCGGTGTTGCTCTGAATGGGTCCGGCCAGGTTCGTGGAAAATCCCAGCTGGCAGCCCGAAGCCACATTGTTCAGAAGCTGGACTTGGTCATCACCGGACACGTTCAGAGCAAATACAGTCTGAATTCCAGCAGCGACCGCAAAACCGGTTCCCGCATTGAGCGCCAGGTTGTTGCGTAGAATGATCTGCCCGGGGCCGCGCAGAGCGTTGACGGTTATCGCGAAGCCGCCCCCGATGGCCTGATTGTCGGCGAAGAGGATCTGCCCGGTGTTCTCGCTGCAAACCAGGCACAGACCGTCCTCCGGGCCTGGCCCGTTGAGGGTAAAGCTGCTGCTCAGGGCGATATTCCCCCCGACCGATATGCCCTGTTGCACTCCGGGGAATTCCGACTGGTACCCTGCAGCATTCTCGTCAATTCTGACCGCGTCGCCGTTTACGCCGCTCAGCGTGAATCCATGTCCCTTGTAACCAAGGAACGCCCCATCGTGCAGGATCTGCACAGCAGAGCTGAGCTGCGCGGCATGTCCACCGTCAATAACGGTCACGGATGCCCCGTCCACTGAATCGATCTGTAGCTTCTTCGTGATGCAAACCAGACAGCCGGAGGGTCCCGGGTGCTCATCGCCTGGACCCGAGAACGTACCGGTGCCTGATACATCACCGTAGTGTCCAGGTCCCACGAAGATGGTGTCGCCGTCGCTCCCGTTCTCGATCGCCTGACTGATCGAGCGGCACGGATTGGTGGTAGACCCGCAGGACGGGCTATCCAGGCCAGAGTTCTCGACCCAGAGCCGTGGTGCCGCCGCGCCGTCGCTGGCGAAGGGAAACGATCCAATCAGTGCGAGGACCGGCAGGCCGAGGCGATAAGTGAGGGTATTCATCGGACACCGTTTGCCCCGCCGGTTGGTTATGTTATGGGACGGGGCGCTTTGGAGTCTAAGCGCCGTGCTGCCGGCTGAAAAGCGCCTGCGGGCGGCCAAAATGAGTACCAGCTCACAGTCTTGAGGGGTTCCGGTGCAGCGAGCCGCGCGGCGCTAACAAAGGCATGCAGAGGCTTGGGATTACTTGATCCTCTCGCCGCCGCCATTTTGAGGCCGCGCCAATCCTCTCAGGGACCGTGGTGGCGAGCGGCGAAATCACCGTCAGCGCGCTTGATGGATCGAACAGTACGACCCGAGGACATGAAAGTCTTCTTGTCGCGATGATCCGTAGAGCACGCGCTCGAGCGCGCGTCCGAAAGCTCGCCGATCCGCTCAGGAGCTGATCCGGGCAACTCACTGACGTTGGTGTCGCATGGCTAGGCGCCGATTTTCGGGTTACCAACCTTCTACGGACGTTGGTCGGTACGCGAAGACCTGGAAGATCGTACTGCCTCACGAGGGCCCGGCACCGCCACGAGCTGATCTGACCCTCGGCCGACCAGGCGGCGCGGCCGATTTGCAGCGCATGCCTCGACGGTCAAGGCAACGAACCCTCAATCAGCTGACCAGTATTCGCATCGGCTGGACACTGAGGCGGACTCCGCCCCAGGGTTGTGCATTTCACTGTACCTCTTCGGCCACACCTGATCGCCTGCTAGCCGCGGTGTGCGCCCACCTGTGAAGAGTTAGTCCGCACGGCCTAATCGCGCGACTTTCTTCAGCCCTGAACTGTTGAACCATCAATCTTTGCCGGCCTAATATCCGCCGAGTCGCGAGCGGGAACGCGTGGGGGGCGCGGATATATGCACTATAAGAGCAGGGGCCTGCCATGGTGGATCTTGGCAGCTAGCGCGAGTCTCAGCGTCCTGGGTGTCGGTGCGGCACTTGATGCGACCGCGCAACAATCGCCCGCGCAAGCTGCCGCGGACTCGGATGTAAAGCTCGAGGAAGTCGTGGTCACCGCCACCAAGCGAGGCGATGAGAATCTGCAGACGGTCCCGATCGCTATCACGGCTCAGTCCCAAGCGATTCTGGAAGCCAAGGGTGCCGTTGATTTCACCGATTACGCGCGATCCGTACCCAGCCTGTCGTTCGTGGATTCCGGCCCCGCCTTCAAGACGTACGTCATCCGGGGCATCAACGCGACCGGCACAGGTGTCGCCACCGTCGGCCAGTACGTGGACGACATTCTCATCACCGGCGACCTGCGGCAGCCCGATCTGCGCCTGTTCGATATCGCACGCGTCGAAGTGCTACGCGGCCCTCAGGGAACCCTGTACGGTTCGGGCTCGCTCTCCGGGACCATCCGCACCATCACCAATCAGCCGGATCCGAGCGCTTTTCACGTCGATACCGTGCTGCGCACCTCGAATACCGAGTTCGGCGGTGAGAACTACAACGGTGCACTGACTGTGAATGCTCCCATCATCACCGACCGGGTGGCCTTTCGCGCGACCGCCTATGACGATGAAGAGAGCGGCTTCATCGATAACATCCGTCTCGGGGATACCGGAGTGAATGCCGAGCATACCTTTGGCGGACGCGCCGCGGTGATGGGGATGATCGATGACGATACGAGGCTTACGGCCAATGTCTTCTATCAGCGGACCGTGACCGATGGGCGCGATATCGTCGTGACTGCGGACGGCGATCTGGGCAAGTACAATACGGACCAATACGTGCACGACCCTTTCCGGTCCCAGTTCAAGATATACAATCTCACTCTGAACCACGACTTTCACTGGGCAAGCCTTGATTTCTCGAGCTCGTATTTCGATCGCGCCGATGACAATAAGTTCGACTCGACGCTGTTTGATCTGTCTTTTGGCCCAGGGTTCTTTCAGTCGATCGGTCTGAGCACCCCCGATGCGCTGACCGATCAGTATGACACGAGCCGTTACCTCACTAACGAGCTGCGCCTGGCCTCGAAGCTCGACGGTCCGAGCCAGTTCGTGGTCGGCTTGTTTCAGCAGCATATTCACACCTCGTTCGAAACCCTCGTCGCAACGGTCTACACAAACGGCTTCCTCAAGATGCCACTGGAACCGGTCTTTGGGCAGTTGCAGGCGCATTCGACCGAGCAATTCGCACTGTTTGGCGAATACAGCTACAAGTTCACCGACAAGCTCACGGGTCTGGTGGGCGCTCGCGCGTTCTACGCCGATGAAGCTGATGATCTCGACAGCACGCACCCGTTCGGTGGCTTTTCTCCGCCTGTCGCGACCCCGACGTTGTACAGCCACGCGCACAAGGTTACTCCGAAGTTCTACCTGTCGTATCAGGCAACCCCGACTGCAATGCTGTACGCCTCTGTTTCCCAAGGTTTCCGCATCGGTGGAGGTAATCTGGCCAACGTGATGCCGCTGCCGCCGCAAGATCGCACCTACCAGCCGGATTCACTTTGGAACTACGAGATCGGCGCCAAGACCGAGTGGCTCGATCATCGCCTGATCGCGAACACCAGTCTGTACTATATTGACTGGAGCAACATTCAGATCTCGGATTTCACCGACGACACGAATGCGTTGACCTTCATCGCCAACGCCGGCAAGGCGCGCGTCTATGGCGGTGAATTTGAGGTCCAAGCGCGCCTGACACGTGACCTGACCGTCGGGGGGAGTCTTGCGCTGATCGAGGCACAGCTCACGGAGGATCAGCCGGCAACCAATCCGCAGTTCGCGGCGCACTCGGGCGATCTCTTCCCAAATGTGCCGCAAGTATCGGGCAGCCTGTTTGCAGAGTACCAACACCCCGTAGGAGCCGCGCTGCAGGGGTTCGCTCACGCAGACTATTCCTATACCGGCCGGCAGGGCACTCAGTTCAGCCCCACGAATCCGATCTACAACGTGATTCCGGCCTATAACCTGCTGGGTGTGCGGATAGGCGTCAAGGCAGAAAGGTGGGAGGCTGCACTCTTCGGCCGTAACCTGCTGGACGCTTACGCTTCGAATATCATCGAGGAAGCGAGCAACCTCACCCCGCGAGCCGTCGTGCCTCTACAGCCGCGCACGCTCGGTGTTGAATTCCGCTACCATTATTGAGATTCGTACAGCGCTGCCTCAACAATCCATCGAGGGCCGGAGCTTGAAGAGATTCACTGCAGCAGGCGCGGGAAGTCTGGCCGTTTTGGGGACATGTCTGCTCGTCACGTCGGCCCTGGGCCGGCCGTCGGAACACATGGATCTACCGGACTGGAGCAAGACTGCCGTAGAGGACCGTAATCTCGGCCACGGCGTGCACATGTTGGAAAGCTTCGGCGGCAACATCGGCGTGCTCGCGGGCGATGAGGGCGTTCTGCTCATCGACGCCGAATGGCCGCAGCTGCACGACAAGGTTGTCGCAGCCGTCAGGCACATCTCGAAGCAGCCGATCCGCTACCTGGTCAACACACACTGGCACTGGGACCACACCGGCGGCGATGCTCTGTTCAGCAAGGCCGGAACCGTGATTTTCTCGAGCGAGCAAACCCGCGCGTACATCGTGGCAGCGCAGAAGACTAATCGCCCCGCCGGTACGCCCTATGCCGTGGATCCCGCGGGGATCCCGTCGGTGACGATCTCCAGCGGAACCAAGTTTCACATCGCCGGGCAGACCGTCGAGGTCATTCACGTGCCGCCGGCGCATACCGACGGCGATCTGATCGTCCGCTTCGTCGAAGCCGACGTCATCCAAACGGGCGACACGTTCTTTCATGGATTCTATCCTGACATCGATCAACCGCATGGGGGGACGATCGACGGCATGATCGCGCTCTATGACACGCTCTACAAAATGTGCGGGCCGAGCACGAAGATCATCCCGGGTCACGGGCCCGTGGCGAACCGCGATGACGTGCGGGAGTATCAGGCCATGCTCCGCGAGGTGCGCAAGCGTGTCGCAAAGGCACTCGCAAAGGGCATGACCGAGGAGCAACTGGTCGCCTCGCACCCTCTGGACGATCTCGATGTGAAGTGGGGGGGCAATCTGATCAAGCAGCCCTACCTGCTTGGGATCGTGTACGAGGAGTTGAAGGATAAGCACGAGGCGGACGCTGATCGTGGCTCCAGAACTGGAAGGAAATGACGATGCACGCGGCTAAGCGGTCGGGAGTCTTTGCAAGACGCTCTCTATTCGGCTTTATGGCCTGCATGCTCAGTCTGCTTGCCGCCGAGGCGCCACAGGCAGCGCCTCTCGCGCCACCACCGTACTCCATCTTGCACGCTGGACGGTTGCTGGCGGAGCCTGGCACCGCGCCTGTCGGTCAGGCGACGATCGTCGTGGAAAAGGGGACCGTCAAGGAAGTGCGCTCCGGTTACGCCGATGCCGCCGCGCTTGGGTTGCCCCCCGACACTCCAACGATTGACCTGACCGGCATGTTTGTCATGCCCGGCTTCATCGATCTGCACGTCCATCTGAGCAGCGGAGGCGAGCGTGAGCGGGACCTCGCCCTGCGGGAGTCGGATAATTACTT
>Ga0070741_10020885_pt1 | contig 10254 bp, 13 predicted proteins | sample Coa_R1_4_FD_66440 | JGI IMG/M metagenome (GOLD analysis project Ga0070741, IMG submission 66440) | Surface soil microbial communities from Centralia Pennsylvania, which are recovering from an underground coalmine fire - Coalmine... | ecosystem: Environmental > Terrestrial > Soil > Unclassified ...
CCCGATGGTGTGGGCCATGGTTGCGGTGCTGCTCCCAGCCCGGTGACCGTATGCCAGCTTGGGGGCGGGCGCTGTATCGGCATTGGAGTGCCTGGTCGAGAGGGGGCCGAGAGCGGCCCTTCGAACCACATCTGAGGCTCGACCAGTAGTCGCGCCAGCTGGGTTCATCCCGCGCCTCCCGGGGGTGAGCGACGCTGTTTCCGCGAGAAGGACGTGGGGGATGTATCAGATCGTCGGGGCTCCGCTGAGACCTGTCTGCGGACTGCGTACAGGTGGTTTGCGCTATGTGGTCGCCAAGGGGCGAGGGGTTCGACGTTTGGCGTGTCCGGGGCGGCTTCCCCTTCGCGGGTTGTGGGGGTGACATGCCTCCAGCCACTGAATATGATCGCCGATGGACCGCTGATCGCTGTACAGGGCCGTAGGCCGCCGTTCACCTGGGGCGGTCCTTTGCCGGCGTCGGGGTGAGCATCGCCGGGCGTGCCATGGATCCCTCCCTCACCGTTCTGGCCGCGCGAGTGCGGTCGTGGGATATCAGTCGCGACTGCTTCTGTCATTGTTCACCCCCCGCGTTGAGGGGAGCTCAGTCATCTCTCTGGTCGGGATCGTCGGCCCTCGTGCGCGGCGGTTCAGCGATGGTAGGCAGGGGCTCGACGCCGTGTGCGCGCATTCCAGGATCACTCGTCAGCCGCCGCTGGGTTCGAGAGGAGTCCGTCCGATGCGCACGCGGACACGGTGTTCTCGTTGAGCTGGCTACGCGACAAACTTGCGACCGAGATCCTCTTGGGCACCGCTAACGAGGCGATGATGAGTCTCTTGATGCCTTGCCGGAGGACCCAACCGTCGGCCAGCCAGTGCGACCGGAACGTTGCCATGGGCCAGTGAAACTCTGCACCGCGCGCGAGCCGTGACAGGAAGTGCCAACGCCGCATGCCAGCGGCTCGTCGGTCGACAGTGGGTAGGGATGCTGGCTAGGTGCCGACGGTGTGGTTCAGCGACCGGTGTCAACGGAGATGCGCTCGTCGACGCGATTCGGGGCGCCTTGGTGGTCCGAGCGCCCTGGTGGGTTCGGGGCAGCAAGCACGCTGACCCTAACCCTCCGAGCTCTCCACAATCCGCCTGTCTCAGGTTCTCTCATTTCATTTGGTTTTATATGTGAGTGGCTGGGTCGAGGCTGCGGTCAGGTTGTAGTGCGCAGACTACCGAGGTAAGGCGACCCGCGCGTTCAAGTCGGACCGGGTTACCGATCTTCGTGTCGGTTTCTGGGAACCGCATTCTCAGGTTGCGAGGTCCGCTTCGCGACCTGAGGACTCCGACCGCGTTGTCTCTAGGAGAGCAGTGGCCGGGGCATGAACGCGGCAGTTAGCCGGGCTGTCCGGCACTCAGGTCATCCAGGGCGAACAGTGGGGCAGCTTGGTATGGACGGAAGTATCGGTGTACGGCGTCGGAGTGCGATCGTGGCTGGCGGTGCGCTCGCACTCTCCGTCGGTTTTGGCGGGTACCTGGCCATGCCCGCATTTGCCTCCGGCACGTCGCTGAGCGGTACTCCGTGCACCGTTACCGCTCGCGTCTGCGTGGACCTCGATCATCAGACTGCGTGGCTTGCCAAGGATGGTCGAGTCACCTTGGGGCCGATCAGGATTGCGTCAGGAGGAAAAGGAGAGGAGACTCCGAAGGGTACATTCAGGGTTCTCTCGAAGGATAAGAATCACACGACGGATGAGTTCCCGTTGCCCAATGGGCAACCTGCGCCAATGCCTAACTCGGTTTTCTTCGAGCCTGGTGGGATCGCGTTCCACGGCGGCGACCCGACCAAGGCTTCAGCTGGATGCATCCACGTACCGTCTCCCGACGACGCCATTTTCTTCAATACGTTAAGTGTTGGCGACGAAGTTCAGGTTGTGAAGAAGCTGAGCGACAAGAAGGGCGGCTTTTACAAGGTCAACCATCTCAAACCGCCAAGCAAGAAAGAGGTGGCGGCCCGTAAGGCACGGCAGGAGGCGGCGCGGGAGAACGCCGCGGCGATCAAAGCCGCCCCCAAACCGGCGAAGTAGCTCATGCTGCTGGCATCCGCATCCCGACCGGTCTAGACATTAGATATGTGGCGGACCGTGGGTCCGGCTCGTTGAAACTCTCAAGGTCCGCGCTCGGCATGCTGGGGGGTGCCCACGTCGTGCCCGCAGCGGTGCAACGGCGAGCTGCCTGCTGGACGGCCAGCTGCGGTGTGGAGATCGATTGGATGTCGAGTCCGGCAAGGCTGGTAGGGCTATGCGGTTTCCTGGACGTCTTGGGTGGTCGCAGCTTGGAGAGGGATCTGGTGCGGCCAGAGCACCGTCAGGGTCGAGTCATTGACTCGGTGAGTCTGTCGATGGCCTCAGCGAGCTTCGCTAAGGACGCAGCGAGTGCATTGACTGCCGCGACGCCCTCGGATTCAGCCGGCGCCTCTGAGGCTGGGGGTATCGAGACGGCGGGTGCGATCTCGGGTGTGGTCGCAGACGCCTGACGGGGTGGTGTGGCGACGCCAACGTGCAACCTGGCGCGAACCCCGCTGATACGCGACTCCTCGTAGATGAGAACCTTCGTGAGCGGGTTTCGGTCGGGGTAAGTCACGGCTCGCTTGTGATGCCATAGCTTGAGGTTCTGAAAGGCGTTGTCCCACCGGTCGAGCACAGCAGTCAAATCTGCGACGTCACTTTTTCCTCGAGGCCGATGTCCCACCAGTTTCTCGCAGTACTCCTCGTAGCCAAATGTTTCGTATCGGTAGGTTGTCAGGCGTGCGCGTTCGTTGTTGGTCAGGCCGTCGAGGTCCTCTAGCCGCCAGTAGCGACCCACGAGGTCTGCGTCACTGAGCTCGGCGAGCGCGGCACGCCGCTGCTCGTCGGTAGGTTCAACGAACACGGTCATGCGTCCTCCTAGCTGAGCGGTTCGGATGTCGTGACCTACCGGGTTTGTTGCGGAAGGACCACAGGGGCTCCGACGCCGGAGCCTCTGTGGTGGTACGCAACCAGCCAGGAGACGAGTTTGGCGAACCGCCGATCAATGTAGCGCCGTTGCGGGTTAGATCGCTCACAGCCTGATGGCTATACCTGTTGATATCCTGAGTACCACAGGGCAACGCGGTTGTGTGCCATCGGCGATCGACCTTGCTCGCGGCCCTGCGGGTGCCAGAGGGTCGCCCGGAAGGCAGTGGGGTCCTGGAAGCCGGTGTCGATCGCACGGTGCGCGATCCTGTGAGCGGTGCGACGTTGCTGCTGTGCTTCGGAGCTCAGGGGGCCTGAGTGTCGGGTTACATCCGAAGCGACCTCGGTGCCTTGCATATAAGTGGACATTGCCTCGGGTTGAAAGCAACAGTTTGCGGCGAGCGCCGCCCAGTGAGCGGCGTTCCCGCTGAGTCGAATCACAGCGTCCGCCTGATCCCGAGTTAGGGGAACTCCTCAGGCCTGGGCGGGTCGCCTACACGGCGCGCGCTGACTGTATGTCATACGTGTCTTCTCTAACTCGTCGGTGAGCGACGATCCGTCACTGGTCGGAAGGCGGTTGGGAGGCTTCCGCAGTGGTGTCATACTCGAGTAGGCGGTATCCGGATGCCCGGATGGTCTCGAGGTGACTCACACCGGTGAGGCGGTCGATCTTTGCGCGCAGGCGCATGACATGTTGATCTACGACGTTGGAGGATCTGCCACGGTCCTGGCTCCAGACGTGTTCGTACACACGGTCCCGGCTGAGGACGACACCGGGGTGGCTCATGAACAGGTGCAGGAGCGTGAATTCCTTGGTGGTGAGCTCAAGTTCCTGCTGACCACACCAGGCGCGCCTGGCGGCGGGATCCAGCCGCAGGTCAGCGACCCGGAGCTCTGCGGGCCGTTGAACTGAGCCACGCCGGATCAGTGCCCGAATCCGGGCTGTGAGTTCGCCGAATGCGAACGGCTTGACAAGGTAGTCGTCAGCTCCGCCATCTAATCCAGCTACTCGGTCGGCGATCGAGTCCCGTGCACTGAGCATCAGGATTGGCATCATCCGATTTTTCGAGCGCAGTGCCTGGCATACCTCGATACCGCTCATGCCGGGTAGGACGACGTCGAGCAGTACGGCGTCGTACGGGAACTCGGTGGCGTACCAAAGACCGTCCGGCCCGGTGGATGCTATATCGACGGCGTAGCCCTCGGCCTCGAGTCCACGCTTGAATGGCGCAGATATTTGAGGATCATCTTCGACGACGAGGACGCGCATGGGAAAACGGTAAACTCGGTCGGCGTCGGGCTGCCACCAGGCGAGCTGAGGCGCTCAGGACAACGCATCAATTTGAAACTGTTCTCATATGTCATGTTCATTTGTTTTTACTGCCGGCTTCTCAGTCTCGTAGGCGGGCAGGCAATCGCGGCTCTCCACGGCGCGCTGACACGGCGACAGTCGGGTTCTTAACGCAAGTGGTCGTTTGGGGGCAGGGTGGTCGCCGACGATGGGGACGCGCTGACGCGGGCCTCAGCCGATGATCCTTCCCTCACGGGCGCAAAGCATCCGGAGCCGGGTGGGTATCTCCGTCCGCTGCTACGTGTCAAGACAGCCGGCACCGGGCTGTTCGGGCTCAGGCGTGTCTCCGGACCCCCGCCACCGCCTATCTTAGTTTCGCCTTGTCTTAGTTCCTGATGGACCGCGCTTAACGATACGACGAACTCCGATCTACGTCTCTCTTGTGCTCGTGTGATCCAGCCGGCCCGGGCTGCGTGCGGCGGGTCGCGACTCGGGAGAGCAAGTGTCCGAAGCGTCGCTTAGCCGGCCCGATACGCACCAGTAACGCGGGCGCCGAATCGGGTACGGCCCCAAAGCTGACGGCACTCACGGAGTGGCTCTACCCCGGCTCTACCCAAGCTGTGCAAAGAGCGGCCCGAGGCACGGATGAAGCTGATCAAGCCGATGGAGGAACCCGAGCGTGGGGGTCGCTCGCGCGACTGGTCAATAGCGTGCGTAGGTCCTACGGCGGCGTTCTGATGGTCGGTGTGCTGACTAGCCTCGGTGGTCTGCAGCTCATCAGCGTGTAATCGGTTGGAGCTCGCGTTCTTTTGGGGCTGTTCACATTTGGGGAGGATCGCAAGAAAGGGCGCGAGCGGGGTAAGGCCGAGGCGACCGTGGCGGTGACCAAGCCGATCGACAGCGTGAACTTTCGGGGTGACGATCTGCGCACTCAGCTCAGGACGGTGCACCGGGCGATGCGTGATCATTTCACCGCAATCAATGACCAGTTGCTGCGCACGCAGCCGAAGCGGTTCGAGCGGCCGCAGAAGCGGTTCATGGTGGTGATCAAGACAACGGCCGAGCCGCCGAAGTGCAGAATTGCCTTGCGGAACTGCGTCAAATTCGGGTCCGCGCGACTGTCCGCCAACGTTGAGCTCGGCCGGATGGCGTTCCCCGCAGTGGGCTCATGGGCTGACCGATGGTGACACGCTCAGAGATGCGCGGCGGGGTCGACGCAGCGGGCATCGGTGAGGTTGGCCAGCCGCCTGCGAAACCGCGCATATCGGTGGTGGGTGGCCGACTAGCGACCGTAGCGTCGTTGAAGGTAGCCGCAGCGGTCATCTCGACCGGCGATCCCTCGACATGCACACCCGGTACCCGAGGGTGCGGGGGCTGAGTCCAGCAGGCAGACCCGTGCCAGCGCGAATCTGTCAGTCCGGAGCACCGGACGCCATTCAAGATCGGTTGCTGTGCTGGGCGGGGTTGTGGAGGCCTTCGGTCAAATCGACTCACAACAGCGGGACCGCGACCGCCATGCCTGCTATGGCTACGGCGCGCATACCGAGCCGGCCTCGGCCGCGGACGATGTTCCCGAGGCCGGGTGACCGAACCAACGCTCATTTGAATAGTCCGACCGCCCGGGATACGACCAGCGCAACGACGATGAGCGAGACCGACGACTGCACCAACATCGCCATCTTCGCCCATCTTGACATCGGCATGGTGTCCGTGGGGCTAAAGGAGCAGGCATTGGTAAATGAGACGTAGAGATAGTCGGGGAAGGTGGGCTCCCAGTGTGCGGGGGCGAGCTCCGGGTTTTGCATCTGCGGGAAGGAGAAATCGGGGTGCTCGGCCGTGCCCAGCGTCCTATGCAGGGGTCCGCCCCGATCAAACTCCCAGTACCACAGAGCGAACAGGATGACGTTAGTCGCCCAGATCGCCGCTCCTGAGGACAGCAAGGCGACCGCGTCGTCCTGTTTGCCCTGGATGATCTGCTGAATAAGCCTGATAGCCGACCATGCGTTGGTCACGGTGATCGTACTAATGAGCACGATGCTGATGGGGCGCATCCATTTCGGCGCGCTGTGGGTCTTGTGCGGATGAGCGACCCATAACCCGACCGCCAGTACCAGTTCGAGCACCGGTACCGCACGGTGTCCGGCGGTGAAGCGGGTGGGTAACACAACCTGCAGGAGGACCGCGACCGCGACCGCGGCGATCACGGTCCAGCGGGTTTCGCCGAAAGTCGTGCGTCGCCAGGCCGGGACGGTATGGATCGGTGGGGAGGGGCGCTCGTTATTGGCGGCGGGCCCGTCGCGCATTGAAACTCCTGGCTTGGTGATGGGGGGAACCTTGCGGCAGCTCGCGCCTGGTCTCGGTGCGGCCACTCCATGTCGGAGCTTCTCTGAGAGGGGCGCGAGAGCGGGGGAGGGGTACCGGTCCATGGGCGTTACTTCGCCCGGTGACACTTCTGGGCGTGGGTGCGGCATGGGGCGCTTGTGAGCTGCCTTTCGCCGTTGGTTGGCCTCGTCAGGTAGTTCTTCTCCGCCCGGACTGAGACGCCGATGCGAAGCCGTTCGACCGTGGTTTCAGTGGTGACATACGGACGGGGCCCTCCGGAGGCCGTGCGCTCGACGACCGGGCTGGACCAGCGCATCCGAGATGACGCCCGGGTAGGTCAGGATCAGTGTGGAAGACACCTCGATCTCTGATGCTTCGGATCGCCACCGCGGGCCAGGTGCGGATCGATGTGGCGACTGACTGACTGTCATGGCGGACGGACCCCGCCACGACCTCCTCTTGCGCTGACACGGGCACGGCCCTCCTCTCGCGGGTGTGGGAACAGTAGATCTACGGCACTGAGCGACTCCTCAAGCTGAGAAGTTCAAATGGCGACTCGGCTGGTGCAGCTGGTGTGTTGGACGAGTCTCACTCAATCAGTCAAGTGCTTCACGTCATGGCGAATCTGCGTGCGACCCTTTCGCCGGCGTTCGTAGTGTGACAAAAATTAACAAGCGTACTGAGAGTTCCTCCGAATGATCTCATTTAATGAGACGGTACTGAGGGATTCTCATAGTCCGCCGGAGTGTGTGATCCCGGTGCGACGCGCGCCTTGATCGCCCTCGGGCGCGCTCCTGCGCGGGCTAGTCCAGCCGGTCGGGTCTGCAGCTGCGGGTACCCGCGAGAAGGTTTACGGGCAGTCCAGGCTTGTCGGCCGACTTCATCCACGATGCCCGTTACCGACGTCGTACCAGGTCAGAACACTATGAGGGGGCTGACACAGACCAGGGGCTCGACGGTCGCGAACGGCTGGACGAGACCGGGTCCGTCCGCGTCGTCGGCGTCGACCAGGTGGCTCGCGGCGAAGTTGGGCCAACGACCGGCGGAGCAGGGGGCGCCTAGGAATACCTCGACACTCCACGCCGGACAGTATCCAGTCAGCTGTTACCGTCGGTGGCCCGGCATCCCCTGCGGCAGTCCGGTGCTGTTGTGGTCCCTGGAGTGCGGCGAATGGTGGTGCCGGGTTGGTCGCGCTGTCATGGACGGTGGTGGTTTCGAGCGCAACTGTGTGGTTGGTGTCGTCGTTGAGCCGCATGCGAGGCGAGTGCGGAAGGGCCGCAGCCTGAGCCCACTGTGGACGCTGCCCGACGGGGCGGCCGTGTCCATCTATAACGTAGGGATTCCGAGTTCGTGACGAAGAAGTATGCGCTGAGCAGCTTGGCCCTCGGGTTGGCGTGCCTACTGTGCGCGTCGATGGGGGTATTGGTGGCCCTGGGCAAGAGCCGGGGCGTTCTCAGCCCCTCCGCGAACTGGGTATCGCCGACCCAGTACGCCCAGCAGGCTGATAACCCGCTTGTCCCTCGTAACCGGGTCAGGTTGCTTCCGGACCAGTTCAACGCGATCACCGCGCCCAAGAAGCTGGCTGGCACTCCGATCGCCAACATCGTCGTCCGGCCGGACCGTATCGACATGCAGACCGGCGACCGCATCCTCTTCTCGGCGCCGTTCAAGTCGGTTCAGGGCTTCAACGGGCAGGTGACATTTCCTGACGTGGCCGAGCTCGTGGCTCGCAGCCCACATCCCGAGTGGCTGCGGGAGACCTCGACCGGGGTGTTCCAGCTGCAGGCGGGCATCGTTCAGTCGCCGGGCAGCCGGATGCAAGTCAGTGCGCCCGCGGTGACCGAGCTGCGGCTCGTCTCCCAGCCGTATGTCTACATCTCGGGCGTGGGCGCGAGCGCGGAGTATCAGAACGTGAAGGTCACCTCGTGGGTACCTGCTGCGAACGGACCGGACACCAACCCGCAGAACCGGCGCCCGTTTTTGTCCTATGATGACGGCGGCCGATTTGACATTAGCAATTCGGAGATCAGTTACCTGGGTACAGATGCCTCGAAGGGCTACGGGGTGTCGTGGGGTACCGGTACGACCGGCCAGGCTGACCACTCGACCTTTCATCACAACCTCTTCGGCGCCTACACAGGGGGCGCGGTCGGGGTGGCCTTCCGCGACAACGTGTTCAGGAACAACTCCCGCTACGGGCTCGACCCGCACACCGACAGCGCGGGGCTGATCATCGAGGACAACGAGGCGTACCAGAACAACACGCACGGCATTATCTTCTCGAAGAATGTCAACCACTCGGTCATCAGTGGTAATCGGTCTCATGACAATGGTTCTAATGGGATCATGATGGACGAGAAGAGCGACTTCAACCTGCTCAAGGACAACCAGGCCTGGGACAACCGAGGTGATGGCATTGTTCTGCAGGGCTCCTCGCACGATGTGGTGCAAAACAATAAAGTCTCCGGTAACGAGGTGGGGGTTCGGGTCAATGCCAATAACCTCGGGCCGGCCGACGGCAACCGGATTCGGAATAATCAGGTCGCGGGCAACAAGCTGGGCATCCAGGTCTACGGGGGCACTCGCGACACGGAAACCGACACCAACACGGTCACCAACAGCGGAGATCAAGGCGTCCAGTTCGCTGATCCGTCCAGAAGCGAGTCCGACAGCATCAGCGGCGCGCGAAAGGCGCTCGTCGTGCGCAGCGTGGGGGCTGTGATCGAGGGTTTGAAGACCTCCGATGTGGGGCGTGGCTTGGTGGTGAACGACGGAGCCGGGGCCACCGTCGCTTCCTCGCAGATCACCGGTCAGGACATCGCCATCGAGGTGCGGCCGCAGGCTCATCTGCAATTGACCGGCAGCGATGGCGGAGTCCCGGCGACTGTATCGGAGGCGCGCAAGGGGTTGGTGGTCAGCGGGACCGCGGACCTGCGCGATATCACCATTCAGGGTGTCCAGCGGGGGGTGCTCGTCGATTCCGACGGGCGGGCGACCATCGACTCGAGTGCGATTTTGACGCGGAGTAAGGGCGTCGAGGTGGTCGGATTCAACGGCCGCAGCCGGGTGCAACTGGCGTCGTCCGAAGTTCAGGCGCCGATTCCGCTGGTCGGCAGTACGTTGTGGGAGAAGTCGGGCAACACGTTGAGCTCCATCCCGTCGTGGCTGGCGGTCGCGGGCGCGTTGTTTGTCCTCCTGGCGACGCTGCTTCATATTGGGCATCGCGTCCTGGTACCGATGTCGCACGTGCGCCATAAGGTGCACCCGCTCACGCCTGTGCATGATGTGTGATCGGTCCTCGTCGATCATCGCATCGTGACTAGAGGCCCGGGCTCGTTGTGCGGCGAGCAGTGCCGAGCTTGGGATGTTCGAGCCCATCGAGACAGATCATCTCGGATTCCATACTGTCCGGAGCCGTGGACACCGCGGCCGAGCAATACGGCGCGGATACGCGAGTCTGTCACCGGCGAGAGGCACGAGTGCATTGGGCGGTTTTGCGGGTGCGGGCTCAGGCGATCCTCGGCCGGTCCGCGAAGTTGTACGCGAGAGCCGCGCTTCCCGGGTGCTGGGACTGTCGACCCGCTCGTACCTGCTCACGGGTGCTGATTGCCCGGTTCCGTTCTGACCTGATCCACAGCAATCGGTGGCGGGGGTGGCCTGGGCTCACCCCCGTTGGGTACCCCC
>Ga0070741_10020886_pt1 | contig 10254 bp, 10 predicted proteins | sample Coa_R1_4_FD_66440 | JGI IMG/M metagenome (GOLD analysis project Ga0070741, IMG submission 66440) | Surface soil microbial communities from Centralia Pennsylvania, which are recovering from an underground coalmine fire - Coalmine... | ecosystem: Environmental > Terrestrial > Soil > Unclassified ...
ATCGTGGTGCACAAGGTCCAGGTGACGCTGTAAAACACGCGAGCCAGTCGAAAGACGTGCTGCGTGCGGCGAGCGACGACGATGGTATTGAAGCCGTCCGCCAATACCACCAGGATGCAGAAGCATCCGGCGATGACAGCCAGGGATTTCACGGAAGCGAATAAAGATATGCGGTAATATCGAGCGCGTCGCGATCGGTAACGCCCAGCTCAGGCATCACAGTTTTTTCGTCGATCTGAGTCGGATGCCGGATCCAGTGCGCCATATTTTGGGGCGAGTTGGGAAGCACGCCCGCAACATAGAGACGATCGCCGACACCGGTGAGCGGAGGGCCAACCAATCCGCTGGCACCTACGATGCCCTGGATGGTATGGCACGATCCGCAACCATAGTGCGAGATGGCGGTGGCCCCCCGCATGGCACTGCCGCCTGTGACGGCATCGGCGTTGCGCCGCGCCTGAGTGCGGCAACTCGAAACAAAGATCGCGAGCAGCAGCAGCGTAGAGACTTTCATCGCGAGCCGCGCCGTTCTCGCATCGCTTTCCCGCAGCCAGGCGGCGAACAGAGCCAGACCTGCGCCGAGATAGACGACTCCCGCGGGCACCCACATAATCAGGCCGCCGATTTGCTGGTCCTCCAGCGGCGTCAGTCCCCATGCCGATGTTGTAGTCGCGTAGGCGGGATACCAAATCCGAGGCGCGAACGTGAGGAGCGCGCCCAAAATGCTGGTGTGAACGGCAGTGGTAAAGACGTAGAGCACGCCCGAGCCGTAATGCATGTTCCGGTGGACGTGAAACAGCGACCACCAGAACAGAAGCGCGGTGCCCAGGAAACTGGCATGCTGCGCGGCGTGAACGGCATCGCTCGTCAGGGTGGCTTGGAACAGCGCGGGAGCATGCCAAATCCAAATGGCCGCGGCGTGTAACGACCAGGCGATTAAAGGCAGCGTGATTGCGCGCCACGATTTCGCGAACCAGGGTAGTTTCGCCCACGCGCCGGCCTTCCTGCGCCATCGAAAAGGCAGGCCCCAGAGAAATGCGGCGACGGGTCTGGACAAGACGAGGAGTGGCGCTGCCATCAACATGAGAATTTCGTGCTGCAGCATGTGCGCGGAAAAGAGCTGCTCGTCCAGCGCCGCGATGGGAGAAAGCAGCGCGAGCCCGAGCATCGCCCATCCCGACCAAAAGCATGCCATCTGAGCCGCCGTGACGCCGCGCGACTGCCGCGCTCCGCGCAAATAGAGGATGGCGGAGAGAGCGAGTGGGATGACTGTCCCGGGATCCAGGTCCCAAGCTGTCCAAGGAATATTCATTGGCAGTTCCGCAGCATCCAAACGGGAATGGACTCGGCAATGATCACGATGGCGAATGCGATACTCAAGAGCATTCCGGCGACGGCCACGATTTTATAGACCTGCAACGTGGGCGGCTGCGTTTGCCGCATGGCGCGGAAGCGAGTCCATAGCAGGAGCGCCGACATGCCGCTCGCCAGGAAAGCAGCTATCGTGACTACGGCCGGCGCACTGGTCCAGGGCCCGGCGCATTCCTGCGTGGAAAACGCCAGATTGGCTTCTAAATCGACGAACCAGGCCGCAGGTCCGAGGAATACGAGCACCCATAAAATGAGGCCCTGTTTCATTGCGGCGCGCCTACGAAGTGAGGCCCCCAATAGATGACCAGGTAAAGCGGAATCCAGATGGCGACCAGAAAATACCACACCACGCTATCGACGTGAACACCGATCCGCTGCTTGGGACCGCTGCGGTTTACCGCGATCGCGCAGATCAGGACAACGGTCATCAAAAGATCGGCGATGACATCCAGGGTGTGGAGGAACAGAATGCTCCAGACGACGGTGCCGTGAGCGTCCGTGTCCCAGTTGAAATTGAGCGTTGCGATTTCGCGAAAGCGCAAGGCGAGGAAGCCGAATGCGAGGATGAGGTTTACGAGCAGGCCGATGAGCATGGCTCGGCGGTCGTTTTTCTTCGCGCCCTCGCTCGCCCACCAGGAACCGCCGGCGCTCAGGATCAGCGGAATTAACGCCAGCGATGGCGCCGTGAGGTGCGGGAGTTGCGTTCCGGGCGGCGGCCACACATCCACGCTCAAACGAAGATAGAAGTAGATCGCCATGAGCATGCAGAACATGCTGCCTTCAATCGCGCACAGCAGCAACTGGCCGAAGAACAGCGGATCGCGGCTGGAGATGTCGAAGCGCGGCAGACTGGAGACGTCGAGTTGGCGCGTCGCAGTCATTGTTCACGCTCCAGCGGGCGGCGCGGCCAAAACCATCCGAGCAACCCGATTCCAGCGAGCGTAAGCGCCACGAAATACCAGGAGAATGCAATTACCGATCCGACCAGACCAATGGTGGCTCCCACCGCCGTCAGGAACGGCCAAATTGTAGAGCTCGGCAAAACGTGCCGGAATTGCGGCTCCGCATCCACGCCAGCCGTGACCAACACTTCCCGCCGGTCCGTGCGCATACCGGTCACTTCTCCCTGTTGCTCGGGCGGCATCCACATCGGATAACGATCGGACACCACAGGCAGCCGCACGAAATTGTAATTTTCCGGCGGAGAAGCGGCGGCCCATTCCAGGGTGCCCGCGCTCCAGGGATCGTTTCCAGCTACCTGGCCGCTGCGACGGCTGCGTGCGACGTTGAGCAGAAAAAGAAGCCCTCCGAGGGCGATGATGCAAGCCCCAAACGTGGCGAGCGCATTGATTGGTCCCCATCCCATTTCGGGCAGATAGGTGTAGATTCTGCGCGTCATGCCTTTCAGGCCGAGGATGTGCATCGGAAAGAACGTGAGATTGAAACCGATGAACAGAACCCAGAACGTGATCTTGCCCAGCGTTTCGTCGATCATGCGGCCGGTGAATTTTGGAAACCAATAGTGGAAGGCGCCGAAGAGCGGAAACAGGGCTCCCCCGATGAGCACGTAATGAAAATGCGCGACCACGAAATAGGTATCGTGGGCCTGGAGATCGAAGGGAATGGAGGCTAGCATCACGCCGGTCATGCCGCCCAGGACGAAGATGAAAATGAATCCCAGGACAAAATGCATCGCCGTGTTGAGTTGCACTCGCCGCCCTGCCGACCATAAGGTGGCGAGCCAACAAAAGATGATGGTGCCGCTGGCGACGGCGATCATCATGCTGGCGGCCGTAAAGTACGCTTCGCCGATTTGCGGGAGCCCGGTGGCGAACATGTGGTGCACCCACAGCCCGAACGCGAGAAATGCGGTGGCTACCTGCGAAAGCACGATGGCGGGGTATCCGAACACTCCGCGCCGCGAGCAGGCTTCAATGATGGAAGAAACCATTCCAAGCGCGGGTATGAAGATGATGTACACCTCCGGGTGGCCAAAGAACCAAAAGACGTGCTGGTAGAGCAGCGGGTCGCCGCCTTCGGCCGGGTTGACGAAATGCGTGCCGATGGTGCGATCGTTCAACAGCATCACCGTGCTCGCGATCATCACGGCCGGCATGGCGAAGATGATCATAAAGCTTTGGATCATGCTCCCCCAGCAGAACAGCGGAATGCGGTTCAGAGACATGCCAGGGGCGCGCATGCGCAGAATGGTCACGATGATTTCGGTGGCCACGCACATAGCGGATATTTCGGTGAACGTGATCATCTGCGCCCAGATGTCGACGCCTTTGCCGGGTGAATATTGCGGACCGCTCAGCGGCGGGTAGGCGAACCAACCGGCGGAAGGCAACGAATGGAAAAATGCGCCGGAATAAAGGAATAGCGCGCCGGCCAGGTAAATCCAGTACCCGAAGGCGTTCAAGCGGGGAAAAGCGACGTTGCGCGTGCCGATCATCAAAGGCACCAGATATATCGCCATGCCCTCCATCATCGGGACGGCGAACAGGAACATCATCGTGGTCCCGTGCGTAGTGAAGATCTGGTTGTAAAGATGGGGGCCGAGAAATGTATTTTCGGGGCGCGCTAATTGGAAGCGCATCATCAATGCTTCGACGCCGCCCGCCAGCAGGAAAATAAAAGCCGTGACGATGTAGCGCATGCCGATGGCTTGGTGTGTGGTGTAGCTGAACCAGCCCCAAAATCCCCCGGGATTACGCCAAGTAATGCCGAGATCGCGTGCCTCCTGGTCGCGGTCATTGACGCGCTCGGCGAGCGGGGCTTCGTGCAGCACGCTCATTGCAGACTCTCCAAGTAATCGACCAGAGGCTGCATGTCGGCGGCCGCCAGCGGGACGGTGGCCATATGGTTGCCCGGCTTCACGCGCTGCGGATCGGCGATCCATCCGGCGAGATGGCCCTTGTCATTCGGCAGCGTGCCGGCGGCGATGGTGGAGCGGCTAGCGAGGTGCGTAAGATCGGGCCCCACTTGGCCCTGCGCGGGCGTGCCGGCGATGGTGTGGCAGAACACGCAGGCGTGACCGAGGAAAACTTGCAGGCCGCGCTGTTTGTCCGGATCGGCGGGCGCGACCGACGGCTGCAGTTGCGCTTTCCTCCACGAGTCGAACTGCTGGGGAGTTTCCGCCATAATCCATAGCGCCATCTTGGCGTGCTCCAAGCCGCAGAATTCCGCGCATTGTCCGCGAAATCGGCCGGGACGATCGGCGGTGAAATACTCGTCCGTGACGCGCGATGGAATCAAGTCGCGCTTGCCTTGAAGGTTGGGCGCCCAGAAGCTGTGAATCACGTCGATGGAGGTGCCGCGGATCAGGACTGGCCGGCCAACCGGCACGTGGAGTTCGTTGGCAGTGACCACCATTTGGCTGGGATCATCGTTGTAATACCGGAAATACCACCACCACTGATTGCCGATCACGTCGACGATCAGAGGCTTGGAATCGGCCCGCGGCGCTGAAATAGATTTACCGGTCAGGACGCTGACGACGATCAGGACGAACAAGATCAGGATGGTTGCGATGGTTCCTCCGGTTACGCTTCTGGAGAGAGCGCGCTCCTCAGCCGGCCGGCGGCGCAGCAACGCGGAGAACATCAACGCGATCACAATCAGGAAAATGGTCCCGAGCAGCAGGAGAAAGAACCACCATAAGTTTTCGATACTGCGCGCGTGCGGGCCCGCGGCGTCCAACGCCGATTGAAAAGGCGTCATTTCGTGGCTCCGGCGACTTTGTTCTGAATGGTGCCCGGGCTTTGTTCGATGTCGTCGCTGCGCGGCGGAGTGGATGCCTTGGGCTGTTCATTATTGAGCGATCGAACGTAGGCCACCAGCTGCCACACCTGATATTCCGGAATGCGGCCGCCCCAGGCGGGCATCCCGTTGGGCCGCCCTTTGACGATAGTGTCGAAGAGATTGGCCGGCGCGCCGCCGTAGATCCAGTCCTGTTTGATCAGCGGCGGGCCGATGCCGCCGCCGCCGTGGGAGTGGCAACCGGAGCAGTTATACCAGCCGAAGAGCCGCTGGCCTTCGGAAATTGCATAGGCGCTGCCGTAATCGGGATTCGTAACGTCGGGTTGCGTGAGAACGCCGCCCGGTTGCAAGGCGCTCTCGCGCGCTGCGTCACTATATATCGTCAAGTTGGCCGGAGCGGGCCGCAAGTTTTCCTTGCCGGTTTGGCAGCTTGCTAGCGCAATGCAACCGGCTAGCGCGACAGAACTGGCGACAGCTGCGTATCGCATCGCGACTGATCCTCCGCAACTAATGGCACTCGGTACTGAGTAAGGAGCGCTTGAATCGAACGGCATTCGCGCGCGAGCACTTGATCCACTTCTTTCCGTAATGCGGTTTCATCCTGGCGTAGGGCGGCCGAAACCGAATATGTGAACGGGATTCCGGCGAATTCGGGTGGACTTATGGCATCGATCTGGAGCGGGGCGTCCTGGGATGCGCGCCGCGCGAAGTAACCGGCGACCGGTCCCCAGACGATCGCCACGTCTATGTCGCCTCGCCTAACCGCGTCTACGATGCGTGCTTGAGCGTTCGTTTCTCCACGCGGGCCGAATAGCCGGAACGGCACCACGTTGGCCGCGAGCCCGCGCCGCGCCAGGAGCACAGCGGGTGGGGCATAATCGTCGCCTACCACGGAAACGCCTATTTTCGATTGCGCGAGGCGCGCGTCCATTAGCGAAGAGAACGCTGAGCCGCGGTCGGCGCGCGAGACAAAAACGTAGCTCGATTTGTAATACGGCCGGGTCAACAGGAGGCCTTCCATGCCGTCCGGCACGCCAAACAGGAGATCGCAAGCGCCGGCTTTGAGGGATCGATCGAGGGAGTGCGCGCGTCCCGGCCACCAGGCGTATTCGAGGCTTGCGTTCAGATCGTGCGCCACCATTTGGGCCAGCCGGTTTTCAAAACCCGCTTGGGCGCGATTCGAGAACGGCAGGTTGTCCGGATCGGCGCACACGCGCAACGTTCCCGCCTGCATAATAAGCGCGGCGGAAAACAGCAGGCTAAGGCAGCGAGAATACATAGAGCATGCCGCCTTTCGTGGTGTATTTCGGCAGATCCGCCATTCCGTTTACAAAACCGAGAGCTCCGGTTCCATCCTGCGAGTTGAGGCCGCCGGCCACGATTGCGCCAGACCAGCCGCCGACGCCGGAGAGAATCGCGATGTACTGTTTGCCGTCGGGACCGCGATAAGCAACAGGCTGACCGATGATGCCCGATCCCACCTTGAATTGCCAAAGCAGGTTGCCGTTGCGCGCGTCCAGAGCCTTGAACCACCCGTCCATGGTTCCGTAGAAAACCACATCGCCGGCGGTAACCAGTGCGCCGCTCCAGGCGGGAAACATCTCTTTCACCTTCCAGACAGGTTTGGCATTCACGGGATCCCAGGCGGTGAGTTCGCCACGATTGCCTCCCGGCCCCGCGTACATGCGCACGTTCGCGCCGACGTAGGGCGTGCCCGCGATGAAGTTTGCTTGCACCCCTTGGTGCTCCATGCACAAATTGTTGTGCGGGATATAGAGTAGGCCGGTTTTCGGCGAGAACGCCGACGGCTGCCAGTCCTTTCCGCCGGGCGCGGCTGGGCAGATATCGCGTACCGTTTTGTAGCCGGTAGCTTTCGCTGCGTTATAGTTAATGCGGCCGGTTCCAAGATCTATGCTGTCGCTCGTATTCTGAAACGCGAAGGGCTCGGCGGAGAGCACCTCTCCTGTGGCGCGATCCATGACGTACACGCGGGCATCGCGATCCGGATGGATGAGAACCATCCGCATCCGGCCTTTTATGTTCAGATCGGCCAGGACATTTTCGTTTACCGCGTCGTAATCGTGCAGATCATGCGGCGTGATCTGGTAGGCCCAGATGGCTTCGCCGGTTTCAGGACGGCGAGCGAATAGGGTGCAGGTCCACTTGTTATCGCCTGGCCTCTGTTCGGGGTTCCAAGGGCCGGGATTGGACGTTCCGAAGTAAATCAAATCCAAGTCGGGATCGTAGGAGATCCAGCTCCAACCCGTGCCGCCGCCGATCTTCCACTGCTCGCCCTGCCAGGTTTTCACTCCCAGATCCTGGCCGCGTTCAGAGGGATAAAACGGTTTGAAATTGGGACCAATTAACACGTCCTTATCCGGACCGGTGGCATAGGCACGCCACGCGATTTTGCCGGTATTGGCATCCAAGCCGGCCATCCAGCCGCGGACGCCGAATTCGCCACCGCTGTTCCCGACAATCACCTTGCCCTTCACCACCAGCGGGGCCATGGTCATGGATTCGCCCAGGTTGATGTCGCCCAGCGCGGTCTTCCAGAGTTCCTTGCCGGTTTTTGCATCCACGGCGACGGTGTGAACATCCAGCGTGTTGTAGAAAATCTTGCCGTCGGAATACGCAGCACCGCGATTGACCACGTCGCAGCAAGCGACCCCTTGGGATGAGGCGGAGGTGTGCGGATCGTAAACCCACTTGACGGGCGCTCCAGGCTGCGTGAGGTCCAGCGCATAGAGCAGGTTCGGCCAGGGCGTCACGATGTACATCGTGTTGTTGACCACAAGGGGCGCGGCTTCATGGCCGCGGGTCAAACCGGTAGAGAAAGTCCACGCCAGGTGAAGGCGAGCCACGTTGTCGGCATTGATTTGATCGAGCGTGCTGAACCGAGTGCTGGCATAATTCTTGGCCGGCATGGTCCATTGCCCGTCATCGGGCTGACTTTGAATGGTTTGGCTATTTGACAGAAGGACGGTCGCTAGAGCCAACAGCAGTACGTTCACGCCGTGCCTGATCGTGCAATTGCGAACCGCAGCAAATCGAGTCACCAGAACGTTAGATCGAAGTTGCCGTCGCGTGTTTCATCCGACACTAGCGAGTTCACGTGCCGTTAACCGCGTGAAATTACCAGGCCGATCGGGTTGGACCGGCGGGAAACACCTCCGCCTGCGCCGAGTCCTACACCCGAAGGAACAGCACCATCATGCACGGACACGACACAATCGTTCGATATTTACAAGATGCGGAAGCGGCCGAGCGTAATTTCGAAGACGCGTTAGCTTCTTTCAGCAAAATGGGCGAGCAGAGCGCGGTTCAAGCCGCGCTTGCGAACATGTCTCGAATCGCGCGGACGCAACACGAGCGATTGCGGACACGGCTGAAAGAGCTAGGCGCCGAGGGATCGACGGCGAAGAGCGCCCTTGCGCATGTATTATCCTTCGCGCCAACCGCAGTGCAGATCGGTCAATCGGCGCGAGAGAAAAACACTCAGCACCTAATCATCGTTATAGCGGCCGCGGCGGCGGAAACCGGGATGTACGAAGCGCTTGCGACAGCGGCAAAGGCCGCCGGTGATACCGAAACCGAGCGCCTGGCGCGCCAGCTTCAGTCCGAGGAGCGGGAGGATTACCGGACGGCGGCAAGCCTTTTACGTCAAAGCGCGCTGGATGCGTTTGGACGAACCGAAGAAAGCGCGCGCGAATCGATCGAGGACTACCTGGAAGATGCGATCGCGGCGGAAAAAAGCTTTGAAACGCAATTGCGCGGCTTCGCCCAGGAGGGCAGCGGAGACCAATCGCACGAACTATTCTTGCGGCATGCCGAAGAAACGCGCGTGCAATACGAACGGCTTACGGCGCGGTTGAAGGAACTGGGCGGCGATCCATCGGGCGCCAAGAGCTTTCTCGCTCACTTAGTTGGCCTGTCGCCCAAGCTCGCCCAGATGGGCCACGACGTAATGGACCGGTTGACCCAAAACCTCATCATGGCTTTTTCGGTGGAAAACTGCGAAATAGCCATGTATGAATCGCTCATCGCGGTGGCTCAGTCAGCTGGGGACACCGTCACGGCCGAATTGGCGCGCTCTATCCAAGCCGAGGAAAAGGCAACGGCAGACAAGGTATGGCAGCGCCTGGCGCCGACCGCGCTCTCAGCCTTCAACAAAATGGCGGGCGCTGAGCAGCTTACGCACTAGAGCTTCAATATTTCGCGCAGCCGCAGGGCATTCTTTACGGCGTAACCGGCCTGATCGTTATCGAAGTAGATATAGGAGGCGGTCAGGCCCCAATTCTCGATTCTTTTGGCCCAGCAATGCAGGGTTTTGTCGTCGTAGCTGCCCTGGTATTTTCCGCCCGGGCCATGCAGGCGGATATATGTGAAGTCGGCGGTAATCTCCAGCGGCGATTGGTAATGATCCAGTTCGAAAATGCAGACCGCGGCATTGTGCCGTGCGAGCAGCCGGTAAATCGCCTTCGTTTCCCAGGTGGCGTTGCGGAATTCAAATGCATACCGCCGGCGCGGCAGGATATCCAGGAAGTCCGATAGTCGCGCTTCGTCAATGGGCCACTGCGGTGGTAGTTGAAAAACAATCGGTCCCAGCTGCGAGCCAAGCCCCTCGATTCGCTCGAAAAATCGGGCGACGCCTACTTCGGGATCGCGCAGTTTCTTCATATGGGTCAGAAAACGGCTGCCCTTTGCCGCGAAGCAGAAGGCCGGCGGAACGGTGCTTCTCCATTGTTTCGCCGCGCCAGGTGGCGGCAGCCGGTAGAAAGTGGTGTTGAGTTCGACGGTGTCCATGTGCTGCGAATAGAAGGCAAGCCATTCTTTCACCGGCAGCTTCTCGGGATAGAACGCGCTTCGCCAATGTTTGTAATGCCAACCCGATGTGCCAATGAAATACCCGCTGTCACGCGCTGGAACACCGGCCACGCGCGGTTCTGGCCGGCTGGCACTTTTGCTAGTATCGCGACCCATGGCCCGCATTGTAGACTCGAATACAAGTGTGGATTTCGGCGTTTTATCCGTTATTCACCGAATGAGCAGGTGCACCATGGCAGATGAGTACTTTCTTGTAAAAGAAGTTCTTGCGGTGGACACGGCCAGCACCCAGGC
>Ga0070741_10020887_pt1 | contig 10254 bp, 3 predicted proteins | sample Coa_R1_4_FD_66440 | JGI IMG/M metagenome (GOLD analysis project Ga0070741, IMG submission 66440) | Surface soil microbial communities from Centralia Pennsylvania, which are recovering from an underground coalmine fire - Coalmine... | ecosystem: Environmental > Terrestrial > Soil > Unclassified ...
TCCTCGAGGGGCTTCAGGCTGAACTCTGCCATTCCGTCCTCCTTGCGGTTAGCACTCAGCCGATGTGAGTGCTAACACGATACCGGCGTGGGCGCCTGAGGTCAACCGGAGGCCGCCGGGGGCCCCGGACCCCCGGGCGCCCCTCCCGGCCCGGATGCCGGGGATCGGCGGACGCCCGCGATAGGGTAGAGCCCCCATGGGCGCCCGATCCGGCGAGATCGCACCGAGCGCGGGCGAGCAGAGCCCGGGCCGGCCTCGCCTCCGACGGAGGGGGGGCCGCCGCATCCCCGGGTGGGTCCTGCTGGCCGTCCTGGTGGCGCTGGGAGCCCTCGGCGCATTCACGACCGTCTCGGTCCTCTCGGTGCGGGCGGACCTGATCGCCGCCAGGGACGCCCTCGAGCGCGGGAAGTCCGAGCTCCTGGCCGGCGACGCCTCGGCGGCGAGGAGCTCGTTCGTGCTCGCGCGCGAGCGGTTCTCCGCAGCTCAGTCATGGGCCGGCAACCCGGTCCTGCGGGTCGTCGGCTGGCTGCCGCTCGTCGGGCGCACCCCCGACGCCGTCGTGGGGATCGCAGCGGCCGGGACCGAGACCGCGCAGGCGGCGGTCGACATCGCCTCGGCCGTCGCCGACCTGCCCGGCGGACTTGCCGCGCTCGCGCCGGCAAACGGCGCCGTCCCGATCGAGCGGATCGCGCCGATCGCCGAGGCGGTGACGCGCGCGGACACCTTGACGGGGCAGGCGCTTCAGACCATCGTCGACGCACCCGACACGCTGCTGATCGGGGTCGGCTCGGCGCGTCACGAGGCCGAGACCCGGCTCCGCGAGCTCCACGACACGATCCACGCCGCCGCGCAGATCCTCACCGGACTCCCCGGGTTCCTCGGTGCGTCGGGGCCGCAGCGGTACTTCTTTGGAGCGCAGAATCCGGCCGAGCTCCGGGGCACGGGCGGCATCATGGGGGCGTACTCGATCCTCACGATCGATCGCGGCCGGTTCGCGTTCTCGCCGTTCCGGCCGATCCAGAGCCTGCCGATCCTCCCGCTCGACCGCGTCGAGCCTCCGAACGCGGACTACGCGCGGAACTACGATCAGTTCCGAGGCGGCCGGCGCTTCTGGACGGCCATCAACCTGATGCCGGACTTCCCGTCGGTCGCCCAGGCCATCCTGAACGGGTATCGCGCGGTCACCGGCGACCGGCTCGACGGCGTGATCACGGCCGATCCCTTTGCCCTGCAGGCCCTGCTGAAGATCACCGGTCCCACAGAGGTGCCGGGGTATGGGGTCCGAATCACCGCGGACACGGTGATTCCGTTCACGACCAACGAGGCGTACAGCCTGTTCCGGACGCCGGAGCAGCGCAAGCGCGTCCTCGGTGACGTTGCCGAGAGCGTGTTCGAGCGGTTCGTGTCGAACGCCGCACCCAACCTGGGCGCCCTCAAGACCGTGGCGCGAACCGCCGCGGCGGGGCACATCCAGGCCTTCAGCACGGACCCGGACATGGAGGAGGGCCTTCGGGCGTCCTCCGTGGGAGGGGCCCTCCGGCCCGCGAACGACTTTCTCCAGGTGGTGGTGAACAGCGCGGCTGGCTCGAAGGTCGACTACTACCAACAGCGCTCGATCTCCTACGCCGTGCGGCTCGAGCCCGACAACCTCGCGAGGGGAACGGCCAGGGTGATGCTCACGAACCAGGCGCCGACGAGCGGCCAGCCACGCTACGTTATCGGCCCATACCAGCCGACCGAGGCCGACGGCAGGGTCGGCCCCGTGGTCCGGCACCTGCACGCGGGCGAGAGCGTGGCCCTGACGAGCGTGTACTGCGGATCTACGTGTGTTCCGCAGTCCGCCACGCTCGACGGACACCCGACAGACGCGGCCCGGCGGACGGACCTCGGCGTCCCGTACGCGCAGGCGTACTTCCCGATCACGAGCGGACAGACTGCGGAGCTGGCCGTTTCGTGGACGGTCAGAGACGGCTGGACGGGGAACAGCTCCGGCGGGACCTACCGGCTGACGTTTGTCAACCAGGTGACGATTCGCCCGACCCGCCTCCACGTGGAGATCGCCCCCCCGCCGGGGATGTCGGTCTCCTCCGTGAGCGGGGGGATGCACATCCAGGGCGGCAGGGCCGTCTACGACGGCGTGCCGGGGATCCGGTTGGAGCTCGACGTGTCCTTCCGCCCGCCACTTCTCATGCGCCTGTGGCGGGACGTGCTCCGCTTCCTGCGACAGCCTGCGATCCGGTTCTGAAGTTCCCCAGGGCAAGGGCTCGTGCGAACCTGGACCTCTGCCGGCCTTCTCGACCGGACGACCGCACGCCTCCTACATCGAAAGTCGCCCCACCGACTTCCCCGGTTGGCGGTGGACGGCGCCCTCCCTCAGGGGCCACAATTTGGGGACTTGCGGATGGCATCGCGCGGCCCGGAGTCCCACCCAGCTCGAACCAGGCCTCACCCGATCTGGGGACAACCGTCCGGGCTCGACATCTGGGCCAGCAGCCCGGAGGGCGAGACCGATGCCAGCCACGGAGGGGCGACGACATCGGACCGGGGGAGATCGACATGACGACTCGGCGACACCGCATCCGGGTGACACTCTCGATCGTGGGGCTCATGGCCCTGATCGCCAGCCTTGGGCAGGTGATGGTCGCCCAGGTCGCTTCCGCCGCGCCGATCTTTCGAGAGGACTTCGCCACAGGCGACTTCTCGAGCTGGACGGCCGTGACACGGCTCACGATCGACAACGGGAACGGTTCGCCCACCTCACCGAGCGCTCGCGCCCAGGTGTCCGGTCAGAGCGCGTTTGCCTATCTGACCCTCGGCTCCACCTTCTCCCAGGTATGCATGAGCGCGAACGTCGACGTGGCGGCGGGGTCCGGGATGGCGCTGTTTCGTCTTCGGACCGCAACGAACGGGAGGATCATCCGCGTGTTCGTGACGTCGTCGGGAACGCTGGGGATCCGCTCGGAGGTCTCGGGGACGCAGCGGAACTCCGGAGTCGCGCTCGGCTCGGGATGGCACAACGTGGAAGCCTGCGGATCGGTTGGCACGGCCTCGACGTGGGATCTGTACCGGGACGGCGTGCAGGTCGTGAGCGCCTGGCAGGCCGACACGGGCACGACCCCCGTCGGCCGGATCATGATCGGCGACAACACCGCCAGGACCATGACGGTCAACTTCGATCACATTGTCCTCGACCAGACCCCTGGCGACGAAGCGTCGAACGACACGACCCCACCGACTCGACCCGGGCGGCCCACGGGTTCGAGCCCGTCCGCTGGCACCATCCAGATCTCTTGGGCCGCCTCGACCGACGCCTCGCCACCCATCACGTATCGCATCTACCGGGACGGCAACGCTTCCCCCGTTGGCTCGACCACGACCACGTCGTTCACCGACAGCGGACTGCAGTTCGGGTCAGCTCACACCTACACGGTCGACGCCGTGGATGCAGCCAACAACGTGAGCCAGATGAGCCTGCCGTCGGCCTCCATCACGGTCGCATCGCCGACGCAGCTCCCACCCCCCGGACACACGAGGCTCGTGCCCGATGTTCCTCGCCGAGACGTCCCGCTGATTACCTCAGGCGACATCACCGATCTCGAGGTAATCGGCAACCGGGTGTTCATCGCGGGAACGTTCACGTCCATCCAGAACAACACCGCCAACAACACGAGCACCATTAACCAGCCCCGGCTCGCCGCCTATAACATCGACACGGGGCTCGTTGACACGAACTTCAGACCGACCTTCGACGGCAGCGTCAGCGAGATCGCGCGATCTCCCGACGGCAGTCGACTGTACGTGGTGGGCACGTTCAACACCGTGAACGGCGTCACCAAACGGAAGGTGGCGGCCCTGAACCCCACGACTGGGGCGACGATCACGGGGTTCACGGCCAACGCGAACAGCATCGTGGAGTCCGTCGTCGCATCGGACACAACCGTCTATATCGGTGGAGACTTCACCACCGTTAACGGCACGCCTCGATCCAGTCTCGCGGCAGTCGACGCCATCACCGGCGCGGTCGTGCCGGGCTTCGTGAACAACCTGTCGGGCGGCATCGGCGTGAACGGCCGCCTCACGGTTCAGGCCCTCGTGCTCACCTACGATCAGTCCAAGCTGATTGTCGTGCACACCGGCCGTCAGATCAACGGCCAGGACCGCGAGGGCGTCGGCATCATCGACACCCAGACCAACCAGCTCCTGCCGTGGCACTCGACGATCTGGGAGGACAACCTCCAGTTCATCGGAGGCATCCAGCGGATCTTCGCGGGCGCGGTCTCGCCAGACGACTCCTACTTCGTCGTGACCGCGGGCTCCGGCGGGGACCGTCCACCGATCAGCGACACCGTGATTGCGTTTCCGGTCGACGGCGGAGACAACGTGCAGCCCCTGTGGATCACGCGCTGCTTCGACAGCGTGTACTCGGTGGCGATCAGCGAGGTGGCCGTCTACATCGGCGGTCACTTCCAGTTCACCGAATCCCCCACGGCGCCGGACCCGTGGCCGGGACTCACGAACGTCGGGTACGGGACCGGGCAGGGGATCTCCGGATATGCCCTTGGCGACGATGTGGTCCGCGTCGACCACGTTGCGGCGCTCGACCCCGCGACCGGGCATGCGCTCGAGTGGAATCCAGGCTCGAACTCTCAGCTCGGCAACCAGGCGATGCTCGTGACCCCACGAGGTCTGTTCACCGGGGGTGACGGGAACCTCCAGGGCGGGTATCAGGTGGGGCGCGTCGCGTTCTACGACCTCAACACGCTTCCCGCTCCCGAGGCGAACGAGTCGACCATCATCGACCCCCTGGAAGGGCGGGTGGAAGTGGCAGGCCAGGAGTTCACCGTCGACGGCACGGCGACGGCCACGAGCGGTGTCCAGCGCGTCCAGCTGGAGGTCATCCAGCGCGGCTCCACGCGGCTCTGGCTCCAGGACGACCTCACGACGTGGTCGACGGCCTCGAACACGATCAACGTGAACCTCGCCTCCCCCGGGGCGACGTCGACGACCTGGTCCTTCCCGCTCACCATCACCGGCAACCGCGAGCTCATGGTTCGCACCAGGACGATCGGGAACAATGGAAGTCGGGAACAGTCGCTGCCGGACAAGAAGTTCGAGACGTTCGGTCTGACCGACCAGACTCCGGCCACCACCATCACCGGGCCCTCGGGGACCGTGATCCCAACCCTCACGTTCACCGCCACGGGTACGGCCACGGACGATGTCGGGATCAACGCCATCAGATTCACCCTCCAGGACGACCAGAATCGCTACCTGCAAGACGACGGCACGGTGCAACCGGTTTACAACGCGTTCACGGGCCTCCCCGACGTGGTCGGCGCCACGAACGCCACCTGGTCATGGGAGTGGACCGTCCCCTACGAGGGCGAGTGGAAGATGCAGGCCACGGCGATCGATACCGCCGGCCAGGCCGATCTCCGGAGCGCAGCGCGAACCTGGCTCGTGAGCGCGACCGCCATCCCGCCAAGCGTCTCGATCACCACGCCGGCGGTGATGAATCCGCCCACGCCGACGAACCCGATCACCGTGGCCCCCGGCAGCCCGATGACCTTCTCCGGCTCCGCCACGGACGATGTTGCGCTGAAGAGTGTCGAGATCTCCCTCCGGAACACGGTCACCCGCGAGAATCTCGCGTCCGATTGCTCGTGGGGTACCAACGTGACCGCCGGCTGGTGTCGGGTCTCGCCGGTCAACATGAACGGCAACAGCTACAACTGGTCCTTCACGACGCCGTTCAACCTCAAGCCGGGCTCCTACAGCTTCGCGGTGCGGGCAACCGACAATCTCGACCTCACGACCTCGTCGACCAACCAAGGGCGGTTGACGATCAACGTCCAGGTTCCCGGGGATGCCTTCCCCGACACGTCCCTCGACGTCACGGGCGTGCAGAGCGGAATCCAGGTGCTGCACCTGAACCTGACGGGCAAGGCGACCGACGATAAGGGCGTCAAGGCCGTCGCGGTCTCGTATCAGGACCGCAGCAGCCGGCTGTACATCCAGCCGAACGGCACGATGGCGGCCGCGTTCGCCATGCTCCCCGCCACCCTGGCAAGTCCGAACGCCACGAGCACGAACTGGTCGATCTCCACGGATCTGCCGAGCCAGGGTGACTATCTCGTCACGGCGTACGCTTTCGACACTTCCGACCAGCAGGACCCCTCGACCACGGGGGCCACGGCCGAGTACATCGTGTACCCGGGCGACACGCCGCCCGTGTCGGTCGACAACCTGTTCTCGCCGACCGACGGTACGACGTTCACCGACGGCCGCATCTTCGTCAGCGGCCGGTTCGAGGACGACCAGCAGATGGCGTCCGTGCAGGTCGCCATCCGGGACAGCCTCGGGCGGTACATGAACGCGGATGGGACGTTCACCAGTACGACCGAGAGCTGGCGAACGGCCTATCTCAACAGCCCGGGATCGCCCGGCTCGAACTTCGCCTACACGTCGCCAGCGATCCCGTCGGGCGCGTACACGGTCCTCGCTCGGGGCGTCGATCAGCACGGCTTTGCGACGACGCCTCCCGTTCAGCGAAGTGTCACCGTGACGATCCCGCCGAACAATCCGCCGGTCGCGAACTTTACGTACAGCTGCGTTCAGAACGTGTGTTCCTTCGACGGCCGGTCCTCGACCGATGAGAACGCCGCGACGCTCACCTACTCGTGGAACTTCGGCAACGGGACGACGGCCACGGGACCGGTCCCGACGCGTACGTTCACCTCTGCCGGCACCTTCACGGTGACCCTCACGGTGAAGGACGAGTACGCCCTGACCGGCTCGACGGCGCAGCAGGTGACGATCGTGGAGCCGAGCGGCAACCTCCCGCCCATCCCGGTCATCAGCACGCCATCGTGCGCCGCGCTCACGTGCAACTTCTCGAGCGTCGCCTCCACGGATCCGAACGTCGGAGACACGTTCACCCGCCTGTGGAACTTCGGAGACGGCACGCCAACGAGCACGGCGACGTCCCCGTCGCATGTCTTCCCTGCTCCGGGCACCTACACGGTGACCCTGACGGTCACCGACGGGTGGGGCAAGTCGGCCAGCACGACGATCGTGATGTCGCTGGTCGAGCCCGGCGGGAACGTGGCTCCCGTTCCCGTGATCAGCACCCCGTTGTGCAGCGGCCTGACCTGCTCCTTCTCGGGCATCGGGTCGTTCGATCCCAACGGCGACGCCGTGACCTACCTGTGGAACTTCGGCGACGGGACGGCCACCAGCACATCGGGCACTCCCTCGCACACCTTCGCTCTCGCCGGCACCTACACAGTGACCCTGACGGTCACCGATGGATGGGGTCGATCGGCAAGCACAACAGTGCAGGTGACGGTGGCGTAGACCGTCGAGACGTTGGGGCACACGCGGCCGGCGCCGGCCGCGTGTGCCCCTCACGTGTGAGCCACCACATCGTCGACGTTGGCCGCGAACGTCTTGACGGTCTCGTCCAGGATCTGCAGGGTGGAGATCGGGGTGGTACCTAGGTTCTGACCGCTCCAGCTCCCCACCGCAGCGCCGTCGAAGGCGGCCGACAACGTCCCCGAGACCCCGATCGTCGCGCAGAGCTCGATCGTGTGCCAGCCGCTGGACAGCGTCCGGTTCATGTTGAACACCGCTGCCGTCACGTCGTTCCGCACCCTCAGAGCCCGGGCAGGCGTCACCAGGATCCGCGCGACCTGGCCGCTCGACGTCCGCAGTTTGAGGAGCGCCACCGAGGCCGTGCCGATCGAGGACAGATTGATCGCCTCGGACACGCAAAGGCTCGAGTAGCCTTGCGCGAGGGCGGTGCGGGCGAACGCCTTGGCTCCTGTGACCTGCGCCCTGGCCGAGGGAGGCGAGATCCCGCCGGTCGTGCTGTCCAGGCTGAGGTTGGTCACGGGGGACCAGGCCCCGAACCCGGAGGAGAACGTCTCGGAGAACACGGGCGGCGGGGCCGAGGCGACGGTGACCGGGGCCGAGGGCGCGGACAGAACGCTCGTGTTGACCCCGTCGGAGGCATCCACCTGGTACGTGTGAACAGAGCCCCCGGCGAGCCCGGTATCGGTGAAGCTCACGGTCGTGGTCGAGGAGCTCTGCACGGTGCCGACCGGGATCTGCCCCCCGTCCCGAAACACGTGGTAGGTGATCGAGGTCGCGTGATCATCGCTGGAGGCGCCCCAGGACAGGTCGATCTGCCCCGGCACGCTGGAGATCCCAACCGGCTGGCCCGGGACGGAGGGGGGCTGGGTGTCGGGGGCGAAGAGCTGGTTGAAATAGGGGTTCAGCGCCATGCTCCTCCACGCGTTGAACGCCTGTGGCGTGCTCTTGAGGATCCACGGATAGGTGATCCCGCCCTTGGTGATCGTCGTATCGAAGTACAGAACAGCCTGCACGAGCGGGAACGCCGTCATCAGCGTGGTCTGAGAATCTGCGATCCACTGAGCCTTGCGATTGGGATCGTTCGGGTCCTCCTGCACGCCGTTCTCGGCGATCATGATGGGCTTGCCCATCGTCCCGGCCCAGTCGTAGAAGGGCTGAAAGAGGTACTGGAAGCTCCGCCACTGCGAGCCCGGCCGGGCCGGGTACCAGTTGTATCCGTCGGCCGCGATCCAGTCCACGTACGCATCGCCCGGGTAGTAGTCGGGCGGCCACGGATCCTTCTGGATGAACTTCCAGGCCGTGGGACACCAGACCCAGACCACGTTCGTCGCCCCTTCCTGCTGGAAGAGATCGTGTACGTGGCGCCAGGCTGCGATGAAATCCTGCGGGCTATGGACGATCGTCTGCCGGTAGTCACCGTCCATCTCGTGATAGAAGCGAAGGAACACGGGCGCGCCGAGATCGCGAAGGCGGTCCGCCTGGCTGCGGATCCAGGTGTCGACGGAACCCGACTGGATCGTGAGCGTGTCGTAGGCCCCCCAGGTGATCATGGGCAGCCGCCCGTTCGCCACGTCCCACTGTTCGGCGGCGGTGGGAATCGCCTGGTTCCAGTTGTAGAAGCGGTTATCCACGTCGATCTTGCGGCCGAGGTCGGACTCGAGCTGCTGGATCTCGGCCTCGCTGCCCGCGACCCCGTCCACCCGATCGGGGTTCTCGAACGCCCCGAAGTACGCGCCGGCGGGTAGCGCAAGCGGCCCCGTCGGACGGGTCGCGGCCGAGGAAGGCGCGGCCGGCAACGCCTGCACGCCGATCACGCAGAGCCAGAGGGTGGCGACCCTGAGCAACCTGTGCGCCCTCACGGGAACCCCCTTGCTTCGCCCGCCCCATTCGGGCCACCAACGACTTGTCACCACAGAGCCACCGACGAGTTGTACCACGTTTGGGCAACAGGGGCATCGGGCGAAGGACCTACCGGAGGGCCTGACGAATCCCTCGGACGGGACCCTGGACGCCAACATCATGACGACGCTCGCTGGATGGGACCGAGGTGGGGCGAGACCGCGTCGACGACATTGCTCCTCGACCACAACGCCCTCGACCCGCCTGCGGCGGGCCGAGTTGGACCGCCTCGAGGATGCGAGCTACAGTGCCGGCGCCGCACCGACGTGCGAGGAGAGCAGCAGGGGGCATGAGTTCAACCACCGCGACTATGAAGGGCAGGCGCCGTCGCCGGCTGGCGAACGGAGCGGCGGCAGGGCTTGTGTTGGTCCTGGTGCTGATCCGCCCCGGCGTGGGCGAGGCTGCTCAGCAGTGTGGCACCTCGTCCGGATACAGCATCTGCCTGAACGCCCCCAGCGGAACGCTGTCCGGGGACGTATCGATCTCCGTCACGGTCAGCGGATCATCGTCGGGCATCTCGCACATGGACTTCGCCTGGGGATCCACGAGCTCGAACACCAATTCGCTGCTCAGCGACTTCCAGGCCCCGTGGGGGTTCGTCTGGCGAACCGATCTCTACCTCGACGGGAACGGATGGCTCAACGTTCGAGTCACGCGGGGTGGCGGATCGCCGGGCGCCCCGGTCGCGATGCAGTTGACGCTCTCCAACGGCAACAGCTCGAGTGTGCCGGCACACCCCTCCGACTGGAACCAGATCTTCCAGCCTCGAGCCTCGAGCGGCGATCCCGTCGTCGTCGCGGTCGGGGACGGCGGCGACGGCACGACTCGCAGCAACGCCCTCGCCGCGTACATTCCCCAGTCCGAGGCGTCGCTGCTCCTCTTTCTCGGCGACATCTACGAGCGGGGCACTCCCGCGGAGTGGGACTACAACTTCGGACGGTCTTCGCTCGATCCGGGCGGGGGTACGAAATGGGGATCGAT
>Ga0070741_10020888_pt1 | contig 10254 bp, 9 predicted proteins | sample Coa_R1_4_FD_66440 | JGI IMG/M metagenome (GOLD analysis project Ga0070741, IMG submission 66440) | Surface soil microbial communities from Centralia Pennsylvania, which are recovering from an underground coalmine fire - Coalmine... | ecosystem: Environmental > Terrestrial > Soil > Unclassified ...
CCATCAGGGGTTCTCGTATCAAAACGTCGTTCAGCGATGGCGCCCCTTACTTTCTCGAAGGGGCCGAGCGAGTCTACGTCGACGGTGCTGCGTCACCCCAGTGGTATGGCACCGGCACCGAGGACTTCTATGAAGGTGGTTGGTACTTCAAAAACGGCACCCGCTATAGCGCCCCGTTGACCGGCCAACCCGATCAGCGCACAGCCGCGGGCGGATGTCAAGACTATTGTGTCGCCGCCTACCGCCTCATGCTCGCCGACGCCATCGGTTACCACTCTGCGATCCGATTCGGCATCGAGCACGGCAAACGCAACATGGTCGAACCCCTCTACGGCTCAACAGCATTCCTTTACACCCAACCCAACGACACCCTCACACCCAGCGACGAAGTCATCCCCGCTGATCCTGGCAATCGGCTCCTGCACCACTACATCGATGCCGGCGCGACCGATGAACCACTGATCAGCGAGTACGAGGGCAACGACGACATCCGCCCCGTCGCCGGGCTGGTCCACGCCAGCCGCGCGGCGATCACATTCGATGTCGAGATCCGCCCCGACAACCATGGCATCCTGTTGCGCCGCATGTCGGATCAGACAATCGGCTATCAATCAGCAGACGTCGCCATCGACGGCGCTCCGGTCGGGAATTGGCTAGAGCCACGCAGCAACTCGATTCACCGTTGGCTTGATGACACCTACCAGATACCTGAGACTCGCACCGCGGGCAAAGACCGCATCACGGTTACGCTCACGCCGACTCCCGACGCGCCACCGTGGACCGCCAGCCGCTACCAGACAGACATCCTGACGGGCCCGGATTGAGATCGATCAAAACCGTTGAGCCGGCCGGCTCGATGAGCCTTGCTTTACGTCGCGATGCGGCGGTGTTGATACGGATGTCTGCGCCGGGTTGTAGCCATACCAGATCGGCAGGCCCGGATCTATGGCGTCAAGCGCGCGCTCCAGTTCATCACCATCCGTGACTGCTTGGCCCTCCGCTATGAGGGGTGAAGCACCGCTACCACACCGGGCGCCGATGCCGCGCTATCGCGGCAGACGGATCGTCCGCCCCAGCGGAGCGCTGGAGCCACTCGGGTCAGCTCGAGCGGCGCTCGCGAAACCGACTGAGCAAGCATTAAATGCAGGAAGCTGCAACCTAATTCATGCTTCGGCGCGACCCGGGCTCACGCCAGTGCAGACCAGCCCCAGAGGCATCCGATACGGTATACCCCATGCCCCGCGTGGACTACGTCATCCAGTATGTCGAGTCGCTCACGCGGTCGGAGGCGTTCTACCGTGATGTGATCGGCCTCAAGGTGCGGTTCGAAGGCGACGGCTACATCGAGTTCGAGATGGAGAACACCAAGTTCTCGCTTTTCGAGCGCTCGAAGCTGCCGGAGCTCATCGGCCGAGAAGGCGGCAAGGCTCCGTGCGGCGAGATAGTATTTCTGGTCGAAGACGTTGATAGGGAAGCGGATCGGTTGAAAGGCCTCGGTGTCGAGATCCTCAGTGGACCGGTGGATCGACCGTGGCGTGAAAGAACGGTCCATATTGCCGACCCGGACGGTAACATCATCGAATTCGCGCAAAAGTTGCGATGATTATCGGTCTGTCCTGCCGTATCTCGGCGAGCGGCCGCCACAACTGTATCTACGGTCGATCCAGCGGGTCGACGGCGGTCATCGGGAACCCGGGCTAACCGGCGATTCCAGCCAGTTCGTGTGCCACCGCATCGAATGCGCGTAGCGTGTCCAACATGTGCGGCTCATGAGAGTGCGGCTGGGTGGACAACTTGGCGGCGACCATTTCTGCGGCGCGATTGACGTAGATCATCTGACCGCACATGCCAAGGCACAACACGACGTTGCTGCCGGGGTAAGGGGACCACATTTGGTTGCGGTACATGCCGCCGGGCATTGGGTTGTCGTCCGGGCTGGCGGCGAACGCCTCCCGCGAGTCGGGTCCGCCGTCGACGGTGTCGGCGATCCACGCCGCCGGCACCACTTGCCGGCCGGTCAACGAGGCACCATCGCGCAGGAACAGCGACCCGAACCGGATCATGTCGGTCAGACAGGCGTTGATGCCACCGTCGAAGAATCCGGTCCCGACCGCGTCGACGCCGATGGTGGCGTCGCACTGAGCGCCGATGCGGCTCCACAGCAATTCCGACATCAGGTCAGGCATCCGCTGGCTGCCGGCGACCTCGCAGATCCAGCCGAGTACATCGGTTTCACACGAGCGATATTCGAACGGGCCGCCATGGGCCGACTTCTGCCGCAACGTCAGCAGGAAGTCATACAGCGTGGCGGCGACGTCCGGTCTGCTCTTGGGCGCCCACCCGATCGCCTGGTCGAGGAGGTGTATTTCCGCGGTCGGGTCGTCGTAGTTCTCGGAAAACGCGATTCCCGACCTCATGTCCAGCAGGTGGCGCACCGTCGCCCCGGCGTAGCCGCAGTTGGCCAGGGCCGGGACGAATGCCGTGACTGGCGAGTGAAGGTCTATTGCACCGGCCCCGTGTAGCGCGGCGACGACGACCGCCACCAGCGACTTGCTCACCGAGAACAGGAGGTGCCGGGTGTGCGCCTGCAGGCCGTCGCGGTACTCCTCGGCCATCAGCGACCCGCGGTGGCATACCGCCCACCCGTCGGTGGCGGTGGCGGTCATCACCGTGCCCACGGTGGTGGCCGCGCCGTCCGTACTGGTCAACGGAATCTCAGCCAGGGCAGAAGTGGCGGCGGGCAACGCCGCGGTTGGCCCGGTCCCACGCGAGATGACCGCGGTCGGTACGAATTCTTCGACGTGCTGGAAGGACCAGCGCGCGTAGGGCGCCGACAGCCAGTTGTCCAGTGAGATGCCGGCCGGGACGCCGCTGCTCACGCGCGTGCGACGAGGCGCGAGACGATCGGCGTGGCCGGCGCCAGGGGTGTTGAGGCGAACTTCGCCTTGATGCCCTTGATCCAGCGCCGGCAACGCTCGGTAAGCTGGTAGTCCTCAGTCTGCAGGTGCCCTCGGGTGACAAGCACTCCAAGTTGTGCGCCCTCGCAGCGTAAGTCGCCCGGCGCGGCGACACGCATGTAGAAGGCTTCGGACCCGTCGAGCAGCGTGGCCCAGTCGTTGGCGGGGCGCGCGAAGGAGACGCGCCCGTCGTCATCGATGCGCCAGATACCGGTGCGTGGTGTCGCGGTGAAGAGCTCGACGTCTCGGGAGGTCTCGCTGATGATCAGCTGACCCCAGACCTCGTCTTCGCCGTAGCCGCGTTCCCAGCGCGCATTGATTTCGTCGATGTCGAGCTCGTAGTCCACATCCATGTACTCGAGCAGATGAAAGAGGAACAACGGCATGTCGGCGTAGGCCTCGGTGGTCAGGTTCGTCATCGGGCTGGCGCCGGACAGGCGCGGGTTCACCTCGCCGAGGTAGAGCTCGTCAGAGTCCAGGTCGTGCAACAGGTCCACCTCGAAGTAGCCGCGGTAACCCTCGCGGCTCAGGATGTCGCCCAGTTGTGCGACCATTTCTCGCGCCGCGTGGGCCTGTGCCGGCGGTAGCACCTCGCGCCAGATGTCGTTGCCGCACCAGCCGCCCTTGCGCGGAGTCAGCTCCGGATACCCGACCAGACTCGTCATCGCGGGGCCGACCACGGTGCCGTGGCGGGTCACGGTGCCCTCGATGCACACCTCGACATTGCGAATGCGCTTCATGACTTTGACTTCCTGGCCGGCCAGGGCACCGGCGTGCTCGTCCCAGTCGCGCTGCCCGCGCACAAAGAACACCGCGCTACCGGCGTCGCCGTAGGCGGCCACGACGACGAGGTCATCACCCAGTCCAGCCTGTTGCGCGAGCGCCCGCAGCTCGTCATAGGAGCCGACCCGGCCAATCACGTGGGGCACGCTGCGCACGCCCGCCTCGTCGGCCAGACGCGTCATGACGAGCTTGGAGGCCAAGCGATGGCGCAATTCCACCGGAGGGTGCATGACTTCCAATCCCGCTTCGCGCGCGAGGGCCTGCGTCTCCTCGTCCATCATCACGAAGCAGGCCTTGCCACCCGGGCCCCGGCCCGCGATGAACTCGAGAGTCTCCGGGTCACGCAGCAGGTGGTTGCACACATCACCCATGGACCCGAAATCAATGCGGTCGCGCCGCCGGGGAACGAACACGCGTGAATGTGTGCCCTCGAACGAGTCGAAGTAGGTCAGGTAGAAGAAGTTGCGTACCCAGCGATCGATGCCGAGCAAGTTGAACGGGGTGGGGGAGATGAAGTACAGCGGCACGGTGTTGGTGTGAAAGAACGCGCGGACCTCCGAAAGTCCGTTCAGCCGGCGTCGCGGCGCGGGCTCAGGCACGTCGACGTGAGCCATCACGCTGGCCGGGCCGACGTCGACGGGTGGGCGCGGTGCAGGCACCGCGGCGGGGGTAGGGGTGCTGGGGTCGGCGGGACGGCACTCACATGACAAAACTCCATGCGATGAGTGTGCACCCTGCTACGCGCGATCGGGCGCGCGGCCACATGCCGGGGACAGAATTTTCACGCGAATCTCACCGATAACCCACTCGCGAGAGCGGCGTTTCATCCCACGGCAGGATAATGAAACCCATTGGGCGAGCATATAAACGCGGCTAACGCAGCGGTTAACGGAAGACAGCGGGAGTTCGAGGCCGGCGCGACCCCTCAGAGTGCTCGCAAGCCGCGCAGTGTCCTTTTGATCAGTTCGCGTCGTTCGTCGAGTGTCATCGAATCACCGACAGGGGCGCGCACCCGCAAATAACCCTGGGTCACCAGGTCGTCGACCAGGAACCGCGTCGCACCGAGCGGCAGGGACAGGCGAGCGGCGATCTCTGCGACCGAGGGGCTATCCACGCAACACGTCAGGACCTCGCCGCGGACATCATTTCTGCGCCAGTGCGGCGGCTTGGCGGTGGTATTGAGCGATTCGACCGGAGCCTCGAGGGCCAGGTTGACATTGGTATCACCACGGCGTGCTATCAGCGTGTATGGCCGGACCAGGCTTGGCATGTCCACGGCTTCCGGTTCTGTGAACCGGTAGCGGATCGGTTCGCCCTTGCCCGCGCGGACAGGGGGCGACCTACGCGGCGCGTGGTGGTTCTGCAGGAACCGCAAGGCCTGGTCGGCGTGCACCGAGGCGCGCACCTCGCTGGCGATGACCTTCAGGATGGTGCGGTCGGTGTCGATGACGAATGTGGTCCGTCTGACCGGCAGCAGCCGGGCCAGCAGGCCGCGGCGCCGCGCGTGCCGGCCCCGCCGCACCGCCTCACGCGCCGCGACGGATCTCCGCAGTTTGGCAAGCCGGCCCCGGCGCACCCCGAACAGCTCGGACACCACGCCGTCCGCGTCGGAGAGCAGCGGATAGTCGAATGAGCGCTGTTGGGCGAAGTGGGCCTGCCTGTCGACGGTGTCGGTGCTTATGCCTACGCGCTGGGCGCCCACCGCAGCGAATTCGTTGCTCAGGTTCCGAAAGCGACAGCCCTGGGCCGTACAGATCGGTGAGGACGCTATTGGGAAGAAGAACAACACAACCGGCCCTGCGGAAAGGAGCGCCGACAAGCTGCGAGGACGACCGGTGTGATCGTAAAGAGTGAAGTCGGGCGCCCTCTCCCCGGCGATCATGGGCAAAGAGTAGCGCCGGGAAGCTCTGCACGGCGCGCGACTCGGATAATTGGTCGTCGGCCGGCAAGCGGGATCCGTGACCAGCTCGGCCACGCCGCGGATCCCGGCTGCGAAGTCCGGTCGAGTCGTGATACCAGCCGCCTGCGCCCTCGGGGTGGTGCACGAGACCGCTCGTTTGCTGGCGGCTAAACGACTCCGCGCCGATGCGGCCCGGGCAATCGAAGGGCTCAAATCTCGTGACGGTTTCGGTTGAGCAAAGGTACTGCAGCCTGTCCGCGGCGAAACAGCCGATATCGCCTGGTTGGCTTTAGTGTCGGCTGCTATGGCCGGACTGGGCAATCACACGACCTGCTGGCGCGCAGCGGTTCGCGCAGCTGTGTCGGCATTGATAGTTGCCATCTTCGGACTCGCCATCACCCCGGTAGCTCATGCGGCTGCCGCCACGGCGGCGCTGAGGGTGGAACATACGTGGCAGACCGGTTTCATCGCCCGTTTCACAATCACGAACTTGAGCACGGTGCCGCTCACCGACTGGAGGCTTGATTTCGACTTGCCGATGGGAGAATCCATCTCGCACACATGGAATAGCACCGTTGCGCGATCTGGCACGCACTATGTTCTCACCCCCGCGAATTGGAATCGCATCGTTGCACCCGGTGGTTCAGCCACAGGCGGATTCAGAGGCGTGCTGAGCGGTACCTACTCGCCACCGTCGAATTGTCTGCTCAACCGGCAATATCCGTGCACCTAAGGGGTCTCGACCAACTGGCTGCCGCTCGAGTGTTCGCTTATGCCATGCATGTCTGACCGGTGACACAATCGCCGACATGCGATCCGGATCTGTGCGTGAGCTCAACTAGACCCGGGCGCCGTTGCGAACTATGAAATCGTCTGCAGCACAGGAGGATAGGTGTACTCATTCTATGCTGGAACATACCGCGTTCTACTTAACATAATGTCGCTTATCGGTAGTAAAAGGTAGCGAGTCGCACTAGACCAAAGCTCCGTGTCTGCAAGCGGCGCATCGAAAATGACCCGTCTAGCGCGAGCGGTAGATGTGAGCGCGGTGGTTGATAGCAACAACAACGATGGCATGCTCGTCATCGTCGATGCGGAACAACACCCGGTAGTCGCCTCGGCGGGCGCTCCGGTAGGCCGCCAAATCGCCTCGCAACTGTTCGCTAAGCCGCTGTGGGTTCTCGGTAAGTGGGCCACTCACGAACTCGACGATTGCCGCGGCGATCTTGATCGGTAGGCGCCGCAAGTCGCGCCGTGCAGCCCCGCCGACCTCGACGTGGTACGGCCGGTCCGTTGTCACCGTGGAGGCAGACCGAACTCGTCACGCAGCGCTTCGCCGCTGACGGTCGAACCCTCCGCATACTCACGTTCAGCCGTGGCAATCGTGTCGCGGATGCCGGGCTGCGACAGCCAAAATACGGTCTCGTGCAGCGACTCCAGGTCGTCGGCAGACATCAGCACAGCCGCCGGCCGGCCGTGCTTCGTGATCGTGATGATGTCGTGCGTCGTTTCGGCGTCGTCGACCAACGCCGAGAGCTTGTCCTTGGCCTCGCCGAGCGGGATTGATCGCATGGAGCACACATTATAGCCATACAACTAGCCAGCAGATAGCCTGGAAATCAGCCAGGACAGTCCGGGTTCGGGCGATGTATGCCCGCGCGGGCATGCCGTAGGACGTTGCGCGGTCCCCCACGACCGACTACGCCTAGACGTTGGAAACTCAAGGGTCGGTCAGAATGCTGATCGCCCAAACGGGCTATTAACCGGCAATGCGTCACGGTGACGAATTAGCCTGTGGCGGGCCCGAAAAAAGTGGGGCCCGTGCTTTCCGGAGCCAGCGAAGATCCGAAAAGCCAACACAACCTACTTGTCCGTTGCAAAGGTGAGTAATCGCTTGCATTAGCCGACTGTCGCACCGACCCATGCTGAGCGTGTACTGAGCCAATTTCGTTGGCAGACAACCGTGCGATTCAGACTGCAGTAGGCAACTGTAGTAGACATGGGCTCGCTATGCCGCATTTACCACGTAACGGCCGCGCAAACCCGGCATAGTAGTTGGGATCGGTACCCACGTCCGGGCTTTTGGGCTGCACCGACAGGACCACCGGGGTGGCGTCCCGCGAAAGGACCTACAATGGACCGAATCTTGCGGTTCGCAACCACCCTGATGGTGGCGGGCAGTCTAATCATGGCCAGTTTCAGCGTAGGATCCGGAACCGCTCACGCCACCGGCCCAAGCTATCAAGGCGGGAATTGCCCCGGCGGGATGACCTGCACCCATTGGTGTCCCGGCGACCCACCGATACCGGGAAGCCAAGTGATCAGGTGGGACTGGAATATTTGCCACGACTGGTACTGGACCTCGGAGGGTGTCATCGACATCGACGCCAACACCATCTATCCCTGGCACGGCAGTCCGCATGAGGCTCCCCCGCCGCCTCCGCCCCCACCTCCGTATACGCCCCCGCCGCCGCAGCCGCTTCCGCCGGATTGCCCACCATGGTCTCCGATCTTGGCGCCCTCGCGCTGCGGCGGTCTGTGAGTAGGACGTGGACGTCGAAAAGCCTTCTATAGTGCGTGGAGTTGCTTGAGCCGAGCGATGAGGGCCTCGATGTCGGGTTCAGGTCGCGGGCTCGGCCGTATGCCAGGCGGATCGACCGGCGGTTCGCCGAGCAGCAGGCGAGCCACGTTTGCGGCGCCGTATCGGAGCGCATCCATGTCGTAGCCGCCCTCCAGGGCGAAAACGATCTTGCCCGCACAACAGCGTCGCGCCATACCGATGACCTGTTCGGCAAGGCGGGAATAGCCGTCCAATGTCAGCCGCATCGCCGCCAGTGGATCCGCCCAGTACGCATCGAATCCCACTGACACCAGGATCAACTGGGGGTCGAAGCGCTCGGCGGCGGGCCAGACGATCTGGTCGAAAACCATCGCGTAGTTCGAGTCGCCGCTTCCGGCAGACAACGGGATGTTGATCGTGTAGCCCTGGCCCCGGCCAGTGCCGGTGTCGCTGGCAGCACCTGTGCCGGGATAGAACGGGTACTGGTGCGTCGAGATGTACAGCACCGAGGGATCGTCGTAGAACATCGCTTCGGTGCCGTTGCCGTGGTGCACGTCGTAGTCGACAATCAAGATGCGGTCAATCCCGTAGCGCCTCTGCGCATAGCGTGTGGCGATGGCGACGTTGCCCAGCAGGCAGAAGCCCATGGCGTGGTCCGGCATCGCATGATGCCCGGGCGGGCGGGTCGCAGCCAGCCCATTGTCGGCGGCTCCACTGAGCACCGCGTCGGTCGCGGCAACCACGCCGCCCGCCGATAACCGCGCGATCGTAAGGGCGTCCGGGCCTGCGTAGGTGTCAGGGTCCAGATGAATTGTGCGGGTCGTATCGCTAATCCGCCGCAGCATGTCGAGATAGTCGGCCGTATGCACGGCAAGAACCGCGTCAGTGTCTAAAGCTTGGACCTCGAGTGGGCGCATCCGCGCGTCCAGGCCGCTCTCATGCAACCCGTGCCAGACCGCCCGGATTCGGTCCGCGTTTTCGGGATGACCCGGCAAATCGTGTTCGGTGTACCGGGAATGAGTCGCGTAAACCGTTGTCATTCCTCAACTCCTGCCGGCACCCTAGTGGATACGACAGGCCCGCGGGTGCGCGACTCCCCTTTCGCACTACCGATTATGTTGCCTGGTCCCGGCTTAGGCCGGATTAGCCGAGAAGACACCGTCGGTAGTTTCACCAACCCTCGTCTTGAACGGGCGACTGATCTGATCTAGCGTGCCTCGCAGCCACTCGGCATGGTCGTGCGCGACACGCTCGAGCCGTAGTCTGCGCATCCGCATCGGCACCATCTGCAACCCGACACAGCCATTGTCGACCGAGGCGAAGTACATCAGTCGCAGGTTCGGCCGGAACTGCTCGTATCCGGTGATCCCTTCGTAGTCGTCGAGCGCGTCGCCGCACCCGTACAAGATCAGCTTGTCGCGGTAGAGCTCGATCGGTCGCGGATGGTGCGACGAATGCCCGTGCACGATGTCGACACCGGCGTCGATCAACCGGTGTGCAAACCAGACCTGAGCCGCGCTGACCTCATAACCCCAGTTGGAGCCCCAATGTACGGAGACGATCGTGACGTCGCCCGGCCGCTTCTGCGCAAGCACCCGCGCGGCAACCGCCATGGCGCTGCGGTCGGAGAGGTCGGCCACAAACGCGACCCCCGGCCGGTTATGGCTGGCCGCCCACGAGCGGGGAATCCCGCTGGACTCCATGCCACACGCAGCAACAACGACTCGCTTTGCCCGCCCGCAGGCCACCACGACCGCACGTTCGGCCTCGCCGACGGTCAATCCGGCACCAGCAGCTCGGATCCCGGCATCGTTCAACGCGCGCAACGTGTCGGCCAGCCCGCGGTAACCAAAGTCGAGGATGTGATTATTGGCGATCGCGCAGGCATCGGGCCGCGACGCGCCCAGGCATGCGATGTTGTTGGGGTGCATCCGGTAGTGCACGGCCTTGCCCGGGGCGAACGCGTCACTGCGGGTGACAGCCGTCTCCAGGTTCACGATCCGGGCGTCCGGGGCGGCCTCGTCCAGCAGCCGCAGCGCCTCGCCCCACGGCCA
>Ga0070741_10020889_pt1 | contig 10254 bp, 10 predicted proteins | sample Coa_R1_4_FD_66440 | JGI IMG/M metagenome (GOLD analysis project Ga0070741, IMG submission 66440) | Surface soil microbial communities from Centralia Pennsylvania, which are recovering from an underground coalmine fire - Coalmine... | ecosystem: Environmental > Terrestrial > Soil > Unclassified ...
CGCGCGCTGCTGGAAGGACAGAACGCGCGGCTTGCAGCGCGGCGGCACGATAAGGGGTTAATCAAGCGCATCGAAATTGTGCTAAAAAAGGGAACGGCGGCAGTTGCCACCGGCCGTTTCGATCAGCTATTCGAATTGAACCAGCAATATCACGACGCACTGGCCGCCGCCGGCCAGAACAGGGTACTACGCGAAATGCTGCAGAAGCTGCGCAATCGCACCGCCATGCTGTTTGCCCCGATGTCGCCATCTCGCCAATCGCGCTCTTGGAGCGAACATGCGGACATTCTGCGCGCCATCATCAACGGCGACGAACGGGCCGCAGCGGCGCTGGCGGCCGAGCATGTCATGCGGGCGGGAGCCGATCTTTTGGCCGGACTCGATGCGATTGCCGACTATTCGGAGGTTTCGACGTCCGGCGAAAGGCGCTCTCGCAAGGTCGCTAAATCAAATAAATACGGTGAAACTTCTCGAGCGGCGCCACTCGTCGTCAGCGATTGAGAATATCCCGACAGTGGCCAAGCTCGTGCGGCAGCTCAATACGTCGCGATGGGCCACAGCATCAAATGCGAAAATGCCCATGCGTGCTTCTCCTCGCGGCCGCCGATGAGAAGTTTGACTTGCGCGCCAATTGACATCCACCCAAACTACTCCAACGCGCACGGCTTTCCGCATCCGTCGGCGCGGGATGGTGCGAGAACCACTTCGATCAACCGGACGCCTGCGAGCCGGTTTTGGCGCGCTTTCGGATAAGCACGCAAACGAAAAGGACCACCGGAAGCCGATGGTCCTTTCCTTTGCCAGCTAGCTGCGGACAGACTGGCGGCTGCCGCAGGGTTGATCTCGCTTTTCACTGGCCGTCCGGACCCTGACCTTTGGACCCTTGGCTGCCTGGACATTGGTCCCGTCGGACACCTGTCATGTCAGCCGCGTTCTTTCTCGGTGCGCGTCACTGTCGGCGCGGGATGGTGCGAGAACCAGTTCGATCAACCGGACGATTCAACACCCGGCGAAAGCGACGGTTCCTGGGTGCCACAGCACTCGTCGCCGGGCGCCTTCATCGGTAAAAAAATCCGGCGCGCCGAGGCGCGCCGGACCGAAACTCGTTACGCTACCTGGACCCCAATCAGGAGGCCGCGGCCTTCACCGTGCGGTTGCGCGAATTGCGCTGGAAGAACAGCGCCTGGCTCGCCACCGCCGACACCATCGCGGGCTGGAACGGCTTCGAGATCAGGAACGCCGGCTCGGGGCGCTCGCCGGTCAGGAAACGCTCCGGATAGGCGGTGATGAACACCACCGGCACCTCGAAGGTCCTGAGCAACTCGTTGACGGCGTCCAGTCCCGACGAGCCGTCGGCCAACTGAATGTCGGCGAGGATCAGGCCGGGCTTCTTGTTCTTGGCCAGCGCCACGGCGTCCGCATGGGTGCGGGCGACGCCGATGACGTTGTGGCCGAGGTTGCGCACCAGGCTCTCGAGGTCCATCGCGATGAAGGTCTCGTCCTCGATGATGAGAACGTCGGTCGCGATCTCGGCCGCCATCTCGCGGCCGGCCGCATCGGCCAGCCGCCGCGTCTCGCCGATGTCGGTGCCGAGGATGTAGGCGACCTCCTGCTCCGGAAAGCCTTCCAGCGACAGCAGCAGGAACGCCTGGCGCGGCAACGGCGTGATGTTGGACAGCCGCCGCTCCGGAGGCATCGGTAGCGTGGCGACGTCGGCATTCTCGTTGAGCGAGACCGAATTCCAGATCCGGGTGAACAGCCGGAACAGGCCCGCCCGGGCGCCATACTGCTCGTCGAGCAGCGACGGATCCTGCAGCAGGGCCTCGAGCATGGCCGCGACATAGGCGTCTCCGGAGGTCTGGCTCCCCGTCAGCGCGCGGGCATAGCGCCGCAACAGCGGCAAATGTTCAGCAACAAGCTGTGATCGGGACATCCCCACTCCATTAAGTCATTAGATCGGTTTGGGCCGCGCAGCAGAAGGGGTGGCCCGGGTTCCCCTGACGGCCTGTCTACGCTCGAACAAAAGAAAAGTTCCATGTAGTTCTGGAACTATTCGGCCACGATCGCATTAGGTTCCTTACGGAAGTCCTCGGAATTTTGGAAAATTCGCGACACGTCAAGGACTTAACCCTCGGGGAAACGTGGAACAGGTCATGAAAGATGTAAAGTCGCAAGCCAGAAATGCCGCACCGGGCAAGCAAGGCGGGCTGAATGCCGAAATCCAGTCACGGATCGGCCATCAGCTGCGCGCGATGTACGACGATGTCGTGCGCCAAGGGGTGCCGGACCGCTTTGCGGACCTGATCCGCAAGCTTGATACACCCCCAGGCACTTCCCAAGTGGGCAGTACGGGCGGCAGCAATAGCAATAATGACGGGAGGGAATAATGCCCCTCACTGATGCCCTTCGCGACGACATTCTGGCAGCCGTACCGAGCCTGCGTGCGTTCGCGATCTCGCTCAGCGGCAATGCCGATCGCGCCGACGATCTGGTGCAGGAGACCTTGCTGCGGGCGCTCGCGAATATCGACTCGTTCCAGCCGGGCTCGAACCTGCCGGCGTGGCTGTTCACGATCCTGCGCAACCTGTTTCGCTCGGACTACCGGAAGCGGCGGCGCGAGGTCGAGGATGCCGAAGGCAACTATGCCAAGACGCTGAAGACGCAGCCGTCGCAGGGCGCGCATCTGGAGTTCGAGGAATTCCGCGCCGCGCTCGACAAGCTGCCGCAGGACCAGCGCGAGGCGCTGATCCTGGTCGGCGCAAGCGGCTTCTCCTATGAGGACGCGGCGGCGATCTGCGGCTGCGCGGTCGGCACCATCAAAAGCCGCGTCAATCGCGCGCGCTCGAAGCTCGCCGCGCTGCTTTATGTCGACGGCGCCGAGGATTTCGGCCCCGATGAGACTGTGCGCGCGGTCATTGGCGGGAACGGGTAACACCGTCGTCCTGGCCAAGCGACTTGTCCGCCGAAGCTCGCAGAGCGAAGGCGGAAGCGCGAGCCCGGACCCACAACCACAGGCCGACATGTGTGGCCGGCCACCCACGCCTTATCGAAAAAAATCACGCGGAAAAAGCACGCGACATGGGTCCCCGCTCTCGCGGGGCCGGCATGTTTGATTGTGGCTCGACTTTGCCGTCCCAGGATCATCGCAGCGGCGCGCTGATCTGCTCCGTGCGGTCGCGCTCGGTCATGTCGACCACCGTCTCCATCGGCGCGGTCAGCTCGTACACATAAGACACTTCGGTGAAATAGCGCTTTGCCGTGCCGCCGAGCGCTTCGGGTGCGACGCGATCGAGCAGGATCAATCCGAAGTCGCTGTCGGCCCGCCGTGTCGCCTGGCTGGTGTTGAATTCCTCCCAGCGGAAGGTGAAGGTCCGGTTCGGCTCCTCTCCCGTCACCTCCCATTTGGCGACGATGTTCGGATGCTTGCCGACCAGCGACAGGCCTTCGTCCGAATGCGAGGCCAGCTCGAAGAACAGCAGCGACAGGCTCTGCGCGGCGCGCGCGGAGACCGCGATATCGGGGCCGCTGACCGCGATGCGATCCGCATGCGGTATCGCCCGCGCTTCGAACAGGCCCTTCAACTTCACGCCTTGCCACTGGCTCTCGCTGAGCAGCGAGACCACGTTCGCCATGGCGTGAATCCGTCCGATCAAGAGCTCGCGCGCGACATCGATGTCGGCGCCGTGGCGCAAGGTGCGCGTCACGATCGACTGGATCACCGCGAGGATGTTCTTCACGCGATGATTGAGCTCGTCGATCACGGCGGTGAGGCGCCGCTCGAAGCCGATCCGCACCTGGATTTCGCGCTGCAGCCGCACGTTATTGTAGACGACATAGCCGAACAGCCCGCAGACGATGCCGGTCAGCGCCAGTCCGATCGCGCCGACGATCGCCGCCGTCTGCTCGGCGCGCCTGGCCGCGTTGGTCTTGGCATAATAGGCCAGCGACCAGTCGCGATTGCCGAAGGTCACGGTGCGCGTCGCCGAAGGCGTGGGACCGCCGGCCGCCGCCGTGCGCGCGCTGACGACACCGCGATCATTGGCAATCAGCTCGCCGTTGGGCCTGCGCGGGTCCTTCAGCACCACCGAGAACAGCGACAGATCGTCGTTGGTGAGCATCAACGGCGCAAGCTCATAGGAAAACGTCACGAAGCCGGCGGGCGAGGCCGCGCCTTCCGGAGTGACCGGCGCGGCAAGCGCCAGCCCGATCGGCCCGTTCGGCCCCTGCAGGGGAAACGGATCGGAGGAAATCGGCTTGCTCTCGGCCATCGCCCGCGCAAGCATCGGACCGATGACCGGATTGCCGTCCTGCACGCGCCCGGCAAAAGCTCTCGTCGTGTCATTGCGCGGCTCGAGATCCATCAGCACGTCGACCGGCTGAACGACCGCGTGGATGTCTATCGGCTTGTCGTCGAAGGTGCGGATAGTGGGGTTGGGAAAGCCCGCAGCCTGCAGCTCCCTCTGAGCCGCATCGAGTTCGGCCGGCTTCAGCCGCGCGATCCAGCTTGCGATCACGAAGTCGGTCTTGAAGGCGTAGATCGAGGAGCGCAGCGGCTCCAGCATGTTGGCCTTGACCACCGAGGGCGCGCGAAACAGGCCGGAAGAGACGCGGGCCAGCAATTCGCGCTCGGTCAGCCGGTCCTGCACCAGGCTCGCATGGACATCGATGGCGCGCGCCAGCGCGATGCCATCGAGCGTCAGCTCCTGCTCGTGCACGCGATAGGCCGCGAGCCCCGAGAGCAGCACACCGATGAGCGCGATCACGCCGATGGTGAAGCCCAGCCGAACCACGCGACTACTCTGAAATACAGGGTTGGCGGAAACGCAATACGGTCATCGAGAGCCGCCGGGAGAGCAATGAAGTGTGACCGAATGGGTCAGCGCGACGCATAGTGAGGGAGCCATGGTGGATGCGCAACTGCGGTCGGCTGCAATACTCAACGAACCCTCAAGCGAACGGTCATCAGGACAAACCCGGAGGACGCTAATCGCGAAGGGGCGAAATTGTTCCGCCTGACAGTTTGTAATGCTTCTAAGACGGCTTCAACCGCCGAACGCTTCGCGAACGGCTGCCACAGAGGTTAACGCGTTCATGCGCGCTTGGCCTGCGCCTGCGGCTTCAATCCGCCCTTGGCCTCGATGAACGAGATGATGCGGTCGAGCCCCTCGCTCTTCTTCAGATTGGTCATCACGAACGGGCGCTCGCCGCGCATCCGCCGCGCGTCGGTGTCCATCTTCTCCAGCGACGCCCCGACGTGGGGCGCAAGATCGATCTTGTTGATGACCAGCAGGTCGGAGCGCGTGATGCCGGGACCGCCCTTCGATGGAATTTTGTCACCGGCCGCGACGTCGATGACATAGATGGTGAGGTCGGCCAATTCGGGCGAGAACGTCGCGGCGAGATTGTCGCCCCCGGATTCGATCAGCACCAGGTCGAGATTCGGGAACTTGGCGCGCATGTCCGCAACCGCCGCGAGATTCATCGAGGCATCCTCGCGGATCGCGGTATGCGGGCAACCGCCGGTCTCGACGCCGGCGATGCGGTCCGCCGTCAGCGAGCCCGAGCGCACCAGGAACTCGGCATCCCATTTGGTGTAGATGTCGTTGGTGATCGCCGCGATGTCGTAGCGCTCGCGCATGGCCTTGCACAGCAGGTCCATCAGCGCGGTCTTGCCCGATCCAACCGGACCGCCGACGCCGATCCGAAGCGGGCCGTGGGACGATTTCATATCAATCCTTCCTTGGCGAGCTGACCGAGGGTCATGACCGGAACAGCCTCGTATATTGCGTCTCATGATGCAGGCCGGCGAGATCGGCGCGGAAGGTGGCGCTGCCGAGATCGTCGAGCTTTGCCGCAATCGCGCGCCTGGCGGTCTCCGCAACGGCGGATTCAAGCGCGGCCAGCACGCGCTGGCTGTCGGTCTGCCCGAGCGGAATGAGGCGGCTGCCTGCGGATATCCAGTTCGACACCAGCGCATGCAGGAAGGCATGCAGCGCGGGTTCTAGCGGAATCGCATGCGCGGCGCTGACGATGCCGACCGCAATGGGGTAGACGATCGCACCCTCGCATTGGGCGATGGCATGCGCAAGGCCAAAGCAATCCCAGGCCGCGCGCGCAATCTCGATGAAAGCGCGGCCCTGCGCCGTCGTCTCCAGCTGCCGCTCGCGCGAGGGCACGAAGGCCGCCGCCAACTCGGCAACGTCGCGCAAGGCACGCTCATCGTCCGCCGCAACTGCGCGATGCGCCTGTGCCAGAAACACGCCGTCGCAGAGGCCGGAGCCGTCCGCGAGCATCGCGGCGAGCCAATCCTTCAGCGAATTTGCATCGTTGATATCGCCGGCTTGCACCGCCCATTCGATGCCGCTGGAATAGGAGAAACCGCCGACCGGAAAGGCCGGCGACAGCCAGGTCATCAGCCGGTACAGCGCCGCCGCCTCCGCGTCCGTCATGGCGGCACGCGCAGGCGGCCCGGCGCTATTTGCGGTCATGAGCATGGGAATGATGTCCGTGACCGCGGTCGTGATGATGGTGATCGCCGTGATGATGGTCATGATCGTGGTGATCATGACCATGATGGTGATCGTGGCCATGCGCATGGTCATGACCGTGCGGCTCATGCGCATGATCATGCGTCGGCGCTGCATAGGCACCGCCCTCGGGATCGAAGGGCGCCTCGATCTCGACGACGCGGGCGCCCAGTCCCCGCACCATCGCCTCGATCACATGGTCGCGCCGAATGCGCAGCGCCTTCGGCATGAGCTGGGTCGGCAGATGCCGGTTGCCGAGATGCCAGGCGACGCGGATCAGATGATGCGGATCGGAGCCCTTGATCTCGAGCAGCGGCTCTGGCGCGGCCACGACCTCGATCAGCCGGCCATCCTCCAGCACCAGCGCGTCGCCGCCGCGCAAGGCGACGGCGTGCTCGAGGTCGAGCAGGAATTCCAAGCCGCGCGTGCCCGTCATCGCCATGCGCCGCCGGTGACGGTCGTCGAAATCGAGCACGACGGTGTCGGCCGGCGCTTGCGTCCAGCGATGCTGCCCTCGAACCTCCGTCGCCCGTATCATGCCTTGATCGTATCCACCTTGGCGTCACTGATGATCTCGATCACCGTCGGAGAGGCCTTGAGCGGCGCGCCAAATTCACGCCAGACCTTCATATGCGGCGCGCGGCCATGGGCGTTGAGGTCCTCGCGGGTCTCCCAGCGCTCCACCACGACGTAGGTGTCGGGATCGTGGATGCTGGTATGGCCCTCATAGGAAATGCAGCCCTTCTCCTTGTGCGTCTCGGCGATGCATTTCTTGTGCCCGGCGATGTATGCATCGCGCTGGCCCGGCTTCACCTTGGTGGTGGCAATGACGTAGATCATGGTTTTCTCCCTGTTTTCTTGTCAGCGCACCGTGACATTGGCGGGCGTGATCACTTCGATCTTCGGCGGCGCCGTCATGCATTTCACTGCGACGCGGCCATAGATCACGACAATCCTCCCGGCCTCTTGTTCTGGCCGGGCGGTTTTAGAACATGAAGTAGCGCTGTGCCAAGGGCAGCACCTCCGCCGGAGGGCAGGTCAGAAGCTCGCCGTCGGCCCGCACCTCGTAGGTTTCGGGGTCGACCTCTATATTGGGCGTGGCGTCGTTATGGATCATGCTCTTCTTGGAGATCTTTCCGCGCGTGTTCTGCACCGCATAGAGCTTCTTGCTGACGCCGAGCTTGCGCGCCAGCCCCGAGGTGACCGCCGCTTTCGAGGCGAAGATCACCGAGGACGCCGTCAGCGACTTGCCGAAGGCGGCGAACATCGGCTGGTAATGCACGGGCTGCGGTGTCGGGATCGACGCGTTCGGATCGCCCATCGGTGCTGCCACGATCGAGCCGCCCTTGATGACGCATTCCGGCTTGACGCCGAAGAAGGCCGGCTTCCACAGCACGAGATCGGCAAGCTTGCCTTTCTCCACCGAGCCGATCAGCTTGGCCACGCCATGGGCGATCGCGGGATTGATGGTGTATTTGGCGATGTAGCGCTTGACGCGGAAGTTGTCGTTGTCGCTGCCCTTGTCCTGCGGCAGCGAGCCGCGCTGCTTCTTCATCTTGTCGGCGGTCTGCCAGGTCCGGATGATGACCTCGCCGAGACGGCCCATCGCCTGCGAGTCCGAGGACATCATCGAGAGCGCGCCGAGGTCGTGCAGGATGTCCTCGGCCGCGATCGTTTCCTTGCGGATGCGGCTCTCGGCGAACGCAAGGTCCTCGGCGATCGACGGATCAAGGTGATGGCACACCATCAGCATGTCCAGATGCTCGTCTATGGTGTTGCGCGTGAACGGCCGCGTCGGGTTGGTCGAGGACGGCAGCACGTTCTTAAGGCCGGCGATCTTGATGATGTCGGGCGCATGCCCGCCGCCGGCGCCCTCGGTGTGAAAGGCGTGGATGGTGCGGCCCTTGAAGGCCTTCACCGTGTCCTCGACGAACCCGGATTCGTTCAGCGTGTCGGTGTGGATCATCACCTGAATGTCGTAGTCGTCGGCGACCGCGAGACAATTGTCGATCGCGGCGGGCGTCGTGCCCCAGTCCTCGTGCAGCTTCAGCGCGCAGGCGCCGCCCTTGATCATCTCGACCAGCGCGGCCGGGCGCGAGGCGTTGCCCTTGCCTGAGATGCCGAGATTGACGGGGAAAGCGTCGAACGACTGCATCATCCGCATCATGTGCCACGGGCCGGGCGTGCAAGTGGTGGCGTAGGTGCCGTGCGAGGGGCCGGTGCCGCCGCCGAGCATCGAGGTGACGCCAGACATCAACGCGTGCTCGATCTGCTGCGGACAGATGAAATGGATGTGGCTGTCGAATCCCCCGGCGGTGAGGATCTTGCCTTCGCCCGCGATCACGTCGGTGCCGGGCCCGATGACGATGGTGACGCCGGGCTGGATATCGGGATTGCCGGCCTTGCCGATGGCGGAGATCATGCCCTCCTTGATGGCGACGTCCGCCTTGACGATGCCCCAGTGGTCGACGATCAGCGCATTGGTGATGACGGTGTCGGCCGCGCCCTGCCTGTTGGTCACCTGCGACTGGCCCATGCCGTCGCGAATGACCTTGCCGCCGCCGAACTTCACCTCCTCGCCATAGATGGTGAAATCCTTCTCCACCTCGATGATCAGGTCAGTGTCGGCCAGCCGCACCCTGTCGCCGACGGTCGGCCCGAACATGTCGGCATAGACGGAACGTTTGATTTTTGTGCTCACAAGGTGCTCCTTGCCATCGCAATCGTTTGGTCGAATTTCTCATCGAGCCAGGCGTTGCCGCCGCGGCAGCCGCTCACGACCTGCTCGGCCCAGTCCGTGTAGTCGATCAGATCGTCGCGCTCCTCTTTGGTCGGATCGCGATGCACGCGGGCACCGATATTGCTGATCTTGTCGGCGATCTTGATCAGCTTCGCGCCGGGCGACTTGTGAGGCGCGTCGATCACCTGACGGCGGCGACGCTCGGCTTTCGGCAGCGACATATCGTCGGTGCACTCGACGACCAGCGACGCCACGCGGTCGGAAAAATTTTGTGCGAGCTCCTCGCGCGTGGTCGCAGTGTCCTCGATGGTATCATGGAGCCAGCCGGCCGCGACGAGCTCGGCATCCGCGCCCTCGGTCGCGGCCGACAGAAGATTGGCGACCTCGGCGAGATGATTGATGTAGGGCTCGTTGCCGCGGCCCTTGCGCGCCATGCCGTTGTGGCGGCGCGCGGCGAGTGCGGCGGCTTCAGAGACCATGCGCAACGGCGCGAGCATCGCTCACAGCTTCCCCATCACGTCGCCGCGGAAGCCGTAGATGGTCTTCTTCCCGGCCAGCGCGACCAGCTGCACGTCGCGGGTCTGGCCGGGCTCGAAGCGTACGGCTGTGCCGGCCGCGATATCGAGCCGCATGCCGCGTGCCTTCTTGCGGTCGAATTTCAGCGCGGGATTGGTCTCGAAGAAATGATAGTGCGAGCCGACCTGGATCGGCCGGTCGCCGGTGTTGGCCACCGTCAACGTGACGGTCTTGCGGCCGGCATTGAGCTCGATCTCGCCGTCTTTGATGAAGAGTTCGCCGGGGATCATCTTACCTCCTGTCATTCCGGGGCGCGCGAAGCGCGAACCGGAATCTCGATCTACTACTTCTGGATTCCGGGTCCGGCGCTACGCGCCGTCCCCGAATGACGGTGATTATCTGATCGGCTCATGCACGGTGACGAGCTTGGTGCCGTCGGGAAACGTCGCCTCGACCTGGATGTCGTGGATC
>Ga0070741_10020890_pt1 | contig 10253 bp, 6 predicted proteins | sample Coa_R1_4_FD_66440 | JGI IMG/M metagenome (GOLD analysis project Ga0070741, IMG submission 66440) | Surface soil microbial communities from Centralia Pennsylvania, which are recovering from an underground coalmine fire - Coalmine... | ecosystem: Environmental > Terrestrial > Soil > Unclassified ...
TGACTTCCGACTGAGGCTCACTCCCGCTCCAACCGTCCACCCGCCCGCACCCGGTAGCGCTCGCCCCGCCATTCCACCCGGTTGCCCCAGAACGCCGCCGCCCAGATGAAGAAGTCAAGCATGTCTTTCGCCGGGACCATCCACGCATATCCCACCTGCCGATCGTCCCCCCTCATCCGCCCCTGCTGCGTCTGCGCGCTTCCGATGCGAAACCCGAGCGCCGCCGCTGCCACGGCCCACATCCAGACCGGCCCGCCCGCTGCCGCCATGCTGACAAATAGAAAAAGAACCCAAATCCCGCCATTGTTCAGCACGCTGAAAAAAAACGGGCCCGGCTGACAAAACCGGATTGTCCGCGCCCACCGCAACTGGTGCCGCCACACTTCGCCCCACCCCGCCGGCTTTTCCCAGCAATCCACAACCATCGGCGCCAGATCAATCGGGCGCCCGTTCGCCGCGATGCGATGGCCCAGTTGGTAATCGTCCGCCAGGCAATCCGCCAGCGCGGCAAATCCCCCGATTCCCTTCAACTCGGCCGCCGGCAGTGTCATCACCGCCCCAAGGGCAAAATCCATTTTTTTCAACTGGATCGCCTGCAAAACGCTCGTCCAAAAATCCGCGTTCACCGCCACGGCTTCCCATCGCATCGCCAGGGTCGTCGGATTCGCCAGCCGGTAAAAACAGTTGACCAGCCCCGCGCCCGCCGTTCGAGGCGCCATCTCCGCCAGGAAATTCGCCGGGACCTGAGTGTCCGCGTCGCTGATCATCAAGACCGGATGTTTGACAAGCGGCTCCAGTTGCTGGAGCGTCGACACCTTCGCGTTCGCTCCAAGTTGCTTCGGGCAAATCACCAGCTCGGCGTCCGCCGCGGGAAATTCCGCGAGCAATTTCCGCACAACGTCGCACACTGGGTCCTCCGCGGATGCCACGCCGAAGAGAAGCTGCACCGGCCCGGCGTAGTCTTGACACAACCAGCTGCGCAGGCATTCCTTGGTTTCCGCGTCGCAGCCTTTCAACGGCTTCAGGCAGGTCACTCCTGGGGTTCCCGATGGTTTTTGCCTCTGATGCAACGGAAAACGCCGGCTTAGCCGCCAGCGCCAGAAAGTCAGCGCGAACGAAACCGCTGTCAATACCAGGAAAAAATCGCGCAACGCGATTCCCATGCCGCCTAGAGTTCGTCCACCGCGACCACCCGCAAAATTTCCTCCAGCGTCGATTCCCCGCCATAAACGTGCTGCAACCCGCGCTTCCACATCGTCTTCATCCCTTGGGTGATCGCCACCTCCTGCAATGTCCGCGTCGGCAGCTTCTGCATCACGGCGTCGCGAAACACTTGATCGACTGTCAACAATTCCGCCAGCGCCGTCCTCCGCGCGAAGCCCGTCCCGCCGCACTGGTCGCAGCCGGCCCCTTTGCGGAACTGCGCGTTGTCCCGATCCTGCACCGGCACATACCGCAAAATGCCCGGCCCCGGCTCGTACGGCTCGGCGCAATACGGGCAGTTTTTGCGGATCAGGCGCAGCCCCAGCACGCCGGTCACGCTGGAGGAAAGCAGGAAGGGCTCGATGTCCATGTTGATCAATCGCGCGAACACTCCCGCGGTGCTTCCGCTGTGAATTGTGCTGATGACTAGATGCCCCGTCAGCCCGGCTTGCACCGCGATGTTCGCCGTCTCCGGATCGCGAATTTCTCCCACCATGATCACCTGCGGATCCTGCCGCATCAGCGAGCGCAAGGCCTTCGGGTAGGTGAACTCCTGCGCCAGGTTCACCTGCGCCTGCGCGATCATCGGGAGGTTGAACTCCACCGGATCTTCCACTGTCGCGATGCTGATCGTCGCCCCGTGCTTCTGCACCAGCATGTAAAGGGCGGAATAAATCGCCGTGGTCTTTCCCGATCCCGTCGGCCCGGTCAATAATATTAATCCGTTGGGCCGGCTGACCAGTTTGATAAACCCATCCAGAATATCCTGGTCAAAACCCAGCGTGCCCATGTCGAAACTCCGATTGCTCGGATCGAACAGCCGCACCACAATCTTCTCGCCGCGCGTCGTTGGAAAAATCGAAATACGCTGCTCGACCCCGCCCAGCTCCGGATCGCCCGGGGCATGCCCTTCCTGCGGCAACCCGGTCTGATACGTCACCAGATTTCCCAGCACCTTGAAGCGCCCCGAAATCTTGTCCATCAGTTCGAGCGGCAAATGCACCAACTCGCTCAGCACCCCGTTCAACCGAATCCGAACCGCCAGCGTGCTTTCCCACGGCTCGATGTGGATGTCGCTCGCTCCAGCCTTGATCGCGTCCATCAGCAAATATTTGACAAGAACGCCAATTTCCACCCCCTTTTCCGCGGACTCCGACTGCAAATAACTAAGAGTTTCGCTCACCCCTCCTCATTAAGCCCAACCCCTCCGTTTGTCACACGAAAACGCAGTCCGCGCGACCAGGCGGGCCAAGGTTCGCGCGCATGGAAAAACCCGCCGAACCGCGATTAGGCGCGATTAGCCGCGATTAGGCGCTACAAGGCGCGATGAAGCGCTAGTTTTTGCCTGGTATTTGCGGCTTTTTGCCCGCGGTTTGCAACTCGGATGCCTCGCAGCGCGAGTCGCCGTGCCCGAGGCCGCCGCGGACGCAAGAGCGGAAGCCGGCTCGGACCACGGAACCATGCAGATCAAACCCGGCTTGCCTGGCAACGGAGGCGCAGGAGGCAAAGGAGGCGTCGGCGCAGCGCGCGGGCGCCTGAAACAAGTCATTTTTCCCATGTCAAGGAACAGCCGCGCCGCCGCGAGGCGGGCGACGGAAAGCGACAGGGCTTTCCAGATTGAATAGTAACGGGTTTATTGTCTTTGTCAACAAGCGGTTGCGGTGCTGTCACCGAAAAATCAAAAGCCGCCTACTTATTAACCGCCGACAAGAACGATTTCGCATCCCCTGTCCGACGCGGTCGAGATTCGGCAAGTTTGAATCGGGCCGGCTCATTGTTGAATTCGTGGAAGTACGACCCCGATCCTCCACTGTAAAAAAGTGCACACATCCACGGCACCCCAACCCCGCGCGTCGGCCAGTGACGTCGCAGGCTAAACAGGGCGCGGGCCGAAGGCGCCCAACGTTGCTGGCTTGACATGCCAATTGGCGGCCTACTATCAATCCCATGGCATTTCTTATGCGATCGCCCAAACAACTCCTTTTGTTTGCCTGGCTAGCCGCCTTTGTCATCGCTCATCCCCTTTGCGCCCAAAGTTGGACTCAACAAACCAATTCCCCCGCCGCCCAATGGTGGGACATTGCGGCCTCCGCCGACGGACGCAAGATCGCCGCCGTCCCCTTCGACGGCGCGATCTACATCTCCTCAGATTGCGGACTGACTTGGGCCGGGGCGACCAACGCCCCCGATTCCGGCTGGACCTGCATCGTTTCGTCGGCCGACGGAATCAAGCTTGCAGCCATCAACACCGAAGGCGGACCGAACAACCAGGACACCGTCATTTACGCTTCCACCAATTCGGGGGCCATCTGGACGCTCATGCCGACGCCGAGCCCCCTTCTGGATTGTCTGGCTTCCTCCGCCGATGGCTCAACCTTGATCGCCGGGGACTGGAATGATTTCGCCGGGCCCAGCTTGATTTATACCTCCCATGACTCCGGCATGACTTGGATAACCAACCACGCCCCGAGCGAATACTGGACATCTGTCGCCTGCTCCGCCGATGGCTCCAAGATCGTGGCTGGATGCGTCAACCCGGAAAGCACTGGCACAATTTTCATCTCGTCTGACGGTGGCACAAACTGGCGCCCAACCAACCTGCCCTTCACCAATTGGCAAGCCGTGGCTTCCTCGGCCGATGGCTCGAAACTTGTCGCGGCCGTTTCCGGCGGCTCCGTTTATACCTCCGCGGACTCCGGACAGACGTGGGTTCCCACAAGTCTGCCGGCGCTCGCTTGGATCTCGGTGGCCTCCTCCGCCGACGGCGCAAGGCTCGTCGCCGTCAACGAATACGGGTTGATAAACAGTCTGGGAGCGATCTACACCTCAAGCGACTCAGGGCAAACCTGGCTCTCAAACAATGTCCCCAACAACGTAAGCTGGCAGTCTGTCGTCTCCTCCGCCGATGGCAACTCGCTCGCCGTGGCGACATTTGAAAACTCCATTTACACCGTCCATTCCGTCCCCCATCCGCAATTATCGCTGCAAGACTCCGCCTCCTCCATCGCCCTCTCATGGATCATTCCCGCAGCCTCCTTCACCCTGCAACAAAGTGACGACTTAATTTCCTGGACCAACATGGATCTCAACCCAACCCTCAATATCAGCGACTTGAAGAATCAAGTCATCCTTTCAAGGTCAAATCCTGCACGGTTCTATCGCCTCCGCGCGCGCTGACTCCACCCAACACGCGGGATTCAGCTCTCGGTGTCAAGAAGAAGCCCCATGGGTCAACTCCTCGGCGTCAATTTCATGGGTCAACCAAACTGGACCGCGCTTCACCATCCTGCTGCCGCTTAACCGCAAATGTAAAAATGTTGAGATTTGACCCCGCTTTCACTTTGAATAAACGACGATCATGGCGAAATATGTTCCAGAAATAATGACGCCCATACCGTGAGCGTTTCCAAGATCGTGCTCTCCTCCGACCCCAGCGTCAACGTTTTTACATGAGTCTAGTCTATAGTTCCCTACTTAGCATGAGATCCTCCATAAAAGAGGCTCATCAGTCACGTCTTAACTTTGATTCTGCTGAAAAAACCCCTGTTTAGAAAACCGCCGGTTCGGCGTTCTGAAGTGTAAAGACGAGCAATGTTTAAAACGGCGTATAAGCGACGTTTTGATGCCGCGCAAGGTGCTTTGATGGTAGTTCTTCTGGACAGCAAAAATGATTCTTCAGGAGAATCGAATGTTTGAGGTTGACCCCAAAGTTGATCGCTCTAATGGCCGATACTGATCCAGTGCGGCTCTTTAATGCCTGCTTTGCGCTAGCAAAGCGGAAATAGCGTCGGTTGTTCGTTTATCGGCAAACAATTCTCTTATGCTTGCCCGAAAAGATTCTTCATCGTTTATAGTTAAGGTCAGCTCAGACTGCCTGGGAGGAGGAAGAAACCTCGACTCGAGCTTTAACGGATACAATTTAGTTGCATCGTGTTCAATGGTAAACAATTCAACACTGTAATTGTTCAATGCCGGAGCGACGATCGTAAATGCATAATGTAATTTCGGGGTAAACTCGTCCTCGACTTGAAATTGTCGCACCGCACCCCGTAGGATGTTTCTGACCATTTGTGACAGAATAGAAGCCTGCTCCTTGAGTATGGCGGAAGGCGTAACAATTTTGGGCTGTGTGTCAATATTGGTTGGCCATAGACTGTTTGGGAGAGGCGCGGGTTTTTCTGGATCGTTGGTACTCATAGGTTCAACTTGAAAAGGATTGGCAGATGATCGGACATTGATGGTCTTCCGTTCTCAGCTACTAGTCGCCCGCCCTGATACTCTGCCAGGATCTTGAGGCTGGAAAGATCAAAGTGTGGAATTAGCTGTGGACGGATGAGAACTTGGTCTAGCATATTCCAATAAAGGGAGTTATAGCCTGGGGGCTGCATATAAAACGTCCCTCCCGGACGGACTTCGCCATCGCCGAAAAGAGTCCACATCGGATTAAAAAAGAAGGGATGCTCTCGGTCGGCGACCGTTCGATTCTTCGTTAAAGCGATTTGACGAGTCATGACGGCGTTGAACCCGTTCGCCGCGGTTAAGCCCTGCGAGAATGGATTCATATTGAGGTCCCCGACAACGACCGTACGCGAATGGCCAGCAGAGTTCTCTGCGTCTCGTATGATCCTGTTGAATTCTACAGACTCGTGGGCTTGATCAGTCTCTTCCCATACATAACGGGACTGGAAATGGACCCCGCATAAGAGGAACTCTTGTCGACCCGGAAGTAGCACCCTACGAAATGTCGCTCGCCTTGTGTCAGTCTGGGGTTGCAGGAATGCAGGATCAAAACCAAAGAAAATGTCGACTTTGCTTCCAGCGATGGGGATCGGCGGGGCTACAAAATTGAAGCGGACATTGGCCGGAGGATTCAAGAGATCCAATAATTCCGCGACGGGGATCTCGTTTTCTGCAAGGATTAGGATGTCAACATTGTTCTCAGAAACCAATGCGGAAATCGTTTGGCTCAAGGGCCGTTTAGCGATGTTCCAAAAAAGAAATGTGATCATCGTTACCCGGAAAGCCTAGTGGTTGGGCAACAGTGTGGAAAGCCGAAAGATTTGAACGTCCGACCTGATAATGGGTCTCTCACCGTTCCGTCCCACGAGAATGTGGCTTGAACACCCCAAACTACCCCCGCAGTTGAGGCATTGTGGCAGGCGCCGGTGCGGACGGCTCCGTGGCCGTGGTTGGATGAGACTTTAGTCAATTTCCAGCTCTGCTTTGGCTTTGTCCCAGGGAATAAGCGGTTCGTTGCCGTTTTCGGCGATGGCGGCTTGCAAGTCGCGGAGGTCTTCCAAATCTTCGACCTGATGTCGCAAACGTTCGACGCTTTTTGTTAGCGATTCGATTTTTTCCAACACGGCGGCTTCACTCATAGGCTTTCTTCCTATTTTTGACAGCATACACTTGAATGGCATTACCCGCCAGCACGGAATCTTGGCGACTGGGTCGCATTTTGGCAACTGGGTCGTACTTCTACAGATTAAACAATCGGGGGCACCAAACGCGGGGATCAGAGCTACTACACCTAGTCATCGAACACGGCGCCCTCAGGGACCTTGTTAGACATTACGCCGCCGCATCAAGATCCCGTTTGATTCTCTCAAGGAGGAGACCGATTAGGTATTGCGCGAGCTGCTCGGCGCTTGAGTGGTTCCTTTTTCCGTCCTTCCACACCGCCGCGCGGAGCCGGAAGGTTGGAGTAAACTTCCATTCTGCAATCGGGCCTTGCGTCGTTTGAATGTTTCGACCGCTGATGTTAAAAAGTCTCGCATGGAGCCATGTTTCATGCGTGAAATTCAGGCCCAAGCCCCAAAGCTCTAGCTCAAGGACCCAACCCTGTCTAGTTCTAATTACAAACGCGGGCTGCCTGTCGTCAAAATCGGTGGTTCTGCTAAGCGAAATGCCTAGCTCTCCTCTTAACTCGTTCCCAATTCTTGCGCAGGAGTCGTAAAGATGCGTAATCGAATCAAGCACGAGGCGCGTTCCTTCCTCCGTATGGGATAGCTGTTCAGCAATCCGCCTGTCTTCGAGCTTCGCATTGAGCAGTCTGCCCTCGGTTATCACGGGGTTGGAGCCGTCGATCTCCCGAGTGCGCGAGGATGAGTCAATTGCGATTTGGAGGGCATGCGCCACCTTTTCTGGCCCTTCGGAAGCTTGGGCAGCCATCCGACCGGCGATGATCGCAGAGTGGAAGCTGACTTGTTCAGCGCTAAGGTCCTTCCAAACGGGCAGAATTATTTTGCGCGTTTCTTGTTCTAGCGCGAGGAGGCCGCCTAATTCGTTTTGCGGCCATTTTTTTTTGAAGAAAGAGGGGCTCAGTACCACCACAGCGAAGTCGCAGGTCCGCAGACCTTCGTTTATCTTCTGCAGAAGGCTGTCGCCTACAACCAGCACCCATTCATCGTACCAGACTTCATGCTTGCGTCGCAGTTCTGTGGCGAGGAGACGAACGAAATCGTCCTTGTCCTCGCTTGCATGACAAATGAAGAGCTTCATCCGGTCCTCAATTCAGCGGAAGCCGTTTCGTCGGCTCTCATGAGCCGCACCCTACGAACACCCCAGGCTTTCCCCGCAATTCAGGCATTTGTAGCAGGCGCCGTTGCGGACGGCGACGTGGCCGCAGTTGGGGCATGTCGGGGCGTCGAGTTGGAAGTGGCTGACGGCGTCGCTGAGGGTAGTGATGGGGCGGGCTTTGGGGGCGCCGTGTCCGTTTCCGTTCCCATGGGCGCCGTTCCCGCCGTTGCCGGTGGCGGCGCGGGCGGTGAGGACGATTTCCGTGTCGTCGGCTAAGGGGAGGTCGGGGACGGGGCGGTTAATTTTTTTTTTGGCCTCGTCGTAGAGGCCCGGCATGGGAAGTTCGCCCTGGCTGCGCGGGGTGGAGGCGTCGCGGTAACCGGGGATGAATTGGAGGGCGAGCCAGCGGAAGACGTAGTCGATGATGGAGGAGGCGTTGCGGATTTCGGGGTTCTTGGTGAAGCCGGAGGGCTCGAAGCGTTGATGCGCGAATTTGCGCACCAACGCCTCGAGCGGCACTCCGTATTGAAGGGCCATGCTCGTGAGGGTGCCGATGCAGTCCATCAATCCCCCAATGGTTGATCCTTCCTTGGCCATGGTGATGAAAAGTTCGCCGGGCCGGTTGTCCTCGAAGAGGCCGACGGTGAGGTAGCCTTCGTGGCCCGCGATGTCGAATTTGTGGGTGATGGCGGTGCGGGTTTCGGGCAAACGCTTGCGCAAGGGCTGGCCGGTTTGCTCGCGGAGTTTCTCGATTTCGCCTTCGAGTTCCTTGAGGCGGCCGAGGGCGACGGCGGAATCGGCGCCGGGGGCGTCGGCTTTCTTGGTGTTGAGCGGCTGCGAGCGCTTGGAGCCGTCGCGGTAAATGGCGACGCATTTGAGGCCCATTTTCCAGGCCTGGACATAGGCGTCCTTGATGTCCTCGACGGAGCATTCGTGCGGGAGGTTGACGGTCTTGGAGATGGCGCCGGAGATGAAGGGCTGGGCGGCGCCCATCATCTTGAGATGGGCCATGTAGCTGATGCTGCGTTTGCCGCGGTGCGGGCGGAAGGCGCAGTCAAAGACGGGCAAATGCTCGGCGCGCAGGCCGCTGGCGATCTTCTGGCCGTCTTCCTCGACATCCTCGATGGTGTCGAATTTCTCGACGTGGGCGACGATCGCTTTGGCGGCGTCGTCCTTGTAGCCGAGGCGGCGGAGGGCGTCGCCGACGCCGCGGTTGACGATCTTGAGGAGGCCGCCGCCGGCGAGGAGTTTGTATTTGACGAGGGCGATGTCCGGCTCGACGCCGGTGGTGTCGCAATCCATGAGGAAGGCGATGGTGCCGGTGGGGGCCAGGACGGTGACCTGGGCGTTGCGGTAGCCGGATTTCTGGCCGGCATCGAGGGCGCGGGTCCAGGTGCGGCGGGCTTCGTCCTTGAGGTACGCGAAGTCCGCGCTGGGATGAATGTCCTCGACGGCATTGCGGTGGAGCTTGATGACGCCGAGGGTGGAATCGACGTTGTCTTTGGCGACAGGCTGCATGACGCCGGCGCAACGGGCATCGCGATAGCCGGCAAACGGCCCGATGACGGAGGCGATGTGGGCGGACTGCTCGTAGGCGTGGCCGGTCATGATGGCGGTGACGGCGCCGGCGAGGGCGCGGCCTTCATCGGAATCGTAGGGCAGGCCGTAGGACATGATGAGCGAGCCAAGGTTGGCGAAGCCGAGGCCGAGGGTGCGGAAGATGTGGGAGTTCTCGGCGATGTCCTTGGTGGGATAGCTGGCGTTGTCCACGAGGATTTCCTGGGCGGTGATGTAGATGCGCACGGCGGCCTTGAAACGCTCGATGTCGAACCGGCCGTCCTCGCGCTTGAACTTCATGAGGTTGAGGGAGGCGAGGTTGCAGGCGGTGTTGTTGAGAAAGACATACTCGGAGCAGGGATTGGTGGAATGGATGGGCTCGGTGCCTTTGCAGGTGTGCCATTTCTGGATCGAGCCGTCGTATTGGAGGCCGGGATCGCCGCAAACCCAGGTGCCTTCGGCGATCTTGTGGAGGAGGGTGGCGGCGTCTTTTTTCTGGAGGGGTTTGCCGTCGATGGTGCGGCGGGTCCACCATTCCTTGCCGTCGAGGGCGGCCTGCATGAATTCGTCGGAGACGCGGACGGAGAGGTTTTCGTTTTGGTACATGACGCTGCCGTAGGCGTCGCCATTGTAAGAGCCGTCGTAACCCTGCTCGATGAGGGCCCAGGCTTTCTTTTCCTCCTTTTGTTTGGCGTCGATGAATTCCTCGATGTCGCCATGGGAATCGCGGAGGGTGTTCATCTTGGCGGCGCGACGGGTTTTGCCGCCGGATTTGACGACGTTGGCGACCTGGTCATAGACCTTGAGGAAGCTGAGCGGGCCGCTGGGACGTCCGCCGCCGGAAAGCTTTTCCTTCGAGGAGCGGATGGGGGTGAGGTCGGTGCCGGTGCCGGAGCCGTATTTGAAGAGCATGGCTTCGCTGTAGGCGAGGTGCATGATGCTCTCCATGTTGTCCTCGACGGATTGGATAAAGC
>Ga0070741_10020891_pt1 | contig 10253 bp, 5 predicted proteins | sample Coa_R1_4_FD_66440 | JGI IMG/M metagenome (GOLD analysis project Ga0070741, IMG submission 66440) | Surface soil microbial communities from Centralia Pennsylvania, which are recovering from an underground coalmine fire - Coalmine... | ecosystem: Environmental > Terrestrial > Soil > Unclassified ...
GTCGCGATCGTCACGACCGCCGGCGCCGACGGCACGCCGTACGGGCTGACGACAACCGCGCTCACGAGCGTGTCGGCCGATCCGCCGACGCTCCTCGTGTGCGTCGACCTCTCGTCGCGCACGTTGCCGGTCCTGCGTGCGGCGGGACGCTTCGTCGTGAACTTCATGCGCGCCGGGCGCAGCGACCTGTGCCTGCTGTTCGCCTCGAAGGCAGAGGACAAGTTCGCGCGGGTTGCGTGGCGCCGTTCGCAGCGCGGGCTGCCGCTGCTCGAGCACGACGCGATCGCGTGGGCGGAAGTGGAGACGGAACAGGAGCTCGAGGTCGGAGACCACGTCGTGCTGATCGGGCAGGTGCGTGACGGCGGCGCGCACGAGCACGGCCTCGCGCCGCTCATGTACTACCGCCGCTCGTGGGGCGTGTGGACGCCCGCGCACGAGGTCGGGGGCGCCGAGCCGATGAAGCCGATCGAGGTCGGCGGCGTCGACCTCCGCTGGCACGGCGCAGAGTTGTGAGGCGCGCGGTGAGCGCCGGTGATATCGCGCAAGCGAGAGCGATCAAACCGACTAGTTTCGAGAGCTTCCGCTCTTGTGGCGCGCGGCAGGTCGGTCGTACGGGAGAGAAGATAAAGACAAAGCTGAACCCTCTAGTTGTAGGACCCGAGCAGGTTGGTTCTGCTGAGCGGCGGTCGGTGGCCGAGGGCTGAGTGTCGTCTGCGATGGTTGTAGTGCCAGAGCCAGCCGTCAAGGGCTGCGGTGCGTTCGCGGCTTGAGCCGTAGATGGCGCCGTAGGCCCAGCCGGCCAGCATCGTGCGGATGAGGCGCTCTGCCTTCCCATTTGTCTGGGGCCGGCGCGGCCGGATCCGTAGGTGGCGGATCTTGAGCTGCCGGCAGGTGTGGGCGTGCACGATCGAGATGTAGGCGGCACCGTTGTCGCTGAGGATCGCTTCGACCTGGACGCCGTAGCGGCGGTAGAAGGCGACGGCGCGTCGGAGAAAGCCGGCCGCGGTTGTTGCTTTCTCGTCCGGCAGCACTTCGGCGTAGGCGAGTCGGCTGTAGTCGTCGACAGCAACGTGGACGTACTCCCAGCCGAGCTCGCCGCGAGCCCGGCGGCCGAAGCGGCTGTTCTGGCTCTTTCGGTCGCCGGTCATCCGGTGGCCCGCACCCGAGATCCGGCCGAGTTTCTTGATGTCGACGTGGACGAGCTCGCCTGGCCGCGATCGCTCGTAGCGGACGGCCGGCTCGAGGCCGAGCCTGCCGAGCTTCCCCATTCCGAGCCGGGTCAGGATCCCGGAGACCGTCGAGACCGGCATCGCAAGCGTCTCGGCGATCTCAGCCGCGGTCATCCGCAGCCCGCGCAGCTTCGCGATCACAGCGACCCGTCCCGGCTCGGTCCGATTCGCCACCCGCCTCGGCGCCGAAGAGCGATCGAGCAGCCGGTGGTCGCCGCCCCGGTAGCGGCTAACCCACCTACGCGCGCAACGCATGCTGACACCGGCCGCCTCGGCCGCCGCCGTCAGCGTCCAGCCCTGATCAACAACACGCCGAGCCAGTTCGCGCCTGTCGCTCCAGCTGAGAGCCGCGTTAGCGTGCAGATCCATCCGGGTCGCCTCCTTGGAGATGAGCTGCCTTTGACAGCGCTCAGCCTCCAAGGCGGCCCGGATGAACCAACGTGCTCAGGAACTACATCTAGACTCTCGCATCGCGGCGGCGATCGTGCGAACAGATGCGAGGTATCTCCCGACTGTCGACTAGGTCACCTAGGTTCTGCCAGCTAGTGAGGTGAGGATCCTTAGACCGGCTTCGGTCGTAATGAAGAACAGCATGTCGTCGGCGCTATCGACGTGCTCCGGACCCAACGCGAGTTCAGCGATGACATCCTTGACTTCAAGCGTCGCAACTTCGTCAAGGGAGAGCGAGTACCCTTCGGCAAGCGGTGCGCGGAAAAACTTGACCAATCCTCCGTGTGCGAGGCTAAGTAGAGCTTCCGAAAGCCTAGAATGCTGCTCGCTATGCGAGAGGCTCGGGTCGAGGTGACGGACCGTGCCGTATCCTGTTCCGATGTCTTGTGGAACGCGAGCGCTCTGTAAGAGAGCTACGTCGAGTCGCGTCCACCGACGATCAATCATGGCCAATTCATACTTCCTGTGAGATTTGCCCGGCCTAGTTCCATGTTCACCCGTGGCACATTACGGAGCTGCGAGTAGAGCGTCCAGTCGCCATGCGCGTTCGAGAGCCGAAGCTGGTACTTGTCATCCGGGCTTACCCACATCGGGCCGTTCTTGGTGTTCACGCGACTCCAGTTGCCTTCCGAGGCGTCTCGCTGCAGAATCTGGTCGACTGTCTGCACGTTCTGCCCCTCTAGTTCCTCCGGGCTCCGAACGAGGTGCAGCATCGCTTGATTGGCGCGGCCCTCACCGGTAGCCCCCTCGGCAATCGACTCAGCCGAGTCGGGTCCTGGTTCTCCGGGCGGCTCGCCGGGCGTTCCAGTACCCGCAAGGGCGCGAGTGGCAGCGGCGCCACCGTCCAGGGCGCATTGCGAACAAAGCACCGTTCCCCCCAAGTCGTAGCTATTAATGGGGTCTTGTCCGGCGTAGTCGTAGTTGTTGAGTGAGCCGCCGTCTATCGGGTCGACTGCGAGGAACCGCCCGATCGAGGGGTCGTAGGGACGCGCGCCCATCAGCACGACCGCGTCGGTTGAGTCGTATTGCTTGTCGAACTGGCCGGTGTAGCGGTGGCTTGTGGCGTTGGCCGGCGGGGTGTCGAGCGGCGCTCCGAAGGCGTCGTAGCCGTGGGTGGCGGTGCTGGTGCCGGCGGCGTTTGCTTCGGCGGCGAGGTCGCCGTGGTCGGAGTAGTAGAGGTAGGAGACGGTTGAGCCGGTGGCGGGCGGGCCGGCGTAGGCGGCGAGATCGCCCGCCGGGCCGTCGCTGTAGCTCGTCGTGATCGTGCCGGTGCCGTCCGTCTCGAACAGATCAGCGAGCAGATAGTTGGTCGTGCCGCTGGGGTTCGTCATCGTGCGGCTGCGAAGGCCGCCGGTGGGGTCGTAGGTGTAGGCGACCGACGTCGTCAGCGGAGCGGCATCGGTCGCGTTCGCACTCAGCGTCGTGGTGCCGCTGACCGTGGCGCCGCTTCCTGGTGCAGTCAGGTTGGTGCGCGGCAGTCCGATGTCGGCGCTGACGGCCGCGGTCGCCTGCCCGGAAGCCGCCGAGAGGTTACCGGCGAGGTCCTGCGCGATCACTTTGTAGTAGTAGGTCGCTGCCGGGAGCCCGTTGGTCGTCCCGTCGCCGTTGTCGACGTAGCTTGTTTGGGTCGTCTGTCCGATCTCGTTGCCCGGGCCGGGTGTGAAGCCGGACGTCGTCGAGCGGTACAGGTGGTAATAGGCAAGCCCGCCCGCGTCGGTCGATGCGCTCCAGCTGAGCGCGACCGTCCCGGGAGTGACCGTCGGCGACGGGGTCCCCGGTGTCGTCGGCGGCGTGGTGTCGGTGCTGGCCGCTCTATAGGTGGCGAGGGTTCCCGCCCAGTACGGGTTGAACGGAAGCCCTGAGTAGCTCGCCGACGCATTGAAGCTGCCGGTGCCGTTTGCGACCTGGTAGATGATCCGGATCCCGCCCAAGTAGCCGAGCGTGTTGATCGCGCTCTGAAACGGCACGGTCGGCGTGAAGTGCGTCGAACTACTCGTCGTGTCGCTGAACGCGCCGAGGATCAGCTCCGGCGTCTTCGTGGTGGCGCCGCTCGCACCCGTGGAAGGCGTCTCACCGCGACCAGTATTGGAGGCCGTCGCGTCCAGCCACGGACTCGCGGTGGTGAGACCCGCGAAGTCGACCGCGGCAATCGCCTGCCAGTTCGGCGCCGCCGCATAGGTCGCAGTGATCGTGTCGCCCGACTGCAGCGCCGTCGTGATCCGGGCGGAGGCAAGCGCGATATCCGCACCGGTCCCAACAACCGTCGGACGATCGACCGTGTAGCTGTTGCCACGGCTATCCGCAACGGAACTCAGGCTCGACAGGCCACCACCATCGACGGCGACGATCACGGTGTCGCCCACAGGCGCAGGATTCGTGATCGTCAGGCTGACGGTCGTGGAGCTGCTGAAGGTGGTCTTGCCGCCGAGTTGGTGACGAAGGCTGATCGCGGGGGTCGAATGATTCTGGACGTAGACAACCTGCGCGGGCGCGGCGGCGCTCTTGCTGTTTTCGTTGGTGACGGAGGCACCGATCGTGTGCCAACCGTCGCTGAGCGTCGTCGTGTCGAGGCTGCTGTTGTAGGGCGAGCTTGTCACGGGGCTTCCGCTGTTCGTGCCGTCGACCGTGAACTGCTCGCTGAGGCTCGTCGGCGGGCTCGTTGTCGCGCCCTTGAGCCTGCCGTAGCCGTCCCAGCTGAACGTGTCCGTGCCGCGGGCGGTGACGTTGCCGTCGCCGAGGCTCGTGCCGCCGCCGTCATAGCCGAAGCTGCGGGTCGGGCCGGTTTGGCCCGTGAGCGCATCCAGCGGCGTATCCGTGCCTGTCGTGTAGCTGTAGCTGGAGGTTGTCGCGAAGGTGCCGCTGCATCCGGTCGTCGACTGCTGCGTCTGCGTCCGGTTCGAGTCGAGGTCGTAGCCGTACTGGACGCAGGTCCCCGAAGGAAGCAAGTTCTGCCAAAGCCTGCCCAGCGAGTCGTAGGCGTACGTGGTGACCTGCGTCGCGCCGGTGCCGATCTTTAGATCCTGTTCGCTCTTCTGGCCGTCCGTGTTGTAGGAGTAGCTGTAGTCGGCGATCGGGTTCGAATCGGCTGGGGCGCTCGTCGTTGCGGCGCTGATGCTGCCGTGGCGATTGTAGAGGTCGGTCGTCTCGCCAAGCGGGTCGATGTCCTTCCAGCTGAAGGTGCCGTTCGGGTACTGGGTGCCGCGCAGATTGCCGCGGTCGTCGTAGTAGAAGTAGAAGCTGCTTCCGGCCGGGTCGGTCTCCGACGCGAGCTGGTCCGCGTCGTCGTAGCTGTACGTCGTCGTGTAGTGGGTCGAGCTTCCGAGCGCGCCCTTGGCCGCAGTGCGGCTGATCAGGTTTCCGTCGGCGTCGTAGGTGTACGAGGCCTCTGCTCCGTTTGCATCAACGGTGTCGGTGAGCCTGCCCGCTTCGTCGTAGGTGTTCGTTATCGTGCCGGCCGTATCGTCGCCGGTTCCGCTATGGCTCGCCGTAAGCAGGCTTCCGTTCGGGTCGTAGGTGAAGAGGTTGGGCTCGCTGTCGCCGGGAGCTTCGGTTGCAAGGAGGCGTCCTTCGCCGTCGTAGCAGCTGATGGTGCTGCCGACGGCCTTCGTCACCTTGACGGGACGACCGGCGGCGTCGTAAAGCGTGGTGGTGCTGTGGAGCCCGTGCGGGCTGACGGTCTCGAGTAGACCGAGCTGGGAGACGAGCGCCGAGGCAAGGCAGTTTCCCGTAAGCGGTGTCGGCGTCGTTTCCTCGTCGGTGTCGCCGTAGTAGGTGTAGGTCGTGCCGTAGTTGCTCGTGGCCGGGTTGCCGGCGCCGCTCAGGGTTCCGGCGGTGATGGTCGCGGCGGAGTTGCCGTTCGGGAGCACTTTGCCGGTGAGCCGGCCGAAGTTGTCGTAGCTGTAGCTTGTGATCAGCGGCGTGCTCGTGCCGCCGACCGGCGCGTAGGCGAGCGTGTAGTCGGGCTCGCCGGTCCAGGGTTGGTTGAAGTGGCTGAAAGCGACGCGCCCGCTCGGGCTGACCGTTGAGGTGCGGTTGCCCCAGGCCGGGGGAGCGCCGACGAGGTGAAGGCGGTGTAGGAGTTCCAGCTACTGCAGTTGGAGGCCGACGGGTCGCACCAGCCGACCGTCAGATTCGAGTTCGGGCTGGCGTTCGTTTCGGCGTACTCGACGACGATCCGGTGTTTGCCGGCGGTCAAGGCATATGGACCGGCCATGAGGTTGCCGCCGCTGCCACCGAGGTTCGAGATGATCGGGTCGCCGTCGACGACGAGCTCGGCTCCGGAGTCGGCCTGCACGCCGAGATACCAGGTCTCCGCGCTCGCCAGCGTCAGGTCGCCGATGTAGCTGACCGAGTAGTTGGTGTTCGTGCCCGAGCCGTAGAGGGCTGGTGGGCCGGTCGCGCCCCACGCGAACGAGAAGCTTCCGCTTTGGAGGTCCGTTTCGATCGCGTCTGGCCGTCCTCCGCCAGTCGAGCTCACGAAGTTCTTCGTGCGGTAATAGTCGGCTTGCAATCCCTGCAGTGCCGGCCCCGGCGTGTAGGCGCTGCCGCTGACGCTCCCGTAGGCAGTCTCGTCGTAGTGATAGATCGTGACCGGCCGCGCGCTCGGGCCGCCGCCATCGGGATCCGGGCGCGTAATGCTGAGTAGCGTGCCGTCGACGGGGTCGTAGCTGTAGTCGGTCGGGTTTCCGTCCTCGTCCTCCGTCCAGAGCAGCTGACCCTGCAAGCTGTACTGATCGAGCGTGTGCCGGACGGTGTTGTTTTCGCCGGGCAGTTCGAGCTTCTCGAGCGGGTAGCCGAGGCTGTCGTAATAGACCGACTCGGTCGCCGTGCCGCTATGCCCGGCGCACGTTCCCGTGGCCTGCTCGCAAGGTGGCGTAATCGTGGTGTAGCCCGCGGCGGGCAGCTGTGTTCCCGCGATGTCCGAGCCGTGCGTGACCGCCGGCGCGTCAGGCGTCTTCATGCTCGGGTCGCCGGGGTCGGGGTGGTAGGCAAAGCTCCAAGTGGAGCTCGACGGTGTCTGCCCGCTGATCGGTCCGCTCGTGATCGTGCCGACCCGGTTCTGGCTGTCGTAGCCGATCGTCAGGTTGTGGGTGCCGCTGGCCAGGTCGTCGGCGTTCTGGATCGTCTGTGGACGACTCGAGCCGTCGTAGGTGATCTTCAGTACGTTGCGTGTCCCGTCGTTGACGGTCTGGAGCCGGCCGCTCCCGTCAGCCGTGTATGTCCAGGTCTGCCCGTCCGGACCGACGATGCAAACCATCTGCGTGCAGCCGTTGACGCCGTTCCAGTTGACGGCGAGTTGCGCGATCACCGTCGAACCGTCCACAGCCTTCAACAGCTGCAAGCGGCCGCTGCCGTCAAAGCTGGCGTCGATCTCTCCCGTGTGTGCGCTCGAGGCGAGTGTCTGCAGGCTCGTCGGCTCGGCGACGCCTGCCGAGTTCGCGGCGCCGTACGAGGCGATGGAGCCGTCGCCGCCGATCAGCGTGTAGGTGCCATCGGTGTTCTTGGTCAGCGTCGAGTTACTGCCGTCGGTCGCCTGATAGACGTTGGCGCCGGTTTGCAGCGTGTACAGCACCGAGGATCGGTCGCCCGAGTAAACATCGATTCCCGTGCCGTCGCCTGCGGCGGCGTGGTCGATCAGCCAGGTCGTCGCGCCGATCGTCCACCCTGCACCGAGCGGGTGGTTCGTCGTCGACGGGTCGAGCTCGTTGAAGGTGATCGGCACCGACAGCGTGCCCGCCGCCGTCGGGAAACTCGGCGTCGGCGCCGCGATCACGAGGTTGCCCGTCGTCTCGTTGACCGCGAGCGGCCCGTTGCTCCACATCGGCCAGCGCGAGTCGCTGCCAAGGCGCGGCTCGTACTCGATGCTCAGAAACGGGCGAAGCGACGGTGTCGAGTCCTGACTGTCGTCGATGTTGATCCCGCAGTAGCTGCTGTAGCCACCGCACATGTCCGTCTCCTGCAAGACGACACCGTCGTTGGCTTCCGCGCCGCTGATCCATTGCTGGACCTGCGGTGTCAGATCCCACGTGAGCGGCGTTCCCGGCCCGATCCCCACACCCGGATAGCCGAGCGTGATCGGCAACGCCGACAGCACCGTCGAATCGACGCCAAGACTCGACGTCGTCGTCGATCCATTCCAGGAGGTCGTAATCCGGTGCGCATTCAACGTCAGCGATTGGTACGGCCACACCCAGGTGCACCCGTTGCCGCCCGGCGAGTAGCCGGCCGGCGGAAAGCAACTGTCGAAGTTCGCAGTCAACACACCGCTCAGAACCGCTGAGCCCGGCGGGATCGAACTCAGGTTGAACAGCGATGCGGCCTCGTAGACATGGGTGCCATCGCCCCCCACCTGGACGTGCGTGCTCGAGCTCGACATCGTCGGGGTGCAGGAGCCGCAGTCCGATTCGAACGTCCCGTCCTGGTCCTCGCTGCTGCCGGAGAGAATCACCGTCGGGTCGAGCACGACCGGAAACACGCGCGCCGAAGACGAGAGCCACGCTTCGTCGACTGAGAAGTCGACGCGGAAGCCGCCTTGGTCACGTGCCACGGTGAGGGTTCCCATGCCGTTCGCCCGCGACACAGCGTCGGACCCATCCTCCACGCCGACTCCCTTCGCCGGCGTCGGCGGGTTCACCCCAGGTGGCGGCCCTGGCGGGGCTCCAGCACAGATCGGAGGTCCGCCCGAGTCCGAGGGAGTGCACTGGGCGGGTAGAAACGACTTCAGCGACTCAGTCACGACCGGTGCGGCGATCCGAAACGTCGGCGCGGTCGCACCGGACTCGAAGAAGCCGAAGCCGCCGTCGCTGAGCTTCCTCGCAGTCAGCTGCTGCCCCGCCTTGGGCGTCAGTTGGAACGAGTAGTCCGGCGGCGCCGAGGCGTTCTTCAAGACGATCGCTTCCTTCACCCCGAGCGGCGTCAGCTGGTAGACGAGGTTCACGCCCGCCTCGACGTCCGGGTAGACGAGCTCGCCCCGGTCCGAATCCGTCACGGCGGCAGGAGCAGCAGCCAGACTGCTCTGATCGACGCCGAGCAGGCTGAGCGACACCGGGCCGTCGCCGCTGTCGAACTCGCTGTAGTCGCCGGACGCGTGGTCGGCGAACTGCACCGAGAAGCTGTTCGCGCCGTTCACGTGCGAAAACCCCGACGCCGCCTCCGGCAGTAGCCGGCTGTCGATCGGCTGCCACGACCCCAACGCCGGCCGAAAGTTGATCGGTCCGGAGTGAACCTGAGCGTCATATGACCCGTCCGGATTCAAAAAGGTGTCCGACGTCGCCGTGCGCAAGCTCGTCACCTCGGTCGGCCCCGGAGCGCTCGACAGGCCGCCCGACGCCAGCGCGCTCGAACGCGAAGCAGCGCCGATCGCGCTCGCGACGACGAACGAAGCCGCCAGCACGCCGAAGCCAACCCTTGTCGACGCATCGACGGGCTCGAAGCGCACCCGGAAGAACCACGAGAGAGCACGGCGACGCAGGCGCGACATGAGGGTCCTCCTCCAAAGGTGAGAGCCGATGGTTCGCCTGCCATCGCGGAGCTTTTCAGTCCGCGAGGCGACCCTACGCCCTTCGCGCGCGCCCGCCTATCGCTTCAACGAGTGAATCTTCGCGTCAAGAGTCGCCTGGAAGCGCGCGACCGTGAACGCGATCAGCACCGGCACGTTCAGCATGAAGAGCAGGAGGAGAAGCGTGAGGATCACGAGCTGCGTGCCGCGCGTGTGGTCGTACACGAACGCGAACTCGATCATCCCCGAGATCAGGACGTACGCGCAGAGCGCCCAGCCCGCCACCTGGCGGAACCGTGCCCACGCGAAGTCGCGGAGCCGCGACAAGAGAAAGACGTTTGTGAGCTCAAGCGCGGCCGCGACAGCGAGGATCGCGACTGCCACACCCGTTTGCGCGTGCTTCGGCAGGTATGACGCGTTGTAGATCACGCCGACCGCGATCGCGACCATCGCCGCGGCGCCGATCTCCGTCACGGGCGGCAGCTTGCGGTCGAGGAGGCTCGGCTGCGCGCTCAACTGACGAGCCTCGTCATGATCACGAGCGTCGCGACCTGCATCACGCCTGTGACGCCGGCGGTGTACATGAACCGCTTCATCAGGAACTGGATGACGCGCGGGTCGGGCTGCGGCTTGCGGAGCTCGAAGAGCACCGCCGCGTTCGCCGGCGTCAGGTACGCGAGCGCAATCGTCGCCATCACGCCGACGACGCAGAACGACGCGACCACCCAGGCGTGCCGCGGGTTCGACGTGTCGAGGAATCCGTCCTGCCGTGCGAGCTGGAAGCCAGCTGCGAGCGTCATCGTCACGACCGTCGGCATGATCAGCAGCATCTTCGGCATGAAGCGCTTCGTGAACTCGATGCGTGCAGGAATCGAAAGCGAACGGAGGATCGGGCCGACGACGAAGCCGACGAACAGGTCGATCGCCGTCCACAAGCCGCCGCCGACGACGTGGCAGAAGACGAGTCCCCAGCGCGCATCGCGCGCGATCGCGACGACAACGCCCGCGAGCACGAGTGCGACGAGCGGCAGGCCGCGCCGCGGCACGATCTCGAACGGCCGCTCGGCAACCGGAGC
>Ga0070741_10020892_pt1 | contig 10252 bp, 2 predicted proteins | sample Coa_R1_4_FD_66440 | JGI IMG/M metagenome (GOLD analysis project Ga0070741, IMG submission 66440) | Surface soil microbial communities from Centralia Pennsylvania, which are recovering from an underground coalmine fire - Coalmine... | ecosystem: Environmental > Terrestrial > Soil > Unclassified ...
TCATCAGGTAGTCGACGGCCGGGATCGCCTGCTGGTTCGGCGCGGCGCCGGTATAGAAGACGTTCCGCTCGCTCTCCTCGCCCTCGTACTGGACGGGATAGAAGAGGAGGCTGTCGAGCTCCTTGAAGACGGGCAGCACCGACTTGCGGCTGACCGAGGTCCAGCAGCCGAAGACCGCAGCCACCTTGTCCTGGCTGATCAGCTCGCGTGCCTTTTCGGCGAAGAGCGGCCAGTCCGAGGCCGGGTCGACGACGACCGCTTCGAGCTTCTTGCCGAGCAGACCGCCTTTCTTGTTCTGCTCGTCGATGAGCATCAGCATGACGTCTTTCAGAGTGGTCTCGGAAATCGCCATCGTGCCGGAGAGCGAGTGCAGGATGCCTACCTTGATCGTGTCGTCGGCAGCGAGCGCGCCGGACAGCGGCACGGCCACCGCCGCCGCCGCGAGCGCGGCCCATATTTTCTTCTGCGTCATCAACATTCAGGTTCCCCCTGTTAGGACGGACGTCGTGGGAGGGACGTCGGGGACCTCTTCCGCAAAGCGCATGCCACCGGCAAATGCCGTTGAATCGCAATGCGCTTGGGGAGATACCGCAGCGCAACCGGCGACGCCCTCGCACTGCAAAAGGGCAGATGGCGAAATTTTAGGCGCGGCTAGAAAATGAGCAGCGGGGACGAGGTTCCCTGCCTGCCGATTGAGCGCACCGGGCTGTGACAGGGGTCACAAGACGCCGCCGCTTGTCTTTACCCCGCCGTAGTCGGTCCATAGAGTCGCCGGCAACTGCAGATCACCCCCGGGCGGGGAACCACCAGCGGAGGCTCCATGCGTCACGCCATTCGTGCGGCTCGCAACACGTTTGCCGGCTTGCTTCTTCTGGTCGGCGGAGCTCTGGGAGGCGCGGGAAATTCGCTCGCCGTCGAGGCGAGCGCGCCGGCGCTGGCGACGCCCATCCCGGCGGGCACGCTGCTCGCTGCAAGCTCCGCTCCCGCGCAGGAAGACGCCACCCGCAAGGGCGCGCCGCAACAGGGCCGCATCCTGCTCACGCCCGACGCCGACTATGCCGGCTTCGACTACAACACGATCAAGGGCACCGACATCGAAGGCTGCAAGGCCGCCTGCCTCGCGGACGGCAATTGCCGCGCCTTCACCTTCAACAACAAGGCCGGCTGGTGCTTCCTGAAGAGCGACTTCGGCGCGCTCGCCTCCTTCCCCGGCGCCACCGCCGGCCGGGTGGTGGCCTGGCCCGACTTCACGCCGAGCCTCGAGAAGACCCGCCTCGGCGAACTCACCTTCATCCCGGGCAACCTCATCGACGAGGCGCGCGAACTCGCCGGCACGATCAAGAAGCGCTACGACCCGGCGGGCGGCTCCTATGCCGCGCTCCGCGAAGCCGGCGGCGTCGCGCACCGCGCCGGGAACTATGACGAGGCGGCGAGCGATTTCGGCAAGGCGCTCGCCATTGCCAGCGACAATCCCGGCCTCTGGCTCGACTTCGCCATCGCCAATCTCGGGCGGAAGCCGGAGAACTGGTCGGAGCGCCAGCAGGCCTTTGCCAATATCTCGGCCGGCGCGATCAACGCCTATATCCGTTCGGACGATCCCTCCAACCGCGCCCAGGCGCTCGGCCTCATCGGCAGCGGCTTCGAGGCGCGCGAGATCTGGAAGCCGGCCTACCGCGCCTACCGCGCCAGCCTCAAGGTCAAGGAAGACCCGGGCGTCCGCGCCGCCTACGAGCGCGTCATCGCCGCGCACGGCTTCCGCATCCTCTCGCACGAGGTCGACGCCGACTCGCCGACACCGCGAATCTGTCTCGTCTTCTCGGACGACCTGCCGGTCACCCGCGGCGATCTCACCGACTTCATCACGGCCGAAGGCGACGGCCTGACGATCGAGCCGAGCCAGCGCCAGATCTGCGTCGAGGGCGTGAAGCATGGCAGCCGGTACCACATCCGCGTCCGCGGCGGCCTGCCGTCCGCCGACGGCGAAGTCCTCGACCGGCCGAGCGAGATCGACGTCTATGTGCGCGACCGCGCGCCGTGGGTCGGCTTTGCCGGCAACGCCTACGTCCTGCCGGCGGGCCGGGGCGCCTCGATCCCGATCGTCTCGGTCAATTCCAGCGTCGCCAAGGCGGCGATCTACCGGATCGGCGACCGGGCGCTCGCCAGCCAGCTCCGCGACGGCCAGTTCCTGAAGCAGCTCGACACCTATAACGCCGAGAACATCGCCGACCAGAGCGGCGAGAAGGTCTGGGAAGGCGAAGTCGTCATTGCCTCGAAGCTGAACGAGAACGTCACGACCGCCATCCCGATCACCGACGCGGTGCCGGCAATGAAGGCGGGCGTCTATGTGATCACCGCCAGGGCCGCCGAGGCCAAGGGCAACGACTACGACACGATGGCGACGCAGTGGTTCGTCGTCACCGATCTCGGCCTCACCTCGCTGTCGGGCCATGACGGCGTGCATGCGATCGTGCGCTCGCTGTCGACCGCCAAGCCGGTCGAGGGCGTCAAGGTGCGGCTGGTCGCCACCAACGACGACATCCTCGCCGAGGCGACGACCGACAAGGACGGCCATGTCCGCTTCGACCCGGGCCTTGCCCGCGGCACCGGCGGCCTCGCGCCGCGCGTGATCGACGCGGCGGTCGGGGGCGACTACGCGTTCCTCGACCTCAGCCGCTCGGCATTCGACCTCTCCGACCGCGGCGTCGACGGCCGTCCCGCCCCCTCGCCGCTCGACGTGTTCCTGACGCCGGAACGCGGCATCTACCGGCCGGGCGAGACGATGCACCTCACCGCCCTCGTCCGCGATCCACGCGCGACGGCGGTGACCGGCCTGCCGATGACGCTGGTCGTCCAGCGTCCGGACGGCGTCGAGTTCACGCGGCGCACGCTCAGCGACGCCGGCGCCGGCGGCTATTCGGTCGACGTGACCTTCCAGGCGAACGCCATGCGCGGCTCGTGGAACGTGCAGCTCTATGCCGACCCGAAGGGCGCGGCGCTCGCCGAGACCTCGATCCTGGTCGAGGACTTCGAGCCGGAACGGCTCGCCTTCGACATCACGAGCACGGCGGAGGCGATCTCGCCGACGGAACCGGCGACGGTCGACATCGCCGCGCGCTACCTCTACGGCGCGACGGCGCCGAACCTCTCGGTTGCCGGGGACATCGACGTTACCCCGACCAATACGATCCCGACCTATCCGGGCTTCCTCTTCGGGCTTTCGGACGAGAGCGTCGAGCCGGTGCGCGAGCCGCTCGACATTTCGGCCGCGACCGACGAGGACGGCAAGGCGTCCTTCGACGTCGCCCTGCCGGAACTGCCCTCCTCCACCCGGCCGTTCAACGCCAGGGTCATCCTCCGCCTCACCGACACCAACGGGCGGGCGGTCGAGCGGACGCTGTCGCTGCCGGTTTCGACCGGGACGCCGCATATCGGCATCAAGCCGCTGTTCGAGGGCAGCGAGGTCGACGAGAACGCGACGGTGCGCTTCGACCTGATCAATGTCGGCACCGACGGCAAGCGCACCGCCACCACCGGCGTGTCGTGGAAGCTCGAGCGGCTGGAGAGCGACTACCAGTGGTATAACTCGAACGGCACGTGGAACTACGAGCTGATCACGACGCCGCGCCTGGTCGATTCGGGCACGGTCGACATCCCGGCCGACGCGCCGGCAAGCATCATCGGCAAGGTCACCTACGGCGACTTCCGCCTGACAGTGTCGACCGGCGGCGACGAGGCGACCGCATCGAGCTTCCGGTTCTACGCCGGCTGGTACTCGGCCGGCGCCACCTCCGAGACGCCCGACGTCCTCAAGGTGTCGCTCGACAAGCCGGCCTACCATGTCGGCGACGTCGCCAAGCTGCGGCTGCAGCCGCGCTTTGCCGGCACCGCGATGATCGCGGTGATCGACGACCGGCTGATCTCGATGCAGGCGGTCGAGGTTCCGGAAGAAGGCACCAGTGTCGACGTGCCGGTCACCGCCGAATGGGGACCGGGCGCCTACGTCACCGCCGCGCTCTACCGTCCGATGGACGTGGAAGCCAAGCGGATGCCGGCGCGCGCGCTCGGACTCACCTGGGCGAAGGTCGCCCCCGGCGACCGCCAGCTCGACGTGCAGCTCGGGCTGCCGGACGAGATGCGCCCGCGCGGGCCGATGGCGATTCCGGTGACGCTCGCCAACCTGAAGCCGGGCGCCAGCGCCTACGTCACGGTCGCGGCGGTTGATGTCGGCATCCTCAACCTCACCAACTTCAAGACGCCGTCGCCGGACGACTGGTATTTCGGCCAGCGCCGTCTCGGCACGGAAATCCGCGACCTCTACGGGCTGCTGATCGACCGCATGCAGGGCGTGCCCGGCACGATCCGCTCGGGCGGCGACAGCGGGGCGACGCGGCTTGCCGCGCCGCCGCCGACGGAGAAGCTGGTCGCGTTCTATTCGGGCGTGGTCAAGGTCGACGCCGACGGCAAGGCGACGGTCAGCTTCGACATTCCCGACTTCAACGGCACGATCCGGGTGATGGCGATCGCCTGGTCGGGCGATGCGGTCGGACATGCCTCGAAGGACGTGATCGTCCGCGACCCGGTGGTGATCGCGGCGAGCATTCCGCGCTTCCTGCTCACCGGCGATTCCTCGCGCCTGCTGGTCGAGGTCAACAACGTCGCCGGGCCGGCCGGCGAATACCAGCTCAAGGTCGAGGCCGGCGACGGCATCGGCATGGCGGCCGCCGACGCGGACCGCAAGATCAAGCTCGCCGAGAAGCAGCGGCTGTCGTTCAACATCCCGATCGAGGGCAAGAAGGTCGGCGACTTCGACGTGACGGTCAGTTTGTCGACTCCGGGCGGCGAGAGCTTCCCGAAGACGCTGGCGCTCGGCATCCGACCGCCGGGAGAACCGGTGACGCGGCGCAACCTCGTCGCGCTCACGTCCGGCGGCAAGATGAAGGTCGATGCCGAGGCGCTTGCCGAGTTCGTGCCGGGCACGGCGTCGGTGGCGGTCTCGGTCGGCGGGGCGAGCCGGCTCGACGTGGCGGGCATCCTCGCCGCACTCGACCGCTACCCCTATGGCTGCGCCGAACAGCTGACCAGCCGGGCACTGCCGCTCGTCTATCTCGACGACGTTGCGATCACGATCGGCATTGCCAGCGACAAAGACGTCAAGGCGCGGGTGCAGAAGGCGATCGAGGGCGTGCTCGCCGACGAGGACGCTTCCGGCAGCTTCGGCCTCTGGGGCCCGTACGACACGGGCAACCTCTGGCTCGACTCCTATGTCACGGACTTCCTCACCCGCGCGGGGGAGAAGGGCTACGACGTGCCCAAGCTCGCGCGTGAACTGGCGCTCGACAACCTCGCCAACCGCGTCAACTACGCCGAGGACTTCACCAACGGCGGCGAGGACATCGCCTATGCGCTCTACGTGCTGGCGCGCGCCGGCCGTGCGGCGATCGGCGACCTGCGCTACTACGCCGAGACGAGGATCAGCAACTTCCGCACGCCGCTCGCCAAGGCACAGGTCGGCGCCGCCCTCGCCCTCTACGGCGACAAGGCGCGCGCCGGCAACGCCTTCCGCTCGGCGATGGCGGACCTCAACTCGAGCAGCGCCTACGACACGTGGCGACGCGACTACGGCACGATGCTCCGCGACAATGCCGCGGTGCTGACGCTTGCCGCCGAGACGCGGGTCGAGGCGGTCGACATCCGGCTGCTCGCCACCCGCATCGCGCAGATGGAGGAGGCGCGGCGCTACACCAGCACGCAGGAAAACGCCTGGATGCTCCTCGCCGCCAATGCCCTCATCCATGACGCGGCCGAGAAGGCGAGCTTCGCCATCGACGGCGCGCCGGTCGAGGGTCCGCTCTTCCGCCGCTTCAGCGGGGAGCGGCTCGCCTCCGCGCCGGTGACGATCGAGAACCGCGGCGCGCAGCCGCTCGACGCGGTCGTCGCCATTTCCGGCGTCACCGCAACGCCGGAACCGGCGGGCGGCGAAGGCTTCACGATCGAACGGCACTACTACTCGGTCGACGGCGACGAGATCGACATCGCCAATGTCGCGCAGAACGAGCGCGTGGTGGTCGAGATCACCGTCACCCAGAGCGAGGGACGGCAGGGACCGGTGCTGATCACCGACCCGATCCCGGCCGGCTACGAGATCGAGAACCCGGACATCTCGGCGAGCGGCGACACCTCGGCGTTCGACTGGCTGGACGTCGAGCACGGCGCCCACACCGAGGCGCGCACCGACCGCTTCGTCGCCGCGCTCGACCGCGACGAAGGCGACGCGCTGCAATACAGCGTCGCCTACTCGATGCGGGCGGTCTCGCCGGGCAAGTACGCCCAGCCCGGCGCGGTGGTCGAGGACATGTACCGTCCCGGCCTGACCGCGCGGACCGAGTCGGGCCGCGTCGAAGTGGTCGGCCCGACCAAGTAGCGGGGCAACCAGGCCGATGACGGCCGAGGCATCATCGCCGCTGCCGAAGGCGGTGGCGCGAAAGCGGCGCCGGCGCAGGATCGCCGGCGCGGCGGGGATCGTTGCCGCCGCGTTCGTCGCGACCGGGCTCGTCGCCGGAACGGTGATGCTGCACAATGCCGGCAGCGACCTCCCCGCCGCACCCAACCCCAGTGCGATTTCGACCTCGACGGTGGTGCTCGACCGGGACGGGCGGTTGCTCCGGCCGTTCACCACCGCGGACGGAATCTGGCGCCTGCCGGTGACGCACGAGCAGGTCGACAAGCGCTTCCTCGACATGCTCATCGGCTACGAGGACCGGCGCTTCCGCGAGCATGACGGCGTCGACTACACGGCACTCCTCCGCGCGGCCGGGCAGTTCATCCTCGCCGGCGGGCACGTCGTCTCGGGCGGCTCGACGCTCACCATGCAGGTGGCGCGGCTGCTGGAGGGCCGCTCGACGAAGGACGCCGGGTCGAAGCTCCGCCAGATCCTGATCGCGGAGAACATCGAGAAGCACCTCTCCAAGGACCAGATCCTCGACATCTATCTGACGCTCGCACCCTATGGCGGCAACCTCGAAGGCGTGCGCGCGGCGAGCCTTGCCTATTTCGGCAAGGAGCCGACGCGGCTGACGATGGCCGAGTCGGCGCTCCTCGTCGCGCTGCCGCAGTCGCCGGAGGCGCGGCGGCCCGACCGCGACCCCTCGGCGGCGCGGGCGGCGCGCGACCGCGTCCTCGACCGGCTGGCGGCCGCCGGCATCGTCGACGCCGATGCGGCCGCGGCGGCGAAGAGCGAGAAGATTCCGGAGGCGCGGAAGCCTTTCCCGATCCTCGCGCCGCACCTTGCCGAGCAGGCGATCGCGGCGCGGACGGCTGCCGGGGACCGGCCGCAGTCGATCAGGCTGACGCTCGACCGCGACCTGCAGACCGCGCTCGAGGCGCTTGCCGGCGACCGCATCGCCAAGCTCGGGCCGAAGCTCTCGATGGCGATCGTGGTCGCCGACGAGCAGTCCGGCGCGATCCTCGCCTCGGTCGGCTCGGCCGGGCTGTTTGCCGACGAGCGCGCCGGCCACGTCGACATGACGCGGGCGCTCCGCTCGCCCGGCTCGACGCTGAAGCCGCTCATCTACGGGCTCGCCTTCGAGGAAGGCCTGGCCCACCCGGAGAGCCTGATCGAGGACCGGCCGACCGGCTTCGGCGCCTATGCGCCGCAGAATTTCGACGGCTTCCACCGCGGCACGGTGACGATGCGCGAGGCGCTGACGCAGTCGCTCAACATTCCGGCGATCGTCGCCCTCGACGCGGTCGGGCCGGCGCGGCTGGTGGCGCGGCTGAAGCGCGCCGGCATCGCGCCGGCGCTCCCCGACCAGTCGGCGCCGGGCCTCGCCATCGGCCTCGGCGGCATCGGCATCACGCTCCGCGACCTCGTCCAGCTTTACGCGGCGATCGCGCGCGGCGGCTCGGAAATCACGCTCCGCGACGGCGTCAGCGACGCCGCGACGCCGGCCGGCGTCGATCCAACCGCGCCGGTGCTCTCCGACCAGGCGGCCTGGTACGTCTCCGACGTGCTCGCCGGGACGCCGCCGCCGATCAACGGCTCGCCCGGACAGATCGCGTTCAAGACGGGCACCTCCTACGGCTACCGCGACGCCTGGGCGATCGGCTTCGACGGGCGGAACGTGGTCGGCGTCTGGGTCGGACGACCGGACGGCACGCCGGTGCCCGGCCTTTCGGGCATCGTCAGCGCGGCGCCGATCCTGTTCGAGGCGTTCAACCGGATCGGCGAGCGGCGCTCGCCGCTCCGCAAGGCGCCGCCGGGGACGCTCGTCGCCACCACCGCGCAACTGCCGCCGCCGCTCCGCCATTTCCGCACGCGCGACGCGGCGATGGCGCTCACCAATGCCGATCCGCAGATCGCCTACCCGCTCGACGGCGTCGAGGTCGACCTCGGCATCAAGGACGGCGATCCGACGCCCTTGATGATCAAGGTCCGGAACGGGGCGCCGCCCTTCACCTTCTTCGCCAACGGCGTGCCGATCGGGCGCTCGCCCTTCGACCGGTCGGAACTGTGGGAGCCGGACGGGCCGGGATTCGTGACCCTCTCGGTGGTCGATTCGACCGGCCGCTCGGACCGCGTCACGGTGCGGGTGGACTGACCGGGCGGTCCTCGGCTTCCAGTCGCACGATAGAGGCCGCTTCGAACGGGCGGAGCGCGGCCTCGGTTTCCGCCTGCGTCCGGCCGCGGAGCACGGCGAGCGCCGAGACGGTCAGCGTCGCGCCATCGAGAAGATCGGCGAGGTCCGCCGCCTCCTCCGCGGTGAGGCGGCGGTCGGGCAGATGGCGGCCGAAGCGGACGATCCGCGCGCCGTCGAGGCTGTCGACACCGGCGACGATCGGGGAGAGCGAGGCGCGGAGCTGGCCGGCAAGGCGGGCGCGCATGGTCTCGTCCAGTTCGAGCTTCTCCGCCTCAAAGGCGAATTCGGAGATGCCGGTGCGGAGGGCGAGGGCAAGGGCCTCGGCGCGGGTTGCCGGGACGTCGAGGCCGAGATTGGCGTCAACCAGAACCGTGCCGGAGACGATGGCGTCGAAGCCCGGCACGATCCGCCCGAGCGCGACCAGGGCGAGGCGGATGAGGCGCTGCCGCGGACGCGCATAGACGGCCGAGCCATCGCTCGCCGAGGTCCACAGGACGCCGGCTCCGGGGCCGGCGAAGAGACGCTCTGGCCGCAACCTGCCGGCGGCGCGGACGACCGGGAACTTCTGGCGCTCGGCGACCGGCAGGCCGGGCCAGGCGGTGTCGAGCCGGTCGGCGAGCATGTCGGAAATGTCGAGGTCGAGCTGGTTGCGGTCGGCAATGTCCCGGCCGAGGATCGCCACGACGGCGCGGCGGGAGAGCGCTTCCGGCGGCTCGATCGAGAGCCAGGCAAGCGCGGCTCGCAGCCACGCCGCGCGCGCCGCGACCGATTGCGGGTTGGGCTCGCCGACCGCAAGGGCGACGTTGAACTCGACGATCTCGTGGAGCGAGCGCGCGCCGGCCGATGTGGCGTAGGCCTGACGGATCGCGGCGCGCTCGTCGCTGCTGGCGCCGCGCAGGCGGTGGATGCGGGCGAGGACGAGACCGTTCTCGAAAACAAGCCGCCGGTCGGCCGCCGGGTCGCGCGCCAGAGCCGCCCCGACCGCCTCGGCAAGGAAATACGCGCCGCCGACATCGCTCGTGGCGATCCGGGCCTCCGCCAGCGCAACGAGGAGGCGGAGGTCTTCGGCCGGAACGGTCTCCTCCGCCTTCAGGCGGGCGATTGCCGGTTCGAGCAGCTTCTCGGCGTTAAGCGAATTGCCGGCGAGCAGCTCGCCGGCAATTCGCAGCCGCTCGAGCCGGCGGCGGAGTTCCGGCGGGGCCTTCGGCGAGGGCGGCGCGGCGGAGGCCATCTCTCCGAAGCGGCGATCGGCGAGGCGAATCTGCTGCCGGCACAGGTCGGCGCGCGCCGCATCCGCGGCTTCGCGTGCGACGGTCCGCGCCCGCGCCGCCAGCCAATCGGAAAGGTCATGGCTGCCGGCGGCCGACGCCTGCTCGGCGAGGCCGGTCAGCACCGGCACCTCGGCGAAATAGGCCGTGCAGAACGACTGGGTGAGCGACTGCAGGCCGGCATCCTCCTTCTCGAGCCCGGCCATCGCGTCGAGGTCGCGCGGGGAGCGCGCCGGATCGGCGTCGCGGTAGCTGACCGGGATCAGCCAATGGCGGTCGCCATGCGGGACGAGGCCGGCATCGACGGGCCTCAGCTCGACGCGTTCGGCGAGCGTCTGGGGGAGAAGG
>Ga0070741_10020893_pt1 | contig 10252 bp, 7 predicted proteins | sample Coa_R1_4_FD_66440 | JGI IMG/M metagenome (GOLD analysis project Ga0070741, IMG submission 66440) | Surface soil microbial communities from Centralia Pennsylvania, which are recovering from an underground coalmine fire - Coalmine... | ecosystem: Environmental > Terrestrial > Soil > Unclassified ...
AATTCCACCGCCACCGCAGCAAACGCCGCCGGAGGCATAAGCGCTACTAACAAAGGGGTTCAGGCCGTGAATGGGAGCCAAAAGGCCGCCACTCGTAATCAAGCCCCATTTTACTAATTCACGACGGGAAACTTTGCCTGTGGAGAAGGCCTTGAGAATTTCTGCCCGGTTTTTCCGCGCATTCTCTGCTTCCCGGATTCGTGCCTTGGAGGCTTTCTCAGATAAGAAAAAGCCATCTTCTCTATCACTCATAAGCTGCGCTCCTTAAATATGTTGCAGAACTTCAGTTGCTATGAACGTATCAACTGCGTCTCCGCGGGAAGGCACGCTTTGCGGAGGGAAGCCCGGAAGTATCACAGAGTGTGGTTTCCGTGCTATGCAGAAACCTATCACTTGCAATATTGGCCGGAAGCAGGCTACTTGATTAACAATTAGCTAATGATTAGAAAAAGATTAGAGTTTCTAACCATTCACCTTAATACCGACGTATGTTGCTCTTTTTCAGAGACTTACAAATTCTCTATTTTAAAATCTTAATGAATCTTAACAATCAGAACTGCTGAATAGCACACACACTGGGTCACCTTTTGCTTTCCAGAATCCTTAAATTCGATTTAGCATCTAGTTACCTATGAACAATGTGAAAACATTCTTTCTGCTGACCCTGCTAACGTTGTTAGCTATCGGCATAGGGGACTATTTTGGCGGACAGAATGGAATGATCCTTGGCTTCGCTTTTGCCGCGGTCACCAACTTCATTTCCTACTTTTTTTCAGACAAGATTGCTCTGGCCATGTATCGCGCGCAGCCGGTTACGCGGGAGCAGTTGCCCCGCATTTATTCCGTAGTGGAAGCATTGACCCAAAAGGCCGGCTTGCCCATGCCGAAGCTTTATGTGATCCCCACGGATTCCCCCAACGCTTTTGCGACCGGCAGAAATCCGAAGCACTCCTCTGTAGCGGTAACGCAAGGCATTCTGCAATTGCTGGATGATGAAGAACTGGAAGGTGTGCTGGCGCATGAACTGGGCCACGTGCGTAATCGCGACATATTGACCAGTTCGATTGCAGCGACACTGGCTGGCGCAATCACCATTCTGGCGCGCATGGGCTTTTGGTTTGGATTGGGTGGCGACGGCCGCGATCGCGACCGTGGCGGCGGCCTGCTGATGATTATCCTGGCGCCTCTTGCTGCCATGCTGATTCAACTTTGGGTTTCACGCACGCGTGAATATGAAGCGGATGCCACCGGCGCACACATAACGCATAATCCTTATGCGCTGGCGCGCGCTCTGCAAAAACTGGATGCCTATTCAAAACGCATTCCTATGGCAGCCACACCTTCCACGGCGCACCTCTTTATTGTGCAGCCGCTGTTTGGAATGAATTTAGGAAACCTGTTTTCTACTCATCCACCGATTTATAAGCGGATTGAAAGGCTCACGGGCAGACCGCAGGAATATCAATAAGGCAGAGGGAGCTCGAAAAAAGTCCCTTACTTATCTGATCGGTGCTTGAAGTTAAAGATCGCTGGACTTGCTTGATTAACCACGTCAGAGTCTGTCGATCAGGAGAGCGGAGACTTTCCGCTGGCCACGTTATAGGCGTCAATCATTGACCATATCCAGACACCCACAATGCTGAAAAAGCCGACAAAGACCCCTAACAAAAGCCAGGAGACAAGATAGATGGCCAGCATAATTGCGCCTTTGGAATTTGCACCGCAATAGAATTGGCCAACACCTGGAATAAGGAATGAGAGAAAAACGGCAAGACCCGGACTTTTGCCTACGGCATAAGGCTTGAGACCCTGCGTTCCGGGTGCCCAACCCTGTCCTGGATTCTGATATACCGGCTGTTGCGTCGTGGGCTGACCCGCTTGCGGCTGCGGATTGGCATAATACGCAGGTTGTGGCTGCGCAGGAGGAGGCTGCTGGGGATTGGCGTAGTAAACCGGCGGCTGCTGCCCTGCCGGAGCTGTTGCGGCCCCAACACCATAGGCTTGCGGCGAAGGAGGCGGCGCTGGCGAGTAGGCTGGAGGATTTACCTGAGTAGTCGCAGGCGACGGAGCTACAACGTGCGCCTGCCCACAAGTGGCACAGAAGCGCGCATCCTCCGGACTAGGCGAACCGCATTTTGAACAAAACATACGCACCTTTTGAAGGCCGTTTGCTGCTTGAAATTTGCAATCGCTGCAGCTACCAGCCAAGCACCCGCATAGATTTTTGGGGGTGAGCGCCTTGGTACTTATACCCCAAGATGATGTGCTTTGGAAGCCTGTTTCTAGCGATTGCTCTTAATAGAAAGATCACACCTTACAATTTAAAGTTGCCATGTTTTTATCGCTCTTTGTGAGCTGGCCCCACTCCGCAGGGATCGAATCCTGCAAATTTCTCGAGTTAGGGCGTTCCTCTGAAGGCGTTTCAGATTTTTGAGGTTACTTTAGGCAGGGGTATCAGCCCTTTGGTTGCTTGTGAAATCACAAAGCTAAAGGGCACAATGCAGCATACGCGTGCCTTACAACGATACAATAGAAGCAAAGTCGATGGCCCCACTTCAGACGCAGCCAGCAGTTTCTTTTAATACCAGCTCCCGCGCTGCCGCGATTGAACAATCGCTGCGCAGCATTATTCGTGGCAATGACGAAGTTCTGCGCCTGGCCCTGGTGGCAGTGCTGGCGCGCGGCCATCTGCTGATTGAAGGCGTTCCCGGCGTGGGCAAAACCACGCTGGCCCACGCCCTGGCACGCGCCCTTGACTGCACCTTCCAGCGCCTGCAATTCACCAGTGACATGTTGCCTTCTGACGTGCTGGGCATTTCCGTTTATTCCGCCGCGGAAGGCCAGTTTGAATTCAAAGCCGGACCGATCTTTACCAACGTGCTGTTGGCCGATGAGATCAATCGCACCACGCCCAAGACGCAATCGGCGCTGCTGGAAGCGATGAGCGAAGGCCAGGTCACCATGGATGGAAACTCGCATCCTCTGCCTCAGCCTTTTCTTGTAATCGCTACGCAGAACCCAATTGAGCACCACGGAACGTATCCGCTGCCGGAATCGCAGCTTGACCGCTTTTTGCTGCGCGTACACATGGGTTATCCGCAGGCCAGCAATGAGCGCGAGATCCTGCGCTCAGAGGCAGGCGCTGCGCGGCTGGATACCGTCAGGCCCGTAGCTACCGGCGCTGACATTATCGCCATGCAGGATGAGGTCACGCAGATCAAGGTGGATGATTCGCTGGTGGATTACGCTCTGCAGATCGTCAAAAAAACGCGCGAGATTGAAACGCTTTCGCTGGGCGTCTCACCGCGTGGATCACTCATGCTTTATCGCGCCGCGCAGGCCATGGCGTATCTGGAAGGCCGCAGCTTTGCTACGCCGCAGGATTTCAAATCGCTGGTGGTGCCGGTCTTCTCGCATCGACTGGTGGTTAATGCTCGTTATTCTTCTACTCTGAAAAAGTCTGACCAAGGCGAGACCATTCTGCGCGACATTATTCAGTCTGTGCCGATTCCGGTTTAATCAGCCGCGAATTAACGCGAAACACGCGAATCAAAATTTGGTAATTGGGTAATCTGGTAATTGGGTAATTGAAAACCCTGATTTGCGGCTGCAAGCAGCATGCCCGAATTTGTCAGGATGCTTTCTCCAATTACTAAATTACCCAATTACCAAATCTCTCCTGATTCGTTCATTCGCGTGAATTCGCGGCTTATATTTCCTGAGCGGCTATACTTTCCTGCTATGTCTTTCCTCAGATTTTTCATGCTGCTGGCGCTGATCATCTGGATCGGCGGGATCATCTTTTTTGCGTTTGTGGTAGCGCCCACGCTGTTCCTGGTCCTGCCGACGACGCACATGGCAGGCGATGTGGTGAGCGTAGCGCTGACCAAGCTGCATTGGATGGGGCTGATCTCAGGGGCAGTTTTTCTGGTGTGCTCGCTGATTTATAACCGGCTGAAACACGCGCAGTTGAGGCTGTTCGCCGTCAGCCATATTCTCATCGTAGTGATGATGGTATTGACGGCGATTTCACAATTTGGAATCACGCCGCGCCTACGGCTGGTGAGATCTCAGTTGGAAATGGTGCAAAAGCCCGGCTATGATCCTTACATTCCCGGTTCCACGCCCAGCCTGATCGCGACGTACAGCGAACAATTTAATAGTCTTCACGCCTTGTCAACGCGACTGGAAGGTGGAGTTCTGTTTTTTGGGCTCGGTGTCGTAGCTTTGATGGCGCGACGCAAGGATGCCAAGTAACTTCAGTGAATGAATACTCTGAAGAGGCTGAATTGCTGCCATGAGCAAAGACGAATGGCGACTACTTGGGTATGGCCTTCTGACGGCTTCTTTGATGCTGCTGATTCTCTGACCTATTCTTTCACGGTATAAAAACTTTCCACGATCGCTAGCAGAAGTGATCCTGGGTGTTATCGCATTGGCAGTATTTGCACTATCCAGATACATGGGGCGTCGCGGAAAGCCCTGACGAGAAGCTTGGCGCGATGGCCGCTTGATACAATCGATTCAGGACTTCTACGCACAAGCTAATTGCTAGCTGCTAGTTGCTAATTGCTCAATGAAATCAGGAATCATCGGCCTGCCGCAGGTGGGCAAGACATCACTATTTAAAATACTCACCAAGGTTGACGTTTCCGCTCGCGGGCACTCCAACCCGCGTGAGGCCCATCTGGGCATTGCCAAGGTCCCTGACGATCGCCTTGACCGCCTGGCTGCGCAATACAACCCCAAAAAGTTGACGCACGCCACCGTGGAATACGCCGACGTTGCCGCTATCGGACAAGAAGCGTTGAAAGAAACAGCCTTCCTGACTGCATTGCGCACGGTCGACGCGTTGGCGCATGTGCTGCGCGCTTTTGATGATCCTGCCATCGCGCACGTGGGGGAGATCAACCCGCTGCGTGACGCCAAAAGCGTGGATTTTGACCTGATTGTGAGCGATCTGGGGCAGGTGGAAAAACGCCTGGAGCGGCTGGAAAAAGACCTGAAGAAGATGAAGAATGCCGAACTGGAGCGCGAAAATGATTTGATCCTGCGCGCCAAGGCCCACTTGGAAAAAGAGCTGCCGCTGCGCGAGATGGAGATCTCCGCTGAGGATGAGAAGCGCATCCGCGGGTTTATGTTCCTGAGCCAGAAGCCGATTCTCTATGTGCTGAACGTGAACGAATCACAGACGCTGGGCGCTGATCTGGAAAACGCGGTCACAAAATACGGTCTTACCGAGATTGCTGCGCGCAAAAACGCCGGGGCCACCGCGATCTGCGGGAAAGTGGAAGCCGAACTGGCCGAGATGAGCGACGAAGAGGCGCAGGAATTTCTTTCCAGTTACGGGCTCAAAGAAAGCGGCCTGACGCGGCTGATCCGCAAGACTTATGAGCTGCTGGGAGTGATTTCATTCTTTACCATCGGTGAAGACGAGTGCCGCGCCTGGACCGTGCCCAAAGCTTCACGCGCGCAGGCGGCTGCGGGCGCTATCCATTCTGATCTGGAAAAGCATTTTATCCGCGCCGAGACCATTCACTGGGACACGCTGCTGGAGGCCGGCTCAGAAGCCAATGCCCGCGCCAAAGGCCAGTTGCGGCTGGAAGGAAAAGACTACATTGTGCAGGATGGAGACGTGCTACATATCAGACATAGCGGGTAGTGCATTGGAACATCGGAAAGGCAAACCATTACCGCGGATTTGCGCGGATGATCGCGGATTCAGGAAATCGCTGGGATTGCGCGTCATCGTGAGACGCCAACAACGACCAATAGCCGAAACCAAAGCTCAATGCGGAGGCGCAGAGACGCGGATAAATCTGGATGAGAAATCAAAAATCGGATAATCGAAAGCAGAGGAAAACCCGGTTTTCACCATGGAGATGAGAAACCGGGGAACCAGTTTCTATGTTCCTGTTCGTTTTACCTACTCTGCGGCGGATTGGTGAAGTGTGCGGCGTCCTTGTCTTCGTGTCCGGCGAGCAACATTACCGGCTACATATTTTTCCGATCTAGACGCTCCGCTGCGCTGCGCGCTGGGCCTACGGCAGTAAGGAAGGAATTCTTTTCTTTACTTACCCGGCATTTACGCCTCAGTCGCTGCGCTTCCTCGGCGACATACCGGGCTATTCTCATTCGCCCCGCTGAAGCGGGACTGGGGCATGGTGGGTTGAATTGATCCTATCTCTTCGGATCTGATCGTCAGATGAAGAACACTCCGAACACCCGATCTTAGCGGATGAAGGAGCGAGGGAGAGGCGCCAAAGCAAAGATTGTAGTTTGCTTTTGTGTGTCGCCACCTATGGCCCAAAAATGTTTTCTAAGTCTACTTAGCTTCCTGAATTTGGAAATCGTTTGGCGAGGATTTTGATTTGTCCTCACCAAACGAATTGCCAAATGTTCCATTAGTTTACAGCGGTTGAAACAACCAACGGAGGCGTGTTATTTGCCGGTACAGGATCCTGCGTTATTGAACTAACGCTGTCAGTCTCATTAAGAAGAGTTCCAGCGGCGGCATTTACGTGGACGGTTACAGTAATCTGCAAAACGTTCGGCGGATTCAAGGTGCCAGTGGAACAGGTAACAGTTCCAGTGCCTCCTACTGCCGGTTTTGCGCAGGTCCCAACATTGCTGCTGGCACTTACAAACGTGGTACCTGCCGGAATTCTGCTGTTGACCTTCACCTGAAATGCCGGATCTGGCCCGTTGTTATTGGATTGGACAGTGTAGGTTAAATTGGCGCCGTGCTTTACGGTCGATGGCCCTGTCCGGCTGAGTCCCAGATCGGCGGCAATAATGACCTTGGAAATAAAAGCATCCGTCATGCCGCTAAGAGTGCGTTGAAACGCTCCCGCGGTGGTCGGGTAAGAACTTGAACTCGTCGAGCCCGCCACGTAAGCATTCCATGCCGGATCAATGAATATCTTCACCGGTTCGTTATCGCCGGAGCCGCCGAGATATGTGGAATAGAAGAGATACGAGCCCTTGGCGACCATCATACTGACAAATCCTGAATTGCACGGTCCGGTAGAACAGGTTCCGCCAGGATTTGTTTTTTGGAATGCACTACTGGTGACTGGAAAATTCGTGGATGTAGTGGTGCCAGTGACATACGCGTTTCCGCTGGAATCAACTCCGATGGATTTGGCACCGTCATTGCCTGAGCCTTGCAGAAAGCTGGAAAAGACCAGAGCAGAAGCCGTGGCATTAAATTTGGTGATGAAAGCATGGGAACATGGAAATGTGGAACCACCGGATGAACAGGTGGTTGTTTTGAAAGTGGTTTGAAAGCTGCCAGCTGTGGTCGGGAATCCCGGACTGCGGGTAGAGCCGGTAAGGTAAGGCTCATTGGAGGAATCCAGCGCGATTCCGGCCGGCTGCGCTCCGCCCAGGATGGTGGAAAATTTTGCAGTCGAGAGAGCCGGATCCAGCTTCATTACAAAGCCGGCATCCACGTTGCCGAATTGGTCTTTAACGCCCGTGCCAAAACTGGCAGAGTGAGGAAATGTTGAAGGCGAATTCGTGACGCCAGTCACATACACGTTTCCGGCGGAGTCAAGCTTCAGGTCAACGACCCGCTCTTCTTCACCGTTGGATGGCAATGTAGTGGAGCTCACGTAAGTGCCGTCAACAATGGCCGTTCCAGCAGCGTTAACGCGCATAATAAAGCCGCTGTCACCATTGCCATCATTGGGAGTTGTCGGCTCAAAAGCGCCTGAAGTAGTGGGCAGGCACGTATCATTAGTGTGGCCTGCGACATACGCTTCACCGGCTGCATTCACTGCTACTGCATTTCCCTGTGAAAATCCCAGGCAGTTACCTCCGAAGAAGAAGGTATAAACCAATGCCGACCCGGATGAATTGAGCTTATCAAGCACAACAGGAACTGACTCGCAATCAGAGCAGCCGTTGGTTGAGGTGAAATAGGTATTTCCTGAGGCGTCAACGGCCAGTGCGTCAATGCCTACGCCGTTAGAAGCAGTATTGATGAATGTGGAATAGACCAGGCTGGAACCGTCAGGATTCAATTTAGTAACATAGCCTGAAGAGCTGGCGCAGGCAGGCGCTCCGCGTTCGCAATCAGTCCCGGCGTTGCGTGAGAAGGCCCCCGTGGTTGTGGGATAGTCTGTTGCCGTAGTAGTGCCGGCGATATATGCATTGAGTTGCTTATCGACAGCCAAGCCGGAAACAGTTGTTGTGGCCGCAGCGGCGTTGCCATCAAAATCAACAGCGCTTGCGCCACCAATTAATGTTGAATATCTCAGTATGGGATCAATCACGAGCGCATAGCGGCGATCATAGTTGCCCAGGCGGAAGCCGATGCGGGAATGGTCCAGCAAGGCGTAGCGCACAGACACAGGCCGGCGCTGGCCATTGATTGTCTGATAGGCAACGGGCGGTAATTGATGAATCTGGAATTGCCCAATTTTTGCCGTGAGCGTTCCATCGACTGTTATCGCAAGGGAATCAGGGCCGTCAACCCGGAGCACAATAGAGGAAGGATCGGCACCGGGCGCGACCATCAAGTCATGTTCCAGCTCGCCCTGCGCGGAGTAATACACCAGGTCAATATTGGGATAAAGATTTTTATAAATGACCCGGGCATACGTTTGTATGCCAGTGAGGTTGCGCGAACTGTTCTCCGGATCCAGGTAATTTACTTTGCCTGCCTGTAACCCATCCCCAATCAAGGTTTGAGGGGCCGCATTTTCCCAGCTCATCCGCACAACTGCTTCCTGAATGATTGCGGCTTGCTTATGCTGCAGCTCTAGTACAGTGCCGCTGGGAGTAAGGAATAGCGTGTAATCCGGGCCGTGCTGCAGAAATTTCACCTGATTGTCTGTCTGACCTAGGTTCTGTTCGAAATATGGTTTGGGTTGCGGGTAATTTTTTGAAAGCGCATTGGCTGAAACAACACAGGCTAGCGTGACACAAAGCAAACCGGCAAGACGACGAATAACAACAGACATAAACGGTTACTCTTTTTCTGGGGAACAGAAAATTTTGGAACTTTAAGGTGAGATGCTGCTGCTTTTCAGCGGGGGTTGTCCGGCAGCTCACCAAGAGTTGTTGTGGTGGGAGTTTTTTGGAGAATTTTTGAAAACCCAAGAGACTGAAGCCTCATATATATGCATCTTCACCTGCGCGGGCCTGGAGCGGTGCTCTTCTTGGGTGAGGTCGGCAGAATCAGGGGCCAGCCGGTTCTCCAAGCTTAAAGATATTGCGATTTATTTACGTTTTTATATTGACAATTGTTCGCCTTAGGTGCATAATTATAATTTGCTCGACCGAGAGCGGCATCGGGGAACGAACCCGTCTGTTAGCCATCGGCCCTCATGGGCCTTTAGCTAAAGTCTGGACGGCTCCAAAAGGCCTGCAACTTTGCCATGGTCCGCGGCCTAAGTGCTTGTTCATGATCCACTTAGGCTTGCCTGTCAGTCCCTTGAAAGCACAGCATGAATCGCGCCCACACCGGAGCGCGATTCATTATGCCGGCAATTATTTTTTGGGCAATTCAGCGCTGAACATCCAGTTGATGCCGAACTGGTCCGTGAGCATGCCAAAGTGAGCGCCCCAGAACATGTCTTGCAATGGCAGGATGACTTTACCGTTTTCGCTGAACGCAGTGAACAGCTTCTGCGCTTCGGGGATACTGTCACACGCGATTGCAATGTGGAAGTTGTTGCCCTGCTGGACCGGATCAGAAATCATGCTGTCCGAGGCCATCAACGTAATCGGGCCTTTTGTGAGCCGGGCATGCATGATCCTGTCCTTTGCTTCCGGCGGAGTATTGCATGGCGCTTGCGAGAAGAGCATGATTTCCAATTCAGCGCCGAGACATTTCTTGTAGAACTCAACGGCCTGGCGGCAGTTTCCGTTGAAGCTCAAATATGTGCTTGAACCTTGCATGGTGACTCCTTTTTCTTTTGATTTCAAGATTTGTGATTCCGAATTATGAATTGACTGCTTTAGGCAGGCTTGCCCGCAATCGCTCTTCCTGCTCCTTGACTTCAGAAGTGAGCGACGGGCCAAAATCTTCCGCCTCAAATACCTGGCGGATCTCAATTTCACCTTCGGTAAAGGGAATACGCTTCGCCCATTCGATAGCTTCTTCTTTCGATTTCACTTGAAAGATCCAGAAGCCGGCGATCAGATCTTTTGCCAGATCGAATGGCCCGTTGATAATTGTGCGGTCTGATCCGGAGAACCTGACCCGTGCTCCCTTCGTGCTGGCCTGGAGCCCTTCACCGGC
>Ga0070741_10020894_pt1 | contig 10251 bp, 8 predicted proteins | sample Coa_R1_4_FD_66440 | JGI IMG/M metagenome (GOLD analysis project Ga0070741, IMG submission 66440) | Surface soil microbial communities from Centralia Pennsylvania, which are recovering from an underground coalmine fire - Coalmine... | ecosystem: Environmental > Terrestrial > Soil > Unclassified ...
CGAAGCGACTCCATCTTTTCCTTCAACAGGTTCTCTCGGTTCGGCAGGTCGACCATCTCGATCGTCGCCCCAACGAGGTTCTTGTCAGAAGGAACCAAGTGCAAGCCTTCCATGGGACCTTTGACGACAAGGTCGGGCATGGGCACGTCCAGCATCAGGCTATGGTAGAGTGAGCGCCGGGATGGGTCCTTGGGGAAGCCAAGTCCCCCTGTCGTATTGGCTTGGGGATCGCAGTCGATGACCAGTGTCCACATGTCCTGGTCGGCGAGAGCCGCTGCAAGGTTAATGGCTGTGGTCGTCTTACCCACGCCGCCTTTCTGATTGGCAATTGCAATGACCCGACCCATCTACCTACCTGAAGTCCAAAAGGTCAAGGCAATCTACCAAATCCATGGTCAATCTGCAAGCGTAAACCAGCATTCTGACCCTGGTTATGTTCCACGTGAAACAGATGTCGAATGGGGACATTTAATTGTCTAATCAATTGAATCTACAATAGTTGTAAAAGTTATCGGGACAGCACATCTCCTCGCCAGATTTCACGGTTTTTACTAAATGGTATCTGAGCAACCCGTCTCCATTCAACTTGCCCCCGTAAGTTTTCGGCGGCGGCAGAAACGTCTCCGCCGAGTTCTCGTTGTTGGCCAAATCCTAACCAGAGGAAAATCCGCCCTCCGACTTTGACACATTTGACCGCCCTCGGAACAAGGTCGCTCAGCCCACCCACGGCTCGACAGGTTGCAAAATCGAAAGGAGCTTCGACGATCGATTGAGCATATTCTTCCAGCCTGTCCGGCCTCACTTCAACGTTCTGCATGTCGCATCGGCGCGCCACCTCTTTGAGGAAGGCCCGCTTCTTGCTCACGGGCTCAAGCAGGGTTACGCTCAAGTCGGGAAACGTGATCTTCAAAGCCAGCCCTGGAAATCCAGCCCCGCTTCCGATGTCCAGCATTCTGCCTTTCAGGTCTTCAAAGCGACCGATGAACAGGCTCTCTCCGAAGTGCCGCGTGATGCAATCTTCGGCGGTTCGAACTGCGGTGAGGTTGATCTTTTGGTTCCAGTGCAGCAGCAGAGATAAGTACGCCAGCATTTGACTCATCTGTCGATTCGTCAGTCGGATGCCGAATGGTTCCAGCAGGCCCTGTACCTTGGACTCATCGATCATGGCAGGTCGAATTGTAAGGGCATAAGGTGGAAAGGGCAACCAAAAGGGTGCAGTCGCAAGAACAGATTAGACAGTGTTTCACGTGAAACAGAGGAGGCGACGATTGGTGGGTGACACATCTCATGTCGCCATACTGTATGTTTTGTGTTTTAGTAATATGTGATATATATACGCGTTGCAATGGTCGTCGTGTAATGAAATCAAACTGACCAAGTCAATAGCCTGTCACCCTGACGGCGGCGAAGGGTCTACGGATTTCTCTTGAGCAAAATGCGACGATGTTTCCCCTTGCTCAGCATGACATCGACCTGGCAAGGTATGTTATCTATCTAGGAAGCATGCAACGATACTTTCGCCCACTCCCGCATTGCTGCACATTAATCCCGGGCCGGACCGTGCCGAGACAATATCAGTTCGTCTCTTCGGGTCCGTGAGTTACACGCACCAGCGCGATCCGCGTTCCTGTCCCCGTCGACTCAATGGACACAACCTTTTCCTGCTTGTCGTGCTTGATTTCAAAGACCATCTTTCCTTCGGCATCGCGGTCCTTGAAATCAGTCACCTCCCTCCCCAGGCTGGATTTGTAGAAATCGCGGACTTTGTCGGCTGAGTCGGGCGTCTCGAATTTCGCCGCAACGATCCGCATCTGCTGCTCGCCTGGAAGCTGGAGATTCACGGTAGCCGAATCCTGATTCTTCAGCCGGGTCGCCCCGGGGTAGATCGGCAGACCCAGTTGGCCTTCGGTCACGTCGGTGTGGACTTCAAGCGACCCCACAGGCGTCTTGATCGACACTTCCTTTTTTCCCGCCGCGCTTTCATCCACGTGGACCTTTACGGCACTTGCGAGGAAGCGCATTCCCGTCCATACCGTCACGACGGAAACCAGGACCACCAGAGCCAGAACCAACAAAACGATGAGCAAGATATTACTGCCTGTCCTTGGCGGAGCTGGCGCCGTGGGCGGGCGAGGCGGTTGGGAACTGGTTGCCATAAGCTCTCCTTGGATAACGTCCAACGTTCCAATCTGCTATACGCTTGTTTCCTCACCGAAGTTCCTGAGCAGGTTGCTGCGAAGAGCCAGACCGTCATGCTGGGTGAAGCCGAGCATCCCGGTATTTCCTGAAAGACAACGGCGGAGATCCATCGGTTTCGCCTGAGAAGGATGAATCCTGAAAACACGTCTTTCAACAACCTGTCAGGATTTGCCGGCGCTTGCTCTCCTTTGGATAGTCCACGAAAACGGCCCAGTCCCCTCCCGTCGTCCTTGAGTTGGCATTCGTCGGGGTGCTATCCTGCCGCTTATGGCGGCCGACAGCGTCACGAGCTCGAGTCTGGAGCTGGAAAAGTACCGAGCTCTCCTGGAGGTGTCCAAGGCCATCGGGTCCCACCACGACCTTTCTGAATTGTTCCACGCCCTCTCGCAGCCGTTGCACCGGCTGGTCCGGTTTGAATTCATGGCCCTGATTCTTTACGATGCTGAGTGCAAGAGCACCCGCCTTCACATCCTGGCTGCCTCGCGTCCGACGTCTGCAAAGACCGGCATGGAATTTCAAGACGAGGATACACCCGCCGGCCTGGTGGTTGAGACCCAAAAGCCCCTGGTGGTGGCGGATGTCGAAAGTGAAACACGCTTCCCGACCATCCTCGATTTGCTCCGCGAGCACGGAGTCAAGTCATTCTGCCTGCTCCCTCTAACCACCGCACAACGCCGGGTCGGCGCGCTGGGGTTTGGATGCATGCAGAGCGGAGCCTACACAGAAGCGGACGTGGAATTCATGCAGCAGGTTGCGTCGCAGGTCGCCGTGGCGGTGGACAACGCCTTGAACTATGAGAGGACCGCCGCCTACCAGCGTCAGCTTGCCTCGGAGCGGGACCGCCTCCAATTCCTGCTGGAAGTGAACAACGCTCTGGTTTCGAACCTCGAACTCCGGGAGTTGTTCTCAGCCATTTCCGCGTGTCTGGAACGGGTCTTGCGCCACGACTACACCAGTCTGGCGCTATACGAAGCCTCCAGTCAGAAGCTGCGCCTTCAGGCACTCGAATTCCCGGGAGGGAAGGGGATTATTCACGAGGAGATGCTGCTGCCGGTCGAGGGAACTCCCGCCGGCAAGGCGTTTACGACGCGCGAGCCCGTACTTCTGAACCGGGCCGACTTGGGACAACTTCATCCCGAGGTGCTGCGAGTCGCCGACGCCGAGGGCCTGGAAAGCGTGTGCTGTGTGCCGCTGATTCGGGGCGATCGAGTGCTCGGGACGCTTAACGTCGCGAGCCGCCGTGACCACGCCTTCACCGTTGATGACTTGGACCTCCTGAACCACGTAGGAAACCAGGTCGCCATTGCCATTGAAAACGCCCTCGCTTACCGCCAGATTGCTGAGCTCAAGAACAAGCTGGCCGAAGAGAAGCTGTATCTTGAGGATGAGATTCGCACTCAATACAACTTCGAAGAGATCATTGGCGAGAGCGCAGCACTGAAGCGCATCTTGAACCAGGTGGAGACCGTTGCGCCGACAGGGTCCACCGTGCTGATTCAGGGCGAGACCGGCACGGGAAAAGAGTTGATCGCGCGCGCCATCCACAGCCTGAGCGACCGCCACGAACGAACCTTTGTGAAGATTAATTGCGCGGCGATTCCCACCGGGCTCCTGGAGAGTGAGTTGTTTGGACACGAGAAGGGAGCGTTCACGGGCGCCATTTCCCAGAAGATCGGGCGCTTTGAGCTGGCCCATGGCGGCACTCTTTTCCTGGATGAAGTCGGCGACATCCCGCTTGAGATCCAGCCGAAGTTGCTCAGAGTCCTCCAGGAGCAGGAGTTCGAGCGACTGGGGGCAACACGCACCATCCGCGTTGATGTCCGCATCGTCGCCGCGACGAATCGGGATCTGAGCAAGATGGTCGAAGAGCGCCAGTTTCGAAGCGATCTCTACTATCGACTGAATGTGTTCCCTATTGTGGTGCCTCCGCTTCGCGAACGCCCCGAGGATATTCCAATTCTCGTCCGCTACTTCGCCCAACGACTCGCCCGCCGCATGAATAAACACATCGAGACTATCCCGAGCGATGCCATGCGGGCCCTCACCCTCTACCCGTGGCCCGGTAATATCCGGGAACTCGAAAACTTCATCGAGCGCGCTGTCATCCTCTCCAAGGGATCGAAACTGGAGATACCGCTTTCGGAGCTGAAGAATTCCGAGGAGGCGTTTTCGGCGGAGACCATGACACTCGAGGAAGCGGAACGGCGACACATCCTCCAGGCGCTTAATGAAACGAAATGGGTCATCGGGGGTCCACGCGGCGCCGCAGCGCGCCTCGGAATGAAACGCACCACCCTTCACTCAAGGATGCAAAAGCTCGGGATAACCCGACCATCCGCATGACGATATTTCGTCGTTCGTCACCATTTAGTCATACTAATCCCCGAATCAGTTGATCATTTTACGCTCCGTGTGATATATAAGTCTTTAATTGAGAACAAATTACATAAAAATAGTTCCATGTCGGAATTCGGGCACCAGCGTTGCTTCGCTGAATATGCGGGAGACGAAGTGATGCTTAGGATAACGACGTTGAACGATGCTCATTCAACGACCTACAAGCTTGAAGGGGAGCTCCGTGGCCCTTGGGTCAAGGAGCTGGAACAGTGCTGGCTCGCGAAGCCACAAGCCCCCTCGGCGCATCGAATTCTAGTGGACCTGACTTCAGTAGGCTTCATCGACTCCGCAGGAAAAGCTCTTCTGCACAAGATGTACGAGCAGGGCGCTGAGCTTATTGCCGTCAACTGCCTTACCAAATTCATTGTTGATGAAATTACGAAACCTGAAACGGAGCCACACCCGACTCACCAAGGTCAAACGTATGAGAAGCAGAAGGTTGATTGTTAGTTTTCTTATTCAGGTCATGTTGATCATTTCCGGCGGTCTTCTCGCGCAGGACAGTGCGCCGTTACGTCTGAGCCTTCGGGACGCCATCACGCTCGCCCTCAAGGAGAACCCGCAGGTGCAGATTGCAAACCTCAATGTGGCCCAGAGCGCGCAGGATCACGCCATCGCTCGTTCGGCGCTGTTGCCCCAGGCAGGTCTCGAAGTCTATGAGAACGTCCAGCGCTTCAACCTGCACGCCCTGTTCGGAAGCCCATTTGCCGGCTTGCCGCAACACGTGGGGCCTTTCGAGAACTTTCGGGCCGGCACAGGCTTTTCAATCCCGATCTTTGACCTGACCCTATGGCGCCGCTTGCAGGCTGCTCATCACGGAGTGCGCGCGGCGGAGGCGCAGGGCAGTGCGGTGCGCGAACAGATCATCCTGCTGGTCGTCTCGCAATATCTGGGGAGTCTGCGCGCCGCGGCGTCCGTCAAGGCGGCGCAGTCGAGAGTCGATCTGGCGCAGGCGCTCTACGACCAGGCGGCGGATCTTCAGAAGCACGGCGTGAGCACGGGGATCGATACTCTACGGGCGAACGTGCAGCTTCAGAATGAAAAGCAGGGGTTGATCGTGGCTCAGACTCAACTGAAGACCTCCCTCTACGGCTTGTCCCGCCTGCTGAACCTTGACCCGCAGCGATCGATTGAGCTGGCGGATGAGCAGCGTTTCTTTGAAACGCCGGAGTTCGAAGGTGCAGAGAGCCTGGAGCAGGCGTTTCGCACCCGTCCTGAGATGCTGGCGCTCATGCGGCGCGAGGAAATTGCCCGGCTCCAAAAGAAAGCCGCCAGTGAATCGCGGCTTCCTAAGCTCGGCGTGAACGGCGGTTGGGCCTACCTGGGGCTTTCCCTCGGAACCTCGATCCCCACCTACCTTTACCAGGCGACGGTGGACGTGCCGCTCTTCACCGGCGGGCGGATCCGGGCGGAAACGACGCGCGCGGACCTGGAAATCAAAAAGCTGGAACAGGAACGCGAGGATCTCCGCAACCAGATCGGTCTCGAAGTCAAGACCGCCATCGCCCAGCTCGAATCGGCTCGCAACGAAGTGAACGTGGCGAACCTGGGAGTGAAGCTGGCCAATGAAGAGGTTTCCCAGGCGCGCGACCGCTTCCAGGCGGGCGTGGCAAACAATATCGAAGTCATTCAGGCGCAGGACGCGCTGGCACGGGCCAACGACAATCAGATCGTGGCGCTCTATCGCTACAACCAATCGCGCGCCGATTTGGCGCACGCCATTGGCCAGATGGAGGCGCTCTATGCAAAATGAGGACCAAGTCAAAATGGAACCAAACGTCGCGGAACTGGAGCAAGAACTGAATCAGGAAATCCCTCTGGCAGGCGAACCCACCCCCCGCAAGGGCGGATTGGCCGAGCGTTGGGCAAGCCCTCGCTTCCGATGGGGCTTCATCGGGGCGGCGGCCGTGGTGGCGATCGCAGTCACCAGCCTGATCCTCTACTACCGCAATCGCGTTTCGACGGACGACGCACAGGTCGACGGGCACATTGTTCCGGTGGCCTCAAAGGTCTACGGCAACGTCGCCGAGGTGCTGGTCAACGACAACCAGCCGGTGAAAGCGGGGCAGGTCCTGGTACGCATCGACTCTCGCGACTATCAGGCAAAACTCGACCAGGCCAGGGCGGCCCTGGCTCTTGCCGAAAGTCAGGTGCGCGCCGCGCAGGTTGGCGTCCCGCTGACGGACGAGACCACCCAGAGCGGCGCCTCGGCGGCCGATGCCCAGCTCGAGGTAGCGCAGGCGGAGTACGAGCAGGCCAGGATCAGCTACGAGAAGAACTCCACCGCCGAACTGGCCTACGCGCGGGCCAATGTGGCGGCGCGTCAGGCGAGCTATGATCGCGCGCAGGCCGACCTCGAGCGCATGAAGCCCCTGATGGCCAAAGCGGAAATCTCACAGCAGCAATTTGATGCTTACCTGGCCGCGGCCCGTGTGGCCGAAAGCGAGCTTAAGGCCGCACAGGAGAGGCTGGCTGCGGCGGAAAAGGGCGCCGAGCAGGCGCGGGCGGCAATGTTGTCAGCGAAAGCGAGGGTCGACCAGGCCCGGGCCGGCGTCGAGCAGGCCCGCGCCACCCGCAAGCAGGTGACGATCCGTCGGGCCGATTTGCAATCCGCTTTGGCCGCCGTGTCGCAAGCCAGGGCCAACTTGGAAGCGGCCGAGCTGCAAATGAGCTACACCTCGATTGTGGCGCCCATCGACGGAGTGGTGACCAAGAAGGTCGTGGAGGTCGGCCAGGTCGTGCAGCCGGGCCAAGGACTGATGGTGCTGGTCCCCCTGCACGATATCTGGGTGACCGCCAACTTCAAGGAGACGCAGCTCGCCAAAGTACGCCCGGGACAGAAGGCTGAGGTCGATGTGGACATGTATGGCAAAACGTTTACGGGCCACGTGGACTCGATTGCCGGTGCCACCGGAGCGCGCCTGAGCCTGCTGCCCCCCGAAAACGCCACGGGAAACTTCGTCAAGGTGGTGCAGCGAATCCCCGTCAAGATCATTCTCGACCCCATCCCTCCGGAGAAGGCCGTGCTGCGCCCGGGCATGAACGTGGACGCCACCATCATCACCAAGTAGGAGGCGGAGCATGTTCCGGGTTGTGACCGTGGCAAGGGAGTACGGCAGCGGCGGCGGGAGGGTTGGCCAGTTGCTCGCCCAGCGCCTCGGCTGGAAGCTGCTGGACCGCTGCCTGGTTGAAAAGATCGCGCAAGCGGCCAGAGTAGAACCCGCAATGGCGGCACAATACGACGAACGCCTTGATCCCTGGTTTAACCGGCTGGCGAGGACGTTCTGGGAGCAGGGCGGGCTGCGCGGCATCTTCCCGGGGCCAAGCTTTGACACGTTCGACGCGAATACCGTTGCCGCCTTGACCACCCGCCTCATCGAGGAAGCCGCTGAAATTGGAAACTGCGTCATCGTCGGGCGGGCAAGCCAGTGCATTCTTCAGGACCGGCGCGACACGTTCCACGTGTTCATCTATGCGCCCCTGGCAGAGAAACTGCGCCGGATTCGTAGCCGGTTTCCCAATCTGTCGGAAGACGAAGCCAGGCAGGCACTGGATCGTACGGACCGTGAGCGCGCCGCTTACGTGCGCCTCCATTTCGGTCAGGACTGGTCCAACCAGCATCTGTACCATCTCATGATTTCTTCCAGCCTGGGCGAAGAGGTCGTGGTCAGCACGATTCAAACCGCCATGGGCTTACGGCGGATGCCGGTGACTGTGTCGGGTCGGGGTGAACGGCGTGAGAGCTGATCAAGACAGTCTGAACCTGGGGCACCATCGATGGCTGATTGCCGTCACGGTGATGCTGGGTACCTTTATGGAGGTCCTTGATACCAGCGTGGCCAACGTGGCGTTGCCCCATATCGCCGGCAACCTTTCCGCAACCGTGGATGAGAGCACCTGGGTGCTTACTTCCTATCTGGTTTCGAACGCCATCGTCATGCCCTTGAGTGGTTGGCTTTCCGATTTGTTCGGTCGCAAGCGGTTTTACCTTTTCTGTGTGGCGCTGTTCTCGCTCGCCTCGCTGCTGTGCGGGTTGGCGCCCAACCTCGGTTCCCTCGTCAGCTTCCGAATCCTGCAGGGCGTCGGAGGCGGAGTGCTGGTCCCGATTTCCCAGGCCATTCTGGTCGAGGCTTTCCCCGCAGCGTTACAGGGGATGGCCATGGCCGTCTACGGGCTCGGCGTGATGTTCGCCCCGGTCATCGGCCCCACGCTGGGCGGGTGGATTACAGATAACTACAGTTGGCGGTGGATTTTTTTCATCAACGTGCCTGTAGGTCTGGTGGCCTTGGTGCTGGCCTTGGTGTTCGTCTCCGATCCGCCCTATCTGGCCCGCAAGCATCCCGGAGGGATCAAGATCGACTACGTCGGTCTGGGCCTCGTCGCCGTGGGTCTTGGGTTCCTGCAAGTCGTCCTCGACAAAGGCCAGCGGGAAGACTGGTTCGCCTCCCGCTGGATTACCTGGATGAGCGTCACGGTCGTCGTTTCCCTGGTCGCGGCCGTGTTCTGGGAGCTTCGACAGAAAGAGCCGGTAGTTGACCTCCGTCTGCTCAAGGAGCGCAACTTCCTGATCTCCACCGTTACCATGTTTGTCGCGGGCTTCACGATTTACGGCAGCCTGGTCCTGTTTCCCTTCTTCCTCCAGACGCTGATGGGCTACACGGCCGAGACCAGCGGCCTGGTCCTCTCACCCGCGGGCGTGGTGCTGGTGGTGCTGATGCCGATCGTGGGGTGGCTGCTCTCAAAGCTGGAGGCCCGCTGGCTGGTGCTGGGCGGCCTGCTCGTAACCGGGCTGGCTTTGCTCAGGATGACCCATTTCAACCTCTGGATTGACTTCCGCACCGCCACCCAGGCTCGCATGGGGCAGGCGGTGGGGGAAGCGTTGCTGATCGTGCCCATTAATACGGCCGCCTTCTATTTCATTGCCAGGGAAAAAACTGCTGCCGGCACGGGTTTCATGAACCTGGCTCGTAACGTGGGGGGAAGCTTCGGGATTTCCATGGTCACGACAATCGTGGCTCGCCGCTCGCAGTTTCATCAACAGGTGCTGGTAAGCCATCTCACGCCGCTCGATGGCGGTTACCATTCCCTTCTTCGCGGGGCGGGCGAAGTACTGGTCGCCCATGGCTCTGACCCCGTCCAGGCAGCCGGGCAAAGTCATCTGTTGCTTTACGGCATGGCCCAGCAGCAGGCGGCCATGCTGGCGTTCAACGACGCCTTCCGCATACTGGCGCTGGTGCTGCTGGCATTGGTTCCGCTGGTTTTTTTGATGAAGAAGGCCGAGCCCCGGAAGATGGCACTCGGTCCGCACTAGAGCGCACGGACAGTGGGTGAGGTTTTGCCCCAGGGCGATCGCGTATCGTTGTCTTTTTCGGATTGGAGCTCCGAAGGCTCCTGAAGCCATTCAGGCTTTGGCAGCAATGGATGTAACGATTAAGGTACGCAGCAGGCTGGTTGCCCTCACTTCAGCCGCTGTGACAAAGGAGGACTTCGTAATGCCTTTCGCGGAGCACTGTGAACAAGAAACGAAAGGAGACTTGGTTCAGCGGGGACTTGAAGGGGACTCGAACGCGCTTGAGCTGCTCTTCGGACGCTACGAGCAAGCTCTTTACCGCAATGCTCTCCGTCTCCTCGGCAACGAAGATGAGGCCCGGGACG
>Ga0070741_10020895_pt1 | contig 10251 bp, 9 predicted proteins | sample Coa_R1_4_FD_66440 | JGI IMG/M metagenome (GOLD analysis project Ga0070741, IMG submission 66440) | Surface soil microbial communities from Centralia Pennsylvania, which are recovering from an underground coalmine fire - Coalmine... | ecosystem: Environmental > Terrestrial > Soil > Unclassified ...
TGCGAAGCGCGCACGTCGCCTGCAAGGCGACGGCTACAATTGCGCGGAACGACCCTGCCAGCTAATTCGTGCTATTGGCTTGGCGCGGCCGAAGATGACAATTAAAAACTCTCCTCGCTTGGCGGACCGGCGCTGTAGCCGCTTCGCTGTGCGAAGCGTGCACGTCGCCTGCAAGGCGACGGCTACAACGCAAGCCGCGAATTCGATCGCAAGTCCCGTAGCCACGCGTCTGTAGCCGCTTCGCTGTGCGAAGCGTGCACGTCGCCCACAGGGCGACGGCTACAACGCAAGCCGCGAATTCGGTCGCAAGTCCCGTAGCCCCGCGTGCTGTAGCCGCTTCGCTGTGCGAAGCGTGCACGTCGCCTGCAAGGCGACGGCTACAAAGCGCGCGAATTGCAAACCCTGTCGCCAGCCAGTGCTATAGCCCAGGTCAAATGCTGTAGCCGCTTCGCTATGCGAAGCGCGCACGTCGCCTGCAAGGCGACGGCTACAAAGCGTGTTTACGGCTGCTTCAGCGTGTTCGCTGGGTCGCCACTCGTCACCGTTCCCTGCGCCTCGCCGGGTTTTTTGCCAACGAGCGATTCGAATGCTGATTCCTGGCCGCTCGTGTGTTTCGCATTGTTTCGGCGCAGAACCGCGGCATCGCCAGCTTTCCGGATGACCACAAAACCTTTATCGCCATACGGATTTGCAGTCGTAACCAGGTCGGTGTCGTACGTGTAATTAGAAGTGGTTGCAAAAATCACGTTGGACCCGTCCGCCGAAGTGACCGGGTAAACTTTCACGCCGCTCGTGCCCCCGAGTGTAACCGTCGTGGCCGAGCCAGTGCCACTTGAGGTAGCGGTACACGTCGCACCCGGCGCGCTCAAAACTTTCGGGAGATCGCTCGTTTTCAGGTAATCATTTTGGACAAGCTTTTGGACGTAATCCTGAAGCTTGCTCAGCGTTCCTGCCGCGTAATCACCCGGCCACGCGAGATTCGAATCGGCGTTGGTCGATCCATCGAGCGACATTTGGTACCCCGCCAGATACAACTGGCGAACGTTGTTCATCGTTCCGGTCATTTGGCCCTTGGTCAGCGCGCTCGTGAGCGCAGGCACGGCAAATGCCGCAATCGTGGCGATGATTGCGATGACAACGAGAAGTTCGATTAACGTAAAAGCGCCGAAGCGCTCACGTTGTTCCATCGTGGAGGCGAAGATTTTCTTGTTTCCCATAGCGTTGGCTTCTCTGTGGTCTAAGGGGAAACCGGTCGAGATGGTGAAAAAAAAATCATCGCGGGTCAAGCCAGATCGACGACCGGGGCCGGGGATAAACAAAAGCCCCGCTGGTCACCACAGCGACCAGCGGGGCTAAAGTGATTTTTTCGATTCCTAGCGAAGTTTGCGGCGGAAACGTTGCGCACCCGCGAGCAGACCCGCGCCAAGAACCATCATCGCGACCGTCGTCGGCTCAGGCACAACCGTGATCGTTCCAGTCCCGATAAATTCGGCGAAATCCCCCGAGCCGTAGACGCCGGGTGCAACTGCATTTCCCTCAACGATCAACCCACCGACGACTTCTGTGCCGCTATAGTTCAAGTTCACAACATCGGTATTGAATCCGACGGTCAATGTCGCCGCATTATTGATGAAATCGGGATTGGTACCTCCCTGCAACGTTAAGGTGACGTTGCCGGCGTTCAGATTGATGCCGCCGGTGCCGAGTGCGCCATCTGCCGTCGCGACCACAGTTCCTTTATTGATCGTCAAACCGCCGCTAAAAGTGTTGGCGGTATTGAACGTCAGGGAGGCAGTTCCCTCTTTGATAATGCTACCAGCACCCGTGATTGCCGAGCTGCTGAAGTTTGTTCCCTGAACGAAATCGGCGCCGGATGTGTGATCGAACCTAAGGACTGCACCGCTGCCGATACTGATCGTACTGCTAGGGGAAAGCGAACCAGCCGTCCCCCCATTACCGAGTTGGAGCGTGCCGCTGTTTATCGTGGTCGATCCCGTATAGGTGTTGTCCGCAAGGAAAACCGTGGCCCCCGTGCTGCCAGTCAAACGACGAAAGCTTCCATCCCCGGAAATAACCCCGCTATAAGTGTGAGTTGTTCCGCTCGCATTTGCATCCGTCAAACGAGTCGTGCCGCCCAGACCATTGCCCATTAATATAATTGGCCGAGTCATCGTGAAATCGCCGCCTGAAAACCTTGGGTCAAAGGTGTTTGTCGCCGACGTTGAAGAATTCTTTAGCGTCAATGTGCCTGCACTACCTGTCACGGTACCAGTGAAGTTAAGATTGACGTTCGCGGTAGTACTGGTTGTTGAGATTGTGCTATCTGCCGAGAGGACAATGTTCTGAGCGAGTGCAGCTGTACTTACACTGCGATCCGCGGTTGTGGTCAAAGTTCCGCCAGCCATGTTCAGGTTTGTACCGCTCCCAAGAGGAGTGCCCGAGCCGCCGATAGTGATAGTGCCGCCGTTAATTGTCGTATCTCCACTATACGTGTTAGCCACACTGCCAAGCGCCAGCGTGCCCGGCCCGTTTTGAGTTATGGCGATAGTTCCGCTACCGTTCGTGATCGCAGTGCTAATGGTGACTAAGCCAGTCGAGGTAGTAAGTGTCTTTGCTCCCGCCGTCGCCGATGAAATGCCACCCGAAAGCGTCAAGTTATTGCTGGAAGCGTTCGTGATATCGAGCGACGTGTTTAATGTGATCGGCGCTGAAATGGTAGTGTTGTTGGACGTGCTTAACTGATTGAGCTGTGCGTTTGCTCCGTTGCCATCAAAATTCAGGACGCCGTTACCAGTTCCAGCAGCAATTGTGTAATTGTGTGACCCATTGGGATCGCCAATATCCAAACGACCAATAGTCTTAATAGCGTCCCCGGCATCACCAGTATTGAAAAGTGAAATGGTTCGGTTCGCGGTAATGTCGGCATTTACGACAACGAACAGTCCGGCAGCATCGGGCCCACCAACCGGCGCTGTTGGGGTCCAATTTGTATTCAGGCTCCAGCTAGCCGCGGCGTTCTGATTCCAGCTGTAATCGGTCGAACCACTGAGCGCAGGAGTAACACCGCCGCCGTCACTGATCGGTCCGATCGGCTTGATCGTATCGCCGCTATCTTCCGGAACGACTGGGATCATTAATCCCGCGAAGGCGGCGTTGCTCGAGAGCGCCGCGATTGCGAGAAAGGTTAGAAGGAGTTTTGGAGCCCTTGGAGTCAGCCCTTGTTTCATAGTTTCAGTAGGTCAGAGTGTGTGAACCCAAACCGTTTGGTTCGGGCCGATCATTGGGTCAAAATTGCCGGGAAAAGTCAATACTTTTCATAATTACGTAACATCATCGTGACACGCTTGTTACGAAGGAGCTTTTGACGCCGGGAGCGGAATTATTTGCCCTGTTCCTCGAATTTGAACGCAACCGTCCCCAGCGGGGGCAACTGGATCAAAATCGATTGTTCCCGCCCCATCCAATTCACGGCCTCGCTTTTTACGCCGCCAAGATTTCCAACATTGCTTCCACCGTACGTTTCCGAGTCGGTATTGATTATCTCCCGATAAAATCCCGGCCGCGGCACACCCAGCCGATAATTGTGCCTGACCATCGGCGTCGCGTTCACGATGAAGACAATGGCCTCGCCCTCGCGCGATTTCCTAACGAACGAGACCACGCTGTTGTCGGCGTCGTGGAAATCGATCCATTCGAATCCTTCATACGAGTCGTCGTGCTGCCAAAGCGCGGGCTCGCTTTTGTAGATGTAATTCAAATGCTGAACCAGCCGCCGCAAACCGTCGTGCTTCGGAAGATCGAGAAGATGCCAATCGAGCTGCGCATCGTGGTTCCATTCATGCCATTGCCCAAACTCGCCGCCCATGAACAGCAGCTTTTTGCCGGGCTGCCCGTACATCCACGCGTAAAACATCCGGAGATTCGCGAACTTCTGCCATTCGTCGCCCGGCATTTTCGCGATGAGCGATCCTTTGAGGTGAACCACTTCATCGTGGCTCAACACCAAAATGAAATGCTCGGTAAACGCGTAGAGCAACGAAAAGGTGATGTTGCCGTGATGAAACCGCCGATAAATCGGATCCAGCGACATGTATTCGAGGAAGTCGTGCATCCAACCCATGTTCCATTTGAATCCGAACCCGAGTCCGCCCAGATGGACCGGCCGCGAAACGCCCGGCCAGGCGGTTGATTCTTCCGCGATGGTGACAATTCCCGGGAAACGCTCGTAACAAACTTCGTTAAAGCGTTTCAAAAAATAAATCGCGTCGAGATTTTCGCGCCCGCCGAAAACGTTCGGGATCCATTGCCCGGGCTGGCGGGAGTAATCGAGATAGAGCATCGATGCCACCGCATCCACGCGCAGTCCGTCGATGTGATATTTATCCAGCCAGAAAAGCGCGTTCGCGATCAGGAAATTGCGGACCTCGTTGCGGCCGAAATTGAAAATGAGCGTGCCCCAATCCTGATGCTCGCCCTGGCGCGGATCCATGTGCTCGTAGAGATCGGTCCCGTCGAACTCCGCGAGCGCGTGCACGTCTTTTGGAAAATGCGCCGGCACCCAATCCATGATCACGGCGATTCCGGCCTGGTGACACTTATCGATGAAATGCCGAAGCTCGTCGGGATTTCCGTATCGGCTCGTCGGCGCAAAATAATTCGTGACCTGATAACCCCACGAACCTTCGAAGGGATGTTCCGCAATCGGCAGGAGTTCGATGTGCGTGTAGCCCATTTCGAGCACGTAGGGGATCAGCGTGTCGGCGAGCTCGAGATAACTCAGCTGGCGATTCCCCTCTTCCGCTTTGCGCCGCCAGGAGCCGAGATGCACTTCGTAGATCGACATCGGCGATCGCGGCCAATCCTTTTTTCGGCGCGCTTCCATCCATTCGCCATCGGCCCATTTATAGCGCTCTAAATTATAGACCAGGGATGAGGTCGATTTTCCGTGCTGATTAAAAAACGCGAACGGGTCGCTCTTGAGCAAAAGCGCGCCGCCGGGCGTACGAATCTCGAATTTGTAGTGCGCATTCTCGCGCACGTTCGGCAAAAACAATTCCCACACCCCGCTGCCGAGTAACTTCCGCATCGGGTTCACGCGTCCGTCCCATCCGTTGAAATCGCCGACCACGCTGACCCGCTGCGCATTCGGCGCCCAGACCGCGAAATAAACACCGCCCGTGTCGTTGATCGTGCGCAAATGCGCGCCGAGCTTTTCGTAAAGGCACCAGTTTTGCCCCTCGCTGAACAGATGCAGGTCCAGCTCGCCCATGAGCGGCCCATATTGGTACGGGTCGCGCGTGACCGATTCGGAGCCGTTCCAATCCGTTACCCGAATGTGATAATCGAGATCGCGCGTGGCGTTCGGAATTTTTGCCTGAAAAAATCCATCACGATGGAGCTTTTCCGCTTCCACCGGGGCCTGGCCATCCATGATCACATCGATCCGCCGCGCGTCCGGCCGAAAAGCGCGAACCGCCAAATCGTCTCCCATCCGGTGCGGTCCAAGGATCCGGAACGGATCGGAATGCGCGCCGGAGAGGAACGTATTCAATTCGTCCGGCGGAACACCGGCGACGGAGAAACCTTTCGTCATGTCATTCAACCTAGGTTTCGTCGTGCGCTTTTCAATGGCGTGTCATCACAAAGCGCGACCGTCTTTTTGTCATTCCGACCGAAGTGGAGGAATCTCTAGATATTTCTCTCCCCATGCCACGCGAGTACGACTTCTGGGTCTACATCATGACCAACAAGCTTGATTCCGTGCTCTATATCGGAATGACAAATGATCTGACACGACGCGTCGGCGAACACCAGTCAGGCGAGATTCCGGGATTCACCGCAGATTATCGATGTCACAAACTCGTTTTCTGGGAGCACTATTCTTACGTCGACGACGCGATCGCGCGCGAGAAGCAATTGAAGAATTGGTCTCGGAAAAAGAAGGTCGCGCTGGTCGCGAGTACCAATCCCCGATGGGTTGATCTATCCGAGGAAATTTTTGGAAATAGTTAGAGATGTCTCGACTTCGCTCGACATGACAAAAGTCGCGTGCGCTTTTCTCTTTGATCGCGCATAATTGCCCCGTGAACAAAAACGGTTCCGACGCGGTGAACGAGCTCCTCGCCACCTACGGCGAGACCGGCGGCATTAATTATCTCGCCGCCGCCGCCACCCTGCCGTCGCGCAAAACGATCGAGGAAACCTGCGCCGATCTAATGAGCCTGATGTTCCCGGGCTTTCGCGGCGAAGCGCTCGCCGATTCGGACGATTTGCCCGACATCACCCGGAGCAAGGTGCGAACTCTGCGGATTCGTTTGAAACCGGAAATTTGCAAGAGCTTCGGAGATTATCCGGCGAGCGAGGAAACGAAAAAGAAGGCCGATGAGATCCTCGACTTTTTTGTCGCGCAACTTCCCGAGGTCCGAAAACTTTTGTGGACCGACATTGACGCCGCGTATGAAGGAGATCCGGCGGCAAAAAGTTACGAAGAAATCATCCTCGCCTACCCCGCGCTCGAGGCGATCGCGATTTATCGAATGGCGCATTTGCTCTACAACAAAGTTCCGCTCATGCCGCGGATCATGACGGAATGGGCCCACAGCCGCACCGGAATCGATATTCATCCGGGCGCGGAGATTGGTTCGCACTTCTTCATCGATCACGGAACGGGCGTCGTCGTGGGCGAAACAACGAAGATCGGTTCGCATGTTAAAATTTATCAGGGCGTGTCGTTCATTGCGCGCTCACTCGCGGCGGGCCAGGCGTTACGCGGAAAGAAACGGCACCCGACCATTGAAGACGGCGTTCGCATTTACGCCGGGACGACCATTATGGGGGGCGACACCCTGATCGGTGCGAACTCCACCATCGGCGCGAACGTGTTCCTGACTAAGAGCGTGCCGCCGAATTCGCTCGTTTATTACGAAGAAAAGGAAGTCGCGGTTGTTCCCAAGCGCTCGAAAGAAGATGCGAACCCGCACGAGGACCGAGTTGTTCGATGAAAGCGAAGGCCAAAGATCAAACTTCAATCATGTCGTGATTTATCTGGATTACAACGCGACCACGCCGATGTGCGACGCCGCGCGCGAGGCGATGGAACCGTATTTTTCGAAACACTTCGGCAACGCCTCGAGCATTCACCGCTGCGGCCGTAACGCGCGCGCCGCGATTGATAACGCGCGCGATAAAATTGCGGGCTTGGTGAAGGTAAAGCCGAACGAAATCTGTTTCACCGGCGGCGGTACCGAATCCTGTAATCTCGCCGTGCTCGGACTCGCCCGCTGCGGAATCGAGCGCGGAGGCCACATAATTTGCGAAAAGACCGAGCATCACGCGGTCATGCATGCGGTCGAACATTTGGAAAAGCACGAAGGGTTCGAAGTCACCTGGCTCGACACAAGTAACGACGGTGTTGTCAATCTCGATCAGCTCGCGAACTCCATCCGCCCGGAAACGCGCCTGGTTTCCATCATGACCGCGAACAACGAGACCGGCGTGATTCAGCCGATGCGCGAGATCTCGAAGATTTGTCGCGAGCGCGGGGTGCTCTTGCACAGCGATTGCGTGCAGGCCTTCGGCAAGATCGATCTCGACATGTCGCTCGTCGATGCCGCGAGTTTCGCGGCGCATAAGTTTTACGGGCCAAAAGGAATTGGATTTCTTTTTCTGCGCAGCGGGCTTTCGCTTCAGCCGGTCTTGTTCGGCGGTTCGCACGAAAACCAGCGTCGCCCCGGCACCGAAAACGTTCCCGCGATCGCCGGAATGGCCGCGGCTGCGGAAGTAGCTTTGGCACATTGTGCGGCCGAACAGGAACGCCAGGGAAAATTACGCGATCAGCTTTGGAATTTGATTTCGCAAAACGTCCCCGACGCGAAGCTCAACGGTGAAAGGGCGCCGCGTCTTGCGAATACCTTGAATGTCAGCCTGCTCGGGATCGATTCCGAGATGCTGCTCATCGCGCTCGATCTGAAAGGCGTGTGCGCGTCGAGCGGCTCGGCCTGTATGGTGGGCAGCGTTTCGGCGTCGCACGTTCTGCTCGCGATGGGATTGCCGATGGAACGCGCGCGATCTGCCGTTCGTTTGTCGTTAGGCAAACAAACCACTGCTGAAGAAATCGCCGCGACCGGAAAAATCGTTGGCGAAATTGTGGATCGCGTGACTAAACGCAAAAGCGCGCATGCGGTGGCCTGAGTCCGAGCCGGATTGGCACCGTCTCATTAACACTCGGGCTTCAGCTCGGTGTTCCGCGAGTACCCAGCGCAGAAAACTGTTTAAACAGTTTTGTTTTCACACGTTGGTTCGCATCCCCTCACTAAAGTGAGGCGTTAATGAGACGAATGCGATTCTTCAAGCAGCTCGAGTTCGGGTTTCGACAAAAAGATTTTGTAGCCGCATCCCTGCGGGACGCGCGCTTCGCACAGCAAAGCGGCTACAGAAGAGATCCCGCGCTTGAAATCAAAGCGCGCGAACTTTTGCGCGCGCTCGGCGCGGACAAGCTCGCGGGCGAGGTCCGCGTGGAATGGAACCCGCGACTGAAAACGTGCGCCGGTCGAGCGGATTATCGCGAAAAATTAATTTCGCTGAACCCGGCGCTTCTCAATCTCGATTCTGTTAGCCGCCACTCCGGCTCTGAGATCAACCGCGAGGCGCCCGCATCGCCCGAACAAAGCGCCGCCAAGGATCTTGAATGCAAAAAGCATTCAAGATCAACCGGGCCGCACGACGATTGCAACACTGCTGATGCTGCTGATGCCGCTGATGCCGCTGATGCCGCGGATGCCGCGGATGCCAGGAAACTTGAATGCATTTTGCATTCAAGTTTCAAAGGCAATGCTGTCGACACTTCGAGAGGCGGCGCGGCGGCTTCAGGTACCCTTCGCGCTATTGGAACACATGTTCGCGGCCGGCCATTGTTTGAAATCGTCCAGAACGAGGCGGAGCGGACGTTGCGGCATGAGCTGGCGCATTTGCTCGCGCAATGGCGCGTCGGGCGACGACGGATCGCGCCGCATGGATCGGAATGGCGACAGGCGTGTCGTGACTTAGGAATTGCGGACGAAGCGCGCTGTCACAATTTGCCGTTCGCTTCGAAAAGTCTTCCGCCGCGCTACGTTTATCGTTGTCCGAATTGTAAACAGGAATTTCCGCGCGTACGAAAGATTCGTCGCGCGATTGCGTGTCTCGCCTGTTGCCGAAAACATAATGGCGGAGATTTCGATCCGAGGTTTCGGCTCAAGCTGGAGGGGCACGCGCCGTCGTGCCCCTAAAATAATGGGACGCGACAACGCGCGTCCCTCCAATTCCCCATCGCGTAGAGCGTCACTTTGCCGACGCGAACCAGTAGCCTAGAAAAAGCCAACCGGTTATCAGCAGAATCCGGTCGAACTCCCAGTATCGCTTATCGAACCTAGTACTTCCGGTAAAGACGAACACGCCAAAAACAAACCAGACTATCCAACGTGCCCACATTGTGAGGTTTCAGGTCGTGGCTTTTTCTTTTCGACGCAGGTCAGTCTTTATGCGCCGAACGAAGTTACTAGTAATCTCCTCGTTATTCGAAGACCAAAGGAAGGGCGTTCCACTGTGGCGATAAAAGGTACGTGGGCGCGTTTCTTGGGCGTTCTTGGATATCGGATATCGTCCAATCGACCGGGCGATAATAGACATTCGCTCAAGCGTATCTTTCTCATCAGCGTTGAGCTCGATGCCTGCGACTCCACATAATCTAACAAGATTATGACCTTCGTTTTGGCACATAGGCGCATATCGGCCGCCTTGCGCGAGCTTATGACCCGCTTGAACCCAAGTGGCTTTGATCAAACATTCGATACCAAAGGCGGCGAGCATTACTTCGATCCATCGGGTAAGTAGTTCAATCGGCGCATTTTTAACGAGACCTTTTAGACCGACGGTCGCTTTCGTGCGTTCCCGCGTTAGTATCCCGCTTCCAGCGAAGAGCGCTTGCGCAGCATGTTTCCAATTTCGGTAATCGTTTCCAAGTCGCGTGTGTACTGCGACGTCGTTAGTTGATTGGCTCACATCAAAACGCAATCACAAATTAGGAGGAATTAAACTTCATCACTCTTCTCGCCCTTCGCCGCTTTCTGGCCGCGGAGTTTTGCCTGGATGAAGTTGTCGATCTTGCCGTCCATGACTTCCTGGACGTTGCTGGTCTCGGCGCCGGTCCGGTGGTCTTTGACCATTTGATACGGCTGGAAAACGTAGGAACGAATCTGGTTGCCCCAGGCGATC
>Ga0070741_10020896_pt1 | contig 10250 bp, 11 predicted proteins | sample Coa_R1_4_FD_66440 | JGI IMG/M metagenome (GOLD analysis project Ga0070741, IMG submission 66440) | Surface soil microbial communities from Centralia Pennsylvania, which are recovering from an underground coalmine fire - Coalmine... | ecosystem: Environmental > Terrestrial > Soil > Unclassified ...
GTATCCCTCGACTCTGAAAGTGATGTTGTCGAACACATCAAAGTAGGGAAGCATCAGGATTTCGTGCCGGACTTCCTTCTGAATGCGTTCGACCGATTGTGGCGAAGCTTCCCTCTGCGCCGTTGCCGATAGCGTCGTCATGGCCACCACGAAGGCAGCAATGAACAGGAATCTCTTCCTCATAGTGTTTTTCAGTTCTCCTTATCACAATTTTCTTGCTTTTTTCTCTCACCGAATCGTTTTTCCCGGGACTCAACCCTTGAATGACGACTCAAGCCCGTTTCCTTCCTCTGTCGTGTGACCTTGAGCAATGGTGTGGGCCCACGCGGCTCCCAACTAGCTTGTCCGTTTGGAGTGGAGGTGCTCACCTTCCTGGGCGTCCGGCTTGGCCATTTTCTCTAACTCGCTGGCGCTCCGCTCGGGCGCATTACGACGGGAGTGAATCTCTGCCCATACAGCCAAGGCCAGCGCAGCCGTCGTCAATACCGCAACCATGATGTGTCCTGCATCCATATTTCACCTCACTTCACCTCGGGTTGAGCAGTCGTCAGACTGTGAGCCAACCCCTGCCAGAGTGTGAAATTTGAGTCGCTTCTCTGACGCTTCCCAATTGCCGACCTGGGTAGAAAGCGAACCTCATACATCCAGACCTGACGGTATCAGGACTAGAGGTACGAACAAAAGTAGATAAAATGCCATCGATACTTCCAGCTTCCTTAATAGTCGGCCGGGGACAGGAAGCAGGATGCAAGTCATCAGTTGCCTTCGGGAAAGAATCATGATGATCAGCGCCTCGCGAGAGCCTCACTAAGGTGGTCCGTGGAACTTGCGCGATCAGGTTGAACGGTATTCCTTCATCTTATTCGCTCATCTTCTCATGGAGGGGACGGCTAAGAGGGAGCAATTGTGGGTTCCACGATCGCTGATTTTAGTTGCGGTTTAGTTCTGCTTGTGTCCTCAGGAAGCGCAGGACCTGACCACGGGAGAAGACGCCTTGCAGGTGTCCATCGGAAATAACCGGCAGCTGGTTGAGGTCCTCGCGGCTCATCAGTTCAAGGGCTTGGATGGCCGGCGTGTCCGGGGCGACAGTGCGCAGTTGAGCGAGCGGGCGCATCACGCTTTGCACGCTGGTCTGCGACCAACTGTCTCGATCAGCATTCTTTACCTCATGAGTCGTGATCAGTCCCGATACCCGGTCATTTTGAACCACAACGAAGCATCGACGTCCGGTTCGCAACACATACTCGTCAACAAAATCCTGCAGGCTGAGATGGCCCTCCACGGTGGCGTAGTCCTGGTCCATGATGTCGGCGACCCGCCGGTCCCGAAGTCCTGCCATCAACTCTACCTGAGCGTAACTGGAACGGGACGCATCGAGCAGGAACCAACCGATAAATGCCAGCCACAGCCCGCCGAAGTTTGCGCCGACAAAGAACCGATGTAAACCTGACAGAATGAACAGGAAGGCAACGACCTGGCCCACCTGGGCTGCTAGTTTGGTGGAGCGGTCGGCATTGCCAGTGAGCCACCAGATGACGGCACGCAGGACACGCCCACCGTCCAGCGGATATCCGGGAATCATGTTGAAGACGGCTAGCATGATGTTGATATAGCCGAGCCAGACCAACACGGAAATGACGGGAGTGGCAGGTTCGCTACCGGGCAGCCAGCCGGTCAGCCATGCGGTCGCCAGGACGATCAGGCCGATTGCGACGCTCGTCATGGGACCGGCGATCGCAATCCAAAACTCGGACTTGGCGTCCGAGGCCTCCGACTCGATCTGCGACACGCCCCCGAGCGCGAACAGGGTAATGGCACGGACGCGCAGGCCGCGGGCCTTTGCCAGGAGGGAGTGCGCGAGTTCATGGAGCAGGAGAGCGGCGAAGAACAATACGCTCGTGACAACCGCGGCCGTCCACACCACGGTGCTGCTCCACTGTGGGGCGACCGCCCGAAAATGTTGTGCAAGAGAAAGCGCGATCAGCAGGGCGATGATGAACCAGCTGTAGTGAAGGCCAACCGTGATGCCGGCAATTCGGCCAAGATGGACTTGTGCCTTCACCGTAGAAACCTCAAACAGCAGAATTGCGGCTTGATAGCCTCGCATTCTACATGAAATCGTGACCGGCGAGGGCGCAGCGTGTGAGCTAAAGAAATCACCCGTCGCTGAACCACGCTCTTGTCTGTTTCACGCGATGATGCTCGCCGTCATCCTCGTCATCGTCGCTGGCACGCCGCGTTTGATAGGCTCCAATACCAACAATGCCTTTTCTCAAGTAGCCAGTTCCATTCAGTAGGGCGCCTGCCTGGATCAGCTCTGACGGTCGAGCGCCGGAGACTCGTATGTCCCCACATGAGAGCAAGCACATGGTGCAATCCGCAAGCTAGTCGGAACCATGGGCAGCCTGGAGAATGCCCGGAGCCTACCGTGCCCACCTCCGAGTCCCAGAGACTTCGGGTTGTTAATTACGAAAGCATCCCAGGAGCGTCCCCAATGTCTTCCCATTTCGCTGGATGCTTGAACGAGACCTCCCACGGAATGCTTTAGCTACGAGGATTACACGTTAAACCCTCGGGGACCGGCCGAGTTGCTTAATCCCCTCGTCGCTACAACTCACCTCTGCTTCGCCGAAACAGTCAGCGTTAGTCTTGCTTCCTGGGCAGTGACTTCAAGAACTCGACCAAGTCTGCCTTCTCCTGATTCGCCAGACCTAAGTTGAGGCAGCTGTCATAGTGGTTCACAACATCGCCCAGGGTCGCAAAACGTCCGTCATGGTAGAAGCCACCCTTGGTGTGCGTCCAGAGGCCATTTAGGGGCGACGTGCGGTAACGTCGATCCGGAGCACGGTCGGCCTGGAAGCTGTCCACGCAGACTTCACTTGGAGCGTGGAGATTCCATCCTGGCTCGGTGTAGAGAGGCGGCACGTGGCAATTTGAGCACATCGCCTTCTCGGTGAAGATCGTTTTGCCCCGTGCTGCGGCCTCCCGGTTGAAACTGCCCGCGGGCGGCGGGGGCGCCGGAATTGCCAACTGGTAGAAATGAAGCGCGGGGAGTTTGGTGGTAACCAGGTCGGGATCATTCTTGACGTGTCCAAACCCGGCCTTGGCCGCGACCGGAAATTGTGTCGCATCATCCAGTCGTGGATCGAAAAATGTACCTTTCCCGTGCATCTCCAAGTTCGCCACGAAGGCATTCCAGTGGCTCACCCCGCCCCAACCGGTCCACGTGTGCAGGTTTACTCCGGCAAGGCCAAAAGCAGGAGGGATGAGTACGGCTGCCGTCTTCCCGTCGGGACGAAAGGCTTTGCCGTCCATGGTGAGTTCGGCATCGAAATGCCCCGGACCCCAGCTATGAAGTACCGTTCGTACCGTGGCCTGGTCAACACCCAGAAGGTCCGCAAAAGGCTGGAGATTCGGCGCCAGGGCCACGATTGCACCCACGTTCAAATCTCGATTCGCCCAGCCATCAAGCCGGTGACCGATGCCTGGTACGAGAGCGTTGTCAACCGTGGAGTGACACAAGGCGCACTGTATGCCCATGGATCGCAGATTGCCCTCGGGCTTGAAGTAGCCGGTCACGCCAACGACGGCATTGAGTTTGAGTAGCGCGAGCGTCGTGGCCGGGTCGTTGAGATTCACTTGGCCTGCTTTCAACGCTTTCACGAGACTGGGCGGAAGTGCGTCCAGATCCACCTTTAGGCCGACCGCCAATGCGGTATTAGGACTCACACCCGGCCCAACACCGCCCAGCTTCGCGCCTTCAATTGCTTGATGGAGTTTGAGCGTATCCCCCCAGAAGGCCTGATCGCCGAAGGTGTCAAATCGAAACGTTTGTCTCCCGTCGGCGACCATTCTTTGTCCGCTCCTATCCACTGCCTTGTCGAAGCGCGTGGAAGACTCACCGTCACTGTCAGTCTTTTGGCCTTTGACACCATAGGTACCAACCGCCATCGCGAGCAGGAGCAGGGCCGCCGTCAACATCGTCTTGTTCTTCATGTGGATGATCCTCATTAAACGCGAGTTTCTCAGTGTCGAATTGTTAGCTACTTGCGGGGGCGCTGTAAGTTAAAAACTTAACTTTGCCCAGATGGCGGGCAATCAGCGGTGGCGGAGGCCATGATTCTCCTGGAGATCGATGGTGCGTCCACGCTCCCGCTTAATCGGATGTGATCGAATCCAGATAGGTTCGTAAAGCCTCTGCCCTGATGGTGAGTCGACCCTTGCGCGAATACGCGACGAGGTTCATTTCGCGTAACTCATTGAGCAAAGTTGAGACTACTTCACGAGGTGCGGCGATCATCTGGGCTAGCTCTTCCTGCCGGATGTAGTGAGCGATGTGAGTGCCTTCCGGAGTGGAATCTCCCAGTTCGTCGGCCAATTCCAAGACCTTCCGGGCCAGCCGTTCCATTGTCTTGTCGAAGGACAGGATCATCAGCTGATCATGCGCCTGGGTGAGTCGAAGGCATATTGCATTGAGCATGTCCACCATCGCTTGCCGGTTCTTTCCCAGTTCGGAGACCAGATCATCGAAAAGAATCTCGACTACTTCGCACTCCTCCATTGCTACCGCCTGTTCGTCCCTCTGCCCACTGCAAAAGCACAGTTCCCCAAAGATCGCACCCGGCCCATGAATGCTGAGAAGTAGTTCCTGGCCTCTTTCTGAGACGATGCTGGTCTTCACGAGGCCACGGCGCAAGAAGTACACACTGACCGCGCGATCCGCAGTCGTGTAGATAGTTTGTCCTGCTGGAACGGCCCGCGCGTCGCGCCTGGTAAATTGTTCGCAGAGCTTTCCGCGGAAGACGGTTGACAATGTCAGACAGTTACGGTGGTCAGTCAAATTCATTGTTGTTTCGGCAGAGCCCTTCCACGGCACTCTGCTCCGTTGCTCGATCTGATATTGCTTCTGCACAGCGATTCTCTTCTTTCCGAGCAGTGCCATTTAGCTTCGACCCGGGAACCAATGCGAAAGTGGCGTTCCGCTCGATAGCCAATCGACGATTTCCGCGCTATAACGCGCTGTCTCTTGCGCGTACCAGCGCGAGAAACTCGTCCCGGGTCTCTTTCTCTCGGAAACCACCGAGCATGGCGGACGTGATGGTGGAAGAGTGCTGCTTTTCGACTCCGCGCATCATCATGCACAGATGTCTCGCTTCAATGACAACCCCCACCCCTTGGGGTTTGATCGCACTCTCGATCGCTTCAGCAATTTGGGTTGTGAGCCGTTCCTGCACCTGCAATCGACGTGCGAATACGTCCACCAGGCGAGGAACCTTGCTGAGGCCAATCACTTTCCCCCGGGGGATATAAGCGACGTGGACCTTACCGAAAAACGGCAGAAGATGGTGTTCGCAGAGACTAAACATTTCGATATCTTTGACGATCACCATTTCGTCATATGCCACATCGAACATGGCGCCCCGCAGCGTTTCCTCTGGGTTCTCCCGGTAGCCCTTGGTCAAATATTGCATCGAGCGTTCCATGCGTTCGGGAGTGCGCCGCAGGCCATCACGCTCTGGGTCCTCGCCGAGACGGAGCAGCATTTCCCGCATGAGTTCCGGCAGGTCCGCACTGGCTAATAACTGGGGTTCAAGTATCGTTTCCATCTCTTTTCACAATCCAAACGTCGGCCTCTGGACAACGGTAATTGGTTTGCAAACGTTACAATTGATGATGTGCGGTGCTCCGCATCATGCAGCTACAACAGCGTTTGCACTCCGCTCGTGCGACACACCGCTCTCGAGAGCATGGCTGCGAACCTCAGTCATGCGCGCAAGCACAAAAGCGGCCACGGCCATCTCTACGTCTCGCACTGCGACATCCAAGAACATTCCCGTCGACACCAGGTTGATGGCAATGGCTATCAGCCATGCTGATGCGACATACGATGCCAGGCGTGTCCACTTGGTCAGGATTGCGAGCCCGACGACCATCTCAATGACGCCGACGATGTGCATGAAGGTTTGCCCGCTGAATGGCAGTATTTTCAGGGCCAGTGGGCTGATGTAGGCGGGCCAGTTGGCTAGGAGGTTGAAGTATTTATCTAGGCCGGCCAAGAACGGTCCGAGCCCCAGCCCAATGCGGAGTGCCCACCAGGCCTGGTCTAGTCGCGGATCAAATCCCTTGTGCATGATTTCTCCCTTCACGAGAATAGAGCTGGCAGGGGTGAATCGGTTACAGGTCCACACGTCCATTTCTCCTTCTGAGCTACGGCGGTTGGGCTGTAACCTTTATTGCACTGGTGACTCCATCAGTGTGGAGGGTTTGTATGGTCAGCCCAGCGGAAGTGGCCACTGCGCAAGAGCCCTTGAGTGACGAAGAAGTTGTGGCGCGCGTGTTGGCGGGCGAGACGGTGATGTTTGAAATCATTATGCGCCGTCACAACCTGCGGCTTTACCGTGTGGCTCGGGCCATTCTGCGCAATGATGGCGAAGCTGAGGATGTAATGCAGGACGCGTACGTGCGCGCGTACGAGCATCTGAACCAGTTTGCCGGGAGAGCAAAGTTTTCCACCTGGCTGACCCGCATCGCGGTGCACGAGGCTTTAGCGAGACAACATCGCGGCAACCGATATCAGGAGTTGGAACCAATGTCAGAACGGGAGGGAGACCCCATGGACAGGTTTGCCTCTTTGGCGCCGAATCCAGAACAGCAAGCGTTGAATTCGGAGCTCCGCAAGCTGCTGGAAGAGGCGGTCGAAAAGCTGCCGGATGCTTACCGGACCGTTTTCATGCTGCGCGACATAGAAGAAATGAGCACAACCGATGCCGCGGAGGTCCTCGAGATCACTGAGGAAAACGTCAAGGTTCGCCTCCATCGAGCGCGGGCGTTGTTACGCAAGGGTCTTTACGCGCGTGCTGGAATGAAGAGAAAAGAAGCATTCGATTTTCATGCCGTGCGGTGTGATCGCGTTGTCAAGAATGTTTTCGAGAGAATTCAGAAGCAGGCATCGAAGACCGAGAACTCCGGGGCGAGAGTGCAATAACAGCCTGCACGGTGCGGGGCGCCAGGCTGACCTGATACGACAAGGCTGGGGCTCAAATCAACCCAGATAGAAAGTCCTTGGAGGTAAATAGCATGCTGGCAAACAGGCCTAAGACAAAACTTCTGGTGGACGGGGGCGATCCCAGTGAGACACTCCGGATCAAGACCCTGCTTGGATTTGTCGATGGCCAAACCACCAATCCATCGCTGGTCGCCAACAACCCCCACATCAAACAGTTGCTTGCATCCGGGCATAAGCTTTCCGAGCGGGAGGAGATGGACGAATACAAGAAGATTGTTCAGCAGATTTCTCCCCTGGTGGGTGATGCCGGCGTCTCCATTGAAGTGTTCTCGGACCGGAAGACGACCGCCCAGGAAATGCTCTCGCAGGCCGCGGAGATGAACGCGTGGATTCCAAATGCCTACATAAAATATCCCTGTACGTCGGAGGGGCTTCGAGCGGCCCAGGTGTCGGTTCGGAACGGTCTGCGGGTGAACATAACCCTGTGTTTTTCACAACAGCAGGCAGCCGCCGTTTACAGTGCAACCCGGGATACTAGAGCACCGGTTTATGTATCCCCCTTCGTGGGACGCCTCGACGATATTGGCCAGAATGGGATCGACCTGATCGGTAATGTGAAACGCATGTTTGCCAAGGGAGATGGCCATGTGCTGGTGTTGGCCGCGAGCATTCGCAGTCTCGACCATCTCCTGTCCTGCTTTGCGTTCGACACCGACCTCGTGACTGTGCCGGCCAAGGTTCTGACCTTGTGGGCGGAGAACAACTTTCCCTTGCCCGGTGAGGGCTTTGCCCATAGTTCTACTGGCCGGCCGATTCCGTTTGAAGAGCTCAGTCTGGAACAACCGTGGGAGTCTTTTGATATCCGACACGAACTCACTTCGAAAGGAATCGACAAGTTCGTTGCTGACTATCGTACGACCCTCGCGTCGGATTGAAGCGATCGGCCAGGTTCTCGCGGTATCGATACCTCGTCTTGGATGACGCTTCCGGAATTCTGTTAGTTGTCGGACAGCCGCGACGGCGGCCTGGAAAGGAGAGGAAATGCGGTCCGCCAAGGTCACTGTGTACGAGAAGCCAACATGAACCAAGTGCCGCGAGGTCAAGAGGATCTTGACCGCAAAGGGGGTGAATTACGATGCCATCGACTACACGGAGGAGCCCCTCTCGGCCGATGCGTTGATGCGACTTCTGCAAAGCGCCGGGTTAAGGCCGCAGGATGCGGTACGGACCAACGAAGTGGCATATCGGCGGCATGTGGCGGGGCAAAATTTAAGTGACGAACAGCTGGTGCGTGCAATGGCAAAACATCCGGAACTGATCCAGCGGCCAATCGTGGTAAGAGGCAACAAAGCCGTACTGGCGCGCCCCTAGAGAAACTCACGGAACTCGGCATCAAGTGAGCGCAGTGTCACGGCCGATGACGGAAGCGGTTCGTCTTGCTGTTTCTCTGTCTGTTTTCTTGGCACACGCGGCTTGACTTCAGACCCCAAGCCGTTCCGCTAGATGACCAAAGAGATGTTGAGCCGGTCCCCAGGTACCCGCTGCATAGGGGTTTGGCTTCGGAGGTTCTTGCAGCAAAGCGTCGTATCGCCGCCAGGAAGCTTCAACCCAGTCGCCACGCACAAACAAGGTCGGATCCCCCCGCATCACGTCTAGCAGCAGTGTTTGGTACGCCTCTGGAAGAGGAGCGAACACCTCCGAATAGCGAAACCGCAAGCTCTGCGTTTGGAACTGGATCGGCTGGCCGGGCGTCTTGACCTCGAATTGAAGATCGAAGCCCTCGTCCGGCTGGATCGTGATAATCAGAGCATTGCAGTGTAGGTTGCAGGAGTCAAAAGGCTTGAATATTGACACCGGTGCGCAGCGGAAGGTGACTACGATTCTTGTCGTGCGGTGCGGCAGGCGTTTGCCGGTGCGCAAATAGAAGGGCACACCTTGCCAGCGCCAGTTCGCAATCTCAAGTTTCAAGCCAACGAAAGTCTCGACTCGCGAGTCCGGAGCAACCCCAGGTTCCTGAAGGTAACCCGGAACCTGGCGACCGTTGACCGTTCCTTCCGTATATTGACCGAACACGGCGTCGTTCGACGAAATCGGCGCGATCGAGTCGAGAACCTTCACTTTCTCATCGCGGATGGCTTCGGGATGAAAAGAGCTCGGTGCCTCCATCGCCAGGAGCGTTACCAGTTGGGTCAGGTGATTCTGCACCATGTCGCGAAGCGCGCCAGCCTGTTCGTAATAACCAGCGCGTTGCTCTATGCCGAGATCCTCGGCCACGGTGATCTGGACAGACTCCACACGATCCCGGTTCCATAGCGTCTCGAATATCGGATTGGCAAACCGGAAGACCAGGATGTTCTGCACCGTCTCTTTCCCGAGATAGTGATCGATGCGATAGATCTCGGTTTCGGCGAAGTATTGATGGGCAATACGATTGAGCTGTTGTGCCGAAACCAGATCTCGTCCGAACGGTTTTTCAACCACCAGGCGGGTCCAGCCAGGGCTGCGATTGAGTCCCGCCTTACCGAGCCCGTTGATAGCGGATGGAAACATCTGGGGTGGCAAGGCCAAATAGAAAACACGATTGCCCCGCAACTCGTATTGGTTTTCCAAGTCGCGAATTCTTTTCGCTAACGTCTGAAATTGCTCGGCTCCCCATGCCCCTAGGGAACCGTAGTGCAGGTGCTGTTCACACCAGCCGCCGACGGACTCACTGTTACCCACTCCTGCAGACTTCAGGGCCGTCTGCGCCATCGAACGAAAGCCGTGGTCGTCCATGTCCGACCGGGAAACGCCCAGGATTATCAAGCGACTGCCCAGCTTCGCTTGACGGCTGATGTGATACAGCGCCGGGAGCAGTTTGCGGCGCACAAGGTCGCCGGTAGCTCCGAAAATAACGAAGAGACAAGGGTCAAGATCGGACATGGACATGACAGCCCTCGCTGACAAAGCAAGCCCTGCAAGGATTCTTATCGAGACAGTCTCGGCTCTCTCTCACGCGTCACCTTCATTTGCTGCCGGAGACAATCAGATTATTCGTAACCGAAAATGAACCGGAAACTCCTCGGGCCCGCATGTTCACCAGATTCTTATCGGCTTCGCTGTCCACCACCCCTTCCAATGTGATGTGACCGTTCTTGACAATGATCCGGATCGGCTTGATGACCGGCAAGGCATAACGCTGCAGCGCCGGGTAGCCGTAGATTGCGCGAAACGACCTGAGACGCAACCTGTCATCGTTGGGCGA
>Ga0070741_10020897_pt1 | contig 10250 bp, 9 predicted proteins | sample Coa_R1_4_FD_66440 | JGI IMG/M metagenome (GOLD analysis project Ga0070741, IMG submission 66440) | Surface soil microbial communities from Centralia Pennsylvania, which are recovering from an underground coalmine fire - Coalmine... | ecosystem: Environmental > Terrestrial > Soil > Unclassified ...
TTCGGCTATTGGTGCACCGACTTTTTGCAGGTGCAGCGCGTCATGGCGGCCAAGGACCTGCGTTCGGCGGAGAATGGTACGATCATCGGCGCCGGACTGAAGATGCTCGTGCTCATCATCGTGACCCTGCCCGGCCTGCTCGGCCTGGCCATTCTCACCCAGCACGGCGTTCATCTTGTCCCCGAGTCCGTCCTGAGCGCCCACCAGGGCGATCCCAATTATCACAGTTACAACGAAGTCCTGCCTCTGCTGATGGGCCGCTATCTCGGCCCCGGACTGCTCGGCCTCGGCGTCACCGCCATGATCGCCGGCTTCATGTCCGGCATGGCGGGCAACATCAGCGCCTTCGCCACCGTCTGGACCTACGATGTCTACAAGCCGCTTATCCGCAAGACCGCCACCGACGCGCACTACGTCGCGATCGGCCGGTGGGCCTCGGTCATCGGCGTGCTCATCGCCATCGCCACGGCCTACTGCTGTTTTTGGTTCGGCAACATCCTCGAGGAATTGCAGGTGCTCGTCCTCTTCTTCATTGTGCCGCTTTTCGGCACGGTGATCCTCGGCATGCTCTGGAAAGGCGCCACCGAAGCCGCCGGCTTCTGGGGCTTCCTTGTCGGCATCCTTTCCGCCGCCGGCCAGTGGATCTGGATCCACCTCTTCACCGAGCCGACGTTGCGCTTCGATCCATCGGCGGTTTACGCGCCGCACGTTGCGATGATCGCCCGCACCCCGGATGCCGGCGGGTTCTCCCAAAACGTCTACATGTCATTCTGGGCCCTGCTTGTAACCATGATCGCGGTCGTCGCCATCAGCTTCATGACCAAGCGCAAGACCGACGATGAATTGAAAAATCTGGTCATGGGCCTCACCCCGCGTCCCAAGGTCGAAGGCAGTTTCTGGCAGCGGCCGGTCTTCTGGACCGGCGTGCTCGGCGTCATCTTCGTCGCGATCAACCTTTATCTCTGGTAAGGAGGCTTTCTCATGGAGACCAACGAACATCACATGATTCCGATCTGGTTCATCATCGGGATCAATTTGCTGGTTTACGGCGTGGTCATCGCCATCACCGGTCTGGTCCACTGGAGCAATCCGCCCGTCACCGTCGAATTGAGCGACCTGCACATCGATTTCTGGTGGGGCCTGCTCATGACCGTCCTCGGCTTGTTCTACACCCTCCGCTTCCGGCCGGGAAAAACGGAAAAATAAATCCGCTTTCCGCCCGCCGGGCTTCAGCCGGGCAACGTTGCACGTCGCTGATCAGGTCACCGGCCGCCAGCGAAAGGCGGCAGCCACGGATCACCCCGCTTTCATAGCACCGCCGGCACGGCTGATTTTGTAATATAATACGTTACAACGATTGGGATCGAGCCGTGGGGGAAGGCGGACTTTCCGATTCAAATGCCCTAAAGCCGGACCTGATCGCCTTCGATTTCCACGCACAGCACGGTGGCCATCGGGTCAATGGGATTACGTGGCAGTTTGACCACCCGTTTCCCCTCCATGGTCTCGATGGGCAGGCTGTTTTGCGCCGGATCGGCCAGGGCGTAAACTTTTTTGATCGTCGATTTGAAGGCGGGCAGTTCGAAAAGGGTGTACTGGGTTCCGTCCGGGTCTTTCATGCGCGGAAAAGTAAACATGGTGAAATAGAGTTTTCCTGGCTTGGCCGTGCAGCGCCAGGCGTTGAGCGGCAGGAAGACGGCCTTGCCGTTGGTATCTTTCAGATCGGCGCTGTACTCGCCGAATTCGGCGCCGAAGGGAGAGCGGCTCGCGCCGTACACCGCCTCGCCGTTGATTTTCAGCCAGCGACCCACCGTCAGGAGATTGTTGCGGCATTCCTTTGGAATCACGCCGTCCGCCGTCGGGCCGACATTGAGCAGGTAGTTGCCGCCCTTGCTCACGATGTCCATCAGCTTGAAGACAATTTCGCCGGGTGATTTCCAATCCGTGTCATCCTTTTTAAAGCCCCAGGTGTGATTGACCGTGGCGGGCGTTTCCCAGTCGCCCTTCTCGCCGAGGTTGGGAATGGCGTTGTCGCCGGTGGAAACATAATCGCCTTCCGTGCCGAGGCGGCCGTCAATCAGGCAGGCCGGCTGAAGGGCGCGAACCATATTCGCCAGCCCATTGGCCAGTTCCGGCGTCATTTTATCGCCGACGTTCGGGGTATCGAACCAGATGAGGCAAAGCGGTCCGTAATGGGTCAGCAGTTCCTTCACCTGCGGCTCGGCCTTGGCATGCAGGTAGGCGGCGAAATCCTTGTCCTTGTCCGGTCCAAAGTCGGTGATGTTGCCCATGCCGTTGGGCTCGTGCCAGTCCTGGGTCTGGGAATAATAAACGCCGAAGCGCAGCCCGTGGCGGGCGCAGGCCTCCGACAATTCTTTGATCGGATCGCGGTGAAACGGAGTGGCATCGTAGACGTTGTAGGGGCTGACCGTCGAATGGTACATGGCGAATCCGTCGTGATGCTTGGCCGTGATGACGACGTACTTCATGCCCACGTCGTGGGCGAATTGGGCGATGGCATCCGCGTCGAAGTGCCGGGGATCAAACTGCTTCGCCAGCAGCTCGTAATCCTTCACCGGGATCGGCGCATTGTGCATGATCCATTCGCCGAGGCCGGGAATCGGCTTGCCGTGCCATTCGCCGGCCGGAACGGCGTAAAGCCCCCAGTGGATGAAGAGGCCGAACTTTGCTTCGCGGAACCAGGCGATGCGCTGATCATGGGTCAGAGGAGCGGCGGCGGGCAGCGGCGCGGTCCGTTCGGCGGGATTGTCCTTTGGGTCAGAAACCGCACTGAGCGGAGGCGTGATCGTCAGTCCGGTAAGCATAAACGTGCAAAGGGAAAGAAGGTTGGGGGTTCGCATAAGAGGGACGAATTCAGCAAGACAACAGGATGTTGTCGAGCACGCCGGTTTTAAGCCGGCCAGAGTGAAGAGGAAAACCCGGCCGTGTTTACATCGTTAAACATTTTCAACGATTTTGGCCAGCCGAGCGACGGCGGAGGTTTTCGCTCATGGTTTCAATTCCGCCACGACCTGGACCTCGACGGTGGAGTCCTTCGGCAGGCCGGCCACGGCCACGGCGGCACGGGCATGCCTGCCCGCCTCGCCAAAAACAGCGACAAAAAGGTCGCTCGCCCCGTTGATCACCGCCGGACTGTCGGCGAAGCCGCTCACGGCATTTACATATCCGCCGACGAAAACGATGCGCGCCACCTTTTCGAGCGAACCGGCTGCAGCCTTGATGTTCGCCAGGGTGTTGAGCGCGCAGATTTTTGCCGATTCATAGCCGGATTGGATGGTCTGCTCACGGCCAACCTGGCCGGTATGCGTCATCCGGCCGGCGAGCGCGCTGATCGTGCCGGCGCAATAAAGCAGGTTGCCGGTGCGCACGGTCGGCACATAGCTGCCCGCCACCGGCGGCGCGGCGGGCAATTCAAGCCCGAGTTCCTTGAGTTTTTCTTCCGGAGTCATGCCAGCCGATTGTCGCGTGCGTTTCGCCGCGGAGGCAAAAGGTTTTTCAGGCGCCGAGACCGAGCAGGGCGGCGGCATTGCCGCCGAGCAGGGCGGCCCGCTCCGCCCCGGTCAGGCTGGTTTCGGCGATCTGGGAAAGAAACCTGGCCATGCCCGGCTGCGTCTCATCGGGAAACAAGATCAAAGGATAATCCGATCCAAAAAGCACCCGCGACGCCCCGACCGCCTTGACCATGCGCGAAAACACCTCTGGCTCGTACAGCCGCGGCGACGCGGCTGTGTCATAATAGAGGTTCGGCAGGCTGGCGGCAGAAGGATTGGCGATCGGCAGCAGTCCGCCCCAGTGCGCGAGGACAAAGGTGGTGCGGGGAAAGGTGCGGGCCACGCTGATGAAGTCCGCCAGTGGCGTCTCGATCCGGCCCGGATAATTTTTCCCCGCCGGATCGGTGACATGCAAATTGACCGGAAGATGGAGCTCGGCGGCCAGCGCCAGAATTTCGGCAAATGCAGGGTCGTCCATGGCGTAACCCTGCGAATGGGGCGAACACTCGCCGAGCCCGATAAACCCATCGCCGTGCGCCCGGCGCACCTCCTCCCGGCCGGCAGCAGGATGGAGCGCGGCGAAGGCGGAAAATCGGTCGGGATGCTCCCGGATGCATGCGGCATAAAAGCGGTTCTGCCACGCACAGGTCTCGGGTTTTTCCCAATACCACCCGATCAGCACGGCCCGCTCGATGCCGACTGCATCCATCTCCTGCAGGAGCTGGTCGGTGGAAGGGAATCCCTGCACCGGCCGGCCGCGGCGGAACCGGGTGCAGAGCCGGGCCCAATGCGCTTCGCCGGCCTGCCTGCCCCACCCCGCCGGATCGCGGTTGAGCTCTGCGGGATAAAGATGCACGTGGGCGTCGATCACCGTCATGCCCTCACGCTCTCCGGTTGCGTGCCGCCGCGCAATCCACAAGAACTGAGAACCAAAGTGCGAACGCCGGCCCTCAGGCCGCGCTGCCGGCACGCACCACCAAGATGGGAATGGCGGTGTTATGGCGGACCTTGTCGATCGTGCTGCCGAGAAAAAGATCAGCCAGCCATTTGTGGCCGTGCGAGGTCATCACGATCAGGTCGCAGCGCTGGGCTTCGGCGGCCCGCAAGATCTCGGTCGGCGGATTGCCCAGCGCGAGTTGCACGTTGACGCTCAGGCCGGCGTTCCGCAGTCCTTCCGCCGTGGCGGTGAGATAATCGCGATCAGCCTTCATTTCCGCCGACTCGGCCAGTTTGAGCTGGTCGAAATTCCGGGCCGCCCAGCCATCGGCCACATGCAACAGGACCAGTTCCGCGCCCATTTCGCGGGCCAGCCTGGTCACGTGTGGCACCACCGTCTCGTCCGCCCGGCTGTTTTCCAACGCAACGAGAATTTTGTTATAAAGGGCCATCAGGATGGACGTGCGGTCAAACCGAAGGTATCGAGCAGCAGCTTCACGTTGAGCCCGATGATAAGCGCCGTGGTCAGCCAGGCGAGCGCTTTCAGCCAGAGCGGATTGACAAACTCGCCCATTTTTGTGCGGTCGCTGGTGAACCGGACCAGCGGGATCACGGCAAACGGCAGCTGCAGGCTGAGCACGACCTGGCTGAGCACGAGCAGCCGGGCCGTGCCGCTTTCGCCATAAAGCGCGGTGGCGATGATGGCGGGCACGATCGCGATCAGGCGCGTCATCAGGCGGCGCAACCACGGCCGCATGCGGAAATTGAGAAACCCTTCCATCACGATCTGGCCGGCAAGCGTGCCGGTGAGAGTGGAGTTTTGCCCGGAGGCGAGCAGCGCCAAGGCAAAGACCACGCTCGCCGCGGTCATTCCCAACATGGGGGAAAGCAGATGATAGGCCTGCTGAATTTCCGCCACATCCGTCCGCCCCGCCGAATGAAAGGTTGCCGCCGCCACCACGAGAATGGCGGCGTTGATGAACAGGGCACAGGTCAGCGCCACCACAGAATCGATGACGGCAAAGCGCACCGCTTCGCGCTTGCCTCCGGCGCTCTGCTCGTACTTGCGGGTCTGCACCACGGAGGAGTGCAGGTAGAGGTTGTGCGGCATGATGGTGGCGCCGAGGATGCCGATGGCGATGTAAAGCATGCCGGGATTGCGCACGATTTCCGGCCGGGGCAGAAACCCCGCCGCCATTCCCCTCCAGGCGGGATGGGCATAAAAAATCTCCAAGCCGAAGCAAACGCCGATGGTCAGGATCAGGACGATAACCAGCGCCTCGAGATGACGGAAGCCCTTGTGCGCCAGGTAGAGTACGGCCAGGACATCGAACGCCGTCAGGCAGACGCCGAGCAGAATCGGAATCCGAAAAAGCAGATTGAGGGCGATGGCGGTGCCGATGACCTCGGCCAGGTCGCACGCTGCAATCGCAGTCTCACAGAGCAGCCACAGCCCGACTGCGACCGGCGGCGAATAATGGTCGCGGCAGGCCTGGGCCAGGTCGCGACCGGTGGCGATGCCGAGCTTCGCGCTTAGCGACTGGAGGAGGATGGCCATCAGGCTCGAGAGCACCACCACGCTTAAAAGGGTGTAGCCGTAGGCGGAGCCGCCGGCCAGGTCGGTCGCCCAATTACCCGGGTCCATGTAACCGACCGCCACCAGGTAGCCCGGACCGGAAAAAGCAAACAGCTTTCGCCAAAACCCCGCGCCGCGCGGCACCGACACGGTCCGGTTCGCCTCGGGCAGGCTCGGCCCGGAAGCGGTCTGCCGCCACTCCGACGATGCGGAAACGTCACCCATAAGCGAACCGAAATTAAGCCGCTATTTTGATTAGTCAAATTAGTTTTTTTGAACATGAAATTATTTCATTTGCCGTCTTCAAAAAAAACGTCTGGAGTCCGTCCGAGCCATGGCCAGCAGCACGGTTGAGAACTATCTCAAGCATATCCTCCTGCTTTCGGAGGATGCCCCCGACGGCGGCCTCGTCCCTATGGGCACGCTGGCCGATGCACTCGCCGTCGTGCCGGGAACGGTCACGACCATGGTCAAGATGCTCGCCGCTGAGGGCCTGGCCGTGCATCGCGCGCGGGAAGGCGTGCGGCTCACGCCTGCCGGCCGCAAACTGGCGCTTAATGTCCTGCGCAAGCACCGCCTGGTGGAAACCTTTCTGGTGCAGGTTTTGAAAATGGACTGGACGGAGGTGCACGCCGAGGCCGAACAGCTGGAGCATGCCATTTCCGATCGTGTGCTCGACCGCCTCGATGCCCTGCTCGGTCATCCCGCCGCCGATCCGCACGGCGATCCGATCCCCAGCCGCTCGGGTGTGCTGGAGAATCCGGTTTACGCCACGCTTGCCACCTGTCCGCTCGGCACATCGCTGCAGGTCACGCGCGTAACCGACCAGTCGGGCGATTTTTTGCAATTTGTCGTGCAACACGGCCTCACTCCCGGCAGCGCACTGGAGGTCGCGGAACGGGACCTCCCCGCCGGCATCGTCCGATTGCGCCGGCCCGGCCGGCGCGAAATCACACTGAGCCTCGCGGCGGCGGCAAAAATCTCCGTCACCCGGCGCAAATAAGCCGTCCGCCATTCCCGCGGCTGAAGAAAATACCTGCGTGCGATCCGGAAAAATCCACCGAAAAATACGCCTTTTCCTCCTTCTGCTTATCGGCGGAAGCCTCCGTTCACCCGGTTTGTTAATGGGCATGTCCCTCTCGGAACAATTCCAGCTCTTTCAGAATTCCACCCAGTCACCCACCGCGTCGTCGCGGGAAACGACTGGAGTTACATCGTGAGTGGCAGGGGCGACCGGACGGTGGTTATTCTACCGGGCGGCGGTGGATGCGATGCGGTCGGAGCAGAAAGCATGTTTCCCGTCGTCGTGGAGTTGGAACAACGCTGCCGGGTCATCGCCATCGGCTATCCTTCCACCGCGACCAAAGCGGATGAGATTGTCGAGGGCATCCGGGCAATTCTGGACGATTGCGCGGTCCGTCGCGGCTGCCTTCTGGGCCATTCTCTGGGCGGCTTCGTTGCACAAGCTTTTGCCGAAAAATATCCGGAACGAGTGGATGCGCTGATCATCGCGAATTGCGCGGTCTACTCCGCCAGCCGCAGGCTCCTTTTGAAGCTTGCACTTCCGATCATGGCGCACCTGCCCCACCAAATGCTGGTGCGTTCCATTCAGTCAAAGTTCCGGCGCCTGCTGAAGGATGATCCCAATCGCGAGTTCTGGCTGAATTTTGTGACCCAGGCGGAAGCAGCAAATCCCCGTTCGAAAGCCCTTCGCAATCAGCTGTGGTGCATGCTCGATTTCCTGAAAAACAGCCGTTCCACACCGACAAAAACCGGTCGGTGGTCGGGGCGCGTCTTGATTCTTGAGTCTGATCAGGAGACCGGCTTCACCCCGAAGGAACGCAAGGGCTTCAGATTGCTTTATCCCGGTGCCACCGTCCATGTGTTCCCGCCTGCGGGACATTTGAGCTGGGCCACGCACACCCGGGAATTCGTTGGCACCGTGGCGGACTTTCTCGCCGGCCTGCGCTGAAAACTGAAGACCGCTCAGCTTGCCATCAATTCGTCCCGGGCGGCGCTGAGCAACCGCTCCACCCCCCTCCGCGCGGCTGCTTCGTTTTCGTTCTCGACGAGAAAACGCAGTTTCGGCTCCGTGCCCGACCAGCGCACCAGCACCCGGCCGTGCGGCCCGATTTCCGCCTCGAGCGCGGCCACGGCCGCGCGCAACCGGGTGAGCTCCTCGAGAGGACGCTTTTCCCGGACGCAAAGGTTCGCCGTGGCCTGCGGAAATTTCCTCAACCCGCGCCGCAGTTCGGAAAGCGGCTTGCCCGTGGCCTGCATCACCTCGATCACTTTCAGCGCGGCGACCAGCCCGTCGCCAGCCGAGGAGAAATCCGCAAAAATAACGTGCCCGCTCGATTCGCCGCCGAGCGCGGCGCCCTCCGTCCGCATGCGTTCGCTGACGTAGCGGTCGCCCACCGGCGTACGGACGACACAGCCGCCGGCCGCCCGCACCGCGGCGTCCACCCCCAGGTTGCTCTGGACCGTTGCGACAAGGATTTTTTTTCGCAACGTGCCGCGGGCCAGGGCGTGAAGCGCCAGAATGGTGAGAATTTCATCGCCGTCGAGTACGGCGCCGGTTTCGTCGCAGAGCACGCATCGGTCGCCGTCGCCGTCGTGGGCGATGCCCAGCCTCGCGCCGGCCGTGCGCACCCGATGCGCCAGAGGTTCCGGATGTTCGCTGCCAATCCCCGCGTTGATGTTGTGGCCATCTGGCGCGTTCCCCAGGGCGATCACCTCCGCCCCCAGCGATTGCAGTACCGCCGGACTGGTGAGCGAGGTTGCACCGTTGGCGGTGTCCAGGGCGATGCACCAGCCGCGCAGCGAGCCGCGCGGGAGAAGCGCCTGCACGGCGGTGATGTAGGGTGTCAATGCATCCGCCGTGGGGAGCACGGCCGCATCGGCTGAAACCGGCGCGTCGGCTGGGAGCAATTGCTCGAGACGTCCTTCCTCCTCGTCGCTCAGCTTCACGCCGCGCGCATCGAAAAACTTGATGCCATTGTCCGCCGCCGGATTGTGCGAAGCGGTGATCATGGCCCCGAGCGCGGCCTGCTCCGCCGTCACCGCGCGCGCCGTCGCCGGGGCGGGGACCACGCCCAGCGATACCGCCTGCCGGCGTTCGCGGTGCAACCCGGAGGCCAACGCCGCCTCCAGCGCCGGTCCGGAAAAACGGGTATCGCGCCCGATCACCACCCGTGCGTTTTCCGGGCCACCGCCGCTTCGCAACCAGCGCGCAGCCGCCACGCCCAGTCGGGCAAAAAACGCCTCGTTGACCGCGGGCCCGCCATAGGGACCACGAATGCCGTCGGTGCCAAAATATTGACGGGTCATGAGCGATAAAACTCGCGAGTGTCCGCGATTTTTTTCTTCACCGCGCCACCGAGGAGAAGGTCGCGCGCCATCGGAATCCCGTCCTCGATGCGCGGGAGGCGCCCGCAAATCCATAATCCAATGGCGGCATTGAGAACGATGGTGTCGGCCAGGCCGGCGGGACCGCGACCGGCGAGCAGCGCCTCGATCAAGGCGAGGTTGGCCGCGAGATCGCTTCCGGCCAGCTCCGCGAACGGGGCGCGGCGCAAGCCGAAGCCTTCCGCGGTCCAATGGGCATTCAGACCGTCCAGCCGGCCGAAGCCGCGTACGTGATTGTCAGTCGCGGTGGTGAGTTCGTCCGTGCCACGCGTGCCGTCGATCTTCCCATACGCAACCAGTCCGGTGTGCGCGCCCAACACGTCGAAGGCGGCGGCGATCGGCGCCACCCAACTTTCGGCAAACACGCCGACCAGGGCGTGCGCCGGCCGGCCGGGATTGAGCAGCGGACCCAAAAGATTGAAAATGGTGCGCCGGCCCTGCGCGGCCAGGGCCTTGCGCACGGGATTGATGTGCTGGAAGGCCGAATGGAAATTAGGCGCGAAAAAAAAGACGTAGCCCAGCTCAGCCAAGGCGCGCCGGAATTTTTCCGGCGGAGCGGCCAGGTCCACCCCCAAGGCGGAAAAAATATCGGCGCTCCCGCATTTTGAGGTCAGGCCGCGGTTGCCATGCTTCATCACCGGCACGCCGGCGCTGGCCAAGGTGAGGACGACGAGGCTCGAAATGTTGAAGGCGCCGGCGTGGTCGCCGCCCGTGCCGACGACATCAATGGCCCGCGGTGCCCATTCCGTCACTCCCGGGTCGCGTGCCCGGGCGCGGAATTCTGCCGCAAAAGCCGCCACCTCGGCGGCCGTCTCCCC